>ENA-UOOR01000493-UOOR01000493.1-fermentation-metagenome-genome-assembly--contig:-NODE-493-length-55831-cov-8.945245_pt1 | contig 55831 bp, 52 predicted proteins | sample MGYA00245780_ERZ724029 | MGnify/ENA primary metagenome ERZ724029 (study PRJEB28704, sample SAMN03018315) | fermentation metagenome | biome: anthropogenic terrestrial biome; feature: soil; material...
ATATCCCCTGTCTACTCTCTAAGGTCTGCATAACCTATATTAGGCAAAGCGTCCTAATTTAATAAGCTAACTTTTTATATTACCTACAAGCCTTTGTATAAATTTCAATAACTTCTAGTTTTGTTGGCTGTATCGGATTACTTGGCATACAGGAATCTGCTAGTGCAAGGTCAGCTAATTTTGGGAAATCCTCTGGCTTTACATTTAGCTCTTTAAAACTCTTTGGAATTCCAACTTCATTGCATAAGTTTCCGATATACGCTACACTTGCCTCTACAGCAGCTTCTGGGCTCATTTCTTTGGCTCCGTTAATGCCTAAGGCTTCTGCTATTAGCTTATATCTGGGTTGTACATTTTTATCCTGTCCGTTAAATTCCATGATATATGGTAAAAGAACAGAGTTACACACTCCATGAGGAAGATTATAAAAGCCGCCTAAAGAATGTGCCATGGCATGAACCATTCCAAGTCCGCTATTGGAAAATGCCATACCTGCTGTATATTCTGCATAAGACATCATATTTCTGCCTTCTAAATCATCTCCCTTATGTACGACTCTTGGAAGATAATCCTTTATGGTTTTGATTGCCCATAATGCATCTTTATCTGAAAGAGGATTTGCAAATCTTGATAATACAGCTTCAATGGAATGAGTCATAGCATCCATTCCGGTACAGGCAGTTAGTTTTTTAGGCATGGATTTCATAAAATCAATGTCATTGATTGCTATGCTAACCAGACAATTAGTATCAATCATAACCATTTTAGAGTGGGTACTTGGATTCGTTACAATATAAAAGGTAGTAACCTCTGAGCCGGTTCCTGCAGTCGTATTCACTACAACGATTGGCAGGGAAGGATTTTTTGATTTATTCACTCCTTCGTAACTTTCAATTTCTCCACCATTGGTCATTAAGATTCCTACTGCTTTGGCAGTATCTATTGCAGAGCCACCGCCTACTGCAACCAGATAATCTACTTCCAATGTTTTTGCTGCATTAGCACATTCACGAACTACATCAATAGAAGGATTTGGTTGTACCTGGTAGTAAATTGCATACTCGGAATCTGCTTTTAACAGCTCATTTCCAACCTTTTCTGCTGCACCTGATTGGTATAAAAATTTATCGGTAATAATTAATCCTCTTTTTAAGGATCTTTTTCTTAATTCTTCTGGTAATAATGTAATGGCACCTTGTCCAAAGAAACTGGTTACCACTGAGTTTATCCTGTGCGCATTCATAAAAACTCCCATCTGCGTGCCCCGGCACGCGTAAATATCAGTACGCTGAAAAATACTTTTTATTTTTCAACCTAGCCTTGATTCAAGTTCCTTAGCACCCTTTAATAAGGACATTCATTTGTACATAGGCGCAAATCGCTGGTTGAAATACTATTATTTTTTCAATTTACCCTGATATAGTTAAAATTCAATATTTCTATAGTTTTTTGGATCCATTCTTTTTAATATTGTCATTTCTTCTTTTGTTGGTAATGGAGTATATTCAATGCTCTTATACTTTACTTCAAAACCTGTATTGTCTATTACTTCTTGCAGACTTGAAGTCGGGTGAATGGTATCTAATAATAATTCGCCATTTTCATATTTAAAAACACATAGAGGTGTTACGATTCTATCTATATTACCTCTTGTTGTAACAAAATCTACCTTATTTACAAAGGTTCTTTTATCATGTTTTGTACGCCATATAATGGCACGCTTTGCAGTAGGAATAAGTACTGCACTGCCTGCTCCACCCGGCATACGAACCTTTGGCTTATGATAATCACCTATGACGGAAGCATTGACATTACCTGTTTTATCAAACTGAATTCCGCTTAAGAATGCCACGTCCAGTCTGCCTCTCATAGATAAATCAAATATTTCTGCCAAAGGGAAAACTGCTACAGCCTGTTCATATAATTCAGCACCTGCGCTTGTATATTTTTCAAGGTTTTTCGGCTTTGGATCCACACCGCCGGGAATATTTAAGTAAACTGCTTCAGGAGCATGCAGCGCTTTTGCAAGCATAACGGCAAGCATAGGCATGTGGGAGGATACGCCATGAAATACATTTTCACCATTATGGATCAATCTTGCCATGGCGCATATCATAATATCCGAAACCTGATAATTTTCATTTTCAATTGTACTCATCATTTTTTACACCTGCCTTTTAATATCTTCGGTAATCTTCTGTCATAAAGTTATCCAGATAATCCTTTAATTCTTCTTTGTTTTTAATGGCTTTAAAGGCATCCAGATTATTACGATCTATGCTGTATTTTGAAGGGCAGGAACATGGAGCCGCTCCTTTTGGCATATGTACTACTGCGTTTACTAAAAAATGTGGTATATCCGCTTTATCTTGAGAAAATGCAAATTTTGAATCTGGTACAATGGTTTCTGTAGTAATGATTACTTTTTTTGCTGCTCTTGATAGCAGCACATCATCGTATTTTGGACCAAGGATTTTGGCATTTCCATTTTTATCAGCTTCTTGTACATGAATGATTACTACATCTGGAACAATTGCTTTTACTACAGTTACCAATTCCCCTGAGAAGGGATCTTGTATTCTTGTAAAATAATCATTTACTTCTATTAAATCACTAATTTGTAATCCTTTCACCGGCATAAATGGTATTCCGGCGGAAGCTGCACGTAATGCGGAAATTACGGTATAGCAGGCATGTTCATTTCCTTTTACAAGTCCATTTTGAACAGCTTTACGGTAGTGTCCAGCAAGGGAATACTCTGTTTCATAACTGATGAAACCGGCATCCACGCTGCTAACGCATTCTGCCAGGCACAACAAATCTACGTCCATAGCACCTGCTGTTTTTACAATATGCAAGCCTTTTTTCTCCTGTCTTGCAATTTCCCTAACTAGTGCCATTGGTGCGCGATGTAAAACGTTACCTCCAATACCAACGGTATCGTTATCATGTATTAATTCTACTGCTTGAGTCAGCGACATTAATTTATTCAAAGTTTTCATCCCTTTCTAAGACGGTTCTTAATAGTCAAAGCAGGTATTCCACTTGCCTGCAGGCAAGTTTATCCGCTTACAGAAGTGGGGGATTCCCTGATGAGGTTAAGCAAATGGGAAGGTTTTATCATATTAAACCTTATTTATCACAAGTAAATGAGCAATTAATTTCTTTTATTGGGGATATGAGGGTGGGATTCTTCGCGAATTCAACTGCGTTGAATTCACTCAGAATGACACACTTTCATAGCAATGATACACTTTCATGGCAATGATACACTTTCATGGCAATGATACACTTTCATGGCAATGACACACTTTCATAACAATGGCACACTTTTATGGCAATGATACACTTTCATAGCAATGACACACTTTCATAACAATGACACACTTTCATAGCAATGACATGTTTCTATTTTGCGGCATTACATGCGATTTGTACTGCATCCCATACGCCTGCAAATGGTGGCGCATATATTAAGTCCGTCATGCCAAGTTCGTCAGTGGTCATTCCATTATGGATGGCTACTGCAAATATATCTATTCTCAGAACAGCTCCTTTTTGTCCACATGCCTGAGCTCCTAATAATTTCTTGGTTCCTTCTTCATATATAAGCTTAATGGTTATAGGAGTTGGATTTGGATAATAAGCAGGGTGATCATATGCCTGAACCAGAATCGTTTTATACTTCTTTTTCAAACGCTTTGCATCCGCTTCTCCAAGACCGGTACGTCCCATTTCTATATCACATACTTTAATTGCTGCAGATCCAAGTGCTCCGGTAAACTTCTGATGTTCACCGGCAATATTGGCACCAGTTATTCTTCCGCCTTTATTGGCAATAGTTCCAAGAGCAAGAAAACTGTCTTCCTCCATGATTCTGTTATAAACTAAAGCACAGTCTCCTGCTGCATAGATATCATCTATAGAGGTTCTAAATTCCCGGTCTACTATAATTGCACCATTCTTAGCCATACGGATTCCAGTATCCTTTAAGAATCCGGTACTTGGTCTTACACCAACCGCAACGATAACTAAATCTGTATCATAGGTGCCTTTATCCGTTTCTACGTGAGTTACTGTTTCACCACCCAGAAAGCCTTTTACCTTTTCACTTAAATACAGTTTGACACCATGTTTAGTTAACTCCTCCATAGCCATAGCAGCTAACTCTTCGTCAAATGGCATTAAGATTCTGTTTGCAGCTTCTATAATTCTTACTTGTTTTCCAAGATTAATAAAGGCTTCTGCACACTCAATTCCTATATATCCACCACCAACAATGGTTACATTTTTAATCTGTGGGTCTTTGGCATATTCTTTTAAAAAGATTCCATCTTCCAGGGATTTTAGAACATGGACTCCCATTTTCTCTACTCCGGCAAATGGTGGTACTACGGAAGCAGCTCCGGTAGCAATCATAAGTTTATCGTATCCGTCTATAAACATATTTCCACTCTTTATATCTTTTACAAAAACCTGTTTTTTCTCTATATCTACTTTCACAACTTCATGATATAAATTGGTTCGTATACCTGACTTTTCAAACTGTTCCTTGGTACGGGCAATCATACGACGGTAATCATCATTAAAATCGCCTACATAATAAGGAAGTCCACAGGCACCATAGGAAAGAAATCCACCTTTCTCATATACGACAACTTCTGCTGTTTGGTCCATTCTTGCTATCTTTGAAGCTGCAGACATACCAGCTGCCACTCCTCCGATGATAATTACTTTCATGTTCTGCTACCTCCTGGTATATTAATTCTTTTCTTTAATATACTTTTTCCCAATCTGATCAATTCGTATCTTGGCATCTTCCATAGCCTTGGCTGGAGATTTTCTTCCGCCAAATGCTTCCGCTATTTCCTCATAAAGTATGCCGTTTTTATCTCCTGCTAAAAGCATATTTGGCAATGGTTTTGCCTTTTCAATCATGGATAACTGACATTCATACCAGGGGAACTTTTCTTTACCCTTTAGATAACTTTGCCTGCGTACAGGGGCTCCGCTATAGGCTCCTGCAATGGCATCCATTTTAGGAGAACGCAGGAAGCGCAGAAGTTCATTGGCTTTCTCTTTATTCTTACTTCTTGCGCTTATAGCAAATGACCAGGTTACATTCCAAGCTGTATTAAAAGTGGCAAAGCCTAAGTCCTCTTTATCCACACAATTATCATTGTAAACAACACCAAGCTGACCACTCCAGGTAACAGCCATGGCTGCTTTTTTATTTTGAATGGCAGAGGCGATTTCCTCATTACCATATGTATCCGTATCTAAAAATGCATATTTTCTTAATCCATAATAAGCTTCCAAACCTTTTATGATACTTGCATCGTTGCACAAAACCTCCAGTGTCTCTTCATCATAAACATCTTTTCCCCCCATTCTCAAGAATGGAAGTGCATCGGTAAATATTTCAGAAGGGTGTGCTTTCATTGCAACTGCTGCCTGGGTTTTGGAAACTCCTATTTTAGAAGCTGCATCTATATAATCTTCTGGTGTTATAACAGTATCTAAGACTCTGCCAAGCTTTTCTTTTAGAACGCTTTTACGATATACAATCATATGTCCATCGCAAAATGATGGAGATAAATAGAATTTATTATCATATTTCATTTCCTGCAATATTACAGGAAGAATGTCTTCTTCCTCCAATTCAATGGGTGCCAGATATCCTTTCTCTACGAAATCTGCCATCCATAGGTGTCCTGCCACCATGACTACATCATAATCAACTTTGCCGGCAAATACATCCAACATGGTTGTATAATACTGCGCCCATGGAACAACGTTAAAATCTACTATATCGGGAAAATCCTTTAATAAATTTAAGTTTTCATCTACATAAACTTTAACAGCCGGATCTGCTACTGCTAATACTTTTAACATTTGAACACCTCCAAAGCTCTTCTAAATATTAGAATTAAGAATATTATGCCTTACTTTTCAAAAGTTCAAAGCGGATATTATAATCCGCTTTGAATAAGAAGCGGGGACTTCTTTCTATATACAAATAAGGGGCTTACTTACCACCAGATAAGCAGCCCCATTAACTTACTTTCCTATTTGAGGTGGTGCATCTACTATTCCAACCACGAAAGCATCAAGGGGAGCAGATCTTTCCAAAGCATACTGAGTTGTATTATCTGTAGTGATTAGCACCAATTCACCTATTCCAGCACCAAGAGAATCAGCTGCTACAAATATGTTAGATTTATCTCCATAATAGGGTTCAATTAATAATAATTTATAACCAACCAAATTACTACATTTGCGTGTAGATACTACGGTACCTTGTACTTTTCCTAAAATCATATACCCCATGCCTTTCTTTTATTAATCCGCGTATATCATATTTATAAAAATATGATTTGTAACAGATAAAACGGATATTTTCCACTTGCCCGCAGGCAAGTCCTACCCACATTTACAAAGTGTGGGTTACTCCCTGACAATAGTTACAATTTGTCCTTGATTAATTAAAAATGCACTTGCATCATCTGTATCTATATGGCAGTCTAATGCATACTTTTCACTGACACGTATGGTTACGTTATGCATAATTCCGCCCTTTTCGCCTTCTATAAGTACCTTGACTTTCTGTCCATCTTTTACGTTATATCTTAATGCATCTTCAGGTGTCATATGTATATGTCTGTCGGCAATCATAACACCTTCCTGTATGGTTATCTCACCTTTTGGTCCACGAATGGTAATTCCAGGCGTTCCCCTTAATTCCCCTGAAGTTCTTACAGGTGGTTTAATTCCAAGTTTTCTAGCCTCTGTCATTGCCACTTCTACCTGAGTTTGCTTTCTTTCAGGTCCTAATATCCTTACGGAAGGCAGACTTCCTTTTGGTCCAATCACTTCTACGGTTTCCTGTGCAGCAAACTGACCTGGCTGGCTTAAAGGTTTTAAGAAAGTTAATTGATAATCCTTTCCAAACAATATATCTAAATGCTGCCTTTCCAAATGGACATGTCTTGCAGAGATACCTATGGGTACTTTATCTTTGGGAATATTCATTCCGTCAAGCATAAGCGCCTCTAAATTATCAATTACCAGTCTGGTTACTTTCTCTACAGTAGACTTGTCATACTTCATAAACTGCTCCTTCTAAGTATTAAGTGTAATCTTCAAAGTATATTAATTCTATCTTTTAATATACTTTGAAAGATTACTACTTAATAATTTACCTATGATATGTTTTAGAATTACGTATTATTTAAGGAGAGGAAGAATTTGTGCTACACTTGTATGAGGTCTTGGGATTACGTGAACTGAAACAATTTCACCAAGTCTGGAGGCTGCTTCTTGTCCAGCTTCTGTAGCTGCTTTTACAGCGCCTACATCACCTTGAACCAATACAGTTACTAATCCGGATCCAATCTTCTCAGTTCCTACTAATTCTACTGCTGCTGCTTTAAGCATTGCATCAGCAGCTTCTATAGATGCTACTAATCCTCTGGTTTCTATCATTCCTAAAGCTTGCATACCTGTTTTACCTGCTTTCCCTGTTGATTTTGTTTCAGAAATTACTTTGCTATCCGTTTTTACTTCTGTATTAACTGTTGCCACTTATATCTCCGCCTTTCTATTTGCCAATCAAATTTAATAGTTTTATGATTTCCGGGTGAGGGTTGCTGATGGTGACAGCAACCTTAACATTGTCTTCACCCACTATGGATTTAGCATTATTGGCTGCTTCAATAGCTGCATTCACTGATGAGGTTTCACCTGCAATGATACTATGTACCATTCTACCGCCAAGCTTTTTATGACAACTTACTAATTCTACATCAGAAGCCTTCATTATTTCATCTAACACTACGACAGCATTAGTGTAAAAGCTTACTTCAACAACTCCAATGGCATTTATCTTCAAAATATTCACTACCTTTATTTGATTGCTGGAAGAATCTTAGCAATGTCTGTATGTGGTCTTGGGATTACGTGTACAGCAACTAATTCACCAAGTCTGGAAGCTGCCTCCTGTCCTGATTCTGTAGCTGCTTTTACTGCTCCAACTTCACCTTTTACGATTACAGTTACTAAACCAGAGCCGATTTTCTCTGTTCCTACTAATTCAACGTCTGCTGCTTTTAACATTGCATCTGCTGCCTCAATTGATGCTGTTAAACCTCTTGTTTCAATCATTCCTATAGCTGACATATTCTTACCTCCAATTTTCATTCATTTTTATCGTTACTGTTGTTAATATTTTATAATATTATATGAACCCCTTTAAGAATTCATTTATTACTTATACTTCATAGGAATCTTGCTATAAGCTTTTACTTTCCTATTTTATCTTTATGTATCTCTTTACCTTGATTCATCAACTTTTATCTTTATGTATCCCTTTATCTTGATTCATTAACTTTTATCTTTATGTTTCACTTTATCTTGATTCATTAAATTTTACCTTTGTAATCCTAGCTAGTTTATCAACCCCGTCATATGGCTGTTCAATTATAGAAGTTATAATTTCCTTTTCACTATTAAATCTAAGGGCTGCTTCTCTTGCAACTTCTACTGCAACTTCTACATCAGATATTTTCCCTTCGAATTTAACTTGTGCAGTTAACGGAATAAAAGCACTGCTATCTTTAGGGTTAATGGTATCAATACCAAGTATTTTAATATCTGCTGCTTTGCACGCCTTATCCATTGCATATAAAAGAGCTCCATATCCGGCACATTCTAGAAATCCTATTGCCAACTTTTACACCCCCTAGATAATGCGTAAACCTCCATCTGCAAGCATGCATCTTCTACGTCTGGTAAAACTCTTAGCACAGGTGATTCCTTCACCAGTAGGTCCAGCAATGGTCATTGTTGCATAACCTTCGCCGCCAATACCTACACCTTCCAGGGTGCATCCGTTCTTTACAAAAATAGTAGTTTCAATTTTTCTTGCAAATCTAGTCATATTATCTACATTCTTTGAGAACATAGATGCCGTATGTCTATTGCCTGATTCTGCAATCATTGCATAATCGATTGCTTGATCTAAATTTCTGCAGCGTACAATTGGGAGAACCGGCATTAATTGTTCTACCAGTACAAATGGATTATCATGCGGAACATCACATATTAAAAGTCTGGTATCGGATTTTCCTATAATACCGATTGCTTCTAACATCTTACCTGCATCCTGTCCAACCCATTTCTTGTTTACTTCATATTTTCCATTTTCATTCTTAAGTACTAATTTTGTTATTGCCTCTAATTGAACACCATTTAATAAGAAAGCTCCTTCATCAACCATGTTGTAGATAAAGTCATTTGCAACACCTTCAAGTACGAATACTTCTTTTTCTGCCAAACATAATAAGTTATTATCAAAGGAAGCTCCATAAAAGATGTCTTTTGCTGCTTTTTTAATGTCTGCTGTTTCATCTACAATAACTGGTGGATTACCTGCACCAGCTCCAACGGTCTTTTTACCGGAACGAAGAAGTGAATTTACCATTCCCATTCCTCCGGTTCCAACCATTAAACGTACCTTAGGGCTTTGTGTTATTATATTACAAGTTTCCATGGATGGCTCTTTTACCATAGTAATTAAATTTGCAGGGCCGCCATTCTCAATGATGGTTTTGTTAATTAGCTGTAAGCAATAAGCGCAAACCTTTTTAGCACTTGGGTGTACATTAAATACAATAGAATTACCACCGGAAATCATACTGATTGTGTTGTTTATTATGGTTTCTGTTGGGTTTGTTACTGGTGTAATTGCGCCAATTAACCCAAATGGTGCATATTCTTCTATCATTAAGCCACCATCTCCGGTTATGGCATCTGTTGTTAAGCATTCAGGACCTGGTGTATTATCAATAACTGCCAGATGTTTTAGAATCTTATCTTCTACACGTCCCATTTTACTTTCTTCTACAATCATTCTTGCAAGCGTTTCTGCATTCTCTTTTGAAACCTTACGAATTGCTGCAACGAGACGTTGTCTATCTTTTACTTTAAAGTTATCTAGATATATTTTCTGGGCTTCATATGCTGCATCAATTGCATCTTCTACCCTTTCAAAAACTCCATAATCTCCTTTGTTAGAAAACAAACTGGAATCAGAAGTTTTTCTTGTTGAAATCATGTTGTTTTCTTCTAAATTCTTAAGTACTTGTTCAACAATCATACTTATTTCATTCGTTCCAAATTCCATCTTTACCTCCAAGCTTACACATGCTTTTCACACTTATACTCTAAAGTTTTGTAACTTCTTCTGTGACTCTTCTTACAACCTCAGCTATAATTTCTTCTTTGGTTTTGCTGGTCATAGTTACTTGTTCCTTCGGTGTTATTACAGTTCCTCCACATCCGCATCCTATAGCTTGAGAAGCGGTTCCATTCTTTGGGCTTACTAATGGTGTAACCCCTGACAGCTGTGGCTGAGCATGTGAGGTTGCCGTTGTAGGCTCTGCCTGTAATGGTTCGGAAGATAATACATCTTGGGTATTGGTTGCTTTTCTTGAACATGGAGGGATACCTCCTGTATTAATTCCTAATCTCTTTCTTGTATCAATTAACTCACCAACCTGATCACAAGAAAGTTCATTTTGTTTACCTATCACTTGCCCAGTATACATTAATACCGTTGCATAATATTCAATGGATTCCAAACGGAAAAATGCTTCAAAAACATCTCTGCCCCAACTTAAAGCTCCATGATTTGCTAATAATACACCGTTATGTGTCTTACAAAATGGTGCGATAGAATCAGGAACTTCCTGGGTGCCTGGTGTTGCATAATGAGCAATTGGAACAGATCCTAGTTGTACAATAGCCTCCGGAAGTATCGGTCTATCCAAACTAATACCTGCAATTGCAAAGGAAGTTGCAACAGGCGGATGTGCATGAGTAACTGCCATTACATCTGGATTCTCTTCATAGACTCTAAGGTGCATTTTAACTTCAGAAGACGGTTTACGATTACCGGCTAATATCTTACCGTTAAAATCCATCTTCACCAGCATATCCATTGTCATAAATCCCTTTGACACTCCGGTTGGTGTTGTCCATATAACATTAGGACCAACCTTACAACTAATGTTGCCATCATTGGCTGCGACAAACCCTTTATTATACATTCTCTTACCAATTTCAAGAATTGCTTTTTTTGCTTCAAAATCGGAAGGATACTTTTTCCCTTGAATTGTCATCATTTCATAGTCACCTTCTTCCTCCTTTTATATGTAATTGTTGTTTTATAATTTTGTTTCTTACCATTTGACCTTTGTTGTCTCTTTTGGTAATTATATATATTTTTTAATAAAATAATGTTTGATTACAATTAAATATTACTATTAGAATGTGGTTTTGTCAATACTTTATTTCTATTTTTTTTGTTTTATTTTGTTTCTTATATAATTTAGCCCAATTTTCGCGAATTTTCTTTACAAATTCTAAAAATTATGTGATAATGATACTAGAAAGCAACAACATCAAAAACAAATTTGGAGGGTTTATAATGCTTGCAGTAACACGAAAGGCAAAAATCAAAGATATTATTCTAGAAAAGAAAAGTGTCATAGTATCAGAACTAGCTAAAGATTTTTCTGTTACAGAAGAAACAATAAGAAGAGATTTAAAAACTTTAGAGGATGAGGGATTCCTTATTCGTACATATGGCGGTGCATTTATTCAAGATGGTGTGCAAAATGAAGTAGAGCTATCTTTACGCGAAACTGCATATACAGATAGCAAACAATTAATTGCCCAAAAATGCACGGAAATCATTCACAATGGGGATTCTATCTTTTTAGATGCATCCACCACTGCGCTTTTCATTGCAAAAGCTATTCGAGATATGCGCTTAACTGTATTAACGAATTCCCTAAAAGTAATTAATCTGCTTACTGATTCTCCAAACATCCGCCTAATTTCCATTGGTGGATTGTTTAATTCCAATAATATGTCCTTTTTTGGACGAAGTGCATTGGCTTCCCTAGAAAGTTATTATGTTGACAAAACCTTTATGTCATGCCGCTCACTATCCCTATCTCATGGCGTAACAGATTCTAATGAAGCCATGTCAGAAATTAGGCAAAAACTATTAAAAAGAAGCAATAAAATCTACGTCGTTGCAGATTATTCAAAGTTTGATAAAACTTCTTTCATTAGTATTTGTGGTTTTGAGGATATTGACGGTATAATTACAGATAAGCAATTAGATCAAGGTTGGATTAACTGTTTAAATGAAAATAATGTTACTTATTATCCTTGCAAATAAATTCATTTCCTATGCTGTAGGCTGAACTATAACTTTCAGATGGCAATGTTTTTATCTGACAAGGTATTCGGACTTTATTTTTATACTTTCAGATGAATTTGGGCTGCTGCAAAAGTTTTGCAACAGCCCTTCTTAGGTATAAAAGGGAGTAGTATGAAAGTTAAAAATTTTCACACGGCAAATTTGAACCCAAGCCCAAATTCACAAGTATCAAAAACATAAAGAGCTTCTATATCAATTGAACATGATATCTGCCTTGATTATTTTGCTGTTTTGGCTGCTTTTGCTGCTTCCTTCTTCGCAAATATTTCTTTTAATGATTCTGTGTAAGGAGCTCTTGCAATACCATACTCCGTAACAATTCCTGCAATTAAATCATTATCTGTAACGTCAAATGCAGGATTGAATACTTTTACTCCTTCTGGAGCCATACGTTTCTTGTACCACATTTCTGTTACTTCCTCAGCAGGTCTTTGCTCAATATGGATATCTGCTCCTGTCTTAGTATTTAAATCAATGGTTGAAGTTGGTGCACAGATATAAACAGGTACGTTATATCTCTTTGCAACCGTTGCAACTACAGATGTACCAATCTTGTTGGCAGTATCACCATTAGCAGCAACACGGTCACAGCCTACAAACACTGCATTTACCCAGCCATTCTTCATTACGGTTGCAGACATATTATCACAGATTAAAGTTACATCAAGACCGGACTCATGTAATTCATAAGCAGTTAATCTTGCTCCTTGAAGTAAAGGTCTTGTTTCATCTGCGAATATCTTAAAGTTATATCCTCGTTCTTGACCAAGGTACATAGGTGCTGTTGCAGTACCATATTTGGCTGTTGCCAATTGTCCTGCATTACAATGAGTCAGCAGTCCATCGCCAGGCTTAACAAGGCTTAATCCGTATTCACCTATTGTCTTACATACCCAGATATCTTCTTCTTTAATTTCCACTGCTTCTTTATGAAGAAGTTCTTTCAGCTCTGGTACTGATTTATCTGTATTGGCTTTTACTACTTCATCCATACGGTCTAATGCCCAGAATAAGTTAACTGCTGTTGGACGTGCAGATGCTAAGTATTCTTTCGCTTTTGTAAATTGTTTATAAAAATCATCATAAGTATCCGCTTTAATTTCCTTTGCTGCTAAATAGATTCCAATTGCAGCTGCTACACCAATAGCTGGTGCCCCTCTAACCTTTAATAAATAAATTGCATCCCAAATATCTTCTTGTTTGGTTAATTCAAGTATTTCTGTATTATATGGGAGTTGTGTTTGATCTATAATGACCAAGGCGCTTTTTTCATCATTAAGTGCCACTGTTTCATAGTCCATAATCGACTTTTTCTCACTCATGTTCATTCTTCCTTTCTTTAAACTGTCATTCTGAACCGCAGGCGAAGAATCCTTTGAATTGCCATTGCTATGATAGCATGCCATTCGGGCAAAATTCAACGAAGTTGAATTCGCGAAGAATCCTTTAAATTGCCACTGCTATGATAGCATGTCATTCTGAGCCATAGGCGAAGAATCCTATTCTGTCACTTAAGGTTACCTAGTTAAATTTTGCAACGGCTCTTTCCATAGCCTTTCTATAATCTGCACCACTTGTAAATTTTGTGCGGTTCATGATATAGTCTTTTGCTAATGTAATAACAATTCTTTCTGCTCTGGCACGTTTCTTTTCATCCGGAATTGTAGTAATGTCTTTTACATTTGCCATACCAACGGTACGTCTGATGGATTCAAGACCTGCAATACCTGCTGTGTCTGCTAATACAGTTCCCAGGTACCAATCTAAGAAACCTTCTGTTTTAGCCATAATATCCGTAACATTCTCATGAAATGCTACTTTGAATTTTGCAATAAATTTATCCACAATCTCTTCAATGGTATCTAATATCCATCCACAAAAATCAGCTTTTTCTGCTTCATCTTCAATGGTTGCGTCACCATTGCACCATGCAAAGAACATGTTGGCTATTACATTGCCAATATCATATCCCATTGGTCCATAAAATGCAAACTCAGGATCAAATACATAAGTATGTTTCTGATTGATAAAAATGGAACCAGTATGCAAATCACCATGAATTAAGGATTGGGCATTGTTCATAAATGCAAATTTTAATTTAGCAGCTTCTAAACGAAGTGCATTATCTTCATATAATTCCTTCTTAACAAATTCAGCATTAGGAGGGAAAACATTATTTCTCTTATTATAATCAATAAAAGGCTCACTATACACTAAGTTTTCTGATATTTCACATAGGTCCGGATTGATAAAGCTCTTAACATTTTCTTTCTTATCCTTGTGTTCCATTACCACATCCGTTGTAAGCAGTAAGGAATTAACTAAAAATGTGGTGATATCCTCTGCAAAATTAGGATATTTCTCGTGTTTTAATAATCCAGTACGCATCATGGTATGTCCAACCATATCTTCCATAAGCATTGCACACATAACTTCATCATATAGGTAAACTTCAGGTACAAGTCCCGGTGCATATTTATTTTGTATGCCAAGTATTTTTGCTTCAATTCTACCTCTATCAGTGGAAAGTTTCATATCAGCAGATATTCTGGTAACTTCTCCTGCTTGTTTAACAATAATAGATTTCTTTGTATCTAAATCTACTACTCTGAATACATAATTTAGATTGCCGTCTCCAATTTCCTTGCATTCAAGCTTTGCATCCTTTGGGAAAAAAGATAACTTTTCTTGAACATACTCTGGAACATCGGCTGCTTTCATTAAAAAATAATTATCAAATCGTGACATAGCTGTTCTCCTTTCCAATCACAAAAATAGTATAATTATATTTTGTCTATAAGGGATTAAGTAACCCCTTTCATGATTAGCGTTTCTTTGAATTAGAATAAGTAAGCGCTAAAGCTATAGCCAAAACTCCACCTTTTACAATATCCATTGCGTAATATGGAACAGACATCATAATAAGTCCATTTTCCAACATACCAATTAAAGCTGCTCCTACCAGTGTTCCCAGTGCATTTGCTTTTCCTGCACCAGCTACAGAGAAGCCAATATAGGCAGCGGCTACAGATGGCATCAGGTAAGCAGCACCAGCATTAACTTGTGCAGTACCTACACGGGCTGCAATAAATATACCGCCTAAAGCAGAGAAAGCTGCAGATAAGAAATAAGCAAGTATTCTGTATTTATTTACTGGTATTCCGGAAAGTCTGGCTGCTTCTGGATTGCCACCTACTGCATACATAAATCTTCCGTGTTTTGTGTATTTTAAGAAGAAATGCGCAAATACTACTACCAATAACATAATTATAATAAGCCATGGTTCTTTTCCTAAGGCTCTAAAAGCTTCTGGAACCAATCCGGTTGCAACTTCACCATTTGGCCTTGTCATACGCTGGGTGATTGCACCACCGTTAGAGTAGGTCATTGCAATACCCTGAAACATAAACATAACGGATAAAGCTGCAATCATATCAGGTATCTTTAATTTTACAATTAATATGCAGTTAATAACTGCAGCGGCTAAACCTATAATTAATGTAAGTACAATAGAGATTCCTATCGGCATGTTGTACCAAACAAACATAGTCATAACAACAAAGTCAGCTAAGTTTGCATTAGCACCAATGGACATATCCATGCCATTAACTGCTAGTGAGAAGGTAAGTCCTATTGCAATAATTGCAGTAATAGATATGCTTCTCATAATGGTTATCAAATTATTTTTAGTAAGGAATATACTTGAATTGGTAGCCTTGTCCCAGTTTGCAAAAGTAAATATAATAAATATAATTAAAACAGTAAGTAAAGTACCCCACTTTGTAATAAAACTTCTTAGTTTATCTGAATTCTGCTTCTTTGTTACGCTTTTATCTGCCATTTTAATTTCCTCCTGTCGAAAAATAAAGTAATTCTTTTTCGTCAGTGTCTGCAACGTTTAATTCTTTTACGATTTCACCATCATACATTACATACACTCTATCAGCTAACGTTAATATCTCCTGAAACTCACAAGATGCATATATGACACCTTTTCCTTGAGCAACCAGCCTTTCAATTAACTCGTACATATCACGTTTTGCACCAACGTCAATACCTTTGGTTGGTTCATCAAAAATATAAATTTCTGATTCAGAATTAAGCCATTTGCCTAAAACGACTTTTTGCTGATTTCCTCCTGAAAGTAAGGCAACTTCTTGATTTTCCGAAGGCGTCTTTATACCTAAATCTTTTATCATTTGACAGGCATCTTTTCTTTCTTTTTTATTATTTACCACTGAAAATAATCCTGTATATTTCTTCATCGATGCTATAGTAATATTAGAATAAACTGGATCTGTAATTAGTATGCCTTCTCTACGCCGTTCTTCCGGCACCAGAGCAAAACCATGCTTTACTGCTGTGGCCGGGCTCTTATATTTAATTACCTTTCCATTCATTTTAACGGTACCACTGCTTTGTTTTAATGCTGAAAATAAAGTTTTACACAGCTCCGTTTTTCCTGCTCCAACTAAGCCTGCTATACCAATAATCTCACCTCGTTTTACATTAAGTGAAATATTCTTAACCTTTCCATCTTCTTCCGTAAGTCCATCCACTTCAAGAAGAACATCTCCTATATTAACATCTTTCTTTTTATAGCTTTCTTCCATCTTACGGCCAAGCATTAATTCAACGATATCTTTTGTGTGAAGCTGTGGCGTAATTGGCATATTTTTAACTACTTTTCCATCTCTCATAACGGTAATGGTTTCACATATCTCAAAAAGTTCATTTAACCTGTGAGATATAAATATAATACCAACACCGTCTTTTTTTAGTTCACGAACAATACGGAATAATTCTTCCGTTTCTGAGTTAGATAAAGGGGCTGTAGGTTCATCTAAGATTAATATACGGCATTGTCCTACAACACACCTTGCTATAAGCACCATTTGTTTCTGTGCAAGAGTTAATTCTGATACAATTGTATTGACATCTATGTCAACATTAAGTCTATCCAATGTTTCTTTTGCAGTTTTACGTATGGCTTTCCAATTAACTACCTGCTTCTTTTTCATGTTATTTACCAGTTCATTAAACATAACATTTTCTGCTACTGATAAATAAGGAACCAAAGCAGTGTCAACCTCTTGGAATACAATTTCAATTCCAAGGTCTTTTGCGCTTTTAGGGGAACGAATTTCTACAGGTTTACCATCAACATATATTTCTCCGGTATAATGGGTATTGGCACCAGCAAGTACTTTCATCAAAGTAGATTTTCCAGCACCATTTGCACCGATAAGAGCATGTATGGTTCCACCTGTCATTTCAAAATTCACATTACTAAGGGCTTTAACGCCAGGAAATTCGATAGATATATTTTTCATTTCAAGTTTAATTTCATTCATTCTGCTTCATCCTATTCCTATCATCATACTACTAAAGGCAATCTACTTGATGAACGTAGCCGTCAATCAAAGAGTGAAATATTTACTATCTGTATGGGGCTGTTGCAAAATTGTCATTCTGAGCCTACAAGGCGAAGAATCCCATTTGCAACGGCCCCAATATTAAAATTCTAAATTTAAAAAATTCTAAAAGGTTTAAACTTTGGGAAGTTTATTTATTTTGCAAATTTAGCTCTTAATGCGTCCATCCAGTCAAGATTGAAGGAGTCTGATGTAGTTGCATCGCCCCAGCCATCAACTACTGTATTAAGGTTTGTCATGCTGATATCAGGACTTAATGTAGTTGTTTCTACATTTTGAGCTGCTAAATTGTAGAAATCAGGAGTTTCTTCACCAGCAAATTTCATAGCTAATAATCTCATATCAACGATACCGATTAATTTAGGGTCAACGGCTGCTGTTGATTTCCAAACATCGCTATTAGAGGTCATTAATTGAATATCATCATTAGAAATATCAATTGTGTACATAGGAATATCAGTACGTCCTGCATCGTTTAATGCCTGAAGAACACCTTTTGCTAATTCATCATAGCATCCCCAGATAGCATCTACAGCTCCTTCTGGATATTTAGGAAGAATAGCTGCTGTCTTGTTAGTCATATCACCACGAACGTTAGCTGTATCAGATGGAGCAATTACTTCAACCGTTTTAATTTTTCCTTCTGATTCAAGTTTAGTATAGATTTCATTACGTCTGTCTAGCGGAGGAACTCCAGGTCCCATAAATGTTTTAAGAACTTTCATAGGATATTGTCCACCATTGTCTTCAAATTCCTTCATCATAAATCCTAATGATAACTCAGCTAAAGCATAATCATCTTGAGCTGTTGATGTAACACCTTGAAGTAATTCACCACTGGCATCACCATTTTTAAATGGCATACTATCGAAAGTAACGACTTCAATTCCCTTATCTCTGGCAGGTTTTAACATATCATATGTATATGATAATTGACCATGAGAAAGAATAATGCCATCATATCCTTTGGAGATAACTTGTGCTACAACTTCTTGAGTTTTTGCATCATCACCGTCTGTAACATAAGTATCAACTGTAAATCCAAAAGCTGTACCTTCAGATACACAGCCATCAAGGAATTGTTGGGTATGATCTCCAGCTGCTAAGTTACGAACAACAGCTACTTTCTTACCCTCAAGTCCTTCAGGAATTGCAGCATCAGGAGTCCCTGTTGTTGCTGGTTCTTCAGTTTTTTCTTTTGTAGTGTCTGTTGTTTCTGTTTTTGTTTCTGGCTCTTTTGCTGTATCACTAGTATCTTTTTTCCCGCATGCTGCAAGGGATAATATCATAACTAGTGATAATAGTACTGCTAATACCTTTTTCATAAAAAAACCTCCTCTTTGAATTATGTTGTTTTTGTGGAATCTGACCACATTTTTATGGTTTTGTTTCCTAAGCAACTATATTGTAACACTAACACAAAAAAATTACAACATTTTTATAAAAAAATTTGTCTTTTTGATGTTTTATACGAATTTTTTTATCTAATTTTATATAAAACCTACAAAAAACTTAGAATAAATGTCAAGAAATAATGACATATACTTACTTTTTTCGTTCTATATATAAAATTTAGGTCTGATTTTTCTTATAAAAACCCATACTTTAATTGTTTCTTGTTGTTTTTATGCTTTGTTTTTTTGTGAACTTTTGTACTTATAGATAAAAGTTCTTTACTTTAGTATTTTGTTCTTTATTTTAGTATTTTGTTTCTTTGTTTTAAATTGAGATGTTGCAGCAGCCTCATAAAAGATGGAATTTCTAAGATTATAGAGAATATTATTGCGATTTCAGAAAATTGTGGTTATAATTAGTAGGTATATTAGTATAGTAAGTTATTGTAAAATTCAAAGTACAATATATTATTACATAGAAAAGAAAGGAACTTTTTATGATTTACAAAACTTCCGGTGTCTGTTGCTCAGAAATATCATTTGAAATTGAAGATAATATTATAAAAAATGTGAATTTTAAAGGTGGATGTTCGGGAAATGCTGCTGGAATTTCAAAACTGGTAGTTGGCATGTCTGTAGATGATGTAATTTCCCGTTTGGAAGGTATCCAATGTGGATATAAATCAACATCGTGTCCTGACCAATTAACAAAAGCCTTAAAGGAATGGAGGAAATAAGTAATGAAGCGCATTGTCTTAACCGGTGGTGGAACTGCAGGACATGTTACTCCTAATATTGCCTTGCTTCCAGCACTTACAAAAGAAGGCTTTGATGTACATTACATTGGTTCCTATGATGGAATTGAGAGAAAACTCATTGAAGATCTTGGTATACCTTATTACGGAATATCCTCTGGTAAATTAAGACGATATTTTGACCCAAAGAATTTCAGTGACCCATTTAAAGTAGTAAAAGGAATATTTGAAGCCAACTCATTACTAAAGAAATTAAATCCTAATGTAATCTTTTCCAAAGGTGGATTTGTTGCCGTTCCTGTAGTATTAGCTGCCAAAAGAAGAGGTATCCCAGCTATTATCCATGAATCTGATATGACTCCTGGTCTTGCCAATAAAATATGCATTCCTTCTGCAAAAAAAGTATGTGCCAATTTCCCCGAAACTGTAAAATACCTTCCTGAAGGAAAGGCAATTTTAACCGGAACGCCTATCAGGCAGGAGTTGTTCTCAGGAAATAAACTAAAAGGATTAGATTTTTGTGGTTTTACCACAAATAAACCTGTAATCTTAGTAATCGGAGGCAGTACAGGCTCTGTTGTAGTAAATGAAGCCGTTCGTGGAGTCCTTCCTACTTTACTTGAAAAGTACCAGGTAGTTCACTTATGTGGTAAAGATAAAGCAGATCCAGCGTTTAATAACATTCCTGGATACATTCAGTTTGAATATATTAAGAAAGAATTAAGTGATTTATTAGATGCAGCTGATATTGTCATCTCAAGAGCAGGTGCCAATGCAATCTGCGAACTGTTAGCCATAAGAAAGCCTCATATTCTAATCCCTTTATCTGCTGCTTCCAGCCGTGGGGACCAGATACTAAATGCTGAATCATTTGAACGTCAAGGCTTTAGTTATGTTTTAAAAGAAGAGACCTTAACTGCAGATTCCTTATTGGAAGCTGTAAATAATGTTTATAATAACCGAAAGACCTATATAGATGCTATGAGCAAAAGTAATTTAAATAATTCAATTGATACAATTGTGAGTGTTATTAAAGAAGTGGCTTTGTAGTAAAAGTGATTTAGCAAAAGTGATCTTATAGCAAAAAAGGCAGTAAAAAAAATTGTCATTCTGAGCCGCAGGCGAAGAATCTTATTATATATATGAGATTCTTCGCGAATTCAACTTCGTTGAATTTTTGCTCAAAATGACATGCTTTCATAGCAATGACAATTCAGATAGCCAAAGCGGATATTTACATCCGCCATCATTACTTACTCATAACCTTTTACGTATTACATCCCCCTATCGCTACCTACACATACCTTTTACGTATTCCATCCCCTATCGCTACCTACACATACCTTTTACATATTCCATTCCCTATCTCTCCCTACTCATAATCTTTTACGTATTCCATCTGCCAGTGCTGCCGCTTCTCCCTCACCATATTTTCCTTGTTTCCAGGTTATATTTACCTGATCGTCCTTATATCTTGGTATTAGGTGAATATGAAAATGGAATACAGTTTGACCTGCTGCTTCACCATTGTTTTGCAAGATGTTTAGACCATCACATCTTAATTCTTCCTTCATGGCTTTTGCTACTTTAGATACAACTACCAAAGCTTTTGAAGCAAGATTTTCATCTAATTCATAAATATTAGGAACATGCTTTTTTGCCAGCAATATGGCATGTCCTTTAGAGGCTGGAGAAATATCCATAATAACACAAAAATCTTCATCTTCGTAAAGTGTTGTCGACGGAATTTCTTTCCCAATTATCTTACAAAATATACAATTATCATTCATTTTTCTTCCTCCATTTTTGTCGAATTTGGTTTTATTATATTTCTATTACAACTATTTTACTTTTTTCTAAGGTTTCATTTCATTTGGTTGTCGTTTCTTGTATATGAGTTTTTATTGTATAAAATCTTATATTCTGCTAAGATTACCCCTAGGAGGTGAAAAAAATGTACACTAAGGAAGAAGAACTAAAATTACAAGAATTAATAAAATCCAATGAAGAATTTTCTTATTTCATAAATAAGTCTAAGGAAAATAGTAATTTACTTATTTCCCAATTTTCCCATGAACTAAGAAATCCTTTAACCTTAATTAAGAGTACGGTACAATTAATTGAATCCATGCACCCCGAGGCCAGGGACTTTAAATACTGGACCCAGTTAAACGAAGATATTAACGAATTAGAAGTTTTATTAACAGATCTTAGTTTATATAATAATAGTGAAAAAATCTCTATTGAAAGGCAAGATTTTCTTCTATTACTTAATTCAGTATTAAGTACCTTTTACCCTCAAGCAGAACAACGCGGTATCCATCTATCATTAACAATTTCAGATACTGATAAACCTTATTTTACCCAATTTCCCCATGATAGAATTAAAATGAAACAAGTCCTGATTAATTTAATCCGTAATGCATTTGATGCAGCCAATGAAGGAAATTATATCAATGTCGAATGTAAGGCTTATTCTCCAACACATATCACAATAGCAATTCATAATAACGGACAAATGATACCAGAAGACGAAATATCTACTATTTTCGAACCATTAGTTACATATAAAACTGGTGGAACAGGGCTTGGATTAGCAATTGCTTCAAGAATTATCAATGCTCATAAAGGTACAATAAATGTATCTTCTACTGAGGAAAAAACCAGTTTTATCATAACATTACCTTTATAGGTGGCTATGATTATTAATCAAATCATTATCCAATTTGCTTACTCCGCCGTCTATATAGTATCCAGATTAAGGATACCTTGATGGTGGGTAAGCAGCTTACTAAATATTTAAAAAGTTTTGAATTGAAATACCTGGTCAAAAGTACGTAAGGTTTTAAAATTTCCTTTCGCTGAAATATCTCCAGACATAAAAGCCCTTTGAAATGTCATTCTGCCGTTTACCAATTTATTTATTACTTCATGAGTTGTTTTTGCAATTACCTCTGCATCATTTTTCTCACCATAAAAACATTTTAATTCCTTATCATTTATCTCAATTACTAAGGTTTTATTTAAATCTGTAATTGTTATGGCATAACTTGCTGTAAAATCATTAAGGGGATGAAAATTATCCTTAAAATTCTTTATAAACTCCTGATTGGCTTCTTCACCATGGTTACCTAGCATACCTTTAAAAAGTTGTGATAATTCCTCAATGTCTTCTTTTTGCTTTTTTACATAAGCATCATCAGAGACATATATAGATAATTGCTCACTTTCTTGGGGTGTTAAATCCAAAGCATTGGTCTTTAATAGGTTCTTTTTGATAGCAGAATTACTTGTTGGTAATGTTTTCGCTTTTTTATTTACCCCTTTATAAAAACCTTCCGCTTTTTTCTCTATAATCTGTGAATATGCTAAATTCGTTTCAAAATCCACATGGTCTTCTACATAAGCAGAAATTCCCTCATATGGAATTCCCCCAAGAATCTCCCAAGACTTAATTAGAGTTAACTCAGCTTCTCTTTCTCCATAGGCACTGGCAGTAACCACTGGCATCATATACAACTTACTTAGATGCTCTTTATCACCGTAAAGCCAGCAAGCATCTAAAAATTGCTGCATAAAGCCACCAATACCCAGCCACTCCACTGTAGTTGCTAAAATAACTCCATCTGCTTCTTTTAAAGTCTTAGGTAACATGGTGATACCATTCTTTTCTTCATATAAATTATATCGAACTACATTAACACGAAGTTCATTTAACACTTCTGTGATTTTATTGATTACATAAATTGTAGGATCTTCAATGAAACCTCTTCCACCATAATATATATTTACCTGCATCCTGTCATCCCCTTTCCATGTTCTTCCTTGGCTTTCTATAAAGCACAGCGGCGAATATAATTCCAGTCAGTAAACCTCCAATATGGGCTACATTATCGATACCCTGGCTAGTTAACCCTCCATAAAGGCTTAGTAGTATAAATAATACCATCTGCCCCTGGCTAAAATCTTTGATTCTTCCCTTGTTAATTAAAACAATAAAAGCCATTGCACCTACTACTCCAAAGATTGCTCCTGAAGCGCCAGCAGATACTATATTATTATTTTTTAACATATTATACCCTAAGGAAGCAATCCCTGCAAGAAGTCCAGAACCAAAATAAATGCATATATACTTTACTTTCCCAACAATACGTTCTAACTTGTCTCCAATAAAGTATAAGACAAGCATATTATTTACCAGATGATCAGCACCAAAATGCAAGAACATATAAGTAAAAAACCGGTAATATTCATGTTTGAATTCAATAGAAGGCCAATACAAGGCACCTTTATCTAACATATAGTACAAATCATTGGTAGAGCCTTGTATTTCCATTATTAAAAATACCAATGTATTAATAAGAATGATTAGATTGGTAATGGTAAATATATAACTGGATATGGACCTTTTAGAATAAGCTTCCCCCTGATTATATGGATACCTCCTCCCTGTGTTGTTATTTCCTGTGTTGTTATTTCCTGTGTTACTATTTCCTGTGTTAGTATTTCCTATGTTATTATTTCCTGAGTTGGTATCACCGCCTGTATTATAATCAGCGTTTTCATTATTGATTTCATATAAAATATTATCAATATCTTTTTGAAGTCCTAAAAAGTTATCCTTATGATTTTCATAAATAATTAATCTTTTGCTCCTATTGTCCAAATACCAGACATTGTTATCCATTCCTGACATTTCACGGGCATTTTCTATCATATCAGAATAGATTATAGTAAGAAAATGTAAAGTCTGAGCCGGCTTACTAAAGTTATTATAAATCTGACTTTGGATATTACGGAATTGATCCTTCGCAAATTCTTGCCCAGTTACTGATGTGTATAACGTTAAAAGATATGACTCTTGCTCCATATCCTTATAATAAACGTAAATGTTTTCTGTATTTACCCTAAATTTTTTAAAACCTTTTTCAATTAAACAGGAATCTACCTTATCTAAAATCATATTTAATAATCCTTTAATATTCTGTGTTTTCGTTAATATTGTGCTTTCAGTAATATTGTGCTTTCACTAATATTGTGCTTTCACTAATATTGTTCTTTCGGTAATATTGTTCTTTCATTAATATTGTTCTTTAATCTATACGTGAAGCTTTATTTTGCCTGGTCAAAAGACCTTTTCACTGCCTCTTTCCAGCCGTCTATCAATTCTTGCCGTTCTTTCCCTTCCATATTAGAAGAAAAAGTTCTGGATAATGCCCAATTCTCTTTGATTTCTTTTTTATCTTTCCAAAAACCGGCTGCTAATCCTGCTAAATAGGATGCCCCTAAAGCAGTAGTCTCTATACAGGCTGGTCTCATAACGGTTGTACCTAAAATATCAGACTGAAATTGCATTAAAAAGTTATTAGCGCAAGCTCCTCCATCTACCTTCAGATGTTTAATAGCTAATGAAGCATCCTGTTCCATCGCTTTTATTACATCATATACCTCATATGCAATGGATTCCAAGGTAGCACGTACAATGTGATTCTTATTAGTACCTCTTGTTATACCAATAATAGTGCCCCTTGCATATTGATCCCAATAAGGAGCTCCAAGCCCAGAAAAAGCTGGCACTACATATACACCGTTGCTATTCTGTACTTCCATGGCACATTCCTCTGACTCTGCTGCTGTTTTGATAACTTGCAGCTCATCCCGTAACCACTGTATAGCTGCACCTGCAACAAATACGCTTCCTTCTAGAGCATATTGTACTTTATCATTGTCACTTGCTGCAATAGTAGTTAATAAACCATGATTAGACTGGATTGCTTCTTCTCCTGTATTCATTAGCAGAAAGCAACCGGTTCCATATGTATTCTTACACTCTCCCGGTTCAAAACAGCCTTGTCCAAATAATGCAGCCTGCTGGTCACCTGCCACACCTGCAATGGGAATTTCACTGCTAAATACCCCAGGTGTTGTTAATCCATATACACAGCTGGAAGGTTTTACTTCCGGTAACATTGATTTTGGAATATCTAACTTGGTAAGAATCTCTTCATCCCACTCTAAGGTGTGAATATTAAATAACATGGTTCTAGAAGCATTGGTATAATCGGTAGCATGTACTTTGCCTCTTGTTAGGTTCCAAATCAGCCAAGTGTCAACAGTACCGAATAATAGATTTCCGGCTTCTGCCTCTGCCCTGGCTCCTTCTACATTATCTAATATCCATTTTATCTTTGTACCTGAAAAATAAGCATCCGGAATTAAACCTGTTTTACTTTGAATCACTTTGTCAAATCCAGAATCTTTAAGTTCCATAATCATATCCGATGTTCTTCTGCATTGCCAAACGATTGCATTATAAACAGGTTGTCCCGTATGTTTATTCCATACAACGGTGGTTTCTCTCTGGTTGGTGATTCCAATTCCTGCAATTTCTTCCCCACAGGTTCCTATTTTGCTAATTGCTTCTGCGGCAACACCTATTTGAGTTGACCATATCTCCATGGGATTATGCTCTACCCAGCCAGACTTAGGATAAATCTGCGTAAATTCCTTCTGCGCCATACTGCAAATCTGACCCTTCTTATTAAATAGTATACACCTTGAGCTGGTAGTTCCCTGATCCAATGCCATTACATACTTTTTCATATACATCCTCTTTCTGCATACCCCATATATGCGCCTTAATAAGCTGAATTGTAATCTGAAAATCTGAGCTTTTCATGAAATACTTTGACGTTATTATACTATTTGTTGTTTATTATTACAAGCATTTGCATACTTGAGACTTACACAACTGGCTACAAAACTCTTAAAAAATGCATTAAATGCGTATTACAACCTCCAAACCATCTGTGATATAATCAACATTAGTATAAAGGCATGTAAATAATCTATCTTTACAAGTTAATATAGGAACTATATAACAATAACGAACCAAAAGAAAGGATGATTTAATATGTATAGATTGATTCAACCAGGGTATGACGAATGTTGCTCAGCTGATGAATTCGAGAACGGCATTAATACTATAAAACATGAAAATTTTAAAGTCCTTATGGATATTTGTTTTAATTCAGCATCCTACTTTTCGCTTTCTATAGCACCTTGGTATTTTTGTAAAAATGTAGAACTTGCCAAAGAACTAGAGCCATTTTTGGTTAAAAAGATTCGGGTACAAAAATGGTTTTGCTATGATTTTTCCTCAACGGATCAATTTCTAGAAATAAACATATATAAGGCCATGGGCTCCACACAAAACATTCTGCAGAAGTATTTTTTTGATATATTTTTACGTGAACAAAAAAATGGTCGTATGGTGAATTCTACTCAAACATTAGAGAATCTATGCATTTTTACGGAGACCTCACTTTTATTGGGAACAGTTACGCATGAATATATGTGTCATGTTTATCCACCAAACGAAACTGTAGGATAAGAAATTGTTCTAACTGGAAGATGGAAATATAGCGCGGATATTCTTTCGGAGCAAATCAATGTAGAACAGATAATTTAGTAACTATTAAGGTATGGATATTGCTTACAATTATATAACATTACCTGGAAATATACATAACCTTTTTAGAGAATTTATATGTGTGAAGTAAGGATTTTTCTTTTAAACTGTTAAATTTAACATTTTTATATATTAATTTTTACATACGGAAAAATTGTTAGTTTATTTATGTTAATATATCCTTGTTAGAACTTCACATAAGTAATTCTAAAGTAGTATATTTAAAGGTTGTAATTTTAAGTATGCAATAAGAATATCAAGTAATTGATAGTCCGAAACCTTAGCATTAAATTTGTGAAATTAAAATTGTATCTACCTATAATACGAAAAAAGCATTCAGGCTAACCTGGATGCTTTTTAACATGGAATCCTAATTAAAATCAACAGACTTACTTTACTGTTTTTATTGTAACAGCAGAACCTTTTCTAAAATAATTAAGTTTATATTTACATTAGGACTTAACTTTTTGCTTCTAAGCCATTTTTAACTTTACCTGCTATAAGCATTAAACTTAGAGCCAAAAGTGATATGGATACAGACAAAGCAACAAATTTAAAACCAATACTAAGTAGTAATATGATTAATATTACTTCAAATAGTAGTGCATATAAGGATCTTTTTCTGTAAACAGCCTTCTCCACTTTATCCAATGGCTTGTTACGGTCTTCAACCGGCGATAAACTGAATACTATAATACAGCTTATTATTGTAATGATAATAATGTTTTGGCTTGTCCCAGGTATATATTTATTGGCGTATATTACAACTATTGTTAAGAATATTGAAAATATATAACATCTTAACTGAGTTTTTGTATGATAACCCCCCGCATATACACGTAATGGCGAGTATGCAATCATGAAAATTACAGCTTGCCATACATTTTTAAAAATATACCCCAATAAAATTGTCGTTAAGATATTTAAAATCATAAAAAGACCTTGACGTAAGCCATATTTATATAATTCTTTATCTTCTTCCTTAATATTATCATTAACACTAATAACTTTATCGAATATATCCATTACTAGAATTTACGGAGTTTTTCCGCTCCTTTTGGTAATTCCGGCTGGTGTGCATATAACATGCAAGATGTATTAACATTTAATACCGTAACCAATAATGCCAGGTTTGCTACAACACCACAAGTTTTAAAAATTAGTTTTTTCATTATGTAAATCCCCTTTCTTTATAAAAAACTTTTAACAAGTTGTATGTAGCATATTCTATCATAAAAATTAGTTTTGTGAGGCAGATTGTAAAAATTAATATATGTTTTTGTAAAAATTAACTGTTTGCTTCTTTTTTATAAACACTTTACAAGCATATCTGAAAAATTGTACCGTTCCCTAACTACTCTACATTTAACTTTCTATTCCATTTCTTCACCACCAGTGCTATAATAAATTTATTATTGAGATATATGGTTGTATATCTTTGTATATAGATTACTTCTTCACCTTTTTATAAATATATTAAAATAGAACTTTTATTTACAAACTATAATATTTTCAATAAACAACAGTTAATTGGGGTGAGTTATATGGCATTACAAAGGATTTCAATTGTTATAGCAATTATATTTATTATAATCTGGTATATAGATTTGTATAAATTAATCATTAATTGTCATAATAATTTAATAGTAAAAAATAAACTAATTAATCTATGTATTTATACTATCATTATTTTCTTTTTAACTATAATTATACTGGAATGATTGGAGTAAGCTGGAATACTAGCCCAGCCTACTGCAAAACTGTCATTCTGAGAGCTTTAGCTCGAAGAATCTCGCTTTTTAAATGAAATTCCTTGAGCTTGCAATTCAGCTTTGCTGAATTTGCGCCTGGAATGACAGTTTATAACAACCTCTTTTAGCATGAAATCTTAATCAAAAATCAACAGAATCAATATATAATAGTATATCAACCATAAAGTTGCTTTTAGTATGGTTGATCTCTATAGTACCATTATACTTTTTTATTGCTTTTTCTATATTTCTTATGCCTATTCCATGGTTTTCTTTGTCCTTATGTGTGGACAATATTTTATTATCTTCATAACAAACAGTTCCATCAAATGTATTATTTACATGAATATATAAAGTATTTTTCCTATAATTTAAGCGTACATTTATCTTTTTATCATTACTCAATTTAGAAACTGCTTCTATAGCATTATCCAGAAGATTTCCAATTATTATTACTATATCAAAGGACTCAATATTAATTTTTTGTGGGATTTTTGCTTCTACAATAACCTCTATTTCTTTCGATTTTGCATTATGTAATTTATAATTTAAGATACTATCAAAATCAAAATTACCTGTTCTGGCTAGCTCTTGTTCGCCATAAGAGGAATTAAGGATATTCTGTATATAACTTACGGCTTTTTCTGCATCATTTTTACGTATATAACTTTCTATTATAGATAAATGATTCTTTATGTCATGGCGTACAGACTTCATATTTTTATATGAATTATCCATTATTTCAAATTGTTTATGATAATAATTATTCTGTTGCATTAATAATGCTTTTTCGATTTTATCTTCATATACACCATTTAATACATCATATAAATAGAAAGCAACAATGTTTATAATAAGTAAGATAGATATACTAATTGCAATATTATAATTGGATATTCTTGTATTCTCCAGTATTTGAAAGGCAACATATAGAGTACCGAAAGGGATTGCAAATAAAGAGAACCAATAGCTATTAGGTACATCGATACCCTTCTTTATATTTTTATAGTTTTGTATGATTAATACAACAATATAAGAAAGTAATTTAATACTAATTATACCTGCTATAGATGAATACTGAGAATCCTCATTAAAAACCGATAAATCTATATAGCCAGACAACAACACTATAACTACTTCAACAGACATTAAAATTACATAGGTGTAGATAGTGGAAATAATCCTTCTTTTCATACTTGCTTTATAATTAAAAGTTAACAAGAAAAATGACACTATATTAATTATAAAAGTAATGATTGGTACATGAATTGCAAGATGTACAAAATCACTTACCAAAAAGTATGCTATGTAAGAAGGAATTTCAAATATTCTTTTTTCTTTTGTTCTATCAAAGAAAATGCACATAAATTTAAAGACTGTATAGGTACCCAAAACATTTGAAATTAAAAATACATAATCATAATTATTCATAATTGAAAGCTTCCCTTTCCAATTCTAATAACCTGTCTCTAACTTTCTTCCTTCTATTTTGGCTAATTGGTAATACAATGTTATTCAAAAGAGTTAACTGATGATATTCTATTTTAACCACATAATTATAATTTACTAAATAAGACTTATGTATATATATAAAATAAGGTAACCTCTCTGCTATTTCTTCTAATGATCCGTAAAAGGTATCAACTTCTTTTACCGTAATAATATTTACTTTACGGCTTTTACTTTCAAAATAAATAATATCATTGATTGGCACCTTATAGCTTGTCTGTCCTTTTTTATAAGAGAGGAGTTTTTTATTACCATTTATTATTTTCAGTGCATGTTTTAAAGGTGCCGTGATTTTATCATAAGTCAAAGGTTTTATTATAAAATCCAATGGTCTGATTTTAAATAACTGGATAGCATAATTTTCTTTCCCAGATATGTATATAATTTGAGTAATTTCATTTGACATTTGCTCCCGTATTATTTTTCCGACTTCAATACCATTCAATAACTTTAATTCTATATCTAAGAATATAATCTCAAAGAAAATGCCTTCATATAGACGCTGACACAATTCTTCTCCAGATAAAAATGATTCAATTTCCATTTCTTCCACAATTGTTGTCCCATAAATGTGCAACAAATCTTCTAATTGATCGCAGATAAAACCATCATCATCACAAATTGCAATTCTTACCACATAACTCACCCCATTATTATTTTTGTCATTAGTTATACTAACCAGTCTTCAGTTAATTATAACATAGCGATTACCTTAAGCAAAGAAATAAAAGGTCTTTTAAATGGCAGCTATGGGAAATAAAAAGTTAGCTTATTAATGAACTGCCGCTTTGCCCTAAAACAGGTAATCCTTTAATAGTGGTATCAATGTCCATAGTACTACGCATATCGATTCCTACCACCGCAGCTATAAGGAAACCGCCTTTAAGAATAAAATTATCTCTATAATTAGAAAGTGATACACGTTCAGGAAAGCGCTCCATCATGTAATATTGCAGCACCGTATTTGTAGCGATATTATTTTTCTTAGCTACATTTTTTATCCAATCTTTTAATTTTCTTGGACTACTAATTGGAAACTTCTCATTTTCATCCACTATATTAATACCTCCATGTACTGCCTTACTTTATCTCTAATTTTTAAGATTTCAGCATATCTAAGTAGCTTGGCATAGTCATTCCCAGTTTCACTTAGATATTCTTTAATCGCTGAAAGTACAATATCTTTATCCAAAGCTGATTTTTTCTTTATACAATCACAAATTGTCCTCTCTTTATCATAAATCCTAATGTCATTACCATATGGTGACTTAACATTAATAATTCCTAATTCATGGATATCTTCCTTGCAATAATAAAATTGGTATTCGTCTTTTTCTTTTAGTAATCTTGTATTATAACCTGTTGGAATAGTTAGTGTTAGTTTTAATGGCGTACGATCACTTAAATTGTTAAAATAAAGAGCTGTTTCATATGAAAAAATACCTTTTGGACATCTATATTGAGTAATTAAGTACTCATCAGAAAATTGCTCCGATGAAATATATAATCCAAAAGCAACACGCTCTAAGATTCCCTTTTTTGTCAAGTTTTGAAGCTCTTTATTAGTAATGCCTGAAAGTTTTGCATCACTGGCTTTGATAATTCCATTGTTTTTATTTAGTAAATCGCTGATAGCTTTGTTCATCTTCAAATAAAACACCTCATTGACCTTTTCGTTAGTATAAATTATATAATATACGCACGAAAAGGTCAATAGATCTTAAATTATTTAAAATATACACTTACGATTAAATGACAAAGTAAATTCCATTCCATTCTTTCATATTTCAATACACAGCTTTGCCCTCCTAAACCTAAATAGACCTTAGAGAGTAGACATGGGATATATTTCTGGTGACTTTGAGAAATTCGTTATGGTTCTTATATGATAGGAATCGTGCCAATATTTAAAAATTGTGTGTTGAATAATAGGTGCTTGCACCTATTATTTACGTGGCGAAGCCGAGGAGTTCGCAATTTTTAAATATGTTTTAAACGATTGCTATCGCATTAGAACCATCGAATTTTTCATTGGAACAAGAAATACATCCCATGTCTACTCTTTAAGGTCTGAACAGCCTATATTAGGCAAAGCGTACGTACTTAATTAATGCGATAACTTTTTATTGCCTATATTCATTGTTTTTTCCCTTAATTTTTATCCTCCAATAAAATTTATGATTGGATATTATTATCTCATCGTTTTCAGATAATTTATATAATTTGTGGTTAGTTAATCGTATACCATTTAGAAACGTACCATTGGTTGAACCTAAATCTATCAGATAAATGTCCTCCTTTTCTTTCATTAATTTAGCATGTCTACGGCTTACAGCCTGATCTTGTATTCTATGGTTCACGCCAGTAGCAAGTTTCCCAATTATGAATGGGAATTCTCCTACTGGTATTTCAACATTACTGGCAGAGCCACAGGATTCTAAATAATATTCCTTTTTTGGTGTTAGGTCTGCCAGTATGATAGTCTTTTCAGAGTCCTGTTCTTCTTCCTGCCACAGGACTATGGTATCTTCCTGCCCCCCATCCAAATTACCTTTGTTACCCTCGCCATTACCTTTTTCTATCCATAAGTCACTTTCTGCTATGATATCTGACTGTACTTGGGTGGCTGGGTTTAACTGTGCTTCTTTTTCCCTAATAGATTGTATTTCAGATTGTTCTTTATATTGTACTTCAGATTGTTTCACATATTGTTTCTCATATTGTTCCTCATACTGTTCTTCATGTTGTACTTCATATTGTTCCTCATACCGTTCTTCATATTGTTCTTCATATTGTTCTTTATATTGTTCTTTATATTGTTCTTTATATTGTTCTTCATATTGCGGTTCTATATCTATGTTTGACTGCTTGTCCATATATAACTCTCTATGATTTTTCATTTCCAATACTTCTTCCAGATTAGGTTCTATATATTCTACACTGGTAACCATTTTAGTAATCTTATTATTAGAATTAAATAGTTTACTAAAGACATAGATTTCTATAGAACATATTATAAGTATACAACCAATCAGTTTTACACTATCTATCTGAGTTCCAAAAGCATTATGTAAAAGCTTTAAATTTACAATTATTAGTAGTAGGATAACCCCAAATAAAACTGCTCCTAAAGCTATTACATATGTTTTCTTTTCATATACCAATACCTCTTTATCACTTTGAACCTCTTCTATGAATGGATAATCATTTCCTTGAATTCCATCATTCCTACTTTTTAAATATTTATTATCTCCCTCTGTTTCAAGTATTTTATTATCATTATTAATACCGTTATTTTTATTTTTTTGTTTCTCCGTCTTTCCCGGCTTATTTCCAAATAGAGAAGTAAGTATGGGACTATTACTAACTATATCTTGCAATATATAATTTTGGTTTACATGGTTATTAATTTTATTTTTATTTTTGCTGTATTTTTTATCTATACTTTCCTTAACATCTACGCTCTTCTTATAGCATTTAGTTGCTTTTGAATCCTTATTTATTTTTATGTCTTTATTTTGCTTTGAGTCTTTATTTTGCTTTGAATCTTTATATTGTTTTGAGTCTTTATTTTGTTTTGAGTCTTTATTTTGCTTTGAATCTTTATATTGTTTTGAGTCTTTATATTGTTTTGAATCTTCATAGTTACCTGTATTATAATCGGGATATTTTCCAATACCCTTATCCTGTAATATGGTATTATGATTTATAATTTCCTTCCCCTTATTATCCTCATTTCTAATATCCGATTTTTCGTCTTGTAGTGGGATTTTCTTCTCAAGTTCATTCATTAGTCTTTCATAAGTACAATCTTCTTCTCTACTTTCTTTATATAATCCATATGTTAATACTACTGCATTTTCATCCTTATAATCTACTTTGTTCATTAGGTATTCCATAAATTTGCTAAACTGGGTTAACATATTTGTTTGATATCCATCAAGATAGCACATATAAACCATATCCAGATTATCTCCAACAAAAATATATTCTGGGTCTATGATAAAATCATTTTCTGAAAGCAAATATTCACCGCTTCCATTAATAGTTTTTAAAATACCTCCAAGTAATTTCTTTACATCCTCATATTGCAGAGATTTGTTTTCATAAGCAGATGCTAATGATTTCTTGTTATTAATGTTATAATAAAATAAATCTATTTGATCAATATACTTTAACTCAACTTTTAGCAACCCTTCAATGGTGTTGTTTAATAAAATTTTGGTTTTATATCCACATGTATAATCTTTTATACCTTTTATTACTAAGTAATTATTATGAATATCTCTTACATACTCTGCATGTAACATAATCTCCACCTCATCTTACATTTCACTATTTATATAAACCAATTAACCTTTGTAAACTTTGTAATATCTCATCTATGAATTCTACTTTTTCAGCTGCTCCTGAAAAGACCTCAAAAATTCGTATAAACTCCACTGAATGGTGAATTTCTATTTTATTTTCATTGGTAAATGATAATCCGCCATTAGTAAAAAGTTGTTTTACTTCTCTAAATGGAATATCCATATGTCCACCCTCCAATATATGAATCATATTAGAGGAGGCTGATACAGCAACGGAATCAATTTTTGTAATAAATAGACCTGTATTTAATTGTTTCTTAAGGTATGTATTTATTTTATTTTCCTTTTCCTTAAAATCAGTAAAATAAGGATAAAGGAAAGACCGATTTTGATGACTGGAATAATCTATAAGTCCGGTTTCTAAACCCGTTTCAAATTGAATTAGCTCCCGTCCTCTAGTAGCAGTATCATCAATGATGGATTGTATTTTTACCTTATCATGTAAATAGAATCCCAAATACAATAATCCTATTATAATAAAAAGAATAATAGGAAGAATTAAGGCAGCTTCTACTGTATAGCTGCCTTTCACTGTTGATTTACCCAAATATCAGCACCCCCATGTAGCCAAAAAGCAGAAATGGTACAAAAGGAATGGTTTTCTTTCTCCCTGCCAATCTAAATGACAATAAAACAATGGAGAATATGGCAGATCCGAACAAGCTAATCAGAAGGAGCATGGCATTCCTCGAAAATCCAAGGCATAACCCCGTAATACATACAATTAAGCCATCGCCAACACCAATTTGACCCTTAGTAATAAAACTAATACAAAGCAGGAGAAGCCCCAAGCTCATTCCTCCAAGGTGGTATAAGATATTGAATTCTCCATTCCATACTGTACTGATTAATACCACCAAAAAACCAGCTAATATTAAATAGATGTTAATCCTTTTCTTTTTCATATCCTGCATGCTGCATAAAAGCAGCCATAGGAATAAAATAATAGAAATAACAATTTGTAATTGATTCATAAATCCCCTTTCCTGATTTTTAAAGCGAAATGCTACTTACCACATCTTTTACACAGGCTTCTATCGCCTACTTCTGATTTGGGAATTGCCTTAATGGTTCTTTTTAAGCCACTGCAGCTTAAACTTTTATGATAACGGTCACCATAATCAGTAATGTAAACTTTATTATTCTCCAGTTCTATCTTATATTCATCACATATTTCGCATTCTTTATATTTTCCTCCGGAATCGTTTCGCAAATTCTTAATCGTGTCCATGGAAGCTTCTTTAATAGACAAAGTTAAATGACTGCACTCTTTACTTAAGTGGTATACAGTGCCATGTTCCGTAATATAAACCATTTCTTCAGATGTTTCTGTATCATTTTCCGTTTCACTTTTTAATGCAGCCTTTGTACCACTCCACCCACGAAGCCTAACCCGCTGAACCATTGGTATATCATCCACTACAATAAAAAGTAGAGGCAGTTTTACTTTATAAACCAATATAATATCAACGGCATCCTCTTCTACCATAAAGCTGGATAAGTAGGTTTGAATTCCGGAATACCCGCCTTTAATACAAAATTGATTAATACGGTTTACATCAACATAGTCTTTTAATTTTATCTTATAAAAGCTGCTATCAATTGCTTTGGCTATAATACCCTCTGCACTGTTCCCTGCCTTGGTTCTTCTTTGACTTAAGTTCTCTGCCTTGGCTCTTTTTTCATCTAAGCTTTCTTTCTTATCTATGTAATCTTTTGTTACATTGCTTTCATCATCTTGATTTCGGGTACTCTTTTCTTCTAATGAATTTGCTCCATCCTTCCCCTCATAACCTTGTATGTAATCGTAAACATATGCATATTTTGCTGCAAAATATCCAGTCTCTGTAATTCCGTTTTGAAGATTTTCTTGCAGCCAAAGTATCTGTAGAAAGTAAATAATGGCTAATATAGCATAAATAAATATTGGCAGCACCAAAGCCGCTTCTACGGTAAGTAACCCTTTTAATTCTTTATTCTTTTTACTATAAATAATTTTAATCACTTCACTTTTAATCATTTAATTTATGCATAAAGGAAACTATACTGCTTACTGTACTTTTCCTCTTTATAGAATGAATTGGGATATCCGTCCTTGTAATAGAATCATCACGCTTAACAGCACCACAATGAATGAAAGATTTATTGCGTGATAATTTTAAACAACTCCGAAGGAGTTGCTTGCTATGGTTCTTTCATAGCAATGTTATATTTGGATGAAATGCTTTCTTGGAGAGAGAAATTGTTTTTTATTTTTATATATTTTTAGAACCTGTAAGATAAGAACGGATATCCCAATCCATTCTATAAAGATTTCTATTTATTTAGTAGGAATACTCCTTAGTTATTTTAAATGTATATGAACTTTCCTTTGCATGAATCAACTCCCTTACAAAAGGTAAGGTAATAAATTTTTCTTCCATTTTAAATTCCCCATTGATGCACAAGCCATATAAACAATTTTGCATTAGAAATGAATCCTCATAACGAAGCTGCAGGTTTTCCTGAATTAAATCCATGGCTCTAAAACTTTTATTCCTTTGGCTTTCTATGAAAAGAAACATTCTTAAGTAATCCTTATAGCTTAAAGTAAGGAAACTCTTGTTTTCTTTTATACCCTCTGCCTTACTTTTAATAAATGTTTTACTGGCTAATATTAGTTCGTGGAGTTCTACAAGAATGTCATTCTTACCTTTTAGAAATGGTATTTCTTTACCCAGTAATAAGGCGGCAACATCCACCAAAGATTCTACAAAAGACCATATAAATAAAATTAATGTTTTTACTATGGTAACGAGAGCCGGAAGTCCTGTAAAGCCGACAAATCCTGCTGCCAGCAGTCTGGCATCACCATTTCTTTTTGCATCGCTCATAAGGGATATTACATTCATTATGGTTCGAATCAGTAAAATTCTTATAACGATTGCTTTCAGGTTATCAAAATCCTTACTTTTTCCCATAATGATATATTCAAGTTCATAATCCAAAGAAGTAAGGGTATCTTCTAATTCCTTTTCATCATAATACTTAAAATGTTCCAAAAGGTATTCTTGAAATAAAAGGATTTCGCCTATTTCCTCCGGAATACCACCTGTGCTTATGGCTCCATTTAAATTATCATAGGTATTTGTAATGGATTTTGTTCCGCTTTCCAAATTCACATGGGTATATTCCTGGGATATATCACTTGGCTCCTTACTCTCCTTAACTTTTAACATAGCAGAAGGTAAGCCGGTCTTGTCTAATTCTTTATCTGACAATACCTCCATATCTCCTATTACCAGTCCCATAATGCCATTTTCAGCAAGGTTTCTGACACTTTTAAAAAAGTTTTCACTTTCTTCCGGTTCTTTTAAACCTGTATAGTCAAAAGTCAGATAATCGTATTTATATTGTCCCACTGCACTCTTCATATTCTGAAAGGAGATTTTAGCTTGCAAAAGTTCTTCTTCCGTTGGTGAAATATTAGAAATCAGAAAACTCCTTGCGTTATTGATAACGCCCTGATTGGAAGTAAGAGTATTTTTCATTCCTTCAAAATTATATCGTTCCAGCCCATGGTTTTCATGGTTACTATTGCATTTGTATTTTTCCATAACCTGAAAATCTTCCAGTAAACCTTTATAAAATTCTTCATTGAGCTGCTCTTTACTTCTATGAAGTAAGGTTTCATATTCATTAATTTCACTGGTTATCTCAGTTTGTTTTTCAATTAAATCATCTGCTATTGGAATAGCTCTTTCAATGGATTTTAAAGTTCCATTCATTAGCCTTTCCAACCTGTTAACTTTTTCTGAAATTGACTCCAGCAAGGAATCCTCTACTTGAATATAATATTGTAAGGTTTCATAAGCATATTGAACCTCTCGCTGGTGCTGCAATAGTTCTTCCTTATCAGTAAAAGTGCTTTCATCAATTAAGCTTAAATATTTATAGGTTATTCTTGCCTCATCTATTAATTTTATATTTTCTATAAGAGCACCTATATCCATAATAATTTCATCAATAATGGTTATAGGATTGGTATAATGGTTTTGTAATGGATGAAATACAATAGGATTATAAACACCTGCATTGACGGAAGTTACAGGTAATACCAATAGCTTCTTTACAAAATTATCTTGAATTCTAATACCATTTTTACTGGTTTCAATACCCTTTTCCCCAATGGTAATTCCATCAACTAATTTCATTAAACTGGTAATATCTTTATCAATCTTATATATACTTTCTTCTGTCTTAAACTTTTCATTTAAAACCATATGGGCTTCCTCTGTTTCTTCTATTAGGGAGATTTTGTTCAAAAAGTCTTCCAATACATTCCCTAATTCTTTGTATTTCATGTAAGAAACCGCCTGTGAAGTAAATAAATCTCCATCATAATCTAACAGGGTATTGATATTACTAATTTCTACATTGGATGTCTGGATATCTAATATATTCACATTTTCTACTGGTATGTAGTTATCTATATAATATAAATCTTTATTAGGCTTAAAGGTGTATTCCATAGAAGCTTTTACCTTTGATTCAATAGAATCCAGCTGCAATGTTTCATTTCCATAACTACCTTCCAATCCGAATATATGATACTCCTGAAACAAAGGTACGTAAAATTCAGCCAGAATAGAATCCATTGCAGATGCCAATGCCCTATTCCCATATACTTTCCCTACACTAATCCTGGCTGACTCTACTGTTGTCATAATTACTGCCATAATTAATAGTAATATAAGACTTAAGAACACGGTAATGGAACCCTTTTGACTTTGTCCCATTTATTACTCCTTTGGTGGCGCAGTTACTTGCTCTGTTCTGTCAGATATAGTGCTTAAGATGTTTTTTACTATTTGTTCAATCTGTTTTTTAAATATAATTACCAAGCCAATAAGTACAACTATAATAAGTATAATTTCAACTACACCAATACCATCTTCCTCTTTAATAAATTCCTTCACGTATTCTTTTATTTTATTCATATTAACCTCGATTCTGGCACTTCAGTGCCTTTTTAATAACGATAGAGATTTGTACGCCAGCACAAATTGCTGATTGAAAAAAGTTTGCTTTTTTCAGTCTAATCTCCTATCTGTAACACTATTTTTCCCATACTTTGTATCCTTGCCTATATCCCAAAGGATACAAATACAGGTACCATAATAATTGCTAATACAATTAATAACATAAGAACCATTGGCAATAGTAGCTTAGTGCCTGCTTCTTCACCCATTCTTTTCGCTAATTCTTTTCTTTCTTCAAAGGCTTCTGTTGCTTCCAGTTCTAACTGATTTAGCAGTTCTGATGAACCTTTCTTTACATTTTGGGCAATTAAGGAACTAAACCTTAGATAGGGAAGTAATTTTACTCTTCTTCCAAACCTTTCATATGCAATTACTTCAGAAGTTCCTATCATTAATTCACCAGCGGTTATGTTAATTTCCTCATAGGCAAACCGTTTCTTAGCAGCCTTATCCTTATAGTCTTTTGCAATTTTAATCCAGGTATTTGATAAAGACATTCCTGCTCCTACCAACAAGGTGAATTTATTAATAATCTCCGGATAATCCAATAACATTTCTTTATTCCTTTGATCCACCAGATTGATTAGATTTCGATCCATTAGAATGAATATAAAAATACCTGCTAAGGTACCAAATATAAATAGAATAGAAGCTGTATTATCTTCCTTTTCTGCCCAGGATATTTTTTGTTCATTAATCGAATCCGGAAGTTTATAATATTCTTCTGTTATAGATTTTATATCTTCTTCTCTTAGAGTTTCTTGCAGCCTATTCCTTGTAATTTCTTCTTTCGTATACTCTTTGGGGAATACATTAAAATACATGGTATATAATTCTTTTTTCCCTTTATAAGAAAGAGCTGCAGTAACTTCGATTAATTGATTTTCTAAAAGTCCTTCATTATAAACCACCCCATCATGATCAATCAATTTGCTATTATTTGTCTCCCAAGACACTTGTATCCTGGTTTGTGGTATCTGAGAAACAAAGTACAAATTTTTTCTTATTTCATCAGTACTTAAATTGTTACCTAGAACTGTTTGGTCAATATATTCTTTTCCATAAGCAAACTTTTTCTCTAATTCTTCTTTGTCATATTCCTCTTCCTCTACCTCTACCACTATTTCTTCTTCTAGTATGGGAACATTATCTTCTGTTACCAAGACATCTAATGTAATAGATTCACTGCCTTCGTTATCCTTTGGTCTTCTTATGTAATTTCCACTGGTAATGATAGTTTCCTCATTCATTTTGTATCCCAATGAAAATAAATTTGTAAGAAATAAAACAATCGTTACTAATACTACCTTTTTACAAATATATATCCGCTTAACTTGACTTAATTGTTCCCCTACATGAAGTGCCATAAGAGAATCATCAATAAATGCATTCTTATGTAAAAGCAGTTTTAGTGGTGTCCTGTCACAAAGATATAAACCTAGAGGGTATAATTTTTTAAATGGATGTGATTTCTCATCTAATCCTTGAATGGATTCTATATCATATCTCTTAGTCCTAATCCAAAGGATAAGAAATAAGACAATAATTATAATATTGATTATCAGCACATCTTCTCCCCCTCCTTTTCTATCATAAATTAGCCTCTTGCCTAAACTTCAATATTCATTATTTTATGAGCCAGTTTATATACGAAGAAATATATAATCAACATAACAGTCATAAATGCAGCCCCAAAGGTATTACCATAAATCGGTTCCAAAAAACCTGGTGAAAACAGTTTTAAATATAACACAATGGCAAACGGTATCAGACACATGATAGATGTTTCAAATTTCTTACCGGTAATCATAGTTAGAATTTCCCTTTTTACTTCCACCTTATCTCCAATGGTTTTACAGGTTCTTCGAATAATATTTACAATGTCTCCCCCTGTTCTTTTGGCAGTTACAAATACTTCTGCAAAATTAGCGATGTCTTCTACCCCGCTTCGATAGGAAAAATCCATTAGTACCTCCTCAACGGTCATATTCATCTTCATTTGTCTTACCATTCCTTCAAATTCCTGTAGGATAAAAGCATCTGCCGGATACATAAGCTGCAGGTCCATTACTGCCTGATGGAATGAATTTTCTACGGAATATCCTGCATTTAAAGCTGCAGAAACACTTGAAAGACCATCTTTAAATTGCAGATTCAAAAGCCATTTTCTTTCTTTAATCTTTTGCTTTTTTTTATTCCGTGCAAAGATAAATCCATAGCTTCCAAGAAGAATTGCTCCTATCATATTAGAGTAAAACAGCAGTCCAACACTTGCTCCTATAGCTGCACCTTGTATGAAAAACTTGAGCCGTTCTTTTTTTGAGTATACATATACATTATAATCTTCTATCACAATATCCTCGATTCTGGTGTTTTCGCACCTTGTTATAAGAATAGTAACTTTGTGCGAATATTCACAGCCACCTTTTATCCTTTCTAAAAGCGCCTTGGAATAACGATAGTAACTTTATAGGAATATTCACAGCCACCTTTCATCCTTTCTAAAAGCACCTTGGAATAACAATAGTAACTTTATAGGAATATTCACAGCCGCTTTTAATCCTTTTCCAAAGCACCTTGGAATAACGATAGTAACTAGTTGAAAAACAATGCTTTTTCAAACTATTCCAGCTTTACTTAACTTAGATAAATTAATCAGTTCATTATTCGTTTTTTGTAAGCTTCCTAATACCCGACCATCCTCTTCCTCCCCCATTTCTTTAAAAACATATAACTTATTTACTTCAATTTCTCCATCTATACAATTCAGCACTTCCGCTATTTCAAGTACCCGTCTGCTTTTATCTCTTAATCTTCCTAAGTGAACGATTATGTCAATAGCAGAAGCAATCTGCTTTCTTACTGCCATTAAAGGTATATCTGCTCCCATAAGGACTAGTGTTTCCAGACGATTTAGCATATCTACTGTAGAATTGGCATGACCTGTAGATAAGGAACCATCATGACCGGTATTCATTGCCTGAAGCATATCTATAGCCGCAGCATCTCTAACCTCCCCAACGACTATTCGATCTGGCCGCATACGAAGGGCGGATTTAATAAGGTCTCTGATAGTTACCCCATTTTTACCCTCTACATTCCCATTGCGAACTTCCAGCTTCACTAAATTAGGAATATTCTTAATCTGAAGCTCTGCGGAATCTTCAATGGTAATTACCCTCTCTTCCTTAGGAATAAAGTTAGATAATACATTTAGAAAGGTTGTCTTACCCGACCCGGTGCCTCCGCTAATGAATATATTGTAGCCGGCAATTACAAGCTTTTCTAAAAAATTAGCTGCCTCTTCTGTTATAGATTCCATCTCAATTAACTTTTTTATGGTAATCGGATTCTCCGGGAACTTACGAATGGTAACCACTGGTCCATTCATAGCGATGGGCGGGAGTACAATATTAACCCTGGAACCATCCGAAAGTCTTGCATCAACCATAGGACTTGCTTCATTAATGATTCTGTTTGACTTTGATACAATTTGCTGAATCACATCTTCTAATTTTCTTTCCGATTCAAATTGCTTATTCCATGGCCTTATGGAACCATTTTGCTCAATGAAAATATTGTGGGCACCATTTATCATTATTTCTGTAATAGAAGTATCTTCTATTAGCTCTTGCAGAATATCAAGCCTGCGTATGGAATTAAAGATTTCTTTTCTAAGCCGTCTTTTATCCTGCATACTGATATAGCTGTCTCTGCTGTTAGATAGTAAGGTTTCATCAATTACTTCTAATATTTCATCATCTTGTAAATCCTTAGATAAATCTATTTTAGATATGACCACATCTTGCAATTTTTGTTTTAAACCATCCATTTCACCCTCCTAAAAACACTTCTCATATTCCATAACCTTAAGTTTAGATATTCACCTTTGGATATAATTTACTCCTATAAGCATTTCACATATTCCATAACCATGTCATTATATTCATGGCTATATAAGTCATTTGTGAGGGAATACTCTAATTTATTACCCATATCTTTTGATATAACTACTTCGGTTATCTTTTCTAATACATCCTCATAACCAGTCAGTTGCAGTTGATACCTAAAGTTATGGTATTTCCCTTCTTCCAGTTTCTGATCTCCTATTAGTAAAAGTAATTCATTAGAATTTCTGAATAATTCAAGGGTTGTATGAAAAAAGCATCCTACATCAAAGATAATCACCTCATAATCGGAAGCCTCCTTTAAGGTTTTAATCCAGTAATCTATATCATCTGGTAACATTTCATAAATATCCGGTCCAAAAGATACGCCCTGTATACAATCCAGATTATTGATTTTTGTGATTATTCCATTCATTTTTGTAATAATATTGGGATGACTTTGTTTTAAATAATAAATAAATTCAGATAAACCTTTCTCAGAATAGCTTCCGCTAATTTCAGTCCAGGCTGAAAACAGATCCAAGTTAATATACAAAGTCTTTTTTGTTTTTGCATATTCACTGGCTAAATAATAAGAAAATACTTGTCTTTCATTTTCTTTTCCTACAGAAAACACACTGATAATATTGGAACTTCCATTGCCTGAAAGTAAAGCCCTAACTAAAGTATCTTCCAATGGAAAATAAGAAAATAATTCTTCCATAACCTGTCTAGCCGATTGAAATTTATATATTACATGGTAGCATTCTTGCTCTCTTGCAATATTACCTTCTGATAAGATGCAAATATTCTTAATATTCTGGTGTAAAACTTCATCAATGGGAATTTCCCCACCAAGTAATAAAACATTAATTTTATCATGCTCCAGGTATTCTTTTAAACTGCTTGAATTGGTAAATATCCGAACTTGTGTAACAGCCTTTTTTTTGCGTTTTATATAATCCATTAGCTGGTTTGCATAGTCTGTATCCGAATCATAGATACCTAAGATATAACTCAAATAACTGCCTCCTTTCTTAATACAACCCAAAAGTTTTAATTATAAGTAACCCGAAACCATTAATATCTGAATAATTAATGCTCCCAGTATAGCAATAGAAAAATGAATTGTACCTCCATAGCCATCTCTTTGAATATCATAATACGGAATCACAAATCGTTTCTTACCTTTTTCATCCGGACAATTCGCTTGGTTACGGTAGGTTTGAATATATTCTGCAAGAATTTGCAGCCGATAAATCACTTGTTTTGATTTAATAAGATGAATAATTGACAGGAATCCTCCAAGGAGAAATGCAATGATAATAGTACGAAAGACAAAAGATGCCCCATAAAAACTCCCTACTACAGAGAATAATTTAATATCTCCTGCTCCCAATACTTTAAATAGAAATAAAATACATAATAATAAAATTGGTAAGAAACTGCCGAATAAACTTGATATTATACCTTGTCTCCCACATTCATATATTTGAAAAGCAAAACCTGCGGGTATACCAATCGTGATAATTAAATTACTGATTTTATAGGATTTTAAGTCTTTATAAACCCCTAAAAGAATTAAGAAGATAAGGCAAACTGTTTTAGTACCGATACGCTTCACCTCTTAGAAAAAAAGATTGTTATTTCCATATACCGTTAACTTTTATGCTTTTATTTTATACCATATGGTACTAATTTTCAATACACTTTAATCACTTTTTGTAAATTCATTACATTTACTAATTATTTATAATATAATTATACATTTTTACCTGTAAAAAAGCTCATTTAATCTAACAAAAATATCTATCGAACTTTGTTCTTTTTATATATATACAAAAAGAAACTACTTATATTTACTGTATTGGGACATAATAATATAGAAATTACCAGATAAGGAATGACCAAAGAACTTCTGATTTTTTAGTAATTTTTTACAACAATAACTGCTGATAATAATTTGAGTTTACATGTATATTAAATTGGTCCTTGTTAATGTTGTAATTAATGTGTAAATAGTATAAGATAAATGTAGATATAAAGTATGAAAACACTTGTTACAGGCTAAACTGTAATAAATACTTCAAACTTATATTGACAAACTTAATGAATGATCGTTTCCTTAATAGGCAGTGTTCACAGGTCTTTCTATTTAAAAGTATGTGTTTACTATCTGTTGCTATTCCGTCTGTTCCTTAAGTACATAGTGTAGAAGCTGATACTCAGGGAGTTCAAGGTAACTCAAAGTAACCCTCTCCAAGGATTCCTCAATCAATTAAGCTGCATCATTGATGACAGCTTGGAGGTTTTGGGTTATTATCTCATTTTTTCAATGTTAGTATCATTTTCCCCTCTTTAGGCGGTTCTTTCCAGATATAAAGTTATGATAGGCAGCATGGCTACTAAGAATAACAGGTAACATAATACATGCGAAAGCCTTGAATTACAATGCTTAAGGATAACGAGAGTCTAAAATTAATAAAAGGAGAAATTAGCATGTCAAGTAAAAAGAGCAATAAACAATATGCCTCTATTTTTCAGTTAGATGGGCGCCCTGCAATGAAGGAAGCAATTCCATTGGCTTTTCAGCATGTAATGGCCATGATTGTTGGATGCGTAACACCTGCAATTGTAGTAGCTGGAGTAGCTGGATTAAATACTCAGGATCAAGTTATACTTATCCAGGCATCCCTTGTAATATCAGCAATCGCAACATTTATTCAGGTTTTCTCAATTGGCGGTTTTTTTGGATCGCGTCTTCCAGTAATTCTTGGTATTAGCTTTGCCTATCTGCCAAGCTTAACAGCAATTGCTGCCGGATATAATATGGCAACTATATTCGGTGCCCAGATAGTTGGAGGTTTCTGCGCCATTATCTTTGGATTGAATGTGGAAAAGCTGCGTAAATTCTTTCCACCTTTAATAACAGGAACCGTTGTATTTACTATCGGTCTCTCACTTTACCCTACAGCAATTAATTATATTGCAGGCGGTGTAGGCAGCCCTAATTATGGCGCATGGCAGAACTGGTTAGTAGGTTTACTTACTATGATTATTGTTTTAGTTCTTAACCACTGGGGTAAAGGAATTGTAAAATTAGCTTCCCTATTAATAGGGTTAATTATTGGTTATATTATATCCGCATTCTTTGGTATGATTAGTTTTTCAGCTGTTGCCACTGCAGGTTATTTTCAATTACCACAACCATTACATTTTGGCGTGGAATTTGAAGTTTCTTCAATCATTACCATTTCTTTATTATTTATTATAAATTCTGTACAAGCTATTGGTGATTTTACTGCTACTACTTCCGGCGGACTTGACCGTCTTCCTACAGACAAGGAATTAAAAGGCGGAATTACAGGATATGGCCTTTTAAACATTCTTGGTGCGCTCATTGGTGGTATGCCAACGGCAACTTACAGCCAGAACGTTGGTATCGTTGCTACAACAAAAGTTGTAAACAGAGTTGTATTTGGTATTGCATCCGGTATCATTCTTGTTGCCGGATTAGTACCTAAGTTTTCTGCCCTTTTAACTACAATTCCATACTGTGTACTTGGCGGTGCTGTTATTGGTGTATTTGCATCAATTACTATGACTGGTATGAAGTTAATTGCCACTCAAGAATTAAATTACCGCAATACTTCCATTGTAGGACTGGCAGTTGCAATGGGTATTGGTATTACATTAGTTCCACAATCATTAGCATTGTTCCCTGCATGGGTTACTACAGTATTTGGGAAATCTCCAGTTGTAGTAGCAACCATTGTAGCAATTACACTCAACTTAGTATTACCGGGTAAAGAGAAAGAAGATTCGGGGCATTAATAATCGGCTTTCTACATGATTAATCTTGTCTTATGCCTAAATCTGTATGTTGGGCATATACCAAAATGAGGGGCTGTTGCAAAAAAAGGTGTTATCCAGAGCTAGCTTTGCCACTCTGAGCAAATTTTGCTACTCTAAGCAGGTTTTGTCATTCAGAGAGTAAATTCAGCTTGCTGAATTATGCTCAAAGAATCTCAATCTCACTTTAAAATGAGATTCTTCGCACAAATCTAGCAAGCTAAATTTGTGCGAAGAATGACAGTTTTGCAGCAGTCCCTTTAATGTTATAAAATATCTTAATCGACCCAACGGTCATACTCAACAACAATCTTATTCCCATAACATTAAACAAAATAATAATAAAGTGCCACCCCATAAACCAGCAAAAATCCCGGTATCCCAAGGCTTCCAATCGTTAAAGCTGTTAAACCATTGGTGCCAACTCCTAAAGTCAATCCTAATCCATCTAAAAGCATATTCACTATGTATATTCCCACTAAACCTGCAAATACACGAAGTCCAAAGTTTACTAGCAAGTCCATCCGTTTTTTAATTAATCCAATTGCTAAAAGAATCAAGCATACTATAATAATAACTATAAATATTTTACTCTCCATATTGTCCTCCTATCGAAAATTTAGGTATATTTTTCTAACTATTGTAGTATATTCTAATAAATCTATGACTATACTATAAACAATAATAAATCTATTATTAGCTTATAGTTTATAAGTAGAATGGAGTAAAAATGAAGTTATTTTCAAAAAAGAAAAATCCTCAGGCAGAACTTTTGCTCAATGAAATCCAGCGAACAAAGGTTGCTTTAGAAGCGGCGTATTCTAATTTTGAAAATGTTGTTGATCCGGACTTAATTGATTGTTACATTTATGAAGTAAATGCAGCTCAAAAGAGATACAAATTTCTTTTAAAACAAGCCAAAGAATTAGATGCACTCCTGCCATGATATAGTGCAAACAAAATAAAGAAACTGCAAGTTTTCTTGCAAATTTTGAATCTGGTGCCAAAGGGGCTAATACAAAAAGGCGAAGAATCTCACATTAGTTGAGATTTTTCGCCTTTTAGGGTTCTAGCTACCCAAGGTGTACAATTATAAATCCACCATTTACCTCTTCTAGTCTTTCTTTTTCTGTATTTTTGTTATACTATTTTCTCAAGTTTAGCAAAAACTCTTAATAACTCGCTGACACTCCAGGCTTGTGCAAAGCAACCTTGGGAGATTGTAGGATTTTTTCCGTCATAAATTTCCGCTATTTGTCCGATGCAGCCTTCTCTCATACAAGGTTCTAAAGCCTCCAGCTGTTCTTTTACCCTTTTTGTAGCTTCTAGACTTTCATCATTTACCCTAAGATATGCCAAATAATAAGCACCTAAAGGAAATGCCCAGACAGTTCCCTGATGATAAGCCATGTCACGGTTAAAGTGTGAACCTCCGTAAATGGCTTTAAATGCCTTATCATGTTTACTTAAGCTGCGAAGTCCATATGGAGTATATAAGGTTTCATATACTTTACTGACAACCATCCCCTCCTTTTCCTTATCCAATAGGGAAAAAGGCTGGGATACTGCCCATATTTGGTTACATCGAATTTGATTATCCGCTTCTTCTCCCGATACTAAATCTTTTAAACATCGCTCTGTTTCATTCCAGAATTTTTCGGAAAAGCTAGCTTTTACTAACTCTGCAAGTTCTTCATAGGGACTGTCTTCCCTGCCTAATAGTCTGGCAAACAGACCCATAATCTTTAAGTCATTATACCAATAGGCATTGATTTCAACAGGTTTTCCATGTCTTGGAGTTGGTAGAATATCTTCAAACCGCACATCCATCCAGGTTACCTGTTCCAATCCGCTTCCTGCCATAATTAAACCGTCTGTATCCATTTTAATATGATAATCCGTACCTTGTTTATACCATTTTATAATATCTTCCATAATGGCATATGCCTCCTCTACAAAGGCAAGGTCATTACTTTCCAAATAATACTCATATACAGCACCAATAAAAAGAAGGGAGGCATCTACTGTGTTATACAAAGGATCCCTGCCGCCTTCCGGAAACATATTTGGCATTAAGCCTTTCTTACAATACTGCATAAAGGTACGGAATATGCTTTTTGCTTCTTCATACCGCTTTGTAGAAATACAGCAGCCTACCATGGATATCATAGTATCTCTTCCCCAGTCAGCAAAGAACGGATACCCAGCCATGAGAGTCTTTCCCTTGGTAGAAGCCCTATCAACCAGAAATTGATCTGCACTTTTTACTAATTGTTTCCCTATTTCATTTTTTATTCCGGACTGACTTACAAGGTCTTCCAGCCTTTTCGTTTCATTTACTATCATCTGCTCAATGGTAGTACTGATAGAATTGGTACTATATATAATATCCAATACCTTTTCATCATAAGGGGTTACGGTTACGGATATATTATGATTAGACCCTGTGACACCAATTGCTTCCCGTCCATCCCTTGCATCGTAGCCATAATATAAATCTTTTGTATATTCCGTAGGATAATCGGTAACTGTGCCATTGGTCTCATAGTTTAACTTAATTCCATTACTGATTACTGCATTATTATTAAGTTCAAATATTTGATTTGGACTTAAGGTATCACCTTTGGGTATAAATTGAAGCTGTGGAGTAATTGTTAACTTAACTTTTTGGTTCATGTTATTATGAATCACATAACGTATCCCAATTGTATTCTCGCCATATGCCATTAAGACAGTTTTCTTAATCTCAATTCCCTCTACCTGATACACCCAAACCGGATAATATTCAAACATAAATTGATTTAAATATTTATATCCCAATTGATTTTTAGTATGGTTTACATATTCCTGACTGGATAAACTAAACTTTTCTTTATCCAGTTCGATTACTTCATCTATCCTCGTAATTAAATGATATCTATGATTGGGAGCTATAGTGCAAGCCATAAGCAGGGCATGGTCATTACGGCTGTTAGAGCCAATCATGGTAAGAGAAGAATAACCACCTAATCCATTTGTTATCAGATAGCAATTTTCCTGTCCCCTGTCTAATGTCTTCCAATCATTTTTTCCATATATAAATTTCATATTTGTTCCCTTCCGCCCTCCTTAGTGAGCACTCAAATCAGGGAGGGAGGGGCTGTTGTAAAATAAAAAATGCCATTCGGAGCAAGTTTTGCCGCCCCGTACAACCTTTGTCATTCTGAGAGCAAATTCAGCTTGCTGAATTATGCTCGAAGAATCTCACTTCAAAATGAGATTCTTCGAGCTAAAGCCCTCAGAATGACAAAACTCGCAACAGCCCCTTAAACCTCATTCCTGCAAATATTTTTAGTATCTTTTACGCATCCCTTACACATCTTTTTCACATCTTTTTTAGGTCCACAGACATACGTTTTATTTTAATATAACTATGGAGTACTTTGGCATTGATACCACACCTTCTGACATGGTAACTGCATTTCCATCCACTGATAAATACCCTCTGATATTAAAATCTGTAAGCCCTGCATCTTTTAACGAAATGGTGGCTGGTTCTGTATTAATATTATAAAGAATCACAATTTCACTGCCTTTATATACCTTTTTAACTGCACTGATATCCTTTGTGCATAATTCTTCAATTACACTCATATCTCCTCTTGCAATCTCCGGGTTCTCATTACGTATCCTCACTGCCCTTTTATAGTAGTTATAAAGTGACAGGGGATCTTTCATTTGCTCATCTACAGGAGGAAACTTCTGTTCGACTGAATCTGCATTATCCGGAGGAGTAGTAATTCCCTCTGTATCTGTAATTGACCACTGCATAGGCAGTCGTTTATTCTCATCCTTGGTGCCCATACTATTCATACCAATCTCTTCCCCATAATAGACATATGGGCTGCCATTCATAGTCAATAACATACCTGCTGACATTTTCATCTGGTCTTCATCGTTGATACATTGAGCGGATATTCTTGTAGTATCATGATTACTGATAAATGGGGCATCAATAAACTTTGGATTACCCATGCTATATTTCTCATATAAACTATGCAAAGTTTTAGCAAAACTTTTACCGGAAGAAGCGCCTAATTTTCTGACTGTATTTGTAATCAATCCATTATACTGAGAAAGGGGAAAGTTAAATAAACTTGGAATTCCACTTTCATAATAAGCTGCTATAGCCGTCTCTTCCTCCCAGACTTCCGCAACAATATAGGCATCCTCTTTCACACTTTTTACATAGTCCGTAAACCACTTAAGGACTTCAATATTTCTCTCTTTTTCGCCCGAATAATACTCTTTTGCCGCATCCAGGCGGAATCCATCCACACCAAGGTCAAGCCAGAACTTAGCAATATCCTCAATTTCTTTTCTGACATTTTTATTTTCCAGTGCTAAATCTGGCATCTGATCCCAAAAAACTCCTTCATAATACCAATCAGAGTTTCCTGCCTTATAATAAGTTTTACTGCCATTATAATCTTTCGTAAAATGATAGTATCCCACATAAGGGCATTTTTCTAAATCCGGTTCCTCTCCCTCTTTCAAGCTTTCCAGATAAGAAACCGCTTCTAAAAACCAAGGGTGTTTTGCCGATGTGTGATTGAATACAAAGTCGATAATCAAATGAATATCCCGTTTATGGCATTCAGAAATCAACTTTTTAAAATCCTCTAATGTTCCATATTGAGGGTCAATATTGTAATAGTCCGTTACATCGTATTTATGATATGTAGTTGAGGGCATAATGGGCATTAACCAAATCCCGTTAAAACCCAAATCCGAATCCATAGCAGCATTACCATCATTAATATAGTCTAATTTAGATATAATACCGTTAATATCTCCAATGCCGTCACCGTTGCTGTCATAAAAGGAGTAAACAAATATTTCATAGAAATTACGATAGTTATCATCGATTATATTTAAATCCTGTACATAATCATAAGGAACAACGGCTGCCTTAGTTTCATCCTGAGATGTTTTCCCTTCCGGCGTAATTTCCTCGTTTTCTTCCTTGTCCTTTTGAGTTTCTCCCTGGCTTAACTCAGACGGATTATGATTTATATCCGCCTTTTTACACCCACCTACTGCTAACAGGGCAAATATAAGGCAAATTATCAATAAAATTCTCTTCCTCATCCCAATCCTCCATAATTCCAATGCCTGAGAATGTAATCTCAGGAGCTATATTTGTAAAGCGAATTGTTTCTCACTCCCAAACATGATGTCCCTTTGCGACATCTTTAATAAGTGGCGAAGATGTCCAACATGAAAATTCCAATGGATTCTCATGTTGGAGTTCTTCTGAATTATCACGTGTACATGCACCACTATGAATGAAAGGGATTCTTCGCGAATTCAACTTCGTTGAATTTTTGCTCAGAATTATCACGCTTAACAGCACCACAGTAAACGAAATGTTTATTGCGTGATAATTCTGCCGCAACCAGCTTGCTCGTGCGCATAAACAACTCCGAAGGAGTTGCTTGCTATGGCTCTTTCATAGCAATGACACGCTTTCATAGCAATGGAAGATATGGTCTTCCCTTTGCGAAGATGCTTTTTCTTCCCACTTCAAGCCTAAAAACAGAAAATCTTTATATAAAAAGAAGGAACCGTTGTAAAATAGACTTAAACAAACCTGATAAAAGGATTTGAGTCTATTTTGCAACTGCCCCTTCTTATCCAATCATTTTTAACCTTTTACCGCACCTGACATACCTTCTACATAGAATCTTTGTATAATTAAGAAAAGAATTGCAATTGGAATGGATATTAATACACAGCCTGCAAAGAACTGGGTATAATAATATTCAACAAACTCTTTCTCTAACATAGTCCATAGGCCAATGGCTACGGTATAGTATTGTCTATCCTGACCAAGGATAACTTTTGCGAAAATGTAATCTACCCAAGGTGCCATAAAGGAATTCAAAATGGTTATAACAATAATCGGCTTTGATAAAGGTATTGTGATTTTGCGAAATACATCCCATTTCGTTGCGCCATCAATAAATGCAGCTTCATCAATAGTTTTGGGTATGGTATCAAAAAAACCTTTTGCCACAAGGAAACCTAACCCTGCACCCCCCGAATATACCATGACCAGTGCTACTAATTTCAGTGGTCCCGCTTCCAGCAAACCAAATCCCTTTAATATAAAGTAAATAGCATACATGGCCATAAAACTAGGGAACATTCCTAAAATCATGGCAATGTTCATAAGTTTCTTACGCATTTTAAACCTTAATCTTGACATAACATAAGCTACACATAATACGAAGAATGCAGAAAAAATACAGGTAAAGATAGCTACAATCAGAGTGTTGTTAAACCATCTGCCAAATGTTAAACTGCTTGCCGGATCAAAAAGTTTTTTATAATTATCCAGAGTATAAGCCCTTGGAAAAATGTAACTCTTATATTGTCCAGCTTCTTTACGAAGTGAAGTTAATATTACAAAGAAGATAGGTAAAACCCATATGAATCCAAGAATTGCCAAAAATATATGGACGATACAATTAGTAATAAATTTCCTTATCTTCATAGAACCTTTTTTTCTTTTCATTATTGGAACGCCTCCTCATCTTTATAAGAACTTGTATGACGATAGGTTAATAATGATAATGTTGCCATTATGATAAATACTAAAATACTGATAACGGCACCAAGGTTATAGTCTTTATTTGTAATTGTCAGTTTATATAGCCAAGTAACTAACAAGTCTGTTTTCCCAGCAAAATAATAATCAACGGTATCAGGACCGCCACCTGATAACAGGAATATAACATTAAAGTTATTAATATTACCAACAAATTGGGTAATTAACAATGGTGTTGTAACAAATAACATGTAAGGTAATGTAATCTTAAAATAGGTAACAAAAGCATTGGCACCATCTACTTTTGCCGCTTCATATAAATCCTTTGGTATATTTTGCAAAATACCGGTAGTTGTTAACATAGTAAAAGGCACACCAATCCAAATATTAACAAGTATAATTGTTATTTTAGCCAGTGTCGGATCTGTTAAAAATGGTATAGACTGAGTAGAACCGATTACTCCAATATGTCGAAGCATAATATTAACAGGCCCATTGGCATTAAAAATCGTTTTCATTGTAAGTAAGGATACAAATTGAGGCACTGCAATGGATAATACAAAGATAAATCTCCAGAACCCTTTAAATCTTGTACCTTCACGATTGATTAGCATCGCTAATAGCATTCCTAAAATATAACAGGTAAATGTTGCACAAATTGCCCAAATAAATGTCCAGCCAAGAACCGGCCAAAATGTATGGGATAATTTACTGCCATTTGCAAACATAGCTTTAAAATTATCAAGTCCTACCCAGTCAAATAAATTACCCGGTGGCTGATGATTTCTATCATAACTTGTAAATGCAATTAGGATCATAAAAACCAGAGGAACTATAGTAAAACATAGCACTCCTATAACTGGAAAGAATAATAAAGTTTTGTGAAGATTTTGTTCTAATAGAGAGCTTAAATCATCTTTAAAGGTTGGAATAGATTTTCCCTGTTCCGCTCTTTTCTGATTCTCATATGCACTTTTTACAGAGGTTCTTAAAAATAAAATAAAGCCAAGAGTTAGAAATATGGTAATAACACCGTACAGTAGGCAGAGCATGGAATTATCCCCTGTTACATATTCATAAATCTGTTTCGCTTCATTAAAAACCTCCTCTTGTTCTTTGGTTCCTAATGTTATAAAGTTTTTAATTGAATCTAAACCAAAACTTATCATGTAATAAATATAAGCAATTTCCATGGATAACATAATGACTCCCCGGATAATCTGCTTATGAATAAGATTTCCCAAACCAAATATTATTGCAGATAGTTTAGTAATTCCATTTCCTTGCATAAAAGCAGTTCCAAATCCTGCATTATGTGCTGCAGTATACATACTAGAACTCTTTCTCTTTTTGCCAGCCATAATCCAACTCCTTTCTTAAGATAGAAGGGGAGCTGCAAGTTATTTGCAGCCTCCCTATTTACTATATATTCCCTCAAACATTGGAATCATTCTTGTAAATTTAACTCTAATCTTGTTTGTAATGGTATTACACTATTCTTA
>ENA-UOOR01000494-UOOR01000494.1-fermentation-metagenome-genome-assembly--contig:-NODE-494-length-55786-cov-5.223735_pt1 | contig 55786 bp, 69 predicted proteins | sample MGYA00245780_ERZ724029 | MGnify/ENA primary metagenome ERZ724029 (study PRJEB28704, sample SAMN03018315) | fermentation metagenome | biome: anthropogenic terrestrial biome; feature: soil; material...
CCCTGTTTTTTCATAAGCTACTTTACACTATCAATTAATGGTACTATAATAAATTTATATTCCTGGTTCTAAATTTATTGTTGTATATTGGGATTAGTACTCCCTCCTTTTTTATATTACTGCTAATATTCATTTAACAGTATTAGTACGTCTTTTTTTTGAAATGCTTTTAGTGGTATGAACAGTTTCCACAATCAAAACCACCATTATTGAAGATACCATGGCCACAATTGAAAAAAGAACAATATATTCTATCCACATAGCTTACCTCTGTTAAAATACTACCCTTATTTCTTTCAGAAATAATTGGTGCTGAACATATTATATAACAGGAGCAATTTGTTGTCCAATAAAACTTCATCTCAACAGCAAAAATCGCTTAAATTATGTTAAAGAAGAAGCTTTACTATCAACAATGCAATAAAGCCCGGTACTCCTAAAACACCTAATAATAGTGCGGTTACTTCGTTCACTCCTATATAAACGCCTGTGAATCTGCTGAAATAATTAAGAACTATCAGAAACAAAGCACCTAAAAGTGAATTCAATATCAAGCGGCCTAAAAGCTTCAGCGGTTTTATAAAAATCCAGGATACCATAAATATTAACATTATGCCGGCCGAGTAGGCCAAAATAATTCCCACATCTGCTATACCCATGGAGCAACCTCCTAATTCATTTTTTAATTAATTTTATGAAGTTGTCCTTGTTTTTATGCTACTTGATAACAATTACATACATTACAATATATTAAGACCCTTGTCAATAATAAATTTATTTACAGCTCAATCTTCCCTGTTATTTTCAATATCCGTCGTTATCACTTCACTTGAATTTTCATCAGTAAATTCAGGTGATTCATTATCCTGATATTCTTTTTTATTATTGCTTAATTTTCTAAATTTATCAGGTATATGCATATATTTATTAACCAGCAAAGCCACCATAATTCCTGCAATAGTATCTATGACTCTGTTTAATGTATATAATAAATATCCGCCCTCGTGGCTTTTTGTAATTAAAATACTTAGGTATACAACACAGCAAATTACTACTGACTGCTTCATATCAATGTTAACACATATATATATTAACAAGGTTATACCCAATGGAATTATAAAAATCAGCAAATCTTCACTTCCAAGATTTGTTACAATGAACAGCACGAGGCCTCCGGTAATTCCTCCTATAATTGTTCCGATCACCCTTTGAAAGCCCCTTTTATATGAGTCTACAACTGTATTCTGCATACAGATTACTGCTGCTATGCATGCTTGAATAGAATTTTCTCTGTTTATTAACTGAAATATTAACAGGCACAGAAATACTGCCGTGGATGTTTTAATATTTCTCATTCCTATCCTGGGAAACATACTTCCTCCAACTGATATTATTATTTTACCCATAAATGAATACTCAAAACAGCGGATTAATTCATCTTTTAAAAAAAGAGTTGTCGCATTAAGCATACATGTCATCCCGAGAGCCAAAGGAATTCACAATAATTAAAAAATAAAAGTAAGATTCTTCGGTCTGCATTGGAAAGACATACTGCCGGTCACTAATGCAACAACACCCTTTATTGAGTTATTCTATGGGTTGTGCCCCATCCTTAAAACTGAACTGGTTTATCAGATCCTGTTTGCAATTCCAAAGTTCCGCAGAAAGATCCACATAGTAGCTGTGAGGATTAGTAAACCTCTTAACTTCTCCCCATAAATTATCAACCTGATTTTTACAGTACAGCCTTATTTCATCAAGGCTTGGACTGTCATAAACACATTCACCGTTTATAAATATAGGTACCTGCAAGTTTTTGGCGTAAAAATTAGTTATTTTTTTCTTTTTCCAAACATGTATTTCGTCAAATATGGTATATGGTTTTGTATCATCAATAACCTCATGTGACATAGTTACAACATCTGCAATAGGATTATGAGTTTTTTTGTCATATAGTCTCCAAACTTTTTTGTAGCCCGGATTAGTTATCTTTTCTTCATTCTCGGACAGTTTGATTTTAGGAATAATTTTTCCTTCCTTTTCAACTGCCGCAAGCTTATAGACACATCCAAACACCGGCTCGGATTTAGCTGTAATAAGCCTTTCTCCTACTCCAAAAGAATCCAATTTAGCTCCCTGATCCAGTAAATCTGTTATAATAAATTCGTCAAGACTGTTGGATGCTACTATGTCACAATCGGTAAGTCCCGCCTCATTTAGCATCTCCCTGCATTTTTTGCTTAAATAAGCAATATCGCCAGAATCTATTCTGACACCTTTAAGTCTTTTGCCCATTGGCTCCAGCACTTCTCTCGAAACTCTTACTGCATTTGGAATGCCACTTTTTATTACATTGTAGGTATCGATAAGCAATGTACAGTTATCAGGATAATTTTCTGCATATACCTTAAAAGACTCATACTCGGTTTCAAACATCTGTACCCAGGAATGAGCCATTGTTCCTAATGCCGGAACGCCAAACATCTCATCTGCCAGAGTTGTTGCTGTTCCCATGACTCCTCCTATGTATGCCGCTCTCCCTCCGTATATGGCACTGTCGTAGCCATGGCTTCTTCTTGCACCAAATTCCATTATCGGTCTTCCCTTTGCAGCTCTTACAATTCTGTTTGCTTTTGTTGCAATCAGGCTTTGATGGTTGATTGTCAGCAGAAGCATGGTTTCTATAAGCTGTGCGTCAACAGCCTTCGCTCTTACGGTAATCAGAGGTTCGCCCGGAAAAACAGGGGTTCCCTCAGGTATTGCATATATATCTCCTGTAAATTTAAAGGATTTAAGATACTGCAAAAATTCTTCTTTAAATATCTTTTTACCTCTTAAGAATTCTATGTCGTCCTCTGAAAATTTTAATTCCTTTATGTACTGTATAACCTGCTCTAATCCTGCAACAATTGAAAAGCCTCCATTATCAGGATTTTTCCTGAAAAACATATCAAAATAAACTATGTCTTCTTTCATTCCATTTGAAAAATAACCGTTGGCCATAGTAAGCTCATAAAAATCCATGAGCATTGATAGCTTTCTGCCACTAAAATCATTGTGATACATTACTCTACTCCCGTTAATTTATTTTTTCCACTACTTCGATTCCGTTAATATGCATATTGTACAGTGCAAATAAATTCATAAGATTTCCATCATGGGAACCAACCTCATAGGTTTCTACGGCATCCATAGGAACAATAACCCTCTTATCTTTATTTTTCTCATTGAAATATGCCTTTAAGCTCAAAGTAAATTGAAGTACACATATGTCTGTTACACATCCTGTTACAATGAAATTATCAACTTCATTTTCATATTTTTTCAGCCATTCCTGAAATCCATTGCTGAAAAACCCGTTTGTACTGTTTTTCTCCACATAAAAGGTTTCCGGTCCGTTTGAATGCTCTGTTTTCAATTCGGAAATTAGTTCCACTTCGTTTGTGCCTTTAACGCAATGGTGCGGAAAGTACATTAATTCCTGGGAATTGTCTTCATGACAGTCCAGAAAAAACATTTTTTTGTATCCCTTGGTTTTTTCATTTAATTCAGCAATATTATTTACTATTGCAGCAACTCTTGGGGAAGACAATGCGCCGGAGTACACAAAACCATCAACCATATCTACGATGAATACAGCTGTTTTGTCTTTATCCAGCGATTGTAAATCAATTATCCTTCCCTTTAGCTCCTGTTGCATTTTTTCCACAATATTCATAAGCAATCCTCGCCTTTTTTATTGATACAGATATTATAGTTCTTAACAATATATTTGTCAAAACCCATTTTGGAGCAAATTATAAATAAAGACTGTGCCCCGGCACAGCCATATTATTCTACTTTTATTCTATTGCTGTTATATACCCTGTATTGCTTTGGTTGGACATTTCTGAACACATACCATGCAATGTGTACACTTGTCATAATCAACCTTAGCCAGGTTATCAGCAACATGTATTGCATCAAATTCACAATTTTTTTCACAGATTTTGCAGCCTATGCATCCTATTGAACATACATCCTTTACAGCTTTGCCAAAATCCTTGTTGTGGCATCCTACAACTACATTGTTTTTATACGGCACAAATTCTATAACCGCCTTTGGGCACTCTTCAATACATTTACCGCATGCGGTACATTTTTCTTTATCTATAACAGCTAACCCGTCAACAATTTCAATTGCGTCAAAGTCACAAACAACCTTGCAGTTTCCAAATCCCAGGCATCCCCTGTCACATGACTTGGGTCCTCCCTGTACTGCTGCAGCTGCCTTACAGTCTCTTACACCATCATATTCGTATTTCTTTGCTGCTACGCTGTCGCATCCCTGACACAAAACGTGAGCAACCTTTTTTTCTGTTTCTTCTACCGTTGTTCCCATAACAGCAGCTATTTTCTGATGCCTTTCACTGCTTGCCACAGGACATCCGTTAACCGGGGCTCTTCCTTCTGCTATTGCGGCAGCCATCCCGTCACATCCGGGAAATCCGCAGGCTCCGCAATTAGCTCCCGGCAAGAGGTTCCTTACTTCAGTAACCTTGGTATCCACCTCTACTGAGAACAATTTTGCCGCAACTGCCAGCAATACTCCGCATACAATGCCAATACCGCCGGTAACTGCAACTGCATTAACTATAACCATTCTTCATACCTCCTATAATTTCAGTCCTGAAAAGCCAAGGAATGCAACAGACATCAATCCTGCTGTAATCAAAGATATAGCAGAGCCTTTCAGTGATTCAGGAAGATCAGCATTATCTACCTTGTCCCTTACTCCCGCAAACAGTACAATTGCAAGCATAAAACCTGCGGATGTTCCTACCGAATAAACAATTGATTCAATAAAAGTATAATCAAATTTTATATTATTTATAGCAACACCAAGAACTGCACAGTTAGTAGTAATCAAAGGCAGATAAATTCCTAATGCCTGATACAGACCGGGAGCAGATTTCTTTAAAAACATTTCAACAAACTGTACCAATGCAGCAATAATCAAAATAAAAACTATTGTCTGCAAATACTCTAATTCCATTGGAACCAAAATTGCTTTCTGGACAATGAAAGTTATGATTGAAGCCAATGTTATAACGAATATTACGGCTATACCCATACCTGCCGCTGTATCAATTTTTTTAGAAACCCCTAAAAAAGGGCATGTTCCTAAAAACTGTGAAAATATTATATTGTTTACAATAAATGAAGTAATAAATAAACTTACTAATTCCATTTCAGCCTCCTATGCTTTCTTTCTGTTCTTTCTGTTAGATAGGTAATTTACAAGCCCTATTAACAAGCCTAATAGAATAAATGCTCCAGGCGGCTGTACTGCCATCATCATGGGTTCGTAGCTTTCGGGAAGAATGCTGAATCCCAATATGGTTCCATTACCTAATATTTCTCTTATAGAGCTTAATAAAATCATGGCCACCAGGTAACCCACGCCCATACCTAAACCATCAATCGCAGAATCTAAAACACCGTTGCTGAAAGCAAATGCTTCTGCTCTTGCCAAAATAATACAGTTAACAACTATTAATGGTATAAATACACCCAGTGCCTGATATAACTCAAATGTATATGCATGCATCACCAAATCTATAATCGTCGTAAATGCAGCAATTATTATAACAAATGCCGGTATACGAACCTCATCCGGTATAAATTTTCTCAATGCCGAAATAACAATGTTTGATCCGGTCAAAACTGCTATAACAGCAACTCCCATTCCAACTCCATTTATCAGGGAAGTGGTAATTGCAAGTGTCGCACACATACCAACCTGTTGAGCCAAAATAGGATTTTCTTTGGTAACACCATTTTTAAATATATCAAACTTGCTCATGTCATCCTCCTACTTTAAATATTCGCTGTAAATGCTTATCGCATTATTAACAGCACTGAGAAAAGAATTAGATGATTTTGTTACACCTGATATTGCATCAAAATCTGTTATTCCCTCACCTGCATCTTTCCCTACAAACTGACTCCAGAATTCAGGTTCTGTTGTTCTTGAACCAAGTCCCGAAGTTTCGCTGTGGGTTACCACATTAACACCGGTAATTTTACCCTCAGTTGAAACCCCTACAAACAGTTCCATATCTCCGCCATAGCCGGAAACAGTGCTCCATGTTCTTACAACATTTCCAAGCTGATTATCTGAGGCATCAACTGCAGTAAGAAGGTCAACAAACTTGTCATTTTCCGATTTTATTTTATCAACCAAAGCAGTATCTTCATATTCATTAAACATAACCGCACCAGGCATAACAGCTTCCAGAACTGCAGGATCCATGCTGGCCATAGCTTCATTTTTAGCAATCAAATCGCTTGTGGCACCATTTAACCAGGCAAGTATACCTGCAGATATTGCTGCGATTATAAACAATATTCCACCTAATCTAACATAATTATTTTTCATTCTTTTTACCTCCTGCTACTCCAAATACTTTTGGCTGAACATACTTGTCTATCATTGGAGTAAGGATATTCATCAGAAGTATCGAATAGGATACGCCCTCGGGATAGCCGCCCATTTTCCTTATGAGCATAGTGAGTATTCCGGCTCCAACAGCAAAAATAACCTTTCCTTTGTCAGTAACCGGGCTGGTTGCATAATCAGTTGCCATGAAAAATGCACCAAGCATTAATCCGCCTCCAAATATATGGTAGAGAAGCAGGCTGGCACCATCAGTAACGAGAGCAATAACAGCAACTGTTCCTATATAAACAACCGGAATTATCCATTTAATTGTTCCTCTGTATATTAAATAAATACCGCCTAATATTAAAAGTATAGCTGATGTTTCTCCTATAACACCGGGAATATTTCCCATGAGCATGTCTGCAATTGAGGGAAGCTGTCCTGCAGCTCCGGTCTTAATCATTGTCAAAGGTGTTGCCGAAGATACGGCGTCTGTTGCAGGGTCAATAAAGCCGCTTGCTATATGAGAAGACCACGAAGCCATTATAAATGCTCTTGCCGCCAATGCCGGATTTAAAAAGTTAAAGCCCAGTCCTCCGAATACCTGTTTTACTATTGCTATTGCAAATACCGAACCGGCTACAGCAATCCACCAAGGTGCTGTTGAAGGCAGATTAAAAGCTAACAGCATACCTGTAACCACCGCACTTAAGTCAGTAACCGTTACAGGTCTTCCCATAAATTTTTCACAGGCATATTCTGTAATAACTGCCGCAGCAACAGAACACACCACCAATATTATTGATTTAGTTCCAAAATAAAATATGCTTGCCACTAATGCAGGTAATAAAGCTATAATTACATCAAGCATTAATTTTTGAGTTGTTTCATCGTTCCTGATATGAGGTGACGATGAAGCAATCAACTTATTATCCATCTGTTTTTCCTCCTATTTAACCTTTTTGCGTCTTGCCAGTATTTCTTTTTTTGCCACGCTTATGGTTTCCTTAAGCGGTCTCTTTGCAGGACACACAAAGGAACAGCCTCCGCACTCTATACAGTCAGCTGCATGATATTCATCAGCAGCATCAAAGTTTTTCTGAATTGTATACCTGCTGATTTTGTATGGCATAAGCTGTACCGGGCATGCATCAACACATCTTCCGCACAGTATGCAATTTGACGGTTCCGGAAGATCTGCTTCCTTTTTATTTAATACAAGAATTCCGGAAGTACCCTTTACAACAGGAACCTCATCTGAGAATTGAGCAATTCCCATCATCGGTCCGCCGTTTATAAGCTTGCCCGGCTCCTCTTTGTAACCGCCGCATTGTTCAATTACATCTTTAAATGAAGTGCCGATTCTTACATAAAGGTTCTTTGGATTTTGAACAGCACTTCCGGAAACAGTTACAACCCTCTGAATCAAAGGCATGCCTGTCTTAATAATATTACCTATTGTCGCCACTGTTCCTACATTTTCCACAACACATCCCACTTCCATGGGAAGCCCTCCTGATGGAACAATTCTGCCCGTTATGGCATTAATTATTCTTTTTTCATCTCCCTGGGGATATTTCACTTCCAAAGGAGCTACTTCGATCCCTTCCTGTCCCTCAACGGTTTTTTGCATAATTTCGATTGCATCAGGCTTATTTTTTTCAATTCCTATATAACCCTTATTGACTCCCAGAGCTTTCATAATTGCCTTAACTCCCAATAAAACAAGCTCCGGTTTTTCAAGCATTATTCGATGATCGGCAGTTAAATACGGCTCGCATTCCGCACCGTTAACTATCAGTATATCAATTGGTTTATCCTTTGGTGGACTTAATTTAACATGTGTGGGAAACGTTGCTCCTCCCATACCTGCCATTCCGCCTTCTTTAATAATTGATAAAACTTCTTCCTTTGTCAGTTTCTCTACTGTTCCTTTTGGACGTACGGATTCATGTACTTCAAACTTCCCGTCAGATTCTATAACTACACAATTAGCTTTAGACCCGTTAGGTATATAGTGCTGTTCAATTCTCTTCACTGTTCCTGATACGCTTGAATGTACCGGAACTGACATAAAGGCTTTTGATTCACCTATTTTCTGTCCGACTTTTACTGTATCTCCAACAGCAATTAGCGGATCACAAGGGGCTCCTATATGCTGTGACAACGGAATAACAACAGTTTTAGGTTCAACCGCATCTTCAATAGGCACATCTTGTGTTAGCGTCTTACTTGTAGGTGGATGAACTCCGCCCTTAAATGTAAACAATTTTGTGCTCATAAATTTCACCTCTTGAATTTCATTTTAATAATGTTACAAAAAAAGTTATTAAATAACCAAACATATCGATTATAACAGATTAATGACCATTTTTAAACACCTTTTTTTTTACTTTTAAATTTTATCATCTTATTGAATAAATTGCAAGGTATCAACATTTTTTACTCTCGATCGCTTGTTAAATAGTTGATATATATTGTATGTTTTCGTTTACATATTCCCTTATCCAAAGCAATACTCCATTGTCTCTGATACTGCTTCCATCCAGCATTTTTCTTACTTCAGACGTATTTAGGACAAATGTTCCTCTATCGGTAACATGGCTGTATAATAATTCACAACTTTCTAAAGAACCAATAATTGCCATTATAGTATCCCCCATATTACCCAGAGGAGCTCTGTCGATATTGTTCCTTTCAAAATCACATTCAATCAAAGTTCCCTCTCTTTCCCTTGATTGAATTTTAAAGGAACCGTTACATCGTTCACAGTTATCCTTGAGCATGGGTATACCCAATCCTACCTTTCTTGTTGTCCTTGTAGTAAAAAAAGGGTCTTCAACCTTTTTTACCATTTCATCACTCATACCCATACCGTTGTCTTTAACAGAAATTTTTAAACGGTTCAGTTTTTTGCTGTCTTCTATATTAATTTCTATCAATGTTGCTTCAGCTCTGACACTATTCATTACAATATCTAAAATATGCATTGAAATTTCCTTCATGATTCCTCCAACAGAAAAACAGGGCACTCCGCCCTTAAAACTTTTATTTGATACATAGATAATTATACACTTCCTCCAAACTGTTAAGTTCAAAGCAGTTTTCAGCTTCTGAAATATCAGCCAAATAATGTGCATCTGAATTTTTCAAAATATTTAAATTTTTTATAAGTTCTTCATCAATATCTGCCTTTGTATATACCTCCACAAATTTAAGACTAATATTAGATGGTATAAAGCCCAGCACTCCTAATAATCCGTTTGATTTTTTGTTGATATGGGCAGGAATCATTATCCCGTGATACTGCTCAGTCAGAGAATATATTTCTATCAAAGAAAAGCTTGATGTGCTTATTAGAAGCTTATTTAGAGTGCCGGTAATCTCATCCTTGCTGTTATAGATGTTCTGCTGACCAAAAATAGAAGGTGTATTAGGAATATCAGGCAGAGAATTATATATTAAATCTCCAAATTTAAGGGCACTGAATATATCCTTAAAGTAACACAGAACATGTACCTCCTCTCTAGTTGTAACCTCAATACCGGGTACAAACTCAATGCCGGAACTGTTGCATAATTCCATCACCGCAGGCAGATTATCTGCGGCATTGTGATCTGTTACTGAAATAATGTCTAACCCTTTAATACATGACATATTGACAATATTGTTGGGAGTCATATCTTCACTGCCACAGGGCGATAAATCCGAATGGATGTGCATATCATAAAAAAATTTCACTTTATTCACTTTATTCCCATATCGTGCAATCTGCATGCTATATTGTAAGCACTTTCACCGGTTCTGAATAAAGGAATATCAAGTTCCTTGGCTTTTTCAACAGTTTCCGGTTCAATTTCCATGTTTTCAACAACAATAATACATGATAAATCTAAAAGCTCTGCAACTGCTACGGTATTAATATGTGTCTGGATAGTAATCCATGCATAGCCTTGCTTAGCTTTTGTCATTACTATACTTAGCAGATCGCCTATGTATACTCCTTCTATATTTATTTTCTTTTTTGAATCAAATAAAACATTAAGCTTCAGCTGTTCGCAAAAATTATTAATTTCCATAATGCCTCCTGTATTCCTATTCCTTCTTACTTGCTCTTAACACTACGCATTCATATAGAGCTGAATCATTGTTATACACATCTTCCGCATGTGCATAGCAGGTTGGAGCCCCGCAGGAACCGCAGTCAAGACCCGGAAGGACGTCGTAAATTTCCTTTATTTTTTCTCTTTTTATTATTGCTTCTTTCATGCTGAATTTGCCGGGATTTTCGTCCGGATTCAGTTTGAATTTAAAAATCCCTTCGTCATACATTCCTTCAAATTCTTCCAGTTCCTCATTTAATTCGGAATCCTTAGTATTGCTTAGAACATAATTAATGTTGCTTTGAGCAATAAATGGATTTATAACATTAAAAGTTCCTCCTACACATCCTTGAACACATGCCAGTGTTTCCACAAAATCAACATTGCTTAAGTTACCGTTTTCAATTTCATCCAATATCTGGATTATATTTTCCATTCCGTTAACCGCAATATAGTTTGTTAAATCTGCCGACTCTGACTGTCCCCCTGATACCGCCCATTTTAGACCGTTGAGTGATGGATATAAACATAGTTTATCGTCACCCTTAATTATTTCCTTGTATATTTGCCCATAAATTGTATTTAATGGGATAACCCAGTCAACATAGGGCACGTAATCACCCACAGGATCCGTAACGGCAAGAAGTTTGGCCGGGCAGGGAGAAATATAAAATACTCCTATTTCTTCATCTTTATAATTAAATTTTGCCTTTGCCCTTTCTTTTGCAGTCATAGCAGCAATAACCATAGGCTCCTTAAGTAAAATCAGATTATCCATCAGAGAGGGATATCTATTTTTAATCAGACGTACCGCCGCAGGACAATTGGTTGAAATGAACGGTCTTATGTTCTTTTCTTCGTTAATCTTCTTTTTTATTGCCCTACTCACCATTTCCGCAGCCCAACTTGCATCGTATACGTAATCAAAACCAAGCTTTAAAACCGCATTCTGAACCTTACAAATATCTGTTCCCTTAGGAAATTGACCATAAAGCGGAGTGGATAAAACAGCAATTTTATACTTATATGATGAAAAGTGCATTTCTTCATACCATTCGATAGATTCTGGAGTATACGCATTGTAAGGGCATACTTTTATGCATTCACCGCAATGTATGCATTTTAAATTATTTATAAATGCCTTTCCGTCTATAAGACGTATAGCTTGCGTTGGACACCTTTTCATGCAATTTGTACATCCCTTGCATTTTTCCTTATCGAACATAATTGAAAAATTCATGTATGCCTCCTACATTAAAAAAGTAATTTTAATAACTGTGCCATCCCTGCCGGTAGTTATTTTGAAATCATCAGAATATTTCATCATGTTAGGAAGCCCCATACCAGCACCAAACCCAAGCTCCCTTATACTCTCAGGAGCAGTTGAATAACCTTCGGTCAATGCTAAATTCAAATCTTCGATCCCAGGTCCTGCATCCTCAGATAAAATTATAATCTTGTTATCATATAGATCGCAATGAAGTTCCCCTCCAAGAGAATGTATGACAATATTCATTTCAGCCTCATAAGATACAATTGCTATTTTTCTTATAACAGTTGCATCTATTCCCATAGATTTTAATATATTCTTTATTGAGCTCGAACCCTTTCCGGCGCTCATGAAATCATTTGCAGCAATATTAAAACTATATCTCTTTAAAAATCCCTCATTCATCAGATTCTATGCCCCTCATGCCGCTTAAAACCAGCATACCGCATGTTTTAAACATAGTATATTCGGTTGCAAGCACAGTAACAGAATTTTCTCTTGCCAGCTCCAGCACCTCCTTACAGGGCTTTTTTCCTCTTACAAACAGTACGGTATCCATATCCATCATTTCCGCAGTTCTTATTACCTGAGCATTATTCAATCCGGTAACAAGCAGGGATTCACTGTTGGCATAAGCCAGGACATCACTCATCAAATCACTTGCAAAACCATATTGAATATCTGTGCCTTCGCTGCTGAAATCTGTCAGTATTTCTGCATTTAAAACCTTGGCTATATCTTTAATTTTCATAATTCATCCCCTATTCCTGAATTTTACAAATTAAAACTTTTTACAAAAGAAGCCTTTCCGCCTGCATAGACATTAATAATACTGTTATCATCAACTACCTTCACATAAATAAGGCTTTTTTCATTCATTGATTCGCCCTGAATAACTTCAGTTTCATTTGAAACAACTTTTCTCTCATACAATAATCCGCACAGTGCACCATTAGATGTTCCTGTAGCACATTCCTCATTTATACCTACTTTTGGAGCAAAATTTCTTGCATATACTTTTCCATTTTCAACTGTGTACACGTGATAGCCCACCACATCTTTTTCATTTGAAATTTGAATAATTCCATTTAAATCAACATTTAAATCGTTCAAAATCTGTCTTGATTTAACAGGAACCATTATATCCTTCAAGCCCGTTGATACTACCGTGGGATATATTTCAGCGCCATTAAGCCCGATATTGCTTTCCGGTGTATTCAGTGTTATAGCTATGTCCTTCAAATCTTGCCCTATAAATTCGTCGAAAATCTGAGGACTTTGCTGCTGCATCAATACATATTCCACTCCCTTATTGAACTTAAGCTCAATTCCCAATTTTCCGGCTTTTGTATGCTGATATACCTTTACAACTTCATCCGAACCTCTGATAACATTTATCAGGCCTAAATAATAGAATGCTGCAATTGTTGCATGACCGCATAGTTCAACCTCACATACCGGAGTAAAGAAACTTAAATCGAAATTTTCGTCATCTATCTTCAATATGAAAGCGGTTTCCGATAATCCTATTTCTGCAGCGATTTTCTGTTTTTCATTGTTAGTTATCTGTTTATCAAGTAAAATTACACCTGCACCGTTACCACCGGAATTTTCATAAGTAAAGGATTTTAAAATCGCTCCCTGCATATGGCACCTCTGTTATTTATATTACTACAATTATAATCCAGACAGGAAAATATTACAAGAATAAAAATTTCTCTTTACAAAACCTTGTCCATCACTTATAATAATAAAGCAGTCAGCGGTTGTGGCGGAATGGCAGACGCACTAGCTTGAGGGGCTAGCGAATGAATATTCGTGGGGGTTCAAATCCCCCCGACCGCATAATATAAGGAATACAAGAGACCGGGGTTGTTGTCAGTGCTGACAACAACCCCGGTCTTTTGTATCTTGTATCTCGTCTCTCGTCCCCTTGTCACTTTATTGTGGATATATATATTGACCGCTGACATAGCCGTCGATTCCGTTATAAATAATTCTATACCAGTCCCCAACTTGTTCTGTTATGTTCACTATTGCACCATTTGGTGCCATCCCTATAACAGGTGCGTTAGTTGACGGACCGTTTCTTATATTTAAATAACCGCTTGTTAAGGCAACTCTTCCCGTTTGCCCTGCTCCCGGTTGTGCCGGTTGAGAAGGTTGAGTTCCCGCACTGCTGAAATATTCGTTTATAGAGTCTGCCAGAGCCCTGGCTATTGCATCAATATTATTCTGTATCCAGTTTGCATCCTCAACATTGTCGTGATAGGCAACTTCTATCAGGACTGAAGGAGCTGTGGTTCTTGCTACTTCTCCCAGGCTGGTTGTTGGTACAGCTCTTACCAGTTCGGGCAGCGGATATATTTCTCTCATGTTCTGAACCATAATATTTGCCATCCTTTGTCCGTCTGCGCTTCCCGGATAATAAAATACTATTGTTCCCCTGTTTCTTCCTTCCTGACCGGGACCTGACGCATTGGAATGAATTGCTACATGAAAATCAACGTTCCTGGAATTTGAATCTCTCAAAGAAGAACCTGCCGTCATTTCAGGTGTGTTTCTGTAATAATTTATACCAAATTGTTCAAGGTACGGAATCATTGCATCAGCTATTAAATTCATGAAATATTCTTCGCTTCCCGCACCTGTTACATACTGATTATATTCCTGAGTAGATGGACTTAAATATACTGTAGGCATTGTAACCCTCCGTTTCATTACTGATTATGTTTCATTTTATGCAGTCCTAATCAATACTGTTCTTAATTTGATTCAATAAATTACCAGCACAACATATAATGATAAGGGGGAATTAAAATGCTTATTAAAATCGTTAATTTTATAAAAGAAAATATATTTATACTCATATTTATATTTTGTATGCTGGTTGTGGTTTTTTCATTGTAAATGAAGGAATTGCAAATAAAGGAATCGAAGGCTGGAAAAAGGGCAAGCCGCGGTTTCCCGCGGCTTGAGGCAAAAAATTTAAGAGGCATTTATAAATTCTCATTTACAAATGTAATACTATTATACCTTATAATCGGATTTTTTCAAATATTTTTTTAATAAATAAAATTTGCTATGCTGCTATGCAGTGTTTCTACTATTCAGTCAAAAATCTTTTATTGAAACATGGGGGAGTCAGTCTGTCGTCATTCTGAAACGAAGGTAAAAAATCTTTAGACAGCTATTTAAACAAATTGTACTTTTTTCTGATACTTTTTTCAATCAGATATTGGTTTTCTTCTAATATCCCTCTGAGACTCATAATAATCAATATAAAAAAAAGGTAGTCTTCGTGTATATGTATTATTATCAGAAAGCATACAATAAAAAATGTATTGGTCATAATCATATACCTGCATACAGATTTCAGGTCAAGGAATATTTGCAACACCGATTTGCAGATATTTCCTCCATCCAGGGGTACAACAGGCAACATATTCACGATTGCCAGAAATAAATTGGCTTGTGCAAAATTATTGTATGCTGTATTTTTAAATAATAAAAACAAAAAAATATTACATGCCGGTCCGGCTAAAAACAGCAGCAGTTTTTTGAAAAAGCCAACTTGTTCTAAATCGGTATTAATATTAAATCCAAATATGGTAACCTTGAATTTATCCATTTTAATATTGAGAATTACGGAAGAAATTAAATGTGCCGCCTCATGGGAAGCTAATGCAATTAAAATAAGCATTACATATTATTCATTCATATCAAAAAGCTTAGCCGGGTTTAAAGATTCGCCGTCTTCCCATACTTCTATATGAAGAAGCATATTTTCTTCATTGAGAGCTCCTATAATCTCTCCCTTTGAAACCTTGTCGCCTTCACCTATAAATGTTTCTTTTATTTTTCCGTAAATTATTGTTTTTCCGTCTTCTTCAATAACTACGTAATTTGAAAGCTTTTCATTATTTCCTACCTGGGTTACCTTTCCGTCGGAAATAGATTTCAGAGACTTGGTATTTGACACAATATCCATCCCGTGATTGTAGTAGGTAGTCTCTCCTGACTTGGTCAATCCATAGTTAAGGTAAACCTTGCCACTGACGGGAGCAGCGTACTCAGATGCATCCTTTGATTTGAAAGACATTATGTTTTTTATGCCTATACCGAAATTATGAATCGAATTTCCAACCTCATCCGGCCTGACGCTATCGCTCATTTTTTCACCGGCAGTATTTAAAAGCTGCCTGGATTTGTCAGAATCCAACTGCTTGGTAACAATAACCGCTGCAACCAAAACTATGCTGAATATAACCTGGACTGCTAACTTTCTGTTAAATTGCTCTTTTCTTTTCAGGTTGATTTTTTTTCTTGTTATTTTATTCATCTCACCCACCCCTTCTGTATATTTTATTAAAATGTTACAAGCTTTATTACTAAAAAAAACAAAAACCTTAAGTCTTTGTTTTTTATACTGTCAGTATTAATTTAATTTTCCGGCAATTGTTTTAATAGCTCTGCTGAATGAGTCATCCTGACTGCCGAACAGATAATCATAATCCATATTTGAATACCTGGGGTTTTCTTCTATTATTACATCCATATCCACTTCTGTCATCTTCTGAATATCTTTTGCACTCATAGCTGTTCCCTTTTTAGCCTTTTTCCTGTGATACATGTTCAGCATCGAAAGAATATGATCCACATTATATTTTTGCGCTATGCTCCTTGTGTTGTTAAATTCTTTAATACATGAAAAATCATTGTTATTTACTGTAATTATATGGCTGACCAGGCTGAAGTTAATATAGCCGGATGAAGCTTTATCAACATCTGCAATTATAAAGTCATATGTTTCTTTAGCTTTGCCGATTATCTCCGTAAATTCATCCTGGGTTATTTTACTTAGTTTGTCAGCAATTCTGGGGCAGGGAAGAAGTGATAACCTCTCATTGATTTCAATTACAGCCTGTTCTAAAGAGCATATTCCGTTTAGGGCATCCTTTATGTCGTATATGATGGATTCATTTACATTCAGATATTCTGAAATTTTCTTCTTGCCTGAGGATAAATCCATAAAAAGGACATTTTTCCCTCCCTCAGATAAAGCAATCCCTGTCTTGATACATATAACTGTCTTCCCAATATAATCTTTCCGTGATTCTACTAAGACTAACTTTCCCATAAAATCCTCCCATTCTACAATTGGTGAACTATCGCTGAAAAATTGTAATGTAATCGGTGAGCAACTGCCCAATCACCGTTCTTCTATCATTCAGCTATTGTCCATTATATAGCTTCAAATATTCACCTATTACTTCTCTGACTATCGGGGTCGGATATCTTCCTGAACCTCCCTCAAATAATATACAGGCAACCGCAATCTGAGGATCGTCGTAGGGAGCGAAAGCAACATACCAGGCAAAATCATCATAAGGCTTGCCTGTGTCAGGATTTGTTCCCTGATTTTGTGCGGTACCTGTCTTGCTTGCCACCTCCACGGGAAACTTAGAATAAGGCTTTGCGCTGTCATCCAGTGAAACAAGCCTCATACCTTCCCTTACAACATTCAAATAATCGTAATCAGATAATTTAACTCTCTCAGCTTCTCTTAGCGGTACATAGTCCGTTTTCTTTCCGTCATAGGTTTGTATTTCTTTAACTATGCTTACATTGTGCCTGTATCCTCCATTGGCAATAGTAGCTGCATAGTTTGCCATCTGCATCGTCGTATAGGCGTTATTTCCCTGACCAATGCTAATATTTAAATTGTCGCCCACATTCCATGCCGCCTGATTCAGGTATGAATACTTGATTATATCCACAAGAGGTACGTTGTAGTCATTTACTTTTTCAGGATTAAGTCTCAAGGCTTTTAAACCATCATATACCTCTCCCCTGGTCATGGGTTCGTCTCTGTCAACCCAGCTTACAATTTCCTCCACAATTTCATTTTTCATTCCGGAATCAATAGTATATCCTTTTTCCAGATATCTTTCTATATTTGCCTCCAGAAACATTCTTAAATACACTCTTATATTAATTTTCTTTCCTTCTATGCTGGGCACTCCTCCTGAGGTCTCCTGGGGTATATCTATTTCAATTCCTGTTTTATCGTTAAGCCCAAATTGAGAAGCCATAGCTATAACTTCTTCTGCGGTAACCTTTACTGTGTGAGGCTGGTGAGTAGCAAGATTTTCTCCGAGCATGGTTGTATAAAAATAGAAGTTACAGGAATTCATTATTGCCTGATACATGTTCTGATATCCATGTGAACCATGGAACATGTTGTAAATCCAGCAGCTGAAGCGTCTGTCTCCTACCTCCATAGTACCTGCACAGTAAACCTGTGTATTAGGATTAACTCCTTTTTCAAGAGCAGCGAGTGCGGTAATCATTTTAAATGTGGAACCGGGCTGTATGGCAGAAAGCATTGCTATGTTATAAAGAGGTCTGGGAGCCAGTGGATTCTTTGAGTCGCTTAAGAGGCTGTTCCAGTCTTCCTGAGATATGCCTGTTGAAAACAAATTTAAATCATAGGAAGGATAATTGGCCATTGCCAGAACCTCTCCTGTTTTTACGTCCAATGCAACAAGAGCTCCCGACTTGGCGTTTTGATATTTATCCTTAAATACAAAATCACCCCATTCGCTTTCAAAGATTCCTCCTGCCTGTATTTGCTCTATGCCCTTCTTCAGGGCATTTTCAGCGGTTTTCTGAAGTCTGTCATCTATGGTAACATATAAATTATCGCCCGGGGTAGGTGCCTGGCTCGAAACCGACCTTATGGTTTTTCCAACGTTGTTGACCTCAACAGTCTTCCTTCCCTTCTCTCCTCTTAAATAGCTTTCAAATTTTTCTTCAAGTCCTGTTTTACCTATTATGTCATCCGGACTGTAGCCTTTTTCAACAATATAATCCTGAACTTCGTAATCCTGGGCTATTTTCCCAAGGTATCCTATTGCGTGGGCGGCTGTATCATTTTGTGGATAATACCTTAAAGGCTCTATTTCAACGTTTATACCGTTAAGTTCATGAGATCGTTCAGAAATCATAGCCACTGATTTTTCTGATATGCTGTAGCATATGTCCACCGGATGGTATGAAAGATAACTTGTTTTATTGTATCTTTCACGGATAACCATCATATTTCTCATGTCATAATCATTGACACCCGAATTGATTTTCAATGTGTCCCTCAGCATTTTAAATACATCTTCAGCAGAATAATTTGAGGTATCTTCCTCTTCTTTTAATTGTAAATTTTTCGTTATCCAATTTCTTTTATCTCTGATAGGAGTATACTCCCATTCCGATATTGAGATAGAAGGATTTTCATACTTTAATAATTCTACCTGTGAATAGTATTTAATGCTGTCATCGGTTATTAAGTTCTTTAGTATATCATAGTTTTTAAATGAAATCTGCTTAATGAAGCTGTAGGGGTCCGTGCTTTGCTCCATGTTGTTTTGACTTAAATATTTCGCTTTTAACTCATCGTCTGTGTATTCATATAGACCTTGCTGACCATTTTCAACAAATTTAACCGGCAGATCCGGATACACTTCTTTTAGTCTCTCTATCAGCAAAGCCCCCGGCATAACTTTCCCTGTTTCTGTTTCATAAACCGTATGAAGTAAATTGTCCAGCGAATATTTCATGCTGAGCAGCACAAAATCATCCTTGGCGGATGAAGATGGTGTTACTTCTTCATGATTTACATTCAGGTTCTTTTTAATATTTTTATAATTTTCATCCTGAACAAATGAATATTTCACAAGCTTAATGTTTGTATCAAGACCTTTTGATACAATAAAGTCGTATGAAAGCTTTCTGATTTTAGAATTTGAGAACAGACCTGATAAATATTTATTGTTTCTTACAAGAAGCTCCTCAACTACACTGTCTGCAGTAAGATTTCCGCTCAAAGAATTCTCACTGAGCCATTTTTTTATTGGATCTTCTTCTGTTTCAACTACCTGTGAATCTGTCTGCTGCTGTGTTATCTGCTGATTTGTCTGGGTATCCTGAGCATTTTCATCCGTAGATTCAACAGGTTCTTCTTCCTTTTCATCATCTTTATCTAAATCAGAAAACACAAAATGATTATCCTCCAATTTAACAGGAACATCCATATCTCTTAATATGGTGTCTAAAACTCTTTCTCTGACGTTAAATTCTTCTCCGTAAATCAAAGTATTAAAATTCATCCATTCATTAATGTTATCCTTCACTGCTTGAATAACTCTCTCTTCCGCAGTAACATAAGAAACAGAAGATTCAGAAGTTTCGGTTCCGGATATTGGAGGCTCCTGACCTTCTGGGAGCTTGTAAGCCCTTTCTTTTGTATCATCAATGTAATCAAACGTATCAATTTCTATCGGAAATTCATCAATTGGCCTTTCACCGTTTTCGTCAAGTATTTTAGATAATATATATGAAATTTCATTGAAATTTTTCGACTCGATTTCATCGGTATACATTTGAACAGTAAAACTTGAAACATTATCTGCCAGAAGAACACCGTTCCTGTCAAAAATTTTGCCCCTGGGTGCTTTAACAGGAATGTCCTTTATTTTTTTTACATCTGCAACCGCTCTGTATTCTTCGCCTTCAACAATCGTCAGTACGGCCATCCTGAATCCTAAGACACAAAGCATGAATACTATTATTATGTATAAAATATTATATCTGCTTTTAAAAAATTTTTGTAAACTCAACTTTCTACCTCTTTGCTATTTAATATTCAATTTATCAAATATCACAGTTATAAATTTAAGCACCAAAATAGACAAAATCGCATTAAGTACAACTTCTAAAATAATGCCTCCAAAAATATCAGTTACATTTCCAACCCTATATTTTAAGAAAAACAATAATACATATAACAAAAAATGACATAGTAGTGTTGCTACTGCGGTCGAAACAGCATAAACAGCATAATTCTCCCTCAGCATATCATCACTGTATGCTCCTGCTATTGATCCGATAATAAAATATATCAGTGTATATACGCCAAATACATCATATATCATTGCATCATACAATATGCCTGTAATGATACCAAGTATTCCGCCTGTTACTCGGTCTGTCATCATTGCAAATATAACAACAAGAATCAGCGACAAGTCAGGTATCGTACCAAGTATATTAAAAAAACTGAAAAAAGATGTCTGTAATATAAAACTAATAACAATAACAGCAGCCATTAAACTAAATTTTTTCATTTAATTACTACCCTTCCACTATCTGTCTACCTTTAATACATATACTCTGCTGAGTTTTGTGAATTCAACCGAAGGCTCCACCACAATCCTCTGAGTTGATGCATCAGTAGTAGGAACAACATCTTTAACCTCACCTATATATAAATCAGGGAAATATATTTCACCTATGCCTGAGGTAACCAGTGAATCATCTTTACTTGCGTTCGCCTTGCTGTTAAAAAAGTATCCTGTTATGGTTCCGTCGATGCTGCCCTGCATAATTCCGCTCTCATCACTATTAATGTCCCTAAAGCTGATTTTGCAGTTTTCATCCAAAATGGTTATAACCTTTGACCAGTTTGACGATGTTTCGGTGACCACACCCACAAGACCCATCTGAACAACTCCCTTGTCAGTTTCAACGGCGCTTATTACAATATCGTTTTTCTTCAAGCCATCATTTTCACCTTTGTCTATAGTTAATCTGCTGAACCAGTTTGAACTGTCAAGAGCAATTACTTGTCCAACTACGTGATTGTATCCAAGGCTCTTTTTCATTTCGTATTCAATTTCTAATGCTTCAGATTTGTTTACAATATTTTCTAATATCCTCACCTGTTCCTGCAGCTCATGGACGGTATCCGTCAGCATGTTGTTTTCCTCACGCATCTTAGCAATATCCTGAATTGAATAAAAGGCATTAGTCAGTGTTTGTCCTGTGCTGAAAGCAGTTTTTTGGAAACCAGAAATCACATTTCCAAAAAAACCTAAATTAGTTCCGTCAACTCTTCCTATGGAGGAAAGACCTATAAGAGTAACCAAAACAATAATTGTAAACAAAAATACAATTCTCATAAAATACTTTTTCAAAAAATTCATTTGTTCACCATCATAAAGACTCACAAATTTTGCCGGCTCCTAAAGCAACACTGTTTAACGGGTTGTCGGCAATAAATACTTTCAGTCCTGTTTCTTTTTCAATATAAATGTCCAAGCCCTTAAGAAGCGCTCCTCCGCCTGACAGATAAATTCCATTGGAATAAATGTCTGATGACAGTTCCGGGGGCGTTTTTTCTAAAACCCTCTTGATAGCATTTACAATATTATTTATAGTTTCAATGATAGCCTCTCTTATTTCATCACTTGTAACTGTTATGGTTAATGGAAGACCTGAAACTATATCTCTGCCCCTGATTTTCATTTCCAGTGGATATTTATAATTGTCATCGTGGTTTTCTACATATTCGTTATTTTCATAGCTGTCATCACTTCCAGCACTTTCATCATTTTCATTGTTTTCATCGTTTTCTATACTTTCCTCATTTTCATCATGGTGTAAAATATAAAATTTTCTGCTTGCGTTACCTATTGTTATTTTAATCTTTTCAGCAGTCACAAGTCCGATTTCCATTTTATATTTAGCTTTCATGTAATCTCTGATGTTGACATCAATATCATCTCCGGCTATGCGGATAGAATCCGAAACGACAATACCTCCTAAAGATATTACAGCAATTTCGGTGGTACCGCCTCCAATATCCACAATCATGTTTCCTACAGGCTGAGAAACATTAAGTCCTGCTCCTATAGCTGCAGCCATAGGTTCTTCCACAAGCTTAACTCTTTTTGCCCCGGCATCATATGCTACCTCTTCAACGGCTCTTCTTTCAATGGAAGTAACACCCACCGGAACACAAATAACTATACTTGATTTAACAAATCTTCTTTTATTTAATGCCTTGTCAATAAAATATTTAATCATTGCCCTTGTAACTTCAAAATCTGCTATAACACCATTTTGTAATGGCCTAATAGCATTTATCGTCTTAGGTGTTCTGTCCAGCATTGCTTTTGCTGCTTCACCAACAGCACATACCTCATTAGTGCTTACATTTATTGCAACAACCGAGGGTTCATTAACAATTATTCCTTTATTGTTAACATACACTAATGTATTTGATGTTCCTAAATCAATTCCTATTTTTTGTGTGAATATATCAAAAAATCCCATATTTTTTTCCCTTCAGTTCTTTCGACTTTTTCAATTTAATTAGTATAATTAAAGTAACCCTTCCTCTTTAAAGCTATAAAACACTCCATCACCGATTATTATATGATCCAATACTTTTATTCCTAATATTTTACCACATTCGTCAAGTCTGTTAGTCAAAACAATATCTTCATGGCTGGGTTCTGATTCTCCACTGGGATGATTATGTACAAGAATTATAGATGAAGCTGAATTAACAACAGCTTCGGAAAACACTTCCCTTGGGTGAACAATGGATGAGTTCAGACTGCCAACAGATATTTCACAAACTTTTTTAATGTTGTTTTTAGTATCTAAGAGAATGATTTTAAAATATTCTTTTTTATAGTAGCGCATTTCCTCCATCAGTAAAACAGCCGCATCGCTGGGAGAGGAAATTTTTATTTTTTCAATTTTTAATGTGCTTATTCTTTTGCTTAATTCTGCCACAGCCATGAGCTGAGATGCCTTAACATCATTTATTCCTTTGAAAGACTTGAATTTTTCAACTGTTCCTTCTGCTATGTTCCTAAGTCCTTTCCCATCTTCACTCAATATACGCTGAGAAAGTTTTACAACATTTTCGTCCCTACTGCCTGTTCTTAGAATTACTGCAATAAGTTCTGAGTTAGACAAATTATTTGCACCATATTTCAACAATTTTTCCTGGGGTCTGTCTTCCTCAGGTATTGATTTTATGGTATAATTAGTATTGTCCATTTTTACCTCCAATATGCAATGATATAGTTTTAAAGCAAATTAAGAGAAAAATGTTTTGTCAAAAGGTTGTTAAGTTTAGTTAAAGGCAGTCCTTTTACATTGTTATAGCAGCCATGGATTGCTTTTACAAACAACTCTCCATAGCCCTGTATTCCGTATGCCCCTGCTTTGTCTTTAAATTCACCTGTATCTAAATATTTTATGATTAAATCATCTGTAAGCTCATTAAATTCAACAGTTGTTTCTTCATAGTCAACTATTCTTTTATTGTTTTCACTGTCTATAATGCAAACACCCGTAAAAACGCTGTGTATTTTACCCGAAAGTAATTTCAGCATTTCGTAACCTTCAGTGTAATTTTGTGGCTTTCCCATTATTCTATCCAGATAAACAACTGTATCCGCAGATATTATTATCCCCTTATCACTGCATTTTTCACCCACTGCAAGAGCTTTTGCCAGAGCAATTTTCATAACAGTTATTTTTGGAAAATCATTTTCATTAACTATTTCTTTTGTGTCAGAAGGACAGACTATAATGTTCTTTACATATTTTCCAAGCATTTCAATGCGCCTTGGAGATTTTGATGCCAAAATTATATTTTTCATAGTTACCTTAAAGCTTTCTGTAAGCTATTATTGCAATTAATATACCAATTATTCCTGCTACGGTAAGATTTGCACTAAATCCGAAGGTTACGGAAAATATGCTTAAGTTTAGAGTGGCAGGTCCAAATCCTATAGATTCTCCATAGTTCAATACCGGAAAATACCCTGAAAATGCTTTACCCAATATTGTACCAATTATTGCTGAAGTTAAAATCAACAAAATTAAATAAATCGAATTTCCGCCTTTTCTCATAATTATATCTCTCTTTTTAATTTTAATAAGGTTCTATCTAAATTATCGGTTACAAAAATTGATGTATATCCTACAAAGCACCCCGTAAATATACTTACAAACGCCAAAACAGGAAGGTAATAATACATGTTTGGAGTATTGAACAGTATTGCGGCAACTGTAATTTGTGAAGCATTATGTGCCATGGCACCTAAGACGCTGACTCCGATTAAGCTTAATTTCTTAAGGTATCTGCACCCGATGCTCATCACTATGGTACTTACTATACCGCTTACAATGCTGTAGATAAATGTTATGGGGTTCGTTGCCACAAGCATTAATAAAATGCATCTGATGACAACCACCAGCAGTGCATCCTTAAAGCCAAATACAACTATAACTGACAACGTTACAATATTAGACAACCCAAGCTTGGCTCCCGGAGCTATATAGGGAAGAGGAATCATTCCTTCGATTATGCTTAATATCAATGCTCCCGCCGTTAAAAGCGCTAAAAATATATATCTTTGCAATTTATTCATAATATTCTCTTTCTTTTTGCTATTTAACTATAATGTCTGTCATATCTTCCGTTTCGGAGTTATCTTCAATCTGTATCATCAGCCTGTTGGGAAGGCAGACTATTATTTCACCGTCTTTGCTTATTTTACCCTGATGGAGACACACCTTATCAGGACATGTAGCATCTTGTATCCATACGCTGCCATCCTGAATATGTACGATATTGTAGCCTGAATCCACCTCAACCTTAAATTCCGTTTCATAATCTTCAGTCAATGTATATTCACCGACAAGCCGGTTATCCGAATAAACATAAGCTATTTTTTTCCCCTTGTCAGCAGTATTGAATGCTCCGTAAATTAAAATTAAAACATTCACCGCAACTATAGCCGCAATTAAAGCAATATCATATTTGTTAATTTTATTTCTCATGTCAGTCCTTTTTCTGTATTATAGATTATTCATTTTATCATCTATTAAAAAATATTTCAAGGTTGTATAAAATATTTTCTGAAATTTCGAGAGAGGAAGATGTGTTTTAAGATAAGGAAAAAAACAAGCGGGTTTCTGCTCCCCGCATTCATTATTTCTCTATAACCATAAAGTCCGTAACAAGCCTGGCAAGCTTGTTATTTTTGTCAAAGCCGTAGTAGGTAGGAAAAGTTCCCTCATTCCAACCGCTGGCAAAAATAATAATGTTGCTTCCCTTTTTTTTGTCAATAATCACATCCGCACATGAACATTCGTTTTTTCTTATTTCATGTCTTACACTCTTTTCAAATTTTTCAAGTTCTTCTTCACTCATTACATCCATAATTTCCAATACTGATTCGTCCATGAAACATCCAAGCCCATTTTCAACTTCGTATCCCATAAATTCATCTTGAGCAAATCCCTTTGAAGATTCGCCTTTTAACAAGGCCATCTCCCATCTAATGATGTCACTATTGCTAAATCTAAGCTCTGCGGCAACAGTTTGTTTCTTTCTGTCTCCGGTTTTTCCAACATATATGTAAACAGGATATGTTCCGGGCTTAACGCTCTCTGAATAGCCTTCATCATCATACATCAAAATAGGATCGGTTGCTATTATTCGTCCGGTCAACAGTTGCAGCTTTCCTGCTTCAATTTTTTCTATATGCATTCTTCCGAATTCGGTATCTACCATTTTAGTATTGCCATTTGTTATATTCAGTACATCAATATTAATATACATCTTATACCCCCTTGTTATTTTTTTCTTTCATCAAGGATTTTTTTCAGTTCATCCATAAAGGTGTTAATGTCTTTAAATTTTCTGTAAACAGAAGCAAATCTTACGTATGCAACGTCATCCACACCCTGAAGCTCGTTCATAACCAGTTCTCCGATAACTTCAGTAGAAACCTCATTCTGAAATGTATTTAAAAGCTGTCTTTCAACTTTATCGGCAATTCCCTCTATTTGCTCCAGGCTTACGGATCGTTTGTCACAGGCTCTGATAAGACCGTTTATTATTTTATCCCGGTTATATCCCTGTCTGGTTCCGTCTCTTTTGATAACCACAATTTGTGTTTCTTCTATTTTCTCATAGGTAGTAAAACGATAACCACATTCCATGCATTCCCTACGACGTCTTATTTTAAATCCATCGTCTGTAGGTCTTGTGTCTACAACCTTGCTTTCCGAATAATTGCATTTTGGACACTTCATAATACTGTCCTCCTTTTACTGATTTTACTAAAAAAAATGTATAAAGTAAATACAATTATAAAATTATTTTAATTTGCACATAAATTTTTCTTCGTCTATTATAAATCTTTCGTGTGTCCCTTCACCGATTTTTTTGTCATCGTCATAGGCATCAACTTTAAAAACAAGTCTTTTCCCATCGATTTCAATTAGTTCAGCCTCTGCCCATACTTTTTTCCCAACTGCTGTCGCACTTATATGCTTTATGTTTACACTTGTTCCAACTGTTGAAAATCCTTCCGGAATATATTTTTTTACCGCATTCATGGAAGCAGCTTCCATAAGTCCTATCATCATTGGAGTCGCAAAAACCTCTGCTGCCCCACTTCCGAATACCTTTGCGGTGTCATTCATCGTTACTGTTTTTTCCTGCTTTTCTTTTAGTCCAACTTTCAGATTAAATTCCATTATTCCTCCACTTTTCGCTATTTTATCAATTGCTCAATAAAATATACTATTTTAAAGATACTTAATTCATGTAAATATTCATTCCGGGAAACGCAAATTCTATATCTTCCCCATTAAATATATCAATTATTTTAAAGTTTATATTGTTTTTTATTTCCATATACGCCCCATAATCAGCCGTAATAGTCAAATATTGAACTGAAATTTCAAATGAGCCGGCTCCGAAATTTGTAAACTTCACAAGTGCCGAATCTTCTTTAACCATTGGATGGCTGTCAAGTACATTTTTAATACTGTCAATCACAGCTTTAAGCTTATCCGAAGAAGTTTTGTATGAAATCCCCAATACAAAGCTAACTCTCCTGTTTTCTCTTATGCTGTAATTTATTATCTCTCTGTCGGCAAACCTTGAATTTGGTACAATAACTAATTCCTTGTCGATTGTTCTTATTTTAGTGCTTCTTAATCCCAACTCTTCAACAGTTCCTTCAAACGTATCAATTTTAACCCAGTCACCGACATTAAAGGATTTTTCCGCAAGTATTACAAATCCTCCGAAAAAGTTTTTGATTATATCCTGAGAAGCCAGTGCCAGAGCTGCGCCTCCTATCCCCAGACCCGCCATAACGCTGCTTAACTGTCTAAAATTGAATTCCACAGCTATTGCAACAACTGCTATAATTATGATTACAGCCTTAATAAGCTTTGACATAATCGGAAATACTGTCTTGGTCGCCTGTGCCTTTTCATTTTGAGTATTTTTTAAATAATTGTTATTTAAAACCTCTGAATATACTGTAACAACCTTCAACGATACCTGAGTTACCGTTACAATGACTAATATTCTGTATAGCCTGTTAATAAACAGAAGTATTGAAGGATTAAAGGGAAAAACTGATAATCCAAAATATATTGCGGAATAAACTATAAAATTCGAAATATTTCTTTCAACCGATTCTGCAATAAGCACAATATTTTTAAAGCCATACTTGTCCGAAAACCTTCTAATCAGTTTTATTATAACTTTTGTTATAATATTTCGAAACATCAGCAAAGCCATAATTACAAAGAAAGACTCAATTATCATTGAAGGTTCAATACTGCCTGTAAGAATCATAACGACCATCCTTGGTTTTTCATTAACTTTTTTCTTAATTATATAACAATTTAACTAAAATTAAAAGAGGTATTATTACAACCTCTTTTAATTTACTCTATTATCTCTTCAGTGCCTCCACAGGCGGCAGACTTGAAGCGTTTATTGCAGGATAAACACCAAACAGCAATCCTGATGACAAGGCTACAAACACAGCTATTTTTACTGAGTCCATGCTGACTACCGCAGTAAGTCCATAGTTGGAAACAATGTTCACAACCCAGTAACCAAGTATAATTCCAACTACGCATCCGATTATACTTACATATACTGCTTCAAGCAAAAACTGGATCAGAAGGTCCTCCTTTTTTGCACCCAGAGCCCTCCTGACACCTATTTCACTGGTTCTTTCGGTAACCGCCACAAGCATTATATTCATAATTCCTATACCGCCTACCAACAGCGATACAGCCGCTATTCCTCCAAGCAATACGGTCATTATACGGTTTGCCTGGTCTGCTTCTTTTACTAAATTATTCAGGCTTGTAATGGTAAGCGGCTCTTCTCCCTTTTTAAACACATTTTCATTGTCTTCCGAAGGGGTCGGTTCTGAACCGGTTTCTGTATCCGGCACCGGCATAGTTTCAGCGGAATCTTCCACAGATACTTCCCCTTCTCCGGAAGATTCCTGCTCTTGACCATCATCAGGACGGATATTGTTTCCCATGCCGATTTTGCGTTTGTAAATCCTGCCAAGCTGAACCATTGCCAGTTCAGCATCTTCAGCATTGTTTGATTTCGCCCAGATCTCCAATATATCCTTTGTATCCGTAATTTTCATTGCGGAAGTATATGGTATGACTATTTTATTATCAATATCATCGCCCTTTCCCTCTCCCTTTTGAGAAAGCACTCCCACTATGCGATAATTTATACCATTTATTTTAATCGTCTGCCCTACTGGACTTCTTCCGTTGAGTAGGTTGTTAGCTACATTGTAGCCAAGTACCGCAACAGGAGACCTTTGTTTAACATGAAGAGATGTAAAAAAATTACCCGACATAATAGGATGATCCTTTATTTCAGTATAGTACTGATTTACACCTACAATGTTCATTTCACTTTCATCTCTTCTCCACCTTATGGGAGTATCCTTGGTATAAACTACAGGGGTTGCATATTCTATTCCTGTAACTCTACCCGGCAATTCTTCAGCTTCCTCAGGACTAAAAACAACATTCTCCGCATTTGATTTAATTACTATAACATTTTCGCCGAGGCTTTCAAATTGGGAAACTATAGATCTTCTTGCACCTTCACCTATTCCCATTAAGCTTATAACAGCAGCAACTCCTATAGAGATACCAAGCACTGTGAGAAATGTTCTCAGTAAATTGGATTTTATGCCGTCAAATGCCATCAAAGCAGAAAATTTCAACCTTACAAGAAGAGATGAAGCCCTTCCTTTATCTTGCATTATCATCACTCCTTATTGATTAGTACTTGGTAACAGCGAATCATTCTCCGGTACTGACTGACTTGGCATCAAGTCCTTGGTACTTCCTGTTACAACCTGCTGTCCTTCCTCCAGACCGCTTAAAACCTCTACAAATTTATCGTTCATCAAGCCTGTTTCTATTTCAACAACTTCGGGTTCATTATTTTCGTTCATAACTTCAACCTTTTGTACTCCGTCTTCCTCAAACACCGCTTCAATTGGTACAAGAAGTGTATCAAATGCTTCTCCGGAATTAACAAAACAATTTGTATTCATACCCGGTCTTAAGCCTTCTCTTCCTTCGACCTTTATCTGAACATTGTATACAGTCTTGCCATCCCTATCGGTGTATTGATCGAAGCTCATTACTGTTCCTTCAAATTTTTCTCCAGGCAGAGCATCCACAGTTACATCCACAGGAGCATCCTGCCTGATATACAAAACATCCAAATCCGATACTCTGGTGTATATGTACATTTCATTGGTGTTATACATATCCATCAGCTGCAATGACCACTGATCGCTTGAATCCGAAGCCTGTATGGTGGCACCCACATCGTAATTCACATAGGAAACCATTCCGTCAGCCGGTGCTGTTACCATAAGCTTTGATGTAAGCTCAGAAACCTTATCTATTTTTTTATATATATCCCCTATCTCTTCGTTAATCTTCAAAGCCTCTTCTTGCTTTGTTTTTATTGCGCTTATATCTCCCTCTATTTTTTTGGTAACATCACTTCCTGCAATTCGTGCAAGCAAATCCCCTTCCTCGACAAATTCATTCTCGCTTACATATACATCTGTAGCAACAACATTGGAATCTTCACCCCAGGATACACCCGAAAGGGACAGGGATACTTTTTTTTGATTCACGAATGCATCCACTGTTCCGTTGTATGCAAACACCGTCCCCGGGAATCCATTGCTGTCTGTATATATGGCGGCAATCATTTCTGGTTGAACAAGTCCGGGATTATCTGCTTCAATAGTTCCGTTATGAACATATGTAATACCGTCGGTGCTTGGTACCTGGTTAGAGTTTAATTTTTTTATAACTCCCGAATAGAATCCGTCAAATGCTGTTTGCGACCCTCCGCCTTCCAGCACTCTCCTGTATTGCAGCAAGACCTTCTGTCCTTCCTTCAGGTTGGAATATTCAATTGTATTAACCTTAAATGATATTTTTACCTTGCTGTCGTCAACAATTGTTGCCAGGGTATTCTTCTCAATGACTTCCCCTTCTTCCACATTCAGCTCTGTCAGTCTTCCTCTTATGGGAGCATTAAATACAATTCCCTCATAAGGATTGACCTGACTCACGTCTGTTATGTTCTTGTTCAGATACTTGCCAAGGTCTTCTGTCATCTTTTTAGTTTCTTCGTTTTTTTTCTGTATTTCTTCCTGCTTTTTTTGAATATTATCATTCAAATCATCCAGTATGTCTCCTAAGTTTGTTGCGGAAAGCCTTACAAGATTGTCACCTTTTTTTATCATTTGATTTGGGCTGACAAACACTTCTTCAACGGTGTATGTAACATTTACAGGTGATCCGTTTGAATCGGTTATTCCTTCCGGCTTAGGCGCAGTAATCGAACCGCCCCAGTTTCCGTTTAACTGACCTGTAATATTTACCCCCTGAACTATATCTCCCTTTTCCACAGTCTTTGTGGAATATCTGGGACCGGTAGAAACCTGGGAAGCGTCCGGAGCCAAAAGTTTTGCAGTTAATATGCCTCCCCCAAAAACAAGTGCTAAAACAACTGCTATTGAAATTATTTTCTTATACATTTAATTTACCTCCGCTACTTTCATCTGATACTATTTTGCCATCTACTAACCTGATAATTCTGTCACCGTATTCGGCAATTTCTTCTTCATGTGTTACCTGAACAATTGTCATTGATTTCTTTTGGTTTAAATCAATAAATAATTCCATTATTAAATCTCCGGTCTTTGTATCCAGTGCCCCCGTAGGCTCATCTGCCAGTATAATTGCCGGGCTTCCAACTATAGCTCTTGCTATTGCAACTCTTTGCTGCTGACCACCGGACATTTGGGAAGGCAAGTGATGCATTCGCTCTTTAAGCCCCACCTGTTCTAATGCGTTTTCAGCCAGCTCATGCCTTGTCTTTGCGTTCATTCCTCTGTAAATGAGAGGAATTTCAACATTTTTTATAGCATTCATCCTGGGAAGCAAATGAAAATTTTGAAATACAAATCCAATAAACATATTTCTAATTTCCGACATTTTCGAATCGCTTAATTTATCTACAAGGTGTCCCGACAATTCATAAGAACCACCAGAAGCATGGTCCAGGCACCCGATTACATTAAGCAAAGTTGATTTTCCCGAACCTGAAGGACCCATAATAGAAACAAATTCCTTTTCCTTTATGACAAATGATATATCCTTTAATGCTTCAACCTGGATTTGACCAGATTTGTACAGCTTGGAGATACTCTCCATTTTTATGATTTCCATATTTCACCTCTTTAAAGAACAATCCATTTATATGACGATAATTATATCAAAAAAGTTCTGATATTTTAATTTTTTCTTTAATTTTTTTTAAGCAGGCTTCATAAACAATTTTACTTAATAACGTCTATGTATACCGAATCTACCCATACCTTATTTTTTCCCTCATATTCCACGTAAACATTCAATGTATCAGCATCCGTTACATTGATGGGAATCGTAAACTGTGACCATATATCGCTGGAAACCTTAACTGTAGTATGAAAATTAGACGTCAGAGAGCCACCTTTATATGCCTCTAAGACCACCTGCACACTACTTTCAGATTCTGCCTTCATTTTAGCTGCTATACTTATTTGCTTTTTCAGCATGTAATTGAATTTATCATCTTTGAAGTCAACTGCCGCAAATAATGCCTTTATCTTATCCTCTCCTTCATTAGCGACGAGCAGGGAATTCTTGCCTTCCACATATATGGTACTGTCAACCTCCGCCTTGTTACCTGTATATCCGATACCGCTTATAAGCTTCTCATTAAAATACTTTTCTGTAGAGTCTGAATTTTCATCCTGAGTTATTCCGGACTCTTGTCCCGGATTTTCTCCTGAAGGCGGAGAGTTTTCAGGGGAATTTACTTCTTTGACTTCTGAAAACTTATTAATTAGCTTATTTCCCGCAAGCAGGACAATTACAACAATTATAATTGAGACTGCCGCCCTTATTATTTCCTTCATCGATAAATGATTACTTAGCTTGGGCTTTGACTTAGACGGATTACCGTCATTTACAAATATATCGAAAACCGGTGCAGCCTCTTCAGAATAAAACTCCTCGGACACACCATTCATTGCAGTCTTTGATCTATCAACCTGCTTAAGCTCAGACTGTTTCTTTTCAACTTTTACAGGTATATCCTCAGGCAATGGTTTTTCCTTATGGCTTACCGCATCGAAAATCATTGAATATATTGGTGAACCTTTCATTTCCTGCAGCGCATCATTTGGAAACATATATTCTTTTGTTAAGCATCTTACAATAATCTTTAATATGTCCGGTGCAATAGAATCAGAAATATTGTAATCAATAATTTCATTTCCGGAAAAAATAAAATGTATCATATTTCCCAGCCTTTTAAAGGTTTCATTGTCAGCAATGTCATACTCCTGCTCAAATATAAGATTGCAGTCCACATAAACCTGGTTGTCAGAACCAACATACAGCTTGTCTATGTCAAGAATCTTCTGCTGAACCACATCTGTCATATTAAATATACCCTGAGCGAGATTAATGACATTCTCAGACAAAATAAATTGCTGCTTCAGCGTTAAATCATTGGTTAATTGCTCCCTTAATGCTTTGTATTCGGGTTTTAAAGGCTTTGTATATATGTATATGCGGTCATCAGTGTTGTAGCATTCCAAAATATTGGACGAAATACTTCTTAATTCTTCTAAATTTATGAGATTTATAACCTTCCGGCTGGTTATTATATTGCTGTAAAATATGTCTCCCGTATCATTATCCCTGCACTCCAACACTCTTTGAAACACATTTTCAAAAATCGTGCGGATAATCTTATAATTATTATTCAAAAGCCACCCTCCTCATAAAGTAATTCAATTATATATTAACAATAATTTCGACAAAAATAAAGATATATTTAATAATTTTTAATATTTCGGGGATTTACATGATGTTTTTCAAATAATGAACATAAAAAAAGGCGAATTCATCATTCGTCCTCATCATTTCGCATTTCATATTCTACATTCTCAACAATGTTTTCCTTATATTTATCATATTTATCCTTCTTTTTATCATTTCCATAGTATTTTTTCGTCTTGCTCCCAACAACACTGAGCAGATAAACGAGCATTACCGCATCATCAATTAAGCTAAACCCTAATATAGGGGCAGGTATTAAATCTGCCGGGCTTATGATATAAATCAAAGGTATTATAATCCACCATTTTTCTCTTAGCGGTATATTTTTATCGAATAGAAACTTGAAAATTAAATGAAATCTGTTCATTTCATAGTACAAATTCCCTGTCGGGAAGCTTTCTCTGCAATTTTGATACAAAATTATCTGCAGGATCCTTTTCTCTTGAACTGCCCAAAACAATATGCGTAATTTGCATTTCATTCGCAAAATCTACAATTGTTTTTATAACATCTCTTGACCTCTTAACTGTCAATTCTGCTCCGACATCCTTCGTAATATCAAATAAATATTCTAATGCATCGCCATCGCTAAAATTGTACAGCAGTTTGTCATTTTCATTAACCACGTGCAACACATAGAGGTTGGCAGAGTGCTCTTTTGACAAAGCTGCTCCTTGTTTTATGAGCTTCTCACATGTCTTTTGTTGTGTAACACATACCAATACATTTTTATGCATCGTTATTCTCCTTAAATGGCGGGAATATGTGGGAATTGAACCCACCCAGGACGGATTAACGCCCCGCAACTGATTTTGAAGACCAGGAGGCACACCAGCACCTATCTATCCCCATCGGGAACAATAATAACATAACTAAAAAACAAATTCAAGCATATTTTTCACGTCATGTTACAGCAAATATATTAACAAGCACTGAATTGTTCCTGTAAAAGTGGGATATTTAAATGGTTCCCATGTAAATGCCTACTTTATTTTATATTAACGCAAAAGGCTTAATGATTTCTTTACTCAATGGATATTTCTGAAATAATAACCTACTCCCCATTTTGTAAGTATGTATTCATAGTTTTTATTTTTACTTTTGTTTTCTATTTTTTCTCTCAGTCTTCTGACATGGACATCAACCGTTCTCAAATCACCGAAATATTCATACCCCCAGATTACCTCCAAAAGCTCTTCCCTTGAAAAAACCTTACCCGGGTTTGTTGCAAGTAACAACAACAGGTCAAATTCCTTTGCTGTAAGGTTAATTTCCTGCCCGTGAAGACTTACCTTTCTTCCTAATGCATTTATAATAAAATCGTCAACCACAATTGTCTGTTCATTTGGTCTTTGCGGCATTCCCTTTGTTCTTCTGAGAATAGCCTTCATCCTTGCTTTTAATTCCAATATGTTAAATGGTTTTGTAACATAATCATCCGCACCATACTCAAGACTTAATATTTTATTCATATCTTCGTTGCTTGATGTAAGTATCATAAGCGGAACATTTGATATTTCTCTGATTTTTTGACAAGCATCAAGACCATCCATATCAGGTAGGAACAGATCAAGAATCACCATGTCAAATTCATTTGATGCGATTTTTCTTAAAGCTTCATTGCCCTCCGTGGCTGAGTCAACTCCGTAGCCATCCTGCTCCAGGCTATATTTTAGCCCTTTAATCAGCAAAAGCTCGTCATCTACAATCAATATATTCATTTGTTACGCTCCCTAAATTATTTTGTTACAAAAATTAAACTTTTAACCTATCTTACCTTGAACAATATAAATTGTCAAGGAAATTCTTGTTATATACAACTGTAGATTTAAAACAAAACTCTGTCATTTCCAACTCTTTTTGTAACCTTCTGCGTATCAAAATGTTCAAGGAGTCCAATAGCCGCTTTTCGGTTTGTATTTAATAAATCCCGATATTCTGCCGCTGTAATTTTTGAATTTTTCTTAATAAAATCAATCAGTAAACTTTTAGCGGCATTATAGATATCGTATGTGGTTATACCTACCTCATTAATTCTAATCAGCTTTTTTTCATCAATCATGAGGGATATAATTTCCGAACCATTACTACCTGCTTTAACAATTAAATCCTCCTGTTTAACAAATTCAAATTTTGCTTCTTTAAGGATTTTTAGTATAATGCTCTCACATTTTTCATAAACATCATCATGGATAATTTTAAAGTAAGGAAGAGAAATATATTCTCCCTCCTGTTTTATCAATCCCTTTTCAACAAAAGAATTTATGACTAAGTCAAAAACATTCTGTTTCATTTTAGGAAGATACCTGCTTTTTATTTCAGATTTTTTCACTCCCCTTGAATATCTGTTGTTTTCGTGATAATTATAAAGATATTTTTCAATATCCTCCTCCAGTTTCCTTTCATAGCTTTTGTGCCACAGATATTTGTCGTTTTTCAGGCTGAATGAAGCTATTTTTTCTTCTTCCTCCAAAACTTCAATACTGTTTTTTATTTCTCCTTCTGACAGCGCCGTAATTTTTGCTATTTCAGTAATTGTAGGAATATCCCCGGAATTTTCTCTTATAATTTTTTCAATTACATCTGTACTGCTTCCTTTTTCCTTTAACTTGAGTTCTTCAATAAGTTTGTCATCAAATCTTTTCTTTTTAAGAGGAAAAGGTTCAATTATTTCTCCTCCGCCTATGGTCTCCATAGGAGAATAAAACCTTACTATAAACTTATCTCCTCTTCTTACGGCTAATTCCTCTTCCAGCCTGAGCTGTGCATAACAGCTCTCTCCCGGCGAAAGTTCCTCCCTGTCAAGAAGCACTACTCTGCACAATATTTCAGAGGTTCCTGTATAAAGATGAAGTCTTGAACGGTTTTCAACTATTCGCCTTGAACTTTTCAACAAGTTCAGTTTCACGTCAAGCATCATTGTGTTCTTCATTGAATTTACCGGTGCAATAACACAACCCCTGTAAATTTCCGATTTTTTTATATTAGATAAATTTATAGCAGTTCTTTGTCCGGCAAGTGCCTGTTTTGCATCATTTGAATGAACTTGAATATTCCTTATTTTGCTTATTTTGTTAACAGGATATATTTCGACTTCATCACCCTTCTTAAGGATACCTGAAATAAGCGTACCTGTTATAACTGTTCCAAAGCCCGCTACAGAAAAAACCCTGTCAACAGGAAGCCGCGGAATAGTATTTACATTCCTTTCTTCCAGTTCATCTTCGGTTTGTACGACTATTAATTCAATTAGTTTGTCCATCCCGTAGCCTGTTTTTGATGATACATCAACAATAGGTGCATCCTCCAAAAATGTTTCCCTGAGCCCTTCCCTTATATCCTCCCTGACAAGCTCAAGCCACTCCCGGTCTATTAAATCGCACTTCGTAATAACAACAATTCCTTTTTTTACTCCAAGAAGGTTAAGTATATTTAAATGTTCCACAGTTTGAGGCATCATACCTTCATCACCTGCTATTACCAGAAGCACAATATCCATTCCTATTACACCGGCAAGCATATTCTTTATAAACTTTTCATGACCGGGCACATCAATTATACCGGCCTTATTTCCGTCAGGAAGATCAAAATAAGTAAACCCCAAATCAATAGTAATACCCCTTCTTTTTTCTTCTTCCCACCTGTCTGTGTCTCTTCCCGTCAGCGCTTTAATTAAAGTGGTTTTACCATGGTCGATATGTCCCGCCGTGCCAATTATGATGTTCTTCATACACCCTCCATCATTTAAATACGTTTTTTAAAGCTTCCAATATTAATTCCTCTTCTCCTTCGAGTACAGTCCTTAAATCAATAAGAAAAAAGTCATTTACAACCCTACCCACAACAGGTGTTTCCATATGTCTCATTTGTTTTTCAAGAGCCGCCGTAGTCATATTGAACGGCTTAATTAGCAAGGCCAAACTGCTTATTCTCTCAAGCGGAAGAGAGCCACCCCCTATCTGAGAATCACAGTTTTCAAGCCTTATCTCACATTGCCCGCCTATTTCGGAATTTAATCTTTCATACAGCACTTCTGCATGATTTTTTATGTCATCAATGCTCCTGTTTATTAAATTCAATGCAGGAACGTTTTTCACTGCTCTTTCTTCATCTATGTATTCATGAAATACACATTCCAAGGCTATGGCTGTAAATTTATCTATCCTTAAAGCTCGCGTAAGTGGATGCTTCTTAATTTTATCTATCAGCACCTTTTTCCCCACTATAATTCCTGCCTGTGGTCCGCCTAAAAGCTTGTCACCGCTGAAGCAAACTATATCAGCTCCTGCCTTAACGGATGCCTGTACCGTCGGCTCATATTCCAGGCCGTACCTGCTTAAATCCACAAGCACTCCGCTTCCTATATCCTCAATCAGAGGAATTCCGCGTCTGTGAGCAAGCTCTGCAAGCTCATCCACAGCAACCGACTCGGTGAATCCAACAATCTTGTAATTGCTTGTATGTACCTTCAGCAGTGCTGCTGTGTTTTCATTTATGGTGTTTTCGTAGTCATATAAATGAGTTTTGTTAGTGGTACCAACATCCACCAGTACGCAGCCACTTTGTGCCATTACCTCCGGCACCCTGAAGGATCCTCCTATTTCAACAAGTTCCCCTCTGGATACAACTACTTCCCTGTCTCTGCAAAGAGCAGAAAGAATCAGCAATACTGCCGCAGCATTATTATTTACAGCCATGGCAGCCTCGGCACCAGTTATTTTGGTGATTATTTTCTCGAAATGAGAGTATCTCGACCCTCTTGACCCTTCATCTAAATCATATTCCAGGTTTGAATAACCGGTGACCAGTTTTTTTATCCTGTCCGCAGTATCCTGTGAAATAACAGCTCTTCCCAAATTGGTATGCAAAATTGTTCCCGTACCGTTTACAACTCTTTTCATGTGAAATGAAGAATATCCGTCAACTTCCTCAATAATATCCTCGGTTACACTGCTTATTCTTTTTTCAATTTCTGTTTCATCTTCCGAATCATTAATGAACTCCCTTAAATCTTCGGTAACTTTTCTCACCGATTCCAAAATATATTCTCTCTTGATTCTGGTGCAGAGTTTTTTAATTTCATCAGATTCCATAAGTATATCAATCTTCGGAATCAGCCTGTAGTATTTATTTTTCTCCATTACTTTCCTTTCATTGAGTTATTCGTTGATTCTAATATATTTATCTTTTTTCTCCGTAACTCTTCCTATAACAGCAAAATCCGTATCAAGATTCTCTTTCAGCTTTTCCATAATTTCCTCTGTATATTTTTCATTCACAGCAAACAAAAGCCCACCTGATGTCTGAGGATCAAATGCTAAATCTACATACCGTTCTTCAACACCGTCAAAGCATACCCTGTCGCTGAAATATTTCCTGTTTCTGTAGGCACCTGCAGGAACAAGACCAATTTCAGCATATTCAAATACGCTCCCTATAACAGGAACCTTTTTTATATCTATTATGAAGGTGGTATTGCTTGCTTCCGCCATTTCCGCCGAATGCCCTGCAAGCCCAAATCCTGTAACGTCAGTACAACAGCTTACAGGATAGTTTTCAATCACTCTCTTTGCATTTTTATTTAAGGATGCCATAACATGGATTGCTTCATCTTCTGTTTCCTTTGAACACATTTCTGCTTTATATGCGGTGTTTATTATACCTGTTCCCACCGGCTTTGTAAGAATCAATACATCACCTGATTTTGCACCGTAATTTTTAAAAACTTTGTCAGGCTTAATAAAGCCTGTAACACACATGCCGTACTTAGGCTCATCATCCTCAACAGAGTGTCCTCCGGCAATAGTAGCTCCGGCCTCCATAACCTTGCTTGCTCCTCCCTTTAATATTTCAGCCAATACATCTGGACTGAGGCAGTTTGGAAACGCTACAATGTTCAGTGCCAATGCGGGTTCTCCTCCCATGGCATATATGTCACTTAAGGAATTAGCCGCTGCTATTTGCCCGAAGGTATACGGGTCATCAACAACAGGCGTAAAAAAATCCACAGTCTGTATCATTGCCAGATCATCATTTATTTTATACACGCAGGCATCATCGGAAGTTTCTAATCCAACTATCAGTTTATCGTTTGTAAATTTCGGCAGCTTGCCCAAAACTTGAGCAAGGGTCTCAGGACCTATTTTAGCCGCTCAGCCTGACGCTTTTGTCATCTGAGTAAGCTTTATATCTTCCATAGACATACGCACCTCCTGATTAATTTATAGTAATAAGGTCTTTCATTTTGTTAAAAGTTTTTTCTCCTATCCCATCAACATTTGTAATTTCTTCAATGGAAGAGAAGAGTTTTGAGCTTCTGTAATCAATTATTCTCTGCGCATAAACCTGACCGATGCCGGGAAGTGACATTAATTCATTGGCAGAAGCAGTGTTAATGTTTATCAATCCCGAACTATTTGAAGAAATTACATTCTCATCCTCCGAGGAAATATATATCTTTTCTCCGTCTGACAGTTTTCTGGCTTTGTTAAGATTTTTAGTACATGCATTATCTGTCAATCCTCCAGCCACTATAATGGCATCATTGACCCTGTCTCCTGATTCAAGCTGATATACTCCGGGATTCATTACCTCTCCGTCTATATCGACAAATATGCTTTCTTCCGGATCTTCTCCGATTATTTCATTACTTCCATTCTCGTTATTTTCTGAGTCGTTAAATACAATTTCTTCTTCCTTGCCCGAAAGTTTAATCCCAAGAGCAGCCATAATTAAAAATGCAATGATTAAAACAATCGCAAGTCCTTTGTTATATGGACGATTGTTCATAAAGCCCCCATTTTTGCAATTATTAGACATACTTATAATACATTATACATTATTTTATAAAAAAATCAAAATTTTTAATTACAAAGTTTGATTTTTCTGTTATACTATTATTTGATTTTTATCAAAAGGAGTATACGGATGACTAAGAAAGTAATTGCCTATTTGTTGTTGTTTTATGTTTTTTTACTTAATACAACCATAGCTTACGCAGAACCAACAATAATATGTACATCAGCAGTACTAATAGATGCAAATACAGGAACCATACTTGCAGAAAAAAACGCAGATAAAAAAATGTACCCGGCAAGCTTGACCAAAATTATGACTGCCATACTTGCAATTGAAATGGGAGACCTGTCAGATGTAATCAAAGTGGATGATGATACTCCCTATGAAATTTCGGGAAGCCATATTGCATTAGAACCGGGAGAAATGTTAACGTTAAAGGACATGCTATATGCATTGATGCTTCCATCAGCAAACGACGCTGCTCTGGCAATTGCAAAGCATTACGGCAAAACAGAAGAAGAATTTGTCAAGCTGATGAATGACAAGGCCAAAGAATTGGGTGCTTATAACACGCACTTTGTAAATCCTCATGGTCTGCATGACGATAATCATTATACTACAGCAGCAGATTTAGCATTAATAACCAAGTATGCCATGAAAAATGAAACCTTCAGGGAAATCGTCAAGACCGTAAAATATGAAATAAAGCCAACAAATAAAAAATCTGAGCCCAGATATTTCACAAATCTTAACAAGCTTATTTGCAATTCTGGATATGGTCAGATTTGTGTCGACGGAACATACGTCAGCCCTGAATATGAATACGCCACAGGTGTAAAGACAGGATATACCCCTGAAGCAGGCAATTCGTTAGTAGCCAGTGCTGAAAAGAACGGTACCGAGCTAATTGCGGTGGCCATGCAAGGTGAGTCCCTCGAAATGTATCAGGATGCCCACAATCTGTTTAATTACGGCTTCAATGAATATGAAAGTGCAACATTGATTAATAAGAATACTTTTGTAAAAAACATTAAGGTTGAAAACGGTGACAGTAAAGAAATTTCCGTCATAGCAGAAAATGAGTTCACAACACTTATAAGAAGAGATTCTGACAAAGAAATTGAATCAAAGGTTGTAATAAATGATATTACCCTTCCTATTGAAGCAAATGCCATAGTTGGAAAAATCGATTTTATACAGGGCGAAAAAGTAATAGGCAGTGTAAACTTAATTACACCCACTCAGGTAAAAAGCACCCTTACCGAAGAATCAGGCAGAGGATTGTTCCTAAGTGTTACGAAATTTATCGGAACAGTAATAATTTTTACGCTTTCGGCAGTATTTCTGCTAAAGGTTTACAACGATGTAAGAGTTAAAATCAACCGAAAAAAAAGACATCGAAAATATAACAGCTAAAAATATAGTTTATGAGAGTTAAGTATCTAATAAAAAATCAGCCAAAGTAAATATACGGCTGATTTCTTTAGATTTTATCTATTTATTATTTGAAGGATCAAAAATTTCATCGCTTGAGGTTCCTATTCTTGTAATCTTAATCTCAACGCGCCTATTCAAAGAACGGTCTTTTTCATTGCTGTTATCGGCAACAGGATTATAGTGAGAATATCCCGAAATAACCATCTTGTTTTGGGGCAAATCACATTGATTTACCAAAAACTTAAGAACTGACAAAGCACGGTCTGAAGAAAGCTCCCATGCAACAACGTTAATTTTTTCTTTTCCATCCACCTTTGCAGTATGACCGCTGATTTCTATGGATTTTATATGCTTGTCAATATCAAGAAGAAGATCTCCCATATATTTGAGAATATCATAGCTTGCTTCTTTCATCGTCGGACTGTCAGGATAAAATAATACATTATCCTTAAACCTAAACTTTATATACCCTTCATCTCTATCCAGCAAAATTGAATCCGAATGACCGCTTTCTTCAATTTTTTCTTTAATTAACTGAAACACCCTGTCAAATTCCTCATCTGCCTGTTGAATTTCATAGCTTTGAGTCTGGCTTAATTCCTGTTCATCTTGAAGTTCTTTCCTTATATTTACATTCTGCTGGGCAACCGCCATCATTGCAAAAGAAAAGAGTATGACAAATATTGCCAGTATATCTGTCATCATATCACTATAACTGGCAAGCCATGAGTCAGAACCGTCATCGTCTTCATCATCATCAAAATCAAAACCGTTTCTTTCTTCCAACATATTAGATTATGCCACCTTCTTTCCCTTAAATTCAAAAGGCTTTTTACTCTTTTTCCCATTCTTCTGCATAGTTTTTGCTTGCTTTTTAGTCAGGCATGCAATAAGTTCTTCCTGAATTATTCTCGGATTTTTGCCCTTTTGTATATCCACAAGACCTTCAAGTATTATCTCTTTTCGCAGAGCTTCTTCCGAACTCATATTTTTCAATTTTCTTGACAGAGGCATGAAAATTACATATGACAAGAAAGCTCCGTAAAATGATGTTACCAGTTCAATTGCCATTAACGGTCCAAGACTCGTAGGGTCTTCCAGATGTTCAAGCATTGGTATCAAGCCTATATATGTACCCATAAGACCCAGGGAGGTTACTGAAGATGCTATAAGATCAATCATTGCATGACCTTGTTTATGCCTTTTCTGAGCAAAATATATATCATTTTGCATAGTGGCAACAAGCATGTCCTCAGCTAAACCATCCGCCAGCAGGTAAAGACCTTTTTGCAGAAATTCATCATTATCATACTGTTTGGCCATATTTTCAAGTGCAAGTGTTCCATTCTTTTTGGCAAATTCACTGATTTCCAATATTGTTTCAATATCCCCTTGCAAATCAATATGATCTCTTCTAAACGCCCTTGCAATAACCGAACCGAGAGTTTTCAATCTTTCATAGGGAAATGCAAGTATCAATGCTCCTGCTGTTCCTCCAATTATAATTAAAATAGATGGAAGGTTCATAAATGACTTTAGATTCCCGGAATAATGAATTGAATAAATTACACAAAAAATACCTATTCCAAGACCCAAGAAGCTTGTTCCCATTAATTTTTTCATAAAATATCTCCTTCTATAAATGTATAAAGTTTCAATCCCACGCTGATAAATATGAAAAATTCCATCCGATTTCCATAAGAATTTAAACCTAATTAATTGCTTAAATAAAAATACTGCACAACCAAAACATTAAAATTATAATCTCTGATTGTTAATTATACCATAGTATAAATAAGCATTAATTTAGCGGTCGGTATTGAATTTAAAAAAAGCAAAGTGATGGTAATCTATGCCATTCACAATACTATTTCATACATATTATCGGGTTGTTTTTTTAAAAATAAAGATGTTTTGAAAAAAATTTGTAAACATTATTTTTTCACTTTATCCATTTATATTAGAATTTACTCTTCCCCATGATTTTCAACAATTTTAAATTACTATGAATACCACTGCTCCTGATATGTATAAAGTCTGGTGTATTCCTTCCTTGCCTGTATAAGCTCATCATGAGTACCTATTTCTTCTATCTCTCCATCTTTCATAACAACTATCCTATCTGCAATCTTAGCAGCTCCTAAGCGATGAGTTACGATTATTGCTGACTTATCTTTGGAAATTTCGGCAAACCGATTGTAAATCCTGGTTTCTTCATAAGGATCTATGGCGGCTGTGGGTTCATCAAGCAATCTTACTAAGGTTGACTTGCCTGAACCATTTTCTCCTACAATGGCAATTGTTTCTCCATTCATTAGCGTAAAATTTGCATTTTTAACCGCATATGCTTCGGAATTGGGATAAGAGAAGCTAACATTTTCCAATGAAATATCTCCCCACTCCGGCTTAACATCCAGTTCAGATTTTCTTTCATCCATCTCAAGAAACTTCAGGTAATTTTCATCATAAATACTGTTTTTCACTGCATATCAAACAAAATATACGGATTTTACTTGTATCATTTTACCTGTAACACCACAATTTCTCTCCAAATGTTTCCAAAAATATAAATTTGCATTTGAAAGATAACGATATTTCTGTTAAAATTATATTAGGAGGTGGATTATGGAAGAGTGGTGGAATGGTTTAACTTTGTTGGAACATGTGTTTTATTATTGTGCGGTACCCGCAACTGTTATTTTAATAATTCAAACTATTGCTTCAATTCTGGGAATCGGAGGCAATGAAAGTGATGCTGATTTTGACGGAGAATTCGGCGGAAACTTTGACGGAAATTTCACCGGAAATTTTGACAGTGACTTTGACGGAAATGTTGATATAGACTTTAATTCTGATACGGCTGATTTTGGAAGCACAGCAGCTGAAAATCTGGATGCTGTTGAAAGTGCTTCAAGTCTGAAGTTTTTTTCTATTCGAGGGATTGTTGCCTTTTTTTCCTTGTTTGGCTGGGTCGGAATTGTATTATTAGAAGCCGAACTGAATACGTTTTTAGTATTCTTTATTGCAACTGTTTGCGGATTAATCGGAATGTTGCTTATTGCAATGATGTTTTATTTAATATCCAAAATGCAGAACAACGGTAATATTAATATTAAAAATGCAATTGATAAGGAAGCCCGGGTTTACCTTACTATTCCTGCCAATATGACCGGTACAGGCAAAATAAATATCACCATACAGGACAGATATTCAGAAATCAGTGCCATGACTAAAAGCAGGCATCCGATTGCAACCGGCTCTATGGTTCATGTTATAGGCGTTATAGACAGTAATACCTTACTTGTTGAAAAACAGGGTTAATAATAAAATATTTAAAAATCAGGAGGATTTTAATGTCAAAACTTATTTTAGTTGTTGTTATTGTTTTAATTGTTTTTGGTACTCTTGTCGCTCTTTTGTCTCGTTATAAAAAATGCCCCTCTGATAAAATACTCGTAGTTTATGGTATGATCGGTAAGGGAAGTTCAGGGGGTTCTAAAAGCGCAAAATGTATTCATGGCGGAGCGTCCTTCGTATGGCCGGCAATACAGGGATATGAGTTTTTGGATTTAACTCCGTTATCAATTGAAGTTAACCTTAAAAGCGCACTTAGCAGGCAAAATATCCGTATAGATGTCCCTTCCAGCTTCACAGTAGGTATTTCCACTGAAGATGGCGTTATGCAAAATGCTGCAGAACGACTTTTAGGATTAGGTCTGGAGAAAATAAAGGAACTGGCTAAAGATATAATTTTTGGGCAGCTGCGTTTGGTTGTTGCAACAATGGACATAGAGGAAATCAATACTGACAGAGATAAATTCCTGGAGGCTGTTTCTTCTAACGTGGAATCGGAATTAAAAAAAATTGGGCTAAGACTGATAAATGTAAATGTTACTGATATTAATGATGAATCCGGATATATTGCTGCTTTAGGTAAAGAAGCAGCCGCTAAAGCTATTAATGACGCACGACAAAGTGTTGCCGAAAAGAACAGAGACGGTTCAATAGGCGAGGCAAATGCTCAAAGAGATGAAAGAGTTCAGGTAGCAAGCGCCAATGCTTCCGCTGTAGAAGGAGAAAATACAGCCAAAATTACCGTTGCCAAATCCGATGCATTAAGAAGAGAACAGGAAGCTGAGGCTTTGAGGCTTGCAACTGCTGCTGAAAAGGTTCAGTATGCAAAATCGTTGGAAGAAGCATATATTGCTGAAGAAGCTGCCGAAAAAACCAGGGCCGCTAAAGAACGTGCCACAAAAGAAGCCGATATTATTGTTCAGGCACAAATTTATAAAGAAAAGCTTGAAATTGAAGCAGAGGCTCAGGCTGAGCAAACCAGAAGGATAGCCCACGGTGAAGCTGATGCAATATTCGCCAAAATGGAGGCGCAGGCAAGAGGTACTGAAGAAATCCTGATGAAACAGGCTTCAGGTTTTGAAGAAATGGTATCCGCAGCCGGAGGAAATGCTGATTCAGCGGTAAAATTAATGTTAGCTGATAAAATGGAAGAGCTGGTTAAAATTCAAGTTGAAGCGATTAAAAATGTTAAATTTGATAAGATTACTGTTTGGGACGGAGGAAACAACGATGACGGCAAAACCTCCACCGCAAATTTCCTGTCAGGACTTATGAAATCTATTCCGCCTATGCAGGAAATGTTTGATATGGCAGGAATGAATTTGCCGGAATATCTGGGCACAAATAAAGATAAAGACACAGCTGAGGAAGAAACCGAAGAAAAAGCTGAAGAAGCATTAGCTGATAACGCATAATTCAAAAACCAATACGGAGCCAAAACACAGGTTCCGTATTTTTTCTGCACTAATGGATCCAGGAGTCATGGGGACGGGGTTGTTGTCATCTATCTAACAGTCTCTGTATTATTTTCTTACCTTTAACAGCATGACCAGGACATAGAAGTTATAAGTGTTCTTTACAATATATTTGTTCCACTTCTAATTTAAATACGCAAACTGAATTAAGCATTGCATACGTAAAGCTCCAATCCGCCTTTCCGGTATTATTAAACATTATTGATTGCAGTGCTGCTTCCTTTTCTTTCCGGTCTTCAACAAATTCAATATGTCCTGTTCCGATTATGCTTAGAAAACCTGCTGAATATTCACATGCTGTTTCTCCCTCATGAAGCTCATAATTCGTATCAAGTTCAAATCCTGCTGAATGTGTTTTGGAAATTAAATCAACCTTTCTGCCTTCCTTAGCGCTATGAAAATAAAAGGTTCTCTTTCCATCTGTTTCAGTAAATCCAAAATTCAATGGAACAATATAAACCTCTCCATCATCATTAAAGCCTAATCTGCAGCATAGTTTTTTTACACTCCTGTATTGATATACCTCGTTCCATTGCAGCCTGGTGTTCGGTGGAAATTATTTTAGTTTCTTACCATCCTTGAATGCATTGCCCACCTTTCCTCCAAGAACAATATATGAGTTATTCATAGGATCAAAAGTAATCGGCTGCAGTTTTGTCGGATCGATTTTCCCCTCTGAATTCAGCACACCTTCATCTGCACAGACATTAACAATTTCACCCACCAGGCGGCAGGATTCCGCATCATAACTGATTAACCTGCACTCAACTGCCATAGGCAGCTCATCAATAAGCGGAGCATTGACAAATTCACTCCTAATAGCATGAAAACCTGCTCTCTCAAATTTATCAGGCACATCATTTGCTGAAACAATACCAACATAGTCGCATTCAACCACATGTTTCACATCAGCCATACTGACAGTAAATGCCCTACTGGCAAGAATATTCTTCGTCGTCTTATGCTCAGCACTTATGCATATAGACAATTCCTTTTCTTCGCTGATACCTCCCCAGGCTGCATTCATGGCATCAGGAATTCCGTCCTTCCCATATGTAGCAATGATAAGCACAGGCTGTGGATATGTTATAGGTCTTGCTCCAAAATTTTTTCTCATAATAATCATCCTTCCTTATATATAATTTAATATTTATAACACTTTTTTAATCCATTCGTTTTGAGTAGTTAGTTTGCCAATTTGTGTATAAAGTTCATCTAATTCGGGCTCATGAACCTTCTGTTCCTTGTGTTTTTTTGCACTTTCATTTTCAAACACAGAAGGTAGACCTTTAATTATTTTATACTTCCCCATATACCACAGCCTGAGTTATCTTTTCATAATCCTTTTCGGTTAATTTTTTCTCGTCATTAATTCTATTGCCTTATCTATTATCTTTATTGCATCATTTTTTATCTGCTTTGAAAATTGAAAAATTTCATCTTCTGATGCAGTTTTTATTGCTCCCGCTTTTTTCCTCAGCTTAAGTTTATCCGATATCTATCCAAAACCTTTGTTCAACTATTCCGCCTATCATAACTTCATTTTCTAAGACACCGCCATTATACATGATGCTTTTTGCAGAACCAATGTTTTTCCTATCACATACCATCAGTACTTTATTTATTCCGAGTTTTTTGCATTCCTTAAGTGCAAGACCAATCATTTCAACTGCAACTCCTTTTCTCCTTTCGGAAGGTCTTACGCCATCTCCTATATGTCCGCCATTTAATAACAATGAATCATTAAGATAATGCCGTATATTGACTGCACCAACAAATATATCTCTTTCTTCATCCAGGCAGAAAAAGGTAGAGTCAGGAACAAGTCCCTCTTTATTATCTTTCACTTCTAAATTGTTCATATAATAATCAAAATCACGAAAATCAAGTCTTCTTATAGCATACGGAATAATTTTTTCTCCCGTGGAATACCATTCCTCCATCATATCACTGAAGTGTTTTTCATATTTTTTATCCAATTTTACTAATTTTAACTTCACTTTGTCACTCTCCCAAATATTAGTCTTTATTTTGCTCCATCTCAAATATCAAATCCATCTCTTCAATGTGACCGGTTCCTCTTTGCACTGCCGGAATAAAACCGACGTATCTCCATCCTTCAGCTGCTCTTTTGTCAATCACAGTCTTATATGCTTCTGTTTCGTACCTGTTGCCGTCAAATCCCCAACCGGTTAATTCATTAGTTATGCGTTCGTATTCGTAGATATACATTATAATCCTCCCTTTATGTATGCTTATTATAGCATATAGATGGATTTCAACAAGGAAATCCCTGTGTCAGTTTTAAATATATTCTCCATCATATTGCGAATATTTGCTTCTGAATAATTACCTTCATGGGCATTTACTATGTAGTCAGCCTCTATAAGAATCTGATAATCCAGTCCTTCTATATTCTTTAGTGTGTGATGATGCCCCACTAAAAAGACTACACGTTCAATAAAATCATCAGGATAACCTGAATCCTTAAGAAATTCTTCTGCTAAAATTGCACCTTCCTCTTCTTGATAGTGACCGCTCGTATTTCCATACTTCTCACGACATAACGGGCATGCAATATCATGTATAATAGCAGCAACCTCAAGTACAGCTTGTGTTCTACTGTCCAGACTCTCACATTCTCCAATGGTTTTTGCATAAGCGTATACTTTCATGAAATGATTTATATCATGAGGATTTCTATTGGAATGTTCAATCATTTTTTTTGCTATTCTTGACACACTCATATCTACTTCCTTTCTTTTAAACAAATAGTTATTTGTATATAAAATTCATTTGTATAATATCTTGATAAGCCTTATTATCGTAATACTTTAAAATACGCAATCCTCTGTAGGTATTAAATCTTCCTTTTATGCCTGATTCAAGCGGAAAATGAATTTTACCGGGATAGCTCTTTCCCTTATTGATGTATCCTTTTTTTAATGCGTCTTTTGCAAGATTTAATGCATCCTTCATTCTTTGATCATATGGATATCCTATTTGTACGAAATACTCTAATGCACGAAAACAGTCATATTTCCAACGGCACGGATAATGAAAGCTAATCATATCCAGATGGATGCTTTGCCCTGTCTTAAGCGATTTAAACAATTGACGGTTCAACAGATACTCCTGTCCCAAAGCCCCTTGTTGTTTGATTTCATCCAAACGATACATATATCCATATCTTTCATAATCAGCAAATGCTTCTAATACAGAAATAGTTGTATGTACAGAGCTCACAACAGAGCGATTGTGAACCGAATCCCATGCACAATTCCATCCTCCGTCATTCATTTGATGTCCTAAAATGTAATCAACAATTTCATTGATTCTGAAATAACGTATTGACCAATCATCAATTCCTTGAGGAGCAGGCAAGCCATGAATTTTACGAAGATTTTTTCCTGATTCTATGCCTAATTTATATTGTTCTATTTCTGTCAACGTTGATAAAATAGTTTCAACTTCTTCACCTTCAATCCAACTAAGCAAGGTATACACACTTTTACCCTCGTTACAAATTCCGAAATCAACAGGATGAGACATTGAAACGCCAATATTAATCATTTTATTTATTATTTCATACTCTGTTTTCTTTTGAGCATATTCAGAAGAATCCGCAACTCTTAATAACAAATGTTTTTCATCCACTGTTTCAATATAATATTTTTTATCACCTGACATTCCTTTATCTATCGGTTCAATTTTTTTAAAAGTATTGTATAAGGGTATTTATCTCATATAATTTTCTCCTGCTCCGGTCGAAATCCATCAATTTTAAATTTAGCTACTGTAAAAAGTTTTTTTCGTTCTAAATAATTCTTTCCACCTACAGCAGTCATTTATATGAAGCATTACATGACGTGTTGGTGGCATTAATAAAATACCGGCAACGTCTTTTTTTGCCCAAAAATCTAAAAGCCATATTGAGTTCTCTTGTTCTGAGACACCTCCTTCAAACATAATTTTCTCTAATTTATGAGGAGACACTTTCCGTTTCATATCATCAGATTTTAAGTTTTGTACAATTTGTCTTGTTCTTTTTCCAACTTCATTTCTATAATGCAATAATTCCCGTATAACAAGACTTTTACTTAAATTTGTAATTTCATCATCAGTTAATGAATTTCCTGTATCTGTAATAGGTGCATTCATTTTTTGCTTCCATTCATAATTAAACAATTGATCTTCACCTGCTACTAAAACAGACATTGACAGATCTTCAATTCTTGCAATATGCCAGATTACCCATGCAATAGTTTCATCTTTTGCAGTTGGCATGATAGAGAATTCATTATCAGTCAAATCACATATAAGATTGTCAACCTCATTATGTTCCGTATTTGACATTTCTGATAAATGCAATTTCGCATGAATATCTAAAAACAACTCTTTAGCTTGTTCAATTTTATCTGTCTTACGTATAATCTGATTCAGTTCTTTATGCTTCTCGCTTAATCCTTCTCCAAAATATTTCATAACGCTATAACCTCAAATATCGTTCCTTCTCTCATGTAACCAAGCTTTTCATAATATACGTCAACATCACTCATCACATAGACAGACTGATCAGGAAAATCTCTGCACGCTTGCTCCATGAGTAATTTTCCGATTTGATTCCCTGTGTGAGCTTTTCTTACAAGCAAATCATATATATATACTCCATTTATCTCCCTCTTCCCTGAGTATATCAAACAAGGGTATTTCATCCTTTGTAGAATATCTTTTTATAATCATGCAGATCTCCTTGTTAATTATCTAATACTTTTAAAATCCATACTCCTGATTTATAATAATTACTTTTATTCTGTCTTTAATAAACTGTCCTGTAATCAGAACAAAATCATTGCAAATTCTTTGTTCATGTCTGCAATCAATGCATCTGTCCAACTTTGTGCACGGAGTATACTTGTTAAGTCTTTTCGCATCTAAAGGTGCTGCAGTCTGCCTCGTACGATTGATTGCATCCTCTACAGTATAAGTCAATTTATTGATACCAACCACAACTATTACTTGTCTTGGTCCATACAGCATAGGGGCAACACGACTCCCGTTACCATCAATGTTAAATAGCTTCCCGTCAAGTGTAACAGCATTGGTACCTGTCAGGAATGTATCCGCATCAAAATTTTTCAGGTATATTTCACGTTTTTCTTCAGAGGTCAACCCGGGCTTATGTTTATCGTAAAATATAAAGTCTCCGTTTCTGATAAATTCAAATACTCGTATCTTCCAACGTAACAGAATCACCGCATCCTACTTTATCTCCATCTTTAATCAATGACGCTATAAGCCGGATTAATCTTTCTTTATTTTCAACAAAATAACCTGCCATGTTATTGCGCTGCAAATTCAAAATTAGTCTGTTTATCTTTTCGTCCATATTAACCTTCTACTCATTTTGTTTGAATCAATAAATATTTGCAAACGGGTCGTTATCAGGGTCAGAATTCCAGATATATTCGATATGTTTACAAACTTCCTGTGCTTTATCCATTCCAAGATGTTCGGATACAAAGCCCAATGCCATATCTATACCTGCAGATACACCTGAAGATGTATAGTATTTTTGATCCACAACCCATCTGGCCTCCTTAACCCATAAAACATTGCTACTGACTGATTTTACCCATTTAAACGCCATTTTATTGGATGTAGCTCTTATGTTATCCAAGAGCCCTGTCTTTGCAAGTAAGGCCGATCCTGTGCATACAGTGAGACAATATTCTGATTTCATAACTGCATCTGACAGCTTTTTTATAAATTCAGAATCATTGACCAAAGCTCTTGTTCCTCGTCCGCCGGGAATCAATAAAATACCATGTTGGTTTACATCATTAATATTTTCAGTTAACACCTGTATACCCTGCTTGCTTACAACTGTACCACCGTTGAACGAAACATAACACAATCTATATTCTTCCACACATCCGAGCACTTCAACAGGACCAAATGCATCCAGGGTTTCAAAATCATCAAACAACAAAATATTTATATCCATGTCTTATTCTCCTTAAAATTATATATCTATTTCTTTTCGTATGAAAGCTCATTAAACTTATCCGCTACGAAAGAGATTTCGTCTTTCGCCTGTGTAAAAACATCTGTTCTTAAATATATACTAAACTGTTCTGACGGTCCTTGCCCATGAATTGAAACAGCTTTGTCAAACACCTTAGATTTATCTCTTGCTTGTTCTGAATATAGGAATACCCCTCCCGAATACAAAACTTTATCATGTTCTATCAATACCTCATAAGGAACAGTTATTGTTCCCTCTTCCGTCAAATCATAATAGAAATCAAAAGTAAGGCTAAGATATTCTGTATCTGAATTTACGTATTCAATCGATTTAAGATACATTGTGCTGGTATCTGTTTGATAAAGTATAATATCGCCTTTTTCAAATGCAATACTTTCATCAAAATCTATATTTGAAGGCAGCTCCTTTTTGTCTAATATAATTTCTATTGATTTCTCAGTCTGGTTAGTTATCATATATCCCTTTTGTTCTGTGATTTTATTCAAAGTTGGATTTAATAAAGCTCTTATTAAAATAAGAATTATAATCATGCATATAAGAACTGCAATTAAAACTATAAATTTCATGTTTTATCTCAATATAATCTATTCCTCCCGTTATTTAGTTTAAAAAGTTCCTCACAACAATGTGCTATACTAATTATACCACTGTTCCTGTGCGGTATAAAGCCTTGTATATTCCTTTCCCGCATGTATAAGCTCATAAAGGTCTATACGTCTGATAATATATCAATAATCTTAAGCGAACACTCTTCTGCTGATGACTGATATGTATCGACTGTCAAATCATAACCATCCTTTGGAAACAGATACTCATAGGATGCTCCTGCTGAACCGGGACATCTGTCTTTTCTCTCTTTTTCTCTTCTTTTTAGCTCTGATATCGGACAGTCTACATGTATTAAGTAAACACCATAATTTCTCAATCTATCAATCAGTTGATTGTATATACGCTCACTCGTGATAACATGGTCAATAATAACGCCTTGATATGTGTCAAGCATTCCGACAGCATCGTCACACAAATCTGAGGATACCTCAAATACATCATTCTCATATATTGTGTCATCTGCTGACATTTTAAGAAAATCATCTATTGAAATTATTCCATATTCCTCATTTTTCTTGTCTTTTATTAATTTTTGCAATGATTTCGCTAATGTAGATTTACCGCTGCTGGAAGGTCCGTTAAGTAGTATAACTTTTTTATGCTTAACCATTTTATAATTTATCAGTTCAATACCACAGCGTATAGCTTTATTTTCAGCAACAACCTTATACCCTTGTTTCTCAAAAAATGGTCTGGCGGTAATTGACGCATAGGTTTCAAAACTAAATACACCCGCTTCCCCCGCACGCTGTTCAAGTTTATTTATAAGTTCAGCAGCAATACCCTTTCGCTGATAGTCCTTGTGAACATAAAGCCTGTCAAGATAGCCGTTTTTATCCATGTCAGAAAATCCAACTATTACACCATCTATTTCTGCAATCAAAGTATCATGCTCCAAAAAAGAGCAATTCCACGCCTTCATATCAATATTTCCTGTTGCCCACACATCAAGCTGTTCCTTTGTATAATGCTCTCAACTCTCCTTATATATTTTTATTCATTTATTCACCGTCATATTTGCTCAATTATTTTTTTAGCCGCTTCTGAAACACACATATTGGTTATATCTAATTTAGGAAATGTCACATCATTATAAGCTTCTCTGGATTCATTCAAAGCTCTTTGAATACGATCTTTGCTCCTGCTATCAGTATTCATTCTGTTGATGTTTTCTTCTTCACTGCACCAAAGCAAAAGAGGAATAAATTTATATTCCATTTTAGAGATTTCTGACATAACCATCTGAAACACTTCTTTTCTTCGTCCATGGAAACCATATGAGAAAACAACTGTATTAACAGCAGAACATTTTAGATAATTCATAATTAAATCACTGACATTCTTTGAGATTGTAGGGATAGTGTCATCATTTAAAACAAAAGGATTCATAATTCTGCATGGTTCAGAATCAACATATGCTGAATTAGGTAATTGCTTAACTATTTCCATGCAAATAGTAGTCTTCCCTATTCCATTTGGACCACATAAAAATAAGATATTTTTCATATATACCTTCATGCTAATTTAAAATTTATATATTTATCTCTTTTATAATTTCTAAATAACTATTAGTATTTCATTCGCTTATTGAGCTGCAAGTTTTGCATCTTCATGATTATATGTTTTGTTCTGTAGCAATCCAATACTTATTATCGATTTACTTATATCACAAAATTCATCAATTAATTTCTGGCAAAACATAATTCTTTCCCCTTACTATATTTCATCGCCAAAGCCTAGATCTTTAACTACTACTCCAGGCAATTTAATAATTCATCAAATTTGCGGATATGATAATACGCATTTCTTTCCCCTTACTATATTTCATCGCCAAAGCCTGAACATTTCGCTATTCCAGACAATTTAACAACTCATCAAATTTGCGGATATGATAATACGCATATCTTTATCGCATAATATCAACAATTTTATTGATTATTTCTTCTTCCGTTTTGATTTTTCCTAAAGCCTTGTCTTGATATAGATTGCTATCTTCAGCATATTTCTCCCATTCCACTGCAGATATGCCCATAACGTCATATTCATTCATAGTTGAATATGATGGATAAACAAGAGTAAAAAACAAATCAAAAAATATTGCTTTTATCATATTTTCTC
>ENA-UOOR01000495-UOOR01000495.1-fermentation-metagenome-genome-assembly--contig:-NODE-495-length-55738-cov-7.567085_pt1 | contig 55738 bp, 38 predicted proteins | sample MGYA00245780_ERZ724029 | MGnify/ENA primary metagenome ERZ724029 (study PRJEB28704, sample SAMN03018315) | fermentation metagenome | biome: anthropogenic terrestrial biome; feature: soil; material...
CTTGGTTGCGCGGGCCTGGGAGGGGCGATCGCGTGTGCTGGCCTTCCGCATTCCGGCTTGATCACGCTGGAGTACGCCTCGACGCACCGGGGCGTCGCAGCACTTGCGAGCGGTGCTCGATCAAGCGACGAGGCCCCGCACCGGCACGGGCGATCGCCTCTCCCAGGCGCGCCCTCGATGAGCGAGTCGAGCACGGTCTGCGTGCGCGCCGTCTGGGAGAGGAGGGTGAGGGCCAGCGGTCTGCGCGGTGTCTCCGTTGCACCGTTCCCACAGGGACTCGGCGGATGGCGCGAGCGGATCGGCTCGAGCGCGAATCGGCTCGAGCGCGGATCGGTCGCCTGAAGTCGTGTGCGCAATTCGAGAGAGCGAGGTGACTCGAGCGCCGGTGGGCCCGCCCCCTCCCCTCCCAGGCGCGCCCTCGGTGATCGAATCGAGCACGGTGGGAGTGCGCGCCGTTTGGGAGAGGAGGGTGAGGGCCAGCGGTCTCGGCGGTTGCCTCCGTTGTCCCGGTTTCGGGTCTGCGTGAGCGGTTGGGCGCGACGGTTGGTCTCACTCAGGCCCCAGCGGGCAAAGCGCTGGTGAGACGGGGAAGCGGGGCTGGGGCTCTTGATCTTCGAAACAGTTGCTCGACTTTGGCCTCGCAAGCTCGGTCTACGCTCGGGATGTTCGGTTCTCGCTCGAAGCGATTCTTCGACGCCTCTTCAGAGGTTGAAAAGGCCGCGGGGCGCTCGCCCCGCGGCCTTCTCTCCCCACCCCGTCTCGAGTTGATGGCGGGCGCCTTTCGATCTGATGCCTCGAGCGCCTACCTGAGCTGCTGTGTCGCGAGGCCGTGCTTGCGGTTGACGAATTTGACCAGCCGATACGGACGCGCTTCGCCCGGCGCATGGTCTCGGCAACTCCTGCAGAAGGTGCCGAGGGGCGGGTCACGATTCGCCGCAGCGCCGTCGCCCCCTGGCCTACGGGGTCACGGGCTTCACCGGCGGCACGAGGCGCGCCTGGGCGGTTTCCCAGCACATGTTCCCGAGGAAGGCATCGAGGTACTTGGCCCGCTCGGTCGGCTTGTGGTCGACGGTCCAAGCGTGTTCCCAGACGTCGAGAGCGAGGATGACGTGATGGCCGGCGATGTTGCCGTCCTGGTGCAAGGTCACCCAGCGGTTGCCGAGCCAGCCGGTGAACGGATCCTGAACGGTGAGGACCCAGCCGACGCCCCGCATCTTGGCCATCGCCGCGAGGTCCTTCTTGTAGCTCTCGACCGAACCGAAGCTCTCGACCAGCCGCTTCTCGAGCTCACCGCCCTTGGGCAGCTCGCTGCCGCCCGGGGCGAGGTTCTCGAAATAGCGCTCGTGGAGGACCATGCCGTTCTGCTCGAAAGGCAGGCGGCGGTTGAGCTCGGCGAACGCGACGGTGTCGGTCTTGCCGGCCCCGAGCATCTCCGCAAGCTGCTCGCGGATCAGGTTGGTCTGCTTGACGTAGCCCTCGTAGAGCTTCAAGTGCTGCTCGACCTGCGCGTCGCTGATGCCCTTGAGCCCCTTGAGATGGCTGAATTCACGGACGGGATAGGTGCGGTCCATCGTTCTCTCCCAGAAATCGAGTGGGCGCTTATCTAAGCGACCACCCGGTGGCGGACAACTGGCGCCTTCGGCGCCTCCTGCAGCGTGTCGGTGAGTGCACAGAGCTGCTCCATGCTCTGCGGCCCTTGCGATGCCTGGGGACGATGGTCGTTGCGCCTTTGGAGAGTCCGGCAATCGCGGTTTGGGGGTGATGGTTGCGCGCGGAGGCTCTTGGCTGACCGGCGGTTTCCCCCGACCAAGGCCCGTTTCCTCGCGAAGCTCACCCCCCCCTACGTTTCGGGGCCCGATGTCTGGCTGCCCTCGCGCCCAGTCCGTACCTGGGTGATTACAGGAGGGTTTTCCATGCCAGAGAAGGAGACGATCGAGCGCGCCCGAGAGAAGAAGCAGGAGGGCAAGGCGCCTTCTACACAGGCTGGAGAGTTCGTCCGCGAGGAGATGAAGCACATCAAGGAAGGCAAGCATGGCGCGAGGTCGCCCCAGCAGGCAGTGGCCATCGGCCTCCAAAAAGCGAGGCGAGCCGGGGTCGATCTGTCGCCTCCCGAGAAGGGGCGGGTAAAGGCGAAGACGCAAAGGTCAGCCGAATCGGCCTACCGACGTGGACAAGAGGAGGGCGAGCTCAAGAGGCCGGCGGCAAAGAAGTCGGCGGCGGGGAAGAAGAGCGCAGCGAAGAGGCCGGCTGCCAAGAAGTCGGTGGCGGGGAAGAAGAGCGCAGCGAAGAGGCCGGCTGCCAAGAAGTCGGCGGCGGGGAAGAAGAGCGTGGCGAAGAGGCCGGCTGCCAAGAAGTCGGCGGCGGGGAAGAAGAGCGCGGCGAAGAGGCCGGCTGCCCAGGCGGCGGCAGCCAAGAAGCCATCCCGTCACAAGGCACGCTGACGAGGTGGAATAGGCGCGGAGGCCCAAGGCGATGACGTGCAAGGCTTGAGGACGCGCTGGCCTGTCGCCCGGTGCGGACTGTCGAAGCACGGTCGCCATAGCGGAAGCCGGGCCGGATTGCGCCTCGACATCCGCGACGACTCCTGGCTGAGCGAGCCGACCCCCAGCGACGCAGCTCGAGCGCACGCCGGAGTCCTGTCGCCAGACCGCGAGAACGACGGTGCGCGGCGCCGTCGTGCCCGCGGCAGAGCCTTGCCCGCGACACACGAGCGCCGCCGGCCTTAGGCCAGCGGCGCTCGAAAACTCCAAGAGCTCTGTTCGACTACCAGTTGTCGCGAGCGATGCCCTTGTAGGCGCTCGAAGCGGTGCGGAGGTTGCGCACGATCCCGTACGAGCAGCCCTTGGCTTCGTAGGCCCACAACGAGCCCCAACCGTCGCCCGACTCGAAGAGGATGATGTGGCCCGAGCCGTTCGAATTGTAGGTGAGCGCGTCGGCCTTTCGCAGCGAGGAGCGGGAGACCGTGTGCCAGCCATGGTACTCGCGAGTGAAGTGGTAGGTGCTGTAGGGATGGCGATCGACGCTCACGTCCGAGTTGTTCGAGCCCACCGCCCAGGTCTTGGCGACAAAGCCCGAGCAGTCGGCGCCGTAGCTGCCGCTGTGGCTGCAGCTCGGGCAGTTTCCGCTGCAGGAGCCCCGGGTCGACGAGGTCGGGCCGTCCATGCGGAAGCGGCCATGGCCCCACCAGTACGAGAAGCCGACGCCCGCCCGCGCCTTGCTGATGGCGAGGTCGCGCGGGTTGGTGCTGGTCGAGCCGCTGCCGCTGTTCGAGCCGGACGAAACCCGCGTGTAGTAGGTGCCGTAGCTCCAGCCGACGGTGCCGTCGTAGCGAATCTTGTAGTAGCCGTTCGACTGGTCGGCCGCGACCGTGACGACGGTCGCGTTCACGGGGACCACCCGAAGAACGCTGTAACCCGTCGAGGCTCCGGAGCGCAGGTTGACGTTTGCCGTGGCGCGCAGGGTCGTGCCGACTGGCAGCGAGCCGGAGGTCGAACCCGAGGGGGTCGAAACGAGGGTGTAGTAGTTGCCGTGGCTCCAGCCGGTCTTGCCGTTGTACTTGATCTTGTAGAAGCCGTTGGACGGCGTGGTGCGGTCGACTGTGGTCACGTTGGCGCCGTTGGGGACGACGAGGACGACGCCGTAACCGGTCCCTGCGCCGCTGCGCATGTTGACGTTGGCCGTCGCCTTCAAGGTGCTGCCGACGGGAACCGAGGTGGAGAGCTCTGAAGTCAGGGTGGCCGCGTCGTCAGCGCCCACCAGGCTCTCGGTCTCGACGACCGCCTCGCCGCCACAAGCGCCGAGCACAACCACCATCGCCACCGCCGCTGCTCGAACCTGATTCAAGGTGCGCTTCATTGTCGGCCTCCTCGTCGTGTGCGCCGTCGCATTAAGCGAATGGCGTGCCGGGCGTGTGGTTGGGCGAGATTGCAGCGCTTTTTCGAGAAGGCGGAAAGTAAGTTTACAATCGTGCCTGTCCTGAAAACGGACGCGCCTGTGGCATCCTGTCCGAAAGCAGGACGATTCGTGGCGCGCGTAGCGGCCCTTGTGCTCGCGCTCCGGACAGGTTCCCCATGCCCCGAGCCCATTGGCCCCGGTTCCGCGAGTGTCGTCAGCAAGGCCATGGGCACAGCCGGCAGGGGGCTCCAGAGTTCGTGCAAGGCCTAGGTCAGGAGTTGGCAACCACGCGAAATCGAAGCGTTTGCAGCCAAGCCTCGATTTCGCGGCCGATTTGGGATCTGCGGCAACTCACCGAGATGGCCTCACCCGCGCGTGCCTCGACTCCGAGGCTCCCGCTGGTCGCCTCTACGCTCGGCATGACCGGTGGGCGGCGGCCTGGCCCAAATCGCTCGAAGAGACTCGCAGGAAGTCTGGGGCTCTCTCTTTTCCCGACTTCGTCAGGCCCGCGGCGGCGGCTACGGAGTGATCCGCTTTCGGCGGCCAGCCAGATCCGCTTCCTCATCAGCCCTTCGGACCCCCGGAACGACGCCTTCGCCAGCGCCGACGCCCGAGGGCGAGCTGAGCCCTTGCCGGTCCGTTTGCCTGCGTCTGTTCGAGGGCGTCGCCGGTTGTTGGGGCGCACTACCGCTGTAATTACAGGTGGTTGTGGGTCTGTTGTGAAGCCCCGGGAAGGGGCCTGTAGAGCGCCAGGATGGCCCAGGAGCGGCCGTTCGACCCCCAGCCCTATTGAAGGAAGCCTGGCGAGGCAAAATCGCTCTACGGGCCAGCCAGGGGTCTTCTCGGGCCGATCCGGTCCCGAAATGGCGCGCGCTCGCGCGTTCTCCTAAAGATCCCTCGAGAAATGCTTCTGAAGCCTCGCGTGGGCGCCTCTTCTCCATGCGCGGACGCAGGCCGCCGAGACAGCGGTGGTCGTACGCCTCGCGCGCGATACGCCGCAGAGGACTTCCCGACACCTCTTGAGCCTGGGCGATCGCTCAACAGAGCCCGCGCTCCACGTCTTCTGAGCGTCGGAATCCAACAGCGCGACCGAGCATTGCGAGCGCGCGAAGTGCCGGGGATCGCCGTGAGACGACCGGCTCCGAGCTTTGTGGGCGGCCGGTCCAATCGTCGGTGTGTCCCCTCCAAACGTTCAAAGGATGCCTCCTCAGGCCGCCTCGCTCTCCGGCTGCTCGATCGCCTCGCGGAGCGGCTCGTCGAGGTCGCGGCTCTTTTCGCCCGCGCGATCGAGCGCGATCTTGAAGAGGATGGGCCCGACGAGCTCGTTGATCCCCACGACCGCCACGGTCAGCGACTGCAGCGCCGGCCCGAAGCTGTTCGGGAAAGCATTGGCGACGACGACCCCCATCCCCAGGGTGACGCCGGCTTGCGAGACGAGCGGCATCCACCCGTACTTGCGCACCACCGGTTCGTCGGAGGCCATCCACGAGCCGGCGCGGGCAGCCAGCCAGGTGGCAAGCACACGGACGGCCGCAAGCCCAAGAGCCAGGGGCCAAATTGTCGCGAGCAGGCCGAGGTCGAGATGGGCGCCGGCCAGCGCAAAAAAGACGACGTAGGCGACCCGTCCGCCCTGCGAGGTTGCCTCGAGCAAGAGCTCGCCGCCGCTGCGCGAGACATTGGCGACGATGAGCCCGGCGACCACGAAGAGCAGCAGCATGTCGTAGCCGAAGAAGGCCGCAAACTCGGCCATCGCGTAGGCGACCACGCCCAGGAACAGAATCGGCTGACGGCCCACGAACTTGAAATAGCCGGTGATGATCAGCCCGAGCATCGTGCCGCTCGCCACCGAGCCGAGCAGGTTGTCGCCGACTTGGCGCAGCGCCCCGAGGCCCATCTGACCCCGGCCGCTCGCGATGCCGTCGGCGACCTGAATGGTCAGCGCGAACAGAAAAAGCACGATGATGTCGAAGGCGACCACGATGGCGATCGCGTACTGGGTCAGAGGCCCTTTGGGCCGAAACTGCGCAATGAGCCCGAAGGTCGCCGCCGGCGAGCGCGAGACCGACAAGACCGCCCAGAGCAGCGCGCCGGCAACCAGCGTCCCGCGGCTCCCCTGCGCGAATTGCGGCATGTTCGGCCCGAGCCACCAGAAGGCCGCCCCGGCCAACGGCAGCACGATGGCGAGCTGGGTGACCGTCGCGGCGCCCAGCGACTTGGCGCTCGAGCGCAGCACCCCCATCGTCAGCTCGCCGCCGGCCGACAGCGCGATGAGCGCGAGCGCGAGCGCGTTGATGGGCGTCAGCCCCCCGACCGTGGTCGCGGGCACCAGGTCGAGCCCATGAGGGCCGAGCACAATCCCCGCGAGCAGGTAGCCGGTCAGGTGCGGCAGGCCCGCCCGCTCCATCAGCTCCGCGAACAGCTCGCCGCCCAGCAGCAGCAGGCCCAGCCCGGTCAGCGGCGCGGCCAACCGGTTGTCCACCGGCACGAGGCTGAACGCCCCCGCGCTCATCCCGAGCAGCGCGGCGAGCGCGGCGATCTTGGCGAGGAGGCGCGTCCAGCTATCCGTGCGAACCATCAACCCTCCATTGTCCTGCTCGACTGGCCCGCGCCATTGATGGCGAGCTCGCCCTTGCGGCGAAGCAGGGCGACGAGCATGCGGCTGCCCAGAAGGTCGCCGAGCAGCGAGCAGGCGACGAAGGCCCACAGCAGCAGTTGTGCGTCCGCGCCCAGCGCCTGGCCGAGCGAGAGCACCATCGCGGTCGTCAGCCCTCCACACGACAGCGTCGCGGCCCCCATCCACGGGTCCGCCCCCGAGTCTCGACGCAACAGGTGCAGCACCGAGCCGCCGAGCAGCTTGGCTGCCATGCGCAAGGCGGCGATGAGCACGGCGACGAACACCAGGCGCGTGTCGAAGGAGAGCTGCGCGGCCAGCAGCACGAGCAGCACCTGAATCAGCGGCCGCTCGGTCGCTTCGGTGAGCGCCTCGACCTCCGAGGCGTGGCGGCAAGTGGCGCCGAGGCCGGAGCCGAAGAGCGCGGCGACGGCGACCGACGAAATCCCCAGGCGCAGCGACAGGCCCGTCCCCAGCGCCGAGAGCCCGAGCAGCGCCAGCCACGCGATGGCGCTGCGCAGCCGCTCGCGGCCGATGAGCACTGTCGCCATCCCCGCCAGCGTCAGGCCCAGCGCCACCGTGGCGCCGAGCTTCTCCCAGGCGCCCAGGCCGTTGCCGCTCAAGGGCATCGCCGCGAAGAGCGCGCCCAACAGCAGCACGCTGACCGTGTCGTCAATCTGGGTGAGCCCCTGGAGCCTGGTGGTCAGTGGGCCACGGGCGCCGCGGTCGAGCACCCAGAGCACACCGCTTCTGGTCGAGGGGGCGCCCACCGCGGCCAGCGCCCAGCAGACCGGAGTGCTCAGCGAAAGCCCGAGCAGCGCGTTGGCCCCGTACACCAGGCCGAAGATGCAACCGGCCGAGACGAGCGGCTCGATCAACAACAGCAGCGCCTCGTGGCCGAGGCAGCGTGCCGTCTGCAGCAACCGCAGTCCGAGGCGCAGACCGAGCCAGCCGGCGGCCGCCGCCATCGCGGGGGCCGCGGCCTCCAAGAGCGCCTCGGACAGAAAGCCAAGGCCCGAGGGGCCGACGACGATCCCTATCGCGAGGAACTCGGCGCCAGAGACCAGCCCGTAGCTGCGCCGCGACTTCTGGCTGAGCACGAAGCTGACCGCATAGGCCGCGGCGACCAGCACGAGCAGCGTGACGATGGAGTTCATACCGCTGCCACGTCGCCGCCCGAGCGCTCTGACTCAGAGCCGCGCGCCTCGCTCAGACCCGACCAGAGCGCGAACAGAAGCTCGCCGTGCAGCTCCGGGGCCGCCGCGGGGATCGTCACGCAATAGCGACACTCGTACGCTCCGACCTCGACCAATTCGACGCGCGGCTCGCCGGCCGTGTGCCGCTCGGCAAAGCGCCGGGCTGTCGTCTCGAGCCGTTCGCGCACCTGCGCCGGAAAGAGCGCTGCAGACACCCGCAGCTCGGCTTCGAGACCGCCGTCTGCCGGCAGGCGCCTGAGCGGCTGGCGCAGCCCGAGCAGGTGCGGCACCAACACCTCAGTGCCGTTTGGCTCGAGGAGCCGCAAGTGCAGCAGCTCCAACCCCACCAGGCGGCCTTGCCTGCCGTCGGGGAGCCGGACGAGATCGCCCAGCCGGAAGCGGCGGTTGAGGGTCGTTTCGATGCCCAACGCCATGTTGGCGGCCAGAGGCAGCAGGGCCAACCCGAGCCCGGCGAGCACCACCACTCCCGCGACCGCAAACAGCTCGCCGCTTGGGCCGGTCAGCAGCGCCACGAGCAGCAGCAGGCTTGCCAGGATCAGCCCGAGGCGCAGCAGCAGCCGCACCGACGGGACGAACTCGGGGCGCACCGCGCCCAAGTGAGCCCTGCCGCTCGCGACGCGCTCGGAGGTGAGGTTGATCGCGTGCCAGCCGGCCTGCATGACCACCCCGAGCAAGAACAGCAGCAGCAGCGTCGGGACGCCGGCCGAGACGCGCTCGGCAAGAGAGAGGAAGGGCTCGGCGGCCCAGCGGGTGAGCTGCTCGCGCAAGGGCCTGCCGGCATCAAAGAGCGACAGGCTGCCCACCAAGAACAGATAGGCGATGGCCGCGTAGGCGAAGAACTGTGCGCCGTGCAGCAGGATGACCGCCAGCCCGCGCAGCTTCTCGTCCCCGAGCACCTTCGACAGAAAGCCCACGGAGTCCGGGTCGGTCGATTCGACCCAGACGCGCAGCTTCGCCGCCCAGCACCGCACCTGCTTCATGAGCAGCCAACTGAGAAACCCGAGGAAGACCAACAGCCCGAGGTTGAGCACGCCGTGCTTGAGCGTCGCCCGGCGCCGCTCGGCGCGCAGGAAGCTCTCGAGCACCTCCTTTCTCTGCTCGGCGAACCGCTCGAGCGAGCGCTCTCCCTCGGCCTCGGCGTCCGCGGGCGTCAAGGAGAACAGGATGCGGTCGCCGAGCCAGAACGTCGCCTCGTCCCCGTGCAGGTTGACCGAGAGCTCGCCCTCAACCTGCTCCTCGAGCACCGATTCGAGACGTTCGCTGGCTTGCTTGGCGCGTTGGGCCGCGCTGATCTCGCCCCGCGGGGCGCGGATGACGAACGCCGTGCGGTCGAAGACCTCGACTTCCCCGGTGGCATTCGGGCTGCTCGAGGCGCCGGGAGCGATGGAGAAAAGGCCGGCGGCCAGGGCCACCAGCGCGTCAGAACATGGGGTCATGGCGATCGTCCATAACGCAATCGGCACGGGGTCGTGCAAGACCCTCGAGCGATCCGGGCGCATGAAGCGAGAATTCGCGAGCGAACAGGGCGAAGAAACAACCACGGAAACAGCACAGGCGTCGACAGGCAAGCGCCCATCGGCCGTTCGGGGAGCGAAGGAGGGAAGACGGGCAGCGTCTCGGCTTCTTGGCGAGCGCCCGCGTTTGCCATCGGGCCAGCACCAGTTGCAGGGGCCTTGCGGCCGCGAGGCAATCTTGGGCAGCCTCGAATCGGCTCCGCGAAAAAGAGAGCCCGTGAGCGCAGCCGTCCTGATCACGCAGTGCCTCCAGCGCGACTTTGTCGAGATCGTTGGCGCACACGGCTTTGGCCGCTTCTTGCCCGCCGGCGCGGCGCATCGGCGCGACGCCGCGCGGCAACCTCGCCTCGCGCGTCGACTGTCTGGAGGCCGAGCCTCCCGGACGCCTGGGCATCACGCTCTGCCCCGGTCGACGGGATCGAGGGCGCTCACTCGACGAAGACCTCGCGCGGCCGGCCGAGCAGGGGACGGCACGATGGGTGGTCTCGATGACCGACGCCGAGCTCGCGTGGGCGGGCGTTGCCGACCTGGTCGAACGTTCGACCGCCCGCGGCATCGCGGCATCGCGGTGGTGGGCCTGCCGTTCGCCGACCAGTCGATCCCGCCGCTCGACTCGGCCCGACCGATCGCGGCTGGCCGCTTCGGAGGCGGGAAAGAGCGTCGTCTTCCGTGTGCCTCAGCGGCCAGGGAAGGTCGGCCACACCGTGCGGGGCTGCGCTCGTAGATGCGCGGAATGCAGGCGGAGTCCGCCGTCGACCTCGTGCGCCCAACGATCAGCCTCCCGAGCAGCGCGGGAGGCGGAGTCGGCCCAGCTTCGGCCTCCGCAAGCTCGGCTTGCGCTGGGGCTGACCGGCCATCGCTCGAAGGAGCCTTCGATGCGCCGCTTCAGTCGAAGAGCGCCTCAACGAACTCCTGTGGGTCGAACGGCCGAAGGTCGCCGACCGACTCGCCGATGCCCACGTAGCGTACCGGCACCTTCAGCTCGTCGCAGATGCCGATGATGACCCCTCCCTTGGCCGTGCCGTCGAGCTTGGTCAGGACGAGGCCGGTGACCTGCAGCGCGGCGTGAAACTCCCGTGCCTGGGCGATGGCGTTCTGGCCGTTGGTCGAGTCGAGCACCAGCAGGGTCTCGTGGGGCGAGCCTGGCAGGGCCTTGTCCATCACCCGGCGCACGCGCCGCAGCTCCTCCATCAGCGGCGCCTTGGTATGGAGCCGGCCGGCCGTGTCGGCGATCACCACGTCGCAGCCGTCGGCCTGACCCTTCTTGAGGGCGTCGAAGATGACCGCGCCGGGATCCGAGCCCTCCTTGCCTCGGACGACCTCGGCCCCGGCGCGCTTACCCCACACCTCGAGCTGCTCGGTGGCCGCGGCCCGGAAGGTGTCGCCGGCGGCAAGGAGCACCTTCTTGCCCTGCGCGGTCAGCTTGGCGGCGAGCTTGCCGATGGTCGTCGTCTTGCCCGAGCCGTTTACGCCCACGACCATGATGACGTAGGGCTTGTGGGCCGACACGTCTGCGGCCGCGTCCTTGAGCGAAACGATCTTGCGGACCTCTTCGCGAATGGCGTCCTTGAGCTTCTCGGGGTCGGCGAGATCCTTCGCCCGGACCTTCTCGCGAGCGAACTCGAGCAGGTTCATGGCGGTCTTGACCCCGATGTCGGCGCTGAAGAGGACCTCCTCGAGCTCGCCGAGGGTGGACTCGTCGAGTACCTTGTTGCGACCGAAGAAGGCGTTGAGCCCGGCGATGAAACCACCGCGGGTCTTCGACAGGCCCTCGGCGAGTGTCTTGCCCGCCTCGGCCTCGATCCTGCGGCGCTCCTCTTCCTCGGCGCGCCGGCGTGCGGCCTCTTCCTCGAGAGCCTTGAGCCTCTTCTCCTCCTCGGCGAGCCGCCGGGCTTCTTCGGCTTCGGCCTTGCGCCGCTCGCGCTCCTCTGTCTCCCGCGCGCGCTTGTCGCGGTACTCGGCCTTCTTGCGCTCTTCTTCCTCCTGCTTGAGCCGGCGCTCCTCCTCTTCGGCCTTGGCCTGGAGGGCCTCGGCCTCTTCGCGCGCGCGCCTGGCCGCCTCGCGGGCGTCCTCGGCGCGCCGGTGCGCTTCGGCGTCGCGCGCCTCCTTGGCCTCCTCGATCAGCCGCTTGGCCTCCAGGCGCGCAGCTTCGGCCTGATCCGCAGCCTTCCGCGCCTCTTCGGCGGCCTGCTTCGCTGCCAGCTCGGCCTCGGTGAGCGGGCGCAGCTCCTCGACCTTGCGACGGGGCGCCGCGACCTCCTCCGGCCCGGCGGGCGGAGGGGCTATCTCGCCAACTCTTCGCTTCTCTTCGAGCTCGCGCCGCTTGGCGACGCCCCGCTCCTCGAGCTCGGCGCGCCGCTGCCTGCGCTTCTTCAAGAAGGCGTAGACGAAGACGAGCAGTATCGCCGCGATGGCGCCGGCGACCACCCAGGTCGCGACGTCGGGCGCCCCGGCCGCTTGCGGCCCGGCGGGCTGCTCTTCTCTCTGGGCGAGCACAGGGGTTATCGGCGCCGTCGCGGCAGCCTCGGCTGAGGCGGGGGCCAGGCCTTGGTTCGCTTCTGCCATTTTCGAAGAGACCTCTCGAGTACGGAGCGGGCGCGGCCGGCGGTGCGGCGCGAGCGTCCCTCAGCGTTGAGTAGTCGGCGGTTATAAGCGATCTCGGTGTACCTCGCACGGTCGGAGCGCGCCCGACGCAGCGGGCGATTTTTGTACTCTGTCGCGGCCTGGACCTTTGAACGCGAGATCGGCTAGCGTCGCTGCGCCATGTTCCGCCGACCCCCTTCCAACACGCGCATCCTCGTTCTGCTGGCTGCCGTCCTTGCCGCCGGGTGCATCGAAAGAGCGCCCACGCCCCGCTCGCGCCGCACCAGCTTCAAGCGTTCGGGGCTGACCGACCTCGTCCTTGCCGACGCGCCGGCCGGGCACAGGCGCGTGGGAGCCGTCTATGGGGACTCGGTCGAGCTCGCGGGCATCGACCATGCGCCGCAGACCCCCAAACCCGGGGACAAGGTGGAGGTCACCTGCGTCTACCGCGTGCTTCGCGAGGCGGACGTCGACTACAAGATCTTCGTCCACCTCGACGCCAAGGGCGGGCGCGCCGAGCGCATCAACGGCGATCACTGGCCGGCCTCGGGCCGGTACCCGACCGGTGTCTGGAGGAAGGGCGAGTACGTGCGCGACCGCTGGTCGTTTACTGTCCCCAGCTACTTCGACGGAGACGCGCTCGAGGTCTGGACCGGCTTCTACCAGCCGGGCAAGGACGATCGCTGGCCGCTCACCAACCCGTCCGCCGTCAGGCACGACGGGAACAACCGGGTGCTCGCGGCCTCGATCCCGGTGCGCTAGCCCGAGCCGCCGAGGCGGGAACCGACCAGCCCGGACACGCCGCGAGGGAGTTACTCGAGTTGCGTCGCCGCGCGCTTGCGAGTCGGAGCTCGAGTTCCTCGACACGCCCGGGACGACCGGCTTTCGCTCGATGAGCCCTCTGCCGGGCGCCCGATGTCGCCGAAGAGGTTACGCCGCCCCGCCCGAGGTCTTGCGGCGCAGCCGCGTCGCGAGCTTGCCGAGCTCCTTGTCTCCGGGGAACAGGCCGAGCGCGGCCTCACAGGCCCACAGCGCTTCCTGCGGACGGCCGACCCGCTCGAGGAGCTGCGCGAGGTGCAGTCGCGGCGCGGGGTCCGAAGGCGCCAGGTGTATCGCTATCGCGAGGTGCTCCTCGGCCTGCTGCAGCGAGGTTCCCAAGTGCAGATAGAGCCGCGCGGCTTCGCGGTGATAGGGCGCGCGCGTCTGGTCGAGGTGGATGGCGTCCTCGATGAGCCGCAGCGCCTGCGCCGGGTCCTGCTCCGAGAGCTGTTCGGCCTCGCGAAACAGGCTGCGGGCCTTCTCGACGCCCGCGAGCTCCTCGGCGCGCATCGCCGCGGCCTGGATGAGCGGGTCGCCCGGCTGCAGGTCGCGGGCCTGGCGCAGATCGAGCAGGGCGCTGTCGTACTTGCCCAGCTCGATCTTCTCGAGGGCTCGCCGGTAGAGCTCGCGGCCGCGATCGGGCGGCGCTTCTTTGGCCGCGGGCATCGGCTCGGGAGCCGGCGAGGCGAGCGCCTTGAGCGACTGAAGCTGGGTCGCGGTCAGCTCGGCGAAGCGCAGTCCCAGACCGCGTTTGCCCGCGGCGCGCACGGCCAGATCGGCGATCGCCAGCAGGCCGAGCGCACCTTCGGGCGTCGCGAGCGCAACTGAGACGGGGGTCGCCGGAGGTAGCTGCGGAGCACTTTCGAGAAAGCCCGTCCCGCGCGAGACGATCTGGCTGGCGAAGGTGGCCAGCGAGGCGCGGTCGAGCTCGGGCTGGAGCTGGAGGGGGCGATCGGGCGCCTTCCCGGCGAGCAGCGTATAGGCGAGCTCGAAGTCGACCGGCTTGGCCAGGCAGGCGAGCGCACGTCCGGCGGCCACCGCGGCCTCTACGCGGTCGTCGACGTTGCCGCTCATCAGCACGGTTCGCGGCGGGTTCGGCAGTCGGGACAGCTCGTCGAGCACCGAGAGCCCGTCGACCTCGGGCATCCAGACGTCGAGCAGGACCGCGTCGATGCCCCCGGCTCGGACGCGGGCGACCGCGTCGAGCCCGGAGAAGACCGCTTCTACATGGCAATCCCTGCGGGCCAGCAGCCCGCGTGCAGCGCGGACGAGGGCAGGGTCGTCGTCGACGATGAGGATGTTGGTTCGCATGTGCTCGTTGGGCCCGCGCGGGCCCTTTCCCCCCATAGCCTGGCTGGCGCCCGGCAGACCTGTCCGGTAGCGCTCAGCGTGAAGCTGCCAATCTAACGCCGCGGGTGCGGTGGGCCAAGCGCCGAGCGGCGGCCCGCGCTCAGAGTATGGGCCGGACGGGCCGATTGCTCGGCGCGCGCCGGCGAAAAAGTGGCCGGAGTGGAACGGTAAGCCGAGTTCTGTTCCCCGCCGAGGCGGGGCGGCGAACATTCATCTAGGGCCGCGGTTGCCCGCGGTCTCGAGCGAGCCAACCCGGAGGCATCGGACGGGCCGTCCTTGCGCGGGATTGCTCCCGCTCGCCTCCCTATTCGCTCTTGCTCCGGGTGGGGTTTGCCGTGCCGGCGACATCGCTGCCGCCGCGGTGCGCTCTTACCGCACCTTTTCACCCTTACCTGGCCTCCGAAGAGGCCTTCGGCGGTCTGTTTTCTGTGGCACTTTCCTTCAGGTCGCCCCGACTGGCCGTTAGCCAGCACCCTGCCCTATGGAGCTCGGACTTTCCTCCCGCGCTTTCACGCCGGCGTTCGCCTGTTCCACTCCGGCCGGCCAAGTATTAACACGGGTCGCGGCGCGGGTGTTGCCCGCCGGGAGCCCGATTCGAGGTTTCTGTCGGAGCCGATCGGCCACCAGGGGCCCGCAAACGGCCCCAGGAGCCGAGCAGGGGTGCCGGCGGAATAGCAGGGCTGAGGCCGATGGCTCGCCTGGAGGCCCGCTGGTGGCCCAAGGGGAGGAGCGGCATCTGGGGAGACGGCGGCTTTGGTCGGCGAAAGACGAGGGGAGGCGGCGAAGGCGTCGACTCGACTCGACCAACCGCTAATTCGGCAGGTCCACCGAGGGCGCCCGCAGCCGCATCCGCCGCTCCATCCGCTCGAGGCAGCCGAGGAGCTGCTTGCGCTTGATGCGGTTCTCGGTCGCCTCGGCAACCGCGGTCATCTGCTCGGTCAGATACCGGTAGAGGAAGATGAGCGCGTCGTAATCGGCAGCAGCAATCCGCTCGCGCCAGCGCTCGTTTCGCATGTACTCGTCGACCGCGAAGATGTCGTGCTCGAGCTCCCAGCGGGTCAGCCGGAAGGCCTCGACGAAGACCCGGTCATCGGGGCGCATCGAGCCCGGCTCGAAGAGGGGGCGGAAGCGCTCCTCGTCCGCCGCGCGGCTCCACTCCTCGACCTCCAAGGGCCACTTCGACAAGTCCTCGGCGAACAGCTTCGCGAGCTCCTCGATGAGGTGCTCGGCGATGGGGACCGGCTTGAGGTCTTGGATGAAATCCCAGCGAGAGGCCACGGTTCAGGACTCGATGAGGCGGGGGCGGGGGCGCTCGCCGTCCCTCGGCGGGTCGCCCAGCCCCAGGGCAAGCTCGCGCCGGATGACGCTGTAAACGCTGCGCTTGAGCACGAATTCCCGGTGCGTGACGCCGGGGACCTCGACGTTGAAGAGGTTCGCCTGCGAATCGGCCTCCAGGATGCAAGACGGAAACGGGCTCGCCCGGTCGGCCTTCGAGTAGATGGAGACGAAGCGCACGTTCGGCGGGAAGCGCCCCATCTTCAAGCGGCGGATGAACGGGCTCATTGGCGCCATCTGCCAGACGCTCTTCGAGACCAGGCCCATCGTCGCGATGCCGGCATAGGCGGCCGGGGTGCCGTTGTGCGGCGCCCCCAGCGTGATGAGCGTGCGGCAGCGCTTGTCGCCGCCCAGTCGCTTCACGTAGTAGCGGCCGATGAGCCCGCCCTTGGAGTGCCCGATGATCGAGAGCGGGCCGAGGTTGTAGCGCGTGTAGAGCCGCTCGACCTTGTCGCGCACCTGCTCGGCGCAGTCGTCGATGCCGCGGGTGTTGAAGGCGTCGAACAGCCCGCCCAGGTTGATCGACCAGACGCAGTACCCGTCGCGCCGAAGCCGCTTCTCCAGGACCTCGAAGATGCGCCGGGTAGCCATGAACCCGTAGAGCAGCAGCACCGGCCGCTCGCCGTGCGTGAAGTCGGTGCGCCGGACCACCTCGTTGCCATGGCGATCGAGGTTCAGATAGCCCTTCAGGTTTCTGAGGCGCTTCTCGAGTCGACGTCTGGGGTCCGAGGCGGCCATGCGCGGTGGATGATAGCTGGCATTGTCTTCGGGCGCCCACAAATGCGGCCGGCCTCCTTCGTGCCGGCCGCGGCTTGCGCGGGGTCTGCGGTCGGCTCGCGAGCCTTGGCCCGGAAACGAAAGCGAGCCCGGCGTCTGGCCAGGCCCGTTCCCGCGATTCAACTCGGTCGAGCCCCTTGCGAGGGGCCCGCTCGAGCGCTACTTCGCGAACACCACCGCCGGCTCGGCGGCAAGCAGCGCGATCAGCGTCGCGCATGCCGTCAGATCGACCGCCTCGCCCTCGGTCAGCTCGCCGGCCGCGGCGGTCTCGACGATCTCCCACGACTCGGGCTTGAGCGTGACCACCGCCTTCGGGCCGCGGTACTCGGCCGTCGCCCCGTTTCTCACCAGGCTGTGGCGCGCGCCGTCGAGGGTCGCCTCGAGGCGCAGCTCGTCGCCTTCGCGGACCATGTGGAAGGCGTCGCCCTTGGCGGTCTCGAAACCCTCGCGGTCGAGCCAGAAGCGGGGCTTCTGCTTGTAGGGCGCGTCGGCGGTCGGGCAGAAGGTGGCGCAGTTGCCGCACTCGTTGCACGAGTCGCCGACATTGATCGTCTGCACCGACTGCGTGACCGCGAATGGCTTGCTGCCCTCGGCGACCAGCTTGCCGCCGCGGGCGACGAGGCTCGGCAGCTCGAGCGAGAGCGGCCGGGTCACGTAGGCCTGGTTCGCGCGGTTTGGGCAGACCGTGACGCACAGGCTGCACAGCTCGTCGCAGTCGAGGCAGCGGTCGGCCTCGGCCACCGCGGCCTCGGCGCTCAGCTTGCCGTGGACGACCTCGAAGCCGCCGCGTTGGTCGAGCGGCAGCACCGGCACGGTCTGCGGCGAGGTCTTGCGCGCCTTCCTGGCGAGCAGCGCCTCGGTCTTCTCGTTCTTCGCGAGGATCGGCTCGGGGGCTACCTCCACGCCGTGCCGCTTGGCGAGCGCCTCGGCGAAGCGCCGCCCGTCGGCCGCGGCCTTGATGATCGATGCGGGGCCGCGCACCAAGTCACCGCCGGCGAACAGGCCCGGCTCGGTGGTCTCGAAGCTCGCGTCGACCTTCAGCGTGCCGTTGCGGTTGCGCTCGACCTTGTGGCCCTCGAGCATCCCGAGCACGGTGTCCTGGCCGATCGCGGCGATGAGCGTCGAGCAGGGCAGGGTGAGCTGCTCGCCGGTCGGCTCGGGACGCGGGCGGCCCGACGCGTCGGGGGCGCCGAGCTTCATCACCCCGCAGACCAGGCCGGTCACCTTGCCGTTCTCGACCTGGACGCGCTCGGGCGCGAGCAGATCGCGCAGGCCGATGCCCTCCTCGACGCAGGCCTCGATCTCCTCGGGGGCGGCCGGCATCTGCGCGCGGGTGCGCCGGTAGACGAGGTCGACGGTGCCGTCCTTGACGAAGCGGCGCGAGCTGCGCGCGGCGTCCATTGCCGAGTTGCCGCCGCCGACGATGAGCACGTGCTGGCCGAGCTCCATCTTGCCCTCGGCCTTGGCCTTCTCGAGGTAGGCGAGCGCGTCGAGCACGCCCGCGGCGTCCTCGCCCGGGATGCCGAGCTTCTTGCCGGCCGCGGCGCCGACGCCGATGAAGGTGTACTTGAAGCCCTGCTCGCGAAGCTGCGTGAGGGTGAGGTCCTTGCCGATCTCGACGCCGAGCTTGATCTCGACGCCCAGCGCTTCGATGCGCGCGACGTCGGCGGCCAGCGGCTCGCGGCCCATGCGGAACGGCGGGATGAGGCCGCCGGGCATGCCGCCGAGCTCGCGGCGCGCCTCGAACACGGTCACGCCGAAGCCGGCGAGCGCGAGGTAGTACGCCGCGCCGAGGCCCGCGGGGCCGGCGCCGACGATGGCGACGCGCACGTCGAGCTTCTCACCCGCCTTGCGCGCGGCCGGCGTACCGTTCTCGATGGCGAAGCGCTTCACCTCGCGGATAGCGAGCGGCGCGTCGTAGTGGTTGCGCACGCAGCGGTCCATGCACGGATGGTCGCAGATGCAGCCGGTCACCCCGGGCAGCGCGTTGGTGCGCAGGATGACGTCGGCGGCCTCGTTCGGCCGGCCGTTGGCGACGAGCCACAGGTAGTCGGGCACGTTCTGGTTCGTCGGGCAGCCTTCCTGGCAGGGCGCGGCGATGCAGTCGAAGCGGCCGAGGGCCCGGCTGCCCTTGGTCGCCATCGGGCGGTCGCGGGTGAGGAAGCGCTTGTCGCCGAAGACCCGCGCCGCGTGGCGCCGCAGGTTGCCGCGGGCCCCGTCCTTGTGCTCGCCGGCCGTCTTCTCGGCGAGCTCATCGAGCGAGCCGGCGCCCAGCCGCGTCATCTGCGCGTCGAGGTTGACCAGATACTGCTGCAGCCGCGCGTAGCCGCCCGGCTTGAGCAGATCGGTGCTGACCGTGACGGGCGAGAGGCCGTCGGCGACGAGCTCCGGGTAGTTGAGGGCGTCGGCGCCGCCGCAGAAGGAGATGGGCACCTGGCCGTCGAGCTCCTCGGTGACGAGGTGCGCGAGGTTGAGCGTCAGCGGGTGGAGCGAGCGGCCGGACATGTACATCATCTTTTCGTTCGCCGGGAACACCGTGCGCGTGTTGACCACCTCGAGCGTGTTCGACAGCTTCAGCCCGAAGCTCTGCTCGCGCCCCTTCGCCGTGGCGGCCAGGTTGCGCACCATCGCCATCGCGTCTTCCCAGCCCGGGTCGTGCTCGAAGGCGACGTCGGGGACGGTGATGTCGAAGCCGCACTTCTTGTTGAGGATCTCGCGCAGCCGCTCGGGGCCGAGCAGCGTCGGGTTGAGCTTGACCCAGGTGTGGACGCCGAGCTCGGTGAGCAGGTAGCTGGCGATCTTCTCGATCTCCGTCGGCGGGCAGCCGTGCATCGTCGAGAGGGTGATCTGGTTGGACAGCTCGGCGGCGATGGGCAGCTCCTTGACCGCCGGGTAGGCCTGGGCGACCGCCTCGATGGCCGCGGGCAGCTCGGCCTTGGCGTCGCGCATGCGGCGCAGGAACCGCTGCACCTTCTCTCCCTGGATGCCGGCGAGGTCGTAGCCGACGCTCATGCTGAAGAAGACCCCGGGGTCCTTCAGCCCGAGCTTGTGGGCGATGGCGTGCAGCAGCACCCAGGCCTTCAAGTACTCGTCAAACGACTGGTCGAGCTGCAGCTCCTGCGACCACTCGCAGTTGAAGGTGGCATCCTCGCTGTCGATGCAGGGCTTGGAGACGTTGAGCTCGTCGAGGGTCTGCACCGTCTTCAGCTCGATGAAGCGAGCGCCGGCCAGCCAGGCGGCGACGATGTTCTGCGCGAGCTGGGTGTGCGGCCCGGCGGCGACGCCGAGCGGAGCGGCGAAGCTGCGGCCCATGCGCGTGAGCGCCATCTTCGGGTCGGGGACCTGGAAGTTGTCGCGCGGGATGCCGAGGACGGTCGGCTGGCCGTCGAGGTCGCGGAAGATCCAGCGGGCCAGGGTCTCGAGCGGGATCGGTCGGAAGGGCTTTTCCATAGGGTCTCCTCATCGGTCGATAGAACGCGTCGCGGACGCCGCCCCGGTAACGCCCACGGGGCGACACCATCTGCGAGCTGACACAGAACCGAGCGAATCTAACCCGCCGTGACAGGGATGCCTAGCGAAGCTGGGCCAAACCGGCGCGGCGGGGACCGGTCGGCTCAAGCCTCGCACCGGCTGGCCCGGGTGTGTCCCGTGCACGGGGCGAAGCGAAGAAGGCTGGCCCGGGCCGCGGGAGGCGGCCCCTCTGGCTCGCTCGACGCTCGGGTCGACCACGGCGTAGGGCGCGGGCAGTCAGTCAGGTCGAAGTCGAGCAACTGTCCCGGAAAGCAAGCGCCTGCGCCCCGGTCGCCCGAGCTTCACACCGGGGCTTTGCCCGCGATCTCTCAGGACCAGCCGTCGCGCCGAAGGGGCTCACGCCGTTTCGAGCTTCGGACGACGAGGCAACCGCCGAGACCTCTGGCCTGCCTCCTCCCCTCTCGAACGGCGCACGCTCCACCGTGCTCTATCCCGGGTCAGCACAAGGCGGGCGATCCGCCAATGAAGGCGCTTCGTGGGAGCGTTCGCCCGTGCCGGCGCCTGCCTTGTCGCATGTTGAGCATCGCCGGGCGCACCTCTTTTGGAGCGCTCCTTCGCGCGCGGCCGGGACCGAGAAGGTCGACGGATAAGGAGACGCCCGGCGCCCGCCGAGGCGGACGCCGGGCGGTCGGCTCGCGGCGCACACGAAGCGCCGCCGAGCATCAGTCGAGATCCATCCTGCCGACGACCAGTGTGACCGCGCCGCAATCGCCGGCGGGTGCCCGCACCACGAAGTAGTGCTCGGCGGTGCCGTCGATCAGGCTGAAGAGGTGGCACCCCTCGCCGAATTCAAAGAGCTCGAGGTACCCGCAGGTTTCGCCGCCGCTGGTGTCGCCGACCTCGACCTGCACTCCCTCCGGACCGGTCAGGCACAGCCCGTAGGTGCCGCTGCCGGTGAGGCTGATGACGACGTCGTTGTGGCCGGCCGGAGGATCGACGCCCAGGCCGTTCTCTCCCCAACCGCAGAGGCTGCCGGCAAAGCCGGAGCTGCCCTCGGGGACGGCGCTGGCGAAGACGGGGCTCGCGCACGACAACCCGGCGCACGGACCGACGCCGAAGCAGTCGGGGTCGGCGCAGTCGACCAGGCCGTCGCAGTCGTTGTCGACCCCGTCTTCGCAACCGAAGGCCGTGCTGCTCTCGCTCAGGAGCGGCCACATCGAGAGGCCCGCGTCGAGCGACGCGCTCGAATCGGCGACGCCCGGCAGCGAGGCGGTCACCGAAATCGGATCCATCAGAAGCGGGGCGCCGACCGACACCAGAGCCACGACCACGCCGTTCTCGTCGGTTGTCGCCGAGGCGGTCGCGGTCCCCGTACCCGACGGGTTGCCGCCCGCCAGGAAGCCGGAGACGCTCGCGCTCGCGTCAGGATAGGAGACCGTCAACTCGACGGGCACGCCGGCCGCCAACGTCGGGTTGCCAAACGCGTCGAGGAGCCCGACCTCGATGACCGCCGGTGTGGCACAGGCCAAGTTCGCCGAGGCGAGCGCGCGCGCGGTCACCGAAGCAGAGCGCGGCGTGCTGTTCGGCACGAAGCCGACCAGGCCGTAGCCCCAGCCGAACGAGTCGATCGCCACGTCGTCGACGTACCAACCCGGGCCATTGGGGAGCGCTTCGGACGCGTTGCTTTCGAGCAGGAAGCCGAGCAGCGCGGTCGCCTCGGAAGAGCTCCAGATCGTCCACAGCTCGACCTCCTGCCAGCCGCTGCTCGCCCCGGTGAACTGGTGGTCGCCCCACCGGTCGTAGGGATCCCAGCAGGGCCCGACGCCCGGCGCCGACGCGTAGGGCTCGCCAAAAGGCGTCTCGCGGCTCAGGGCCCCGGCGCCGAAGTAGACCTGGGCCGACGCCGGTGCGCACTGCGTGGGCGCCGGCTCGTCGTAGGCCCTCTCGTTCTCTGGCCTCCAGGCCTGCAGCGCGCCCAGCTCGTACCAGTGGCTAAAGCGCAGGCGGAAGTACTGCGGGTAGCCGCCGCCGAGCAGGGCCACGGTGGTCGTCGCCTGGTGCGGGAGGGTCGGGATCGGCTGGTGCTCGAAGTTGCCCGCGAGGTTGGTGGCGAGCACGCCGGTGCCGCCGTGCGCCGCGTTCGGGCCCGAGGTCGGGGCGCCGATCTCCCAATCGCCAATGCGGCGCCAGTCGAGCTCTCCCGATTCGAAGTCGTGCCGCGCGACCTCGCGCCAGCCGCCGCCGCGCAACAAGCGGCCGGTGCTCTGGAGCGCGGCGGAGACGACCTCGACGCGAGCCAGGCCGGCCGCGCCCGCGCTGAAGAGCTGCACGGTCGCAACGCCGCTGGTCGTGGAGATCGAGGTGGTCGTCAGCCCGTTGTCGAAGGCCTCGAAGGTGGCCGGCACCGGGCTGCCCATCGTGCTCAGCACGACGTCCGCCTCCTGATCGGTGAGCGGATTGCCGTAGGCGTCGGTCACCCGGAAGGTGAGGGTGGCGCCCTGCGTGTCGGAGACCTCGACGTCGGAGACCGCGTCCATGAGCACGAGCGCCGGGGTCCCGGCGACCACCTCGAGCGAGAAGTCGGCCTCGACCCGGTTGCCGTCCCTTCCGGCGACGGCGCGCACCTGCGCCTCGCCTATCCTTCCGCCGGCCCGGACGTTGTTCCAGGCGCCGCCTTTTCGGTCGCTGGTGGTGCGTGAGCGCTCGCCCGCGGCGTTCGTACCGTTCCAGTCGACCCTGACCTCGGGCAGCGGGAGGCCGCAACGGTTGGTGATGTTGATCAGGAGGGGACGCTCGAAGACCTCGCCCGCGCGCGCGGTCTGGTGGTCGCCGCCGACGATGCTGATGAGCGCCGGGGCGTCGTCGGCGACCACGCGCAGCGGCGCCGAGGCGTACTGCTCGTCGAGGTCCCGCACGAAGAGCCGGATCTCGTAGTCGCCGGCCGCGTCCGGATAGAAGAAGGTCGTCGGTGCCTCGCGATTGCTGAAGGTGCCGCCGCCGCTCTCGGCGGGCGAGCGGGTGACGATCCACTGGAAGAGCAGCGGCTCGCCCGCGGGATGGACGGTGGCGCTCGCGTCGAGCGAGACCTCGGTGCGATTGGGCAGGCCGCACGCGCCCGAGACGATCCGCGCGACGACCGAGAGCGCTGTCGCCGGCTCGGCCGGCTCGACGACGAGCCGCACCTCGGCGCTCGCCTCGTCGCCGTTCTCGTCGGTGACCTTCAGGCTGGCGGTGAACTCGCCGGCCGCCTCGTAGACGTGGACCGGGTTGGCGACGTTCGACTTGGCGCCGTCGCCGAGCTCCCAGGCGTAGCTGAGCGCGCCGTCACCCCCGCCGGCAATGGCCTGGAAGGCGACGCGTAGGGGCGCTTCGCCGCGGGTGACGTCGGCGTGGGCCCAGGCCTCGGGCTTCTTGTTCGACCAGACAACGATAGTGACCACGTCGCTGCCCTCGTCGCCGTCGGCATCGCTGGCCGTCACCCGCACCTGATAGGTGCCGGGCTCGGCGAACTCGTGCGTCACCTGCAGCCCGCTGCCGGTCTTGCTGTCGGCAAAGTCCCAGGCGAGCGCCTTGTCGCCTTTGGCGCCAGTGACCGCCGCGCTGAAGGCCACGGTCAGCGGCGCGGGGCCCCGCGCCGGATGCGCCTCGATGCGCACGCTGGGCACGTCACCCCCGGCACCGCCTTTGGGAAGCGGCTGCGTCGTCTCCTCGCCCCCACAGGCGACCAGCCCCACGAGGCTCACCGCCAGGGCGATCCTCCCCATCGCACGCTGTCGCACGCTCATGTTCGTCTCCTTTGGTGAGATTTCCAGACCTGAACCTACTACGGGCCCGCCTCCCCGGTGTACCGCCGGCCCGGCGGGCGGACGCGAGGCGGATGCTGGACCGCCGGGACCGCGACCTTTCGCCGGCCCCTCGCCCGCCGGAAGGGCGGCGCACAGCGGGACGGATGCCCGAGCGGCAGTTTCGGGCGATAGTGCGCCGCGAAGCGCTCGCCCGGCGTGACGGATGCCGCTGCCGGCGAGCCGCCCGGAGGCAGCCCGATGATCGTCGAAGTCCCTCACCGCCGGCTCGCGGCGGAGACGCTCCAGAAGCTGATCGAGGAATTCGTCACCCGCGACGGCACCGACTACGGCGAGCAGGAGGCCTCGCTCGAGCGCAAGGTCGAGGACGTGCGGCGCCAGCTCGAGCGCGGCGAGGCGGTGGTGCTCTTCGACTCGGAGAGCGGCTCGACGCACGTCTCGCCGAAGGCGCGGGGCGCGACCGGAGCGGGCGGGGGCGAGTAGCGGCGGTGGGTCCTCGCCGCCGAGGGCCGGGAGGAGGGTGGTGCGTTCGGCGGAGCGGACTTGGCCTGCCCACCCGCTCTTCCTTCGCGTCCAGCCGCGGGCTCTTGGTTTCCCATCCGGCGTTGACTTGGAGCCTCGAGTCAGAGGCCCGGGGCCTGCCGGAGCCATTTTGGTCGCGGCTTGGCCGGCTTGGGTTAGGTTTGCAGCGATTCTCACCGGAGGAGGTTCGGATGGCCGAGGTCAAGTACACCGAGTTCGCGCAGCAGGCCGTCAGCATGGCCGACATCTTCAACGGGACCTTCCACAAACCCCTCCCGGGCCGGCCGGCAGACTTTCGCGTCGAGCTCGCGATTCCGGACGGACCCTCGACCGCCGGCGGGCGGCAGGGCACGCAGCACATCAAGCTCGTCCCGGTCAACGGCCGGGGGACGACGCTGGTCGTTGGCTGGGCGAACCAGGCCGCGGGCAAGGCGGAGATCCGCGGCTGGGAGCAGGTCAGGGCGATCGCCGCCGGGCGCCGCGGGAGCACCGGCCTGCCCGACGAGGCGGCCTACCGCAAGTTGATGCTCGACATGAAGCGCTTCTTCGAGCGCGAAGGGCTCGAGGTGAAGGTCGTCGCCACCTTCCGGCGCGAAGACGTCGACGAGGGGCCCGAGCCCTCCTCAGGGCTTCCGCTCGCCTACCTGTTCGGTGGGCTCGTGATCGGGCTCGCCCTCATCCTGCTCTTCGCGCTCTTCTTCCCGAAGTAGGCCGGGCGCCGACGGCGACAGGTCGACGCCAATAGAAAAGCGGGCGCCGCTTCGGCGCCCGCTTCGGTCTTTGGCGTCGGTATCGGAGGCCGGGCTACTCGATGGCCGCGAACCGCCGCCAGGTCTCGGGCGAGAGCTTCGCGGCCCGCTCGCACATTTCGCGCCAGTCGAGCGTCTTGAGCTCCTTGCCCTGCATCAGCACCTTGCCGTCGACGATGGTGGTGTCGACCGGGGCTGCGGCGACCCCGAAGAGGACGTGGCCGAGCACGTTGCCCGGCTCGATCGGCGTGAACGGCACGTGGTCGGAGACGATGAGGTCGGCGGGGGCGCCCACCTTGAGCTCGCCGAGCGTGCGGCCGAAGTAGCGCGAGGCGATGAGCGGGTTGGCCTTCAGCAGCATCTGCGCGAGCTCGACGAAGCCGACCCGCGGGTCCTTCGCCTCGTGGTGGCGCAGGAAGAGCCCCGCGCGCACCTCCTCGCGCATGTCGCTGGTCATCCCGTCGGTGCCCAGGCCGACGAGGATCCCGCGCTCGATCATGTCGAGCACGCGCGCGGCGCCGACCGCGTTGTTCATGTTCGACTGCGGGTTGTGCACCACGGTGGTCTTCGTCTCGCGCAGCAGGTCGATCTCGCGGTCGTCGACGTGGATGCTGTGGACGGCCATCGTCTTCTCGCCGAGCGCGCCGGCCTGGTGCAGCCGCTCGACGACGCGCTTGCCGTACTTGGCCAGGCTGTCCTGCTGATCGGCGAGCCCCTCGGCGACGTGGACGTGCAGGCCGGTGTCGAACTCCTTGGCGAGCGCCACGCAGCGCTCGAGCGTCGGGTCGCCGATGGTCATCGCCGCGTGCAGGCCGACCAGGCCGTGCAGCCGGCCGGTCGTGTCAGCCTTGGCCCGCTCGAGCCAGGCGCGGCTCTCGGCGATCCCCTCGTCGGTGCCCTGCTGGCCGTTGCGGTCGGTCACCTCGTAGCAGAGCGAGGCGCGGATGCCCGACTTGAGGACCACCTTGCCAATGCGGTCGAGGCTGCCGCGGATGGCGTTGGGGCTCGCGTGGTGGTCGAGCAGGGTGGTGGTGCCGGCGCGGATGGCGCGGGCGACCGGGATGAGCGCCGAGAGCTCGACGTCGTCCAGGGTCAGGGCGCGGTCGAGCTTCCACCAGAGGTTCTCGAGGACGGCGACGAAGTCGGCCGAGGGCTTCGAGGAGATGCCACAGGCGAAGGTGCTGTAGAGGTGGTGGTGGGCGCAGACGAAGCCCGGGAGGATGGTGCCGCCCTTGGCGTCGATGAGCTCGGCGTCGGGGTAGCGCGCCCTCAGGTCGGCGCACTTGCCTATCTCTTTGACGAGGTTGCCCTCGATGAGCACGGCACCGTCGGGGATGACCTGGTTGTCGTCGCCGAGGGTGAGCACCACGCCGTTGGCCACCAACTTCCGCTCGCTGTTCGCCATGTCGTCTCCTTGAGAAGGTGTCATTCGGGCAAGGTTGGCGACTTTCCGACTTTCGGACCGCGACCGTCAAGGCTGGCGCGCCCTGCGCGGCATGCGCTCGCCGGTCGTCGAGACGCTCGGACTCGAGGGGGCGTCCTCGGGCTCGGCCGCAAGGGCGCGGGAGCCTCGCCGAGACAGCGCCAATAGCGGCCGGCCGGGCGAGGGCTCGGGAGGTCGCCCAGCCCCAATGTTTGGGCTAGACCGTTCAGTGTCGGCTCCACTACGATTTGCCGCTCGTTCGTGGCGCGGCAAGCCGGGCAGGCGCCCGGGCCTGCGCGTCCCCCTTCTCCCCCGAGGGTCAACTGATGGCGCTGTTGATCAAGAGCATCGGCTACATCGCGACGATGGACGACGCCGGGCGCGAGCTGCGCGACGGCTGGATCCTCGTCGACGGCCCGGCGATCGTCGCCCTCGGCGACGGCGAGCCGCCCGAGCGCTCCGACATCACCGAGACGATCGACGCCAAGGGCGCGCTGGCCATCCCCGGCATGGTCAACACGCACCACCACCTGTACCAGACCTTCCAGCGCAACCTGCCGCTGGTGCAGGACGCCAAGCTTTTCGACTGGCTCGTCGGCCTCTACGAGGTCTGGCGCGAGCTGCGGCCCGAGGACGTGCACGTCAGCGCGAAGCTCGGCCTGGGCGAGCTGCTGCTGACCGGTTGCACCACGGTCGCCGACCACTTCTACGTCTTTCCGCACGGCCAGACCGGCGAGCTGCTCGACGAGACGATCCACGCCGCTCGCGAGCTGGGCGTGCGCTTCCACCCGAGCCGCGGCTCGATGTCGCGCGGCCGCTCGCAGGGAGGCCTGCCGCCCGACGACGTGGTGCAGAAGCCCGAGGAGATCCTCGTCGACAGCGAGCGCGTGGTCGCCAAGTACCACGACGCCTCGCGCTACAGCATGTGCCGGCTGACCCTGGCGCCTTGCTCGCCCTTTTCGGTCACCGACGAGCTGCTCATCGAGTCGGCCAAGCTCGCCCGGACGCGCGGAGTGCGCCTGCACACCCACCTCGCCGAGACGCAGGACGAGAACGACTTCTGCCAGAAGACCGTCGGCGCCCGCCCGCTCGCCTACATGGAGAAGTGCGGCTGGCTCGGCCCCGACGTCTGGTACGCCCACGGCGTCTGGCTCAACGAGGAAGAGCTGAAGCTGATGGCCAAGACCGGCACCGGCATCGCCCACTGCCCGACCTCGAACCTGCGGCTCGGCTCGGGCATCGCCCCGATCCCCAAGGCGCTCGAGCTCGGCGTGCCGGTCGGCCTCGCGGTGGACGGCTCGGCCTCCAACGACGCCTCGGACATGATCCGCGAGCTGCAGATGTGCACGATGGTCCACCGCGTGGGCACCGGGGTCGAGGCGATGCCCGCGCGCCGCGCGCTGCGCGTCGCCACCCGCGGCGGGGCGAAGGTGCTCGGGCGCGACGACATCGGTCAGCTCGCCCCGGGCATGGCCGCCGACATCGTGCTCTTCGGGCTCGACGACCTCGGCCTCGCCGGCGCGATGCACGACCCGCTCGCCGCGCTCGCCTTTACCACCGGCATCCGCCGGGCGCAGACCGTCCTGGTCAACGGCAAGCTCGTGGTTCGGGAGGGGCGACTGCAGAACGTGGACACCGCTGAGCTGTTCGCCCGCTCGAATCGCCTCGCCGCCGGCATGGTCGAGCGCGCCTCGGCGCGCACCAAGATCGACTTCCTCTCGCGGCGCGAGGGCGGCTCGGCGGTCTGAAGATCTGTCGAGAGAAGCTTCTTCGACTCCGTCCGTTTCCGCTCACCCTGAGCGTAGCTTTCGGCGCGCGAGTGGCGGGAGCGCAGTCGACTCCCTCATTCCTCGGGTGGCTTCGCTCAGGCCTCTCGACTTTGCTCGAAGTGAGTCGGTGGGGGCGGGCCGCGCTCAAGGAGACTTCCCGACGCGTCTCGAGGGACCGCAAGCCGGCGCGCGCGAGGGGCAAGGTGTGGGCGCGGGCCGCGCCTCGCCGCAGCAGAGACTCGACTGTGTCCGGAAGTTGTTGGAGGAACGGGCGTCTTCTTGACATAGAATCGCCGCGCAGATTCAGACCCCACCCTGCCTCCGAAACGCCGCGAGCGAGTGACGCCCGGTCGAGCTGAAGGGAGCTCTCTCGACCGCGACGTGGGCGGGGCAAATTACCGTTGAGCCACCAGCCAAAGGATCCACTCATGAAGCTGTGTGAATTCATCCGCCCGACCAGCTTGTCCGAAGCCCGCGACAAGCTGCGCGAGCTGGGCCCGCAGGGTATGGCCCTCGCGGGCGGCACGGCGCTCCACTTCCTGCAGGACCAGACCACCCGCCGCGCGGTAGACATCACGCGCCTGGGCCTGTCGTTCATCCGGAAGGAAGGCGACTTCTACGTCGTCGGCGCCACGACCCCGCTTGCCGACATCCAGCGCTACCGCGCCCCCGACTGGACCCTGCACGAGGTCTGTCGGCGCATCGCCACCCACCAAGTCCGCAACATCTCCACCATCGGCGGCAACATCTGCCGCGTCTTCCCGTGGGCGGACCTGCCGGTCGTGCTGCTCGCCTTGGACGCGCGCATGGTGGTCTTCTCCGACAAGGAGGAGGAAATCGTCTCCGACGAGTTCTTCGACGGCCAGCCCACCCAACGCTTTGCCGATGGCAGCCTGCTTACCGCGGTCAAGGTGCCGCTGCTTCGGGCCCACCAGGGCTTCGGGGTGGTGAAGGTCTCCCGCAACTCGGCGGCCTTCTCGCTGGTCACCATGGCGGTCTCCCTCGAGCTCGACGGCGAGGTCATCAAGACCGTGCGCGTGGCGGCCGGCGGCGCGGTGCCTTTCCCGCGACGTCTGCCCACGGTCGAGGCGGCCCTCGTCGGCCGGGAGGCCAAATCCGAGGTCTTCCGGGAGGCGGCGACCAAGGCGGACTCCGACGTCTCGTGGCGCGGGCGCGAGAGCCTCAGCCCCGACTACGTGCGCCAGCTCGCCGAAGTCTCCCTCCACGACGCACTGGAGCGGGCCGTCTCCTTCGCCCGCGCGAGGAACGCGTGATGAACCAGTACCCGATGACAGTTTCGTTCACCCTCAACGGCGAGAAGCGCACTTTTGCCACAGCTCCCGGCGAGAACCTGCTCGACCTGCTGCGCCGCAGCGGCCTGCGCGGCACCAAGTTCGGGTGCGGACAGGGCACCTGCGGCGCCTGCACCGTGTTGCTCGACGGCCGCGCGGTCAATGCCTGCCTGCTGTTCGTCGGGCAGGTCGAAGGGCGCGAGGTTTGTACGATCGAAAGCGTCGGCAGCTTCGACAAGTCCTCGGAGATCCAACAGGAGCTCATCGACGGCAGCGCCGTCCAGTGCGGCTACTGCATCCCGGGCATCGTCATGAGCGCCACGGCGCTGATGAAGGCCGAGACGAAGTACGACGACGAGATCGTGCGCGAGTACATGGACGGCAACATCTGTCGCTGCACCGGCTACGAGAAGATCTGGGGCGCCCTGCGCCGGGTCCTCGATCGGCGCGAAGCCAGTCTGGCCAAGGTGGAGGGTTCGGGTTCCAAGTCCTGACGCTTGAGTCCTGTGACCGCCGAACCCTGATCTCTGGCCCTCTCCCTCGGAGGTTTCCCATGGGAAACGACCCCAAGAACTTCAAGCAGGTCAATCACTCCGTCACCAAGGTCGACGCCCGCCAGCTCGCCCTTGGCAAGGACTCCTACGTCGCCGACTTCGCCCCGGCCAACGCGCTGGTGGTGAAGATGCTCTGGAGCCCGCATCCCCACGCGCGCATCGTCTCCCTCGACGTCTCCGAGGCCGAGAAGATGCCCGGCGTCAAAGCGGTCTTGTGGCACGGCAACGTCCCGCGCATCGCCCACTGCACCGCCGGACAAGGCTTTCCCGAGCCCTCGCCCTACGACACCTTCATGTTCGACACCAAGGTGCGCTTCGTCGGCGACCGCGTCGCGGCAGTCGCCGCGGAGAGCGCCGAGCAGGCCGAGGCCGCGGTGGCGGCCATCAAGGTCGAGTACGAGCTGCTCAAGCCCGTCCTCTCGATCGACGAGGCGATGGCTCCCGACGCGCCGATCATCCACGACGAGCCCGAGGCCCACGTCCCCATCCCCATCCCCTACGATCCGAAGACGAACCTGGTGGCCCGGGTCGCCTGCGAGGCTGGGGATTTCGAGAAGGGGATGAAGGAGGCCGACTTCGCCTTCGACGACACCTACGAGACGCCCTACGCCCAGGCCTGCCCGATCGAGCCCTACACCTCGCTCGCGCAGCTCGACTCCTCCGGGCGCATCGTCATCACCACCTCGACGCAGGTGCCGTTCCACTGCCGCCGCATCGTCGCCCGCACCCTCGACGTGCCCGTGCAGAAGGTCCGGGTGATCAAGCCCCGCATCGGCGGCGGCTTCGGCTGCAAGCAGGAGGTGCTGCTCGAGGACGTCGTCGCGATGTTCGCGCTGCGCACCGGGCGCCCGGTGCTCTGGCAGTTCACGCGCGAGGAGACCTTCCGCACCGGCCGCACCCGCCACCCGATGCGCGTGCGCATCCGCGCCGGGGTCAAGAAGGATGGCACCATCACCGCGCTGGGCATGGACTGCTGGAACAACACCGGCGCCTACGGCGGGCACGGCCTGACCGTCGTCTCCTGCTCGGGCTCGAAGGTGCTGCCGCTGTACCGCTGCGAGAACATCCACTTCGACGGCAAGGTGCTCTACACCAACCTGCCGGTCGGCGGCGCCTACCGCGGCTTCGGCGCCACGCAGGCCTTCTTCGCCATGGAATCGACCATCGAGCAGATGGCCGAGGCGATCGGCATGGACCCGATGGAGTTCCGCCAGAAGAACCACATCAAGTCGGGCGAGGGCTCGCCCATCTTCGCGGCGCTGGGCGAGGGCAAGGAAGGCGTCCCGATGACGGTCGGCTCCAACGCCCTGGCCGAATGCATCGTCAAGGGGGCCGAGGAGGTCGGCTGGAAGAACCGCACCGACTGGCGCAGCAAGTCCGGGCGCTATCGGCGCGGCATCGGCATGGCTTGTCTGATGCAAGGCTCCTCGATCCCTCACATCGACATGGGCGGAGCGTGGATCAAGATCAACGACGACGCCTCGTTCAACCTGATGTTCGGCGCCACCGACATCGGCACGGGCGCCGACACGGTCCTCGCCCAGATCGCCGCCGAGGAGCTCGCCACCACCGTCGACAAGATCATCGTCTACGCCTCCGACACCGACCTGACGCCGTTCGACGTCGGGGCCTACGCCTCGTCGACGACCTACCTGTCCGGTGAGGCCGTGCGCAAGGCCGCCGCCGAGGCCAAGCGCCAACTCCTCGCCTCGGGCGCGGAGATGCTCAACCTGCCGGTCGAGACGCTGCACTGCGAGGATTCGGCGGTGCAGAACGCCGACGGGTCGAAGAAGGTCTCCTACGCCGACATCGCCGCCTATACGCTCTACCAGAAGAACCAGTACCAGATCTTCGGCACCGCCTCTCACATCACCGAGAAGTCGCCGCCGCCGTTCGCGGCGCACTTCGCCGAAATCGAGGTCGACACCTGGACCGGCTTCATCCGGGTGCTCAACTACATCTCCACCATCGACTGCGGAACCGCGATCAACCCCGCGCTGTGCGAGGGGCAGACCGAGGGCGGCACGCTCAACGGAATCAGCTACGCGCTCACCGAGGAGTACATCTTCCGCAACGGGCGCATGACCAACCCCTCGTTCGCCGACTACCACATCTACTCGATGCGCGACCGGCCGCCGATCAAGGCCATCCTGGTTCCCTCGTACGAGGAGACCGGGCCGTTCGGCGCCAAGAGCGTCTCGGAGATCTGCATCAACGGCCCCGCGCCGGTGTTCGCCAACGCGATCTACAACGCCACTGGCGCGCGGATCCGCGAGTTCCCCTTCACTCCGGAACGGGTCCTCAACGCCATCAAGGCGGTCAAGCGGGAGGCGTAGCCTTCCGTTGAGCTGCGCCTCGGGCCGACCAGGCGCGGCGAAGAGATGAGCACTGGGCCGGGCTGCAACCGGGTCCAGTGCTGCTTGGCGCGCGCCCCTCTTTGACGAGCGTTGGCGAGCGAGCGGCGCTTCTTGCCGGCGACTCTCGACCCTCGAGAGGTGTCGCGAAATCTTCCGCGGCGGATCACCGCGAAGCGGGGACCGCCGCCGTCCCGACGACTTGCGTGCGCGCATCAAGAAGAGGCGCTGAAGCGAGACTTTGGAAGGATCTCTCGACCGATCTTCAGGCCAGCGGGCACCGTCGATGGGCGCCTTTGCCCGGCCTCGACTTCGGCCTCAACCTCTGGGCGGGCGCCGAGCTCGCCGCCTGCGGGGCAGGGCAGGCCTTTGCCACAGCCGCTTCGGCAGGGGCCTCGCGCCACACCGGCGCTCTTGGAGGCCAAACGGAGCGGGGCGGCGCTGATCAACCGCCGGAGAAAGGCGACAAGAGCGTGACGGTGTCGCCGTCTTTGATGGGCGCGTCCCAATCGACGAACTCATCGTTGATGGCGGCCTTGGCGATGTTGGTGGTCAGGGGAAGAACGCCGCTGGCCTGGATCTCGTGCAACAGTGCCCGGGCGCTCTCAGCCGCGGTCTCGTAGGTTTCGGTCTGCGTTCCGCGGCGCTCGCCGACGAGCGCAAAGTACCGAATCGTTACGGTCTTCTTCATGCCGGGGGGAATAGGCCATGCCCGCGCACGCTGTCAAGAACGGCGGGTTCCAACGGCCTTGGAAGGGAAAAGGGCGTGCAGTCCGCTCGCTTGGAGCGAGAAGCAAAGCGCCCGCTCGGCAGCGGGTTGTGGTTTGCAGGCTGTGTAGGCAGACGCGGAGGCAGGCCCTGGCCTCGCTGAGCGCAGGACGCTGTTCATCCAAGGTCGGCACGAACGAGCCTGACCCGGGCCGTCGCTCGCCAAGGGGGCGTTTGCGGGACTGGCTCTGGGCCATCGGCTCGTGGAGGCGGTTCTGAGGCCGACGCCGATTAGCTCTCCTCCTCGCCGAACACGGTGCTGGACACTCGCTACTACGAACGGAAGGGACTGCCGAAGCTGACTTGCAAAAAAACCAACCAACCGAACCGCCGGATGCGGAGCCGCATTTCCGGTCGTATGGCAGGGGAGTGACGGGGCGCCCCCGTCACCCCCAATGACGATCTATTCGGACCAATAGGGGCGGCGCCGCCCGGCCACCTTGCAGATTGAAGACCGGGCGGGGCTGCGCTCAGCGCGAATTTTCTGGCTGGGCGCTCGAGCTTGGAGGCGGTTTCGCTCGTCTACGGCGGAGGTCTACAGCGCGCGGATCCCTATCCACACCATCGGAAAGGCGAAAAACGGGCTTTCGCTCTCGATGCCCGGAGGCGGATTGCTGCTGTAGAGGCCTGTGCCGACCGCGAGTTGGGGCAGGACGTACAGGTCGAGCGTCTCATTGCGCAGCAAGTCAAACCTGTATCCGACGCGGAGCTCGCCCCAGATGTCGAAGGCCGCGTAGGTCTGATTGTCCTCGAACGAGAGGACGCGATCGTAGGCGGGCCACAGCTCGAGCTCCGCGTGGAGCCCGCGCCAGAAGAAATGCCGGTAGCCAAGCAGCACGCTATGCGCGTTGGCGCGGCCAAGGTCCCCGAGGTTGTTGTTCATATAGGCGTAGCCCGTAGTGAGCTCGCCTTGGCTCCACAGCGCGTAGGTCAGGTGCAGGACCCAAATCCTGATGAGCGGTGAGAGCGGCGTCACTTCGAGCCCAAGCCGGTGGCTCGAGTCGTGAGGCCATCTGGCAGAAGCGCGGCCTTCGTCCGCTCGTGCTGTGCCTGAGAGCAGAAAGAGAAGTAGCGACAGACAGACCAGGTGCCTGCTTGGTTGACGCATCGGAAATCAGCTCCAAACCCGTGGCCGGTGTGTCTTGCCATGCCGCAGGCCTCCAGCCTCCCCGCGGAAAGGAGCTTACGCCCGGCCAGATCGCGTAAGCAGGCTCGAAGGCAGTTTTCAGGCAGCCGAGTCGGTCGATCGGAAAGAAGCACGCTGGGCGGTCGAGACAGTCACAGCACGCGCTCGTCCAAGACCGGTCCGGCACCAAGGGGGTTCACAGACTGGCACCTACCCGCCCGACCTCGACATCGCCAGCTCGACCTCGTCCCATCCTTCAGCGCACAGCCGAGCTTTTCCACCGACCCGTTCACCGCGCAGTGGAAGAAGCGCAGGTGGCTCTGGTGGTAGCCGGCCTTGAGCAGCAGGTCCTGCAGGCAGGCGTCGTTCTGCAGCTCCATCTGGAATTTGTCCTTGCCCATCGGTTTGTTGAGGGCACCGAGGATCTTCACGCGCACGTTGAACATGTTGCCTCCTCGCCAGGGGTCCGAGCGGGTCGGCGCAGCTTCAAATAGTCGCGCGCAGAATAGCAGGGACCAAGCCGGCTGTTGTGTCCTCGTCTGAGCGCTCCGCCGGCAACCGAATGGCTTGACCAGGGCGTTTCGGCCGTTATCATTGCTGGCACATACGAACGATATTTCGGGAATTCCCCTGCCGTTCTCGTGATGGGTGGCATGCATTCGAACCTAAAGTCCATTCCGGGGAATTCGTTCTAGCGAACCGTGAGCAAGCCCTCGCTTCGGCGAGAAGGACGCCTTAGGCCGCTAGCGGATTCCCCACCTGTTTCCGACAGGTTCAATGGACGCCTTCCACACGGCTCGGCGGGGGATTTTTTTCTCTTGCTCGGGCGCTCGAGCTCCTCCCGGCGGCGGCCCTTCGCGGGAAGATCGCCCCCGTCTTCCGGGCCGCGCCCACCCTACGGATAGACCAGGAAGGTCTCCGAAAAGCGCTCGGCGTCCGGACCACTCAGGCAGGCGAGCGCGCGGGCGACCTCTTCGACGGTCATTCGCCCGCTCGGCACGACGCCCGCCTCGTCCTCGGAGGGGAAGCTGTAAGCCATCCGGCGCATCAGCGGCTCGAGCCCTTTGAGGTCGGGCTTGCCGCGCAGCGGCGGCAGCGACGGGCCATAGCGGTCGGGCCCTGGCACCTTTCCCCGGTCGGCGACCACCTCGATGCCGTCCGAGCGCATCACCACCCGGACCTTGCCGACCGGCTCGGGGGCGTCGAGCCAGGCGGCAAATTGCCCGCCGCTGAAGGGGCGAAACGGCAGGCAGCGCACCGAGGCTGAGTCGCCGACCAACAGGCACGCTTGGGCCTTGGGCTCGAGCGCGAGCGCGAGGGCGGCGAGCGGCTCCGAGAGGTCGGCCATGAGCAGCGAGCCCTCGAGCTCGAGCCCGAGCTGCTTGCCGCGCAGCGCAGCGAGCCCCTCGGCGCACTCGGGCGCTTCGGCGCCGCAGGCTCGGCCATCCGGCAGCAGCAGCTTGCGAGCGCGCACGCGCAGGATCTCGCCGCTGAAGCCGGCCTCGCCGTAGCCGTCGGGCACCCGCGGCACGTGCGGCGGAGCGGCGGTGAGCTGCGGCGCGGAACACCTCGGGCAGCCGACCGCGGTCAGCGCGACGACCAGGGCAAGCGTCAGGCTGGACTCTCGAAGATGCGCCACCAGGGCTCCTGCTCGCGTCGCGGGCGCGCGCGAGGGGCGATTGTAACCTGCCCGACGCCTTTTGATGCCTGAGGGCTGTGCTAGGCTCAACGACTTTCGCGAAGCAAGGTGAGCGCCAATGCCCGGCTCGTCGGGGCACCCATTCGGCAAGTACGTGCTCCTCGACCGCATCGCCGCGGGCGGGATGGCGGAAATCTTCCGCGCCAAGTACTTGGCCGCCGCGGGGGTGACCAAGTCGGTGGTGATCAAGCGGATCCTGCCGCACTACGCGGGCAACCGAGCCTTCGTCTCCATGTTTATCAACGAGGCGAAGATCGCCTGCGGCCTCTCGCACGGCAACATTGCCCAGGTCTTCGACTTCGGCGAGATCGACGGCGAGTACTACCTGGCGATGGAGCACGTCTACGGGCAGCCGCTCTCGCGCATCGCGCGCCGGGCCCACGAGCTCGGCGTCAGCGTGCCGACGCCGTTCGCGCTCTTCGCCATTGCCGAGGTCTGCAACGGCCTGCACTACGCGCACACGCGCTGCGACGACGCCGGCCGTCCCTTGGGCATCGTCCACCGCGACGTCTCGCCCCAGAATCTGCTGGTCGGGTACGAGGGCGAGGTGAAGCTGGTCGACTTCGGCATCGCGAAGATGCGCTCGGCAGGCGGCGAGGGGCACACCGAGCACGGCGCGCTCAAGGGCAAGTTCGTCTACTTCTCGCCCGAGCAGGCCCGCGCCAAACCTCTCGACGGGCGCTCGGACATCTTCGCCACCGGCATCGTGCTCTACGAGCTGCTGACCGGACGGCGTCCGTTCGAGGGCAAGATGATGGAGGTGCTCGGGCGCATCGTGAAGGGCGAGCTGGTGCCGCCCTCGGTGCTCGTGCCCGAGCTGCCGCGCGAGCTCGAAGAGACCGTGATGCGCGCCTTGGCGACCCGCCCCGAGGACAGGTTCCAGAACGCGCTCGAGATGCACGACGCGCTGCACACCTACCTGCACCAGACCGAGCCGGGCTTCACCTCCGGCGCCGTCGGCTGCTTCGTGCGCTACCTCTTTCGCGCCGGGCTCGAGGCCGAGGGCGCGCGTCCCGAGGTTCCCGCCGAGTTCGAGGAGCAGCTCGAGCGCTGGAAGCGGCCGACAAGGCCCGGCTCGCTGCGAGTACCGACCTGGCAAGAGGCCCGCCCGCGGCGCATCACCACGGTGGAGACCGAGGTCGTCCCGCGCAGGCTGCTGTCCGGCTGGCGCAAGGTCGCGGCGGGCGCGGCGGCGTTGTTCGTGGCCGGGGTCGCGCTCGCCTTCCTCTTTCTGCCCGCGGGCGGCCGCACCTTCGCGCTCACCGTCACCTCGCGCCCGCCCGGCGCCACGGTCTTGCTCGACGGCGAGGAGCGCGGCGGGGAGACCCCGGCGCGCCTCGAGGGGCTCGACGCGACGGTCGCCCACCGGGTCGAGCTGAGGCTCGAGGGCCGGCGCCCCTTTCGCACCGAGGTGCCTCCGCAGAGTGGCGAGGAGCTTGCGCTCGAGGCTGCGCTCGACGATCTGCTGGTGCCCGGGACCGCGCCGCTCCCCTCGGGCGTCGACCTGCGCGATCCGGTCGAGGACCGCTTGCCGCCCGGCCCGATCGCCGAGCTCCCGGAGTCGCGCCTGCAGCTTGTCGCCCGCGAGCACGCGGTCAGCATCCCCGCTTCTCCCGCCTCGCGCATGCGGCTCGACCCGGCGAAGACCTACCGGCTGAGCGTCGAAGGGGTCGCCTCGCTGGAGGGCGCGGGGCGCGAGCAGCGGCTGCTGAGCAGCGTCTTCTACTTCGGCGAGCGCGTCACCGGCGCGCGTACCGAGGGCAGCTTCGGCCAGATCCGCAGCGACGCGCCGGTCGAGGTGAGCGGGCTCCGGGCGCTCTACGGCTTCATCCTCGACGACTCGCCCGGGGACAACAGCGGCGCGCTCAAGATTGGCGTCGCCGAGAGGCGCTCGCGCAGCGGCGAGGTGCTCCTCGTCGACCCGGCGCGCAACTTCATCGCCCGCACCTCGCGCTTGGCCCGCTTCTCGGGGCTCGAGCCTTCGGTCACCTACTCGGTCGAGCTCACGGGAACGGTCGATCTGGGCGCGGGCGGAGGTCCCGCGGCGCGGCTGCTATACTTCGTCGAGGCCGGCGACGATCCGCGCCTGCCGCGCGGCGGCCAAGGGGTGCTCGACGCGGGCGTGCCGCTGCGGGTCTCGGGCGCGCGGTCGCTGTGGCTGCTCTTGCCGGACGACGACCCGCTCGACAACTCGGGCGAGCTGAGCGTGTCGATCTCGGCGCAGAGGACCGCGGGGCGCTGACGAGCGGCGTCGAGAAATCCTTCTCGGCCTCGTCTCCCGACTCGCGCACGCAAGAGGCCGCCGCGACGGCGGCGCCCCCTGCCTGGCGACACGCCGCCAGCGATGAACGCTTGGAAAATGCAGCCGCCGAGCTCGTGCTCGATTCCCGGCCGGGCGCGTTGCGATGCGCCCCCTACCAACCAGCGTCCGGTCAAGCTGGCCCCCGTGCGAAGCCGCTACCGCGCGAGCCACTCGACGGCGTTGAGCGCCAGCGCGGCGTTCTGCTGCTGCGGGTGGTGCCAGCTATCGAGAGAGGAGTCGGTCAAGCCGTGGCTGTCGGTGCCGTCGTTGAGGATGGACGAGTCGCCGATGGCGACGACGCGACCCTCGTCCACTTCAGCGGCGACGACGTACGGGCTGCCCTGCTCATAGCCGGCGGTGCCGAGCGGCATCGCGTGCAGCAGCACCTTCGCTTTCGCCGCGTCGTGGATGGCAAAGAGGCCGCCCTTGTTCATCCCTACGCGCGTCACGTCACCGTGCGCGCCCTTCAGCACCGGGTGCTCGGACGAGCTCGACTCGAGCGCCGAGGCGACCCGGCCGTTGAACCCCTCGATTCGGCCCGACTCCGAATAGCCGATCGGTGCGACCGAGAAGCCGAAGGGATTCGCCTCCAGCTTCCCGTCGCCCGCGGCGCGGAAGAGCTCGTTGAGGGCGCGGACCGAGTCCCAGCCGTTGCCGTCGCGATCGCTTTCGGCGTGGTCGGCGATGAGCAGCAGGCCGCCGCCTGAGCGCACGAAACCGAGGACGGCGGCGGCCTCTGCCGCGGTGATCTCCGAGCTCGGCTCAGGCACCACGAGCACCGAGTACCTGGCCAGGTCCTGTGTCGAGCCGTCGCCGAAGGCAAAGCGCGAGCCCGGCGGCAGGGTCTCGACCACAAAGCGCCCTTCCGCCAGGTTCTTCCCAAACGCCGAGAGCGCGCCCGACCAGTCGCTCTCCGAGGCGGGGACGGACGGCCAGGGGTGGCGGCCCGCGGAGTCGACGATCCAGTCGGCGCTGCCCGCGCGCTGCCGGTGCGCGTCGTCGAACAGGACGCGCTTCTTCGAGCCGAGCGCACAGTCGCTCGCGCCGGCGTGCAGGCAGTCGGGGTCGGCGCAATCGACCAGCCCGTCGCCGTCGTTGTCGCTGCCGTCCGAGCAATTCGCCGCGCCGAGCTCCCAGGTGAGCGGCGGACAGACGCTCAGCGCGGGGTTCTTCAGGCAGTCGGGGTCTGCGCAGTCGACCAGCCCGTCGTAGCGCGGCTTGCCGAGCGGCGACTCGACGTCGTCGACCCCGTTGGAGCAGAGCTCGGCGGTATTCTCCAGGGCGTCGCAAACGGTGACCATCACCGAGTCGCGGCACCAGAAGTCATCGCAGTCCAGATACCCGCTTTCGTCGTCGTCGACGCCGTTGGAGCAGAGCTCGTCGCTCGACTCGGCGCCCGGCTCGGCGGTCGCCGGCGCTCCGGCATCGCCGCTCAGGCCAGCGTCGGGCAGAGGTCGCGGTTCGGGATCGGAGCTGCAGGCGAGGAGGAGAGCGGTTGCAGCCAGGATCAACGGACGTGGAAGGACGAGCATGGTTGGCCTCCGAAAGTTCGCGGCATCGTACGCTTGCGATAGGCCCGTGGGGGCGCATGGTATCGTCCGCCGCATGAAAAAGCCCGCCCTCGTCATCGCTCTCGGCTCTCTAATGGCAACGGCCTGTGCCCCCTCTCTCTCGCAGAGGCGCGAGACCGCCGCGGGCACCCTCCAGGCTCTCCAGGAGGCGCGCTTCGAGGCGGCTGCCGTCGAGGCCGGCAAGGTCCTCGAGACCGATGCAGAGAACCCCTACGCGCGCCTGGCCGCGGCCATCGCGCGCTACCGCGCGGCGACGCACCAGATAGCGACCGACGCCCCGACCGTAATCCTCGGGGCCGTACAGACCCGCGGCGTCAACCACCAGTACCTGCGCATGGCGCTCGAGCAGTTCGAGAAGGACCTCGGGCTCGTCGAGGACGATCTCGCCGTGGCGGCGAGGTTCCCCGACCTCGCGCTCGACCTGTGCGTCGCGTGCTGGGAGGTCGACTGGAACCGAGACGGCGAGGTTGGCGAGGGCGACCGAGCGCTGCTCGAGATCGAGCGGGACGAGAACGGCGACGAGCTTGCCCCCGACGACCCGAGGCGCCGCCCGACCTACCGCTACGACCACGGCGACGTGCTCTGGGCGCGCGCCTTCGTCAGCTTCCAGCGGGCGGTCGTGGACGTGCTGCTCGCCTATCGCTGGAACGCGCTCGACAAGGTGCTTCCCGCGTTGCTGCTCGGGATGTCTCCGACGGTCACCTTCGAGCTCGCGCACCCTGAGCGCATCGCCGCCGCCCGCGAGGCGCTCCTCCGCGGGCTCGATCTCGCCGACGCCGCCCGCCGGGCCTACCTCGCCGAGTCGGACGACGAGCGCGAGTGGGTGCCCAACCCCCGGCAGAAGGACCACCCGATGCCCCTGGTCGTCGACGAGGCGCTCTATCAGACCTGGGAGCTCGTCCTCGCCGACCTGAAGAAGGTCTTCGCGGGCGAAGAGGGGCTCGGGGTCGCCGACCTCTTGCAACTCGCCGAGCCGTCCGAGTCCGACGAGTTGCCCAAGGGCTACCTCGACCTCGGCGGCATGCTCGCGCGGCCGAAGAACATCGTCGTCGACCTCGGCCAGCTCAAGCGCGACCTCGACGACGAGCGAGCCGAGCCGCTCCTGCAGCACCTCTTCGGCGAGTTCTACGTCCCGACGATGACGCCCTCGCAGCTCCCGACCCGGCTGATGCGCATGAAGGACGAGATCGACCGCGGCGAGGAGTCGCTCGAGCGGAAGCTTCGATACCTGCTTTGGCTGAACTAACGGAGTTCCGTCTCGAATCGTGCTTGGTTCCTCGGCCCCTCGAGCCGCCGCGACAGGCGCGTGAAGTGGTAGCCCGGTCCGTCGCGCTCGGTGGTTGGGACAGTCGGCGAAGCGTGGGGCTAGTCGCGGTGCGGTCGTTTCTGAGGATGGATTCGCCGGCTTCAAACCTGGCTCGAGATGGCGTGGCCGGACGTGACGGGGCGAGTCGGTTCGCCGGCACCGTTGGCCCGCCGCCTCCCCTCGCAAACGGCCCGCATACGAAGGTGGTCGTCTCCTGCTTGGTTGCGCGGGCCTGGGAGCAACTGTCTTGCATCGCAAGTCCCTACGCTTTTGCCCCAATCCACCAGCTCCAATCCCTTCACCGCACGCGCTTGCGCACGTGAAAGCCCCCTCCCGGCGAAGCGGGGGAGGGGGTTTGGGGACCTACTCGGCAGAGTTTGACCAGATTGGCAAGAATCTGCGGTCTGAAGTCTGACGACTGGGGCCTGCCGGCCGCCCCCGATCTCCCGGAGTCGTCTTGGTTCCGGCTCGGCCGGCTTGGGGGCAGGTGTGGGGAGAACTCTCGCAAGCAGAGAGGAGGAAGGGTTCCGCGACGGCCCGGATGCGTACGGCTTCGGCTCGAGCAGATAGCGGAGGGTTGTGCTGGCCGCGGAGTGCGTTGGCCCGCCCCCTCCCCTCGCAAACGGCCCGCACACGAGGCTGCTCGCCGCGAACTTTGTTGCGCGGGCCTGGGAGGGGCGATCGTGGGTGCTCGTTTTCTGGTTTGCGGCTTGGTCGCACAGCGGCGGTGTTTCTCGTGCAGGGCGCTTCCAGCGCTTGCGAGGGCAGCTTGAACAAGTGACCGTCGACGCGCCGGCACACGCGATGGCCCCTCCCTGGCGCGCCCTCGTTGATCGAGTCGAGCACGATGGAGTGGGCGCCGTTTGGGAGGGAAGGAACCGCGCTTCGCGGCGAGCAGAACCCCGGGCTATCTGCACAAGCCGAAGCCTGGCGCGCTCAGTCCGTCGCGGATCCCTTCCTCCTCTCCACTCGCGAGACACCTTCCCACACCCCCCCAAACCCCCTCCCCCGCTTCGCGCGGGAGGGGGCTTTCACGTGCGCAATCGCGTGGGCCAAGGGATTGGAGCTTGTGGATTGGGGCAAGAACTAAGGAACTGCTCGGAGCTCCTGCTTCGACAACCTCCGAGCTTCAGCGCACGACGACCAGATCGACGACGCGGGCCCGAGGCCCGGTGATGGTGACCTCGTGCCCCTTGAGCTCGAGCGGGCCTCCTCCCGCCAGCTTCACGCGCCAGGCGCCGTCCTCGGACTCGACGCAGCCACGCTGCTCGGGGCTCGCGCACTCGGGAAGTCGCGCACCGTTCGCGAAGAAGCCTTCTCCCTGCCGAGCGCACGTAGTCACCGCGTACGTCGTCCCGTCGCGCTCGACGAACGAACCGGTTCCGCCTGCGAAGACCCGCACCGTCCGACGGTCCGCCACGTCGTCGAGGTCGACGACGCCGGGCGCCGCGGGGACGAGCGTCTGGACGCTCTCGGGGAGCATCGGGACGACCGACCCGGCCCGCGCGAAGAGCGGCACCTCCTCGAGCGGCGCGTCCACCTCGAGCTCGACCGGTCCTTCGATCGCATCGCCGCCCTGCCACGGGATCCAACGTCCGGGCGGAAGGTGAACGGTGCGGCTGGTCTTGCCCTCCTCGAGCACCGGGGCGACGAGCAGCGCCGGCCCGAGCAGGTACTCGTCCTTGATCGCCCAGCCGGGCCCGAACTCGGGGAACTGAAGCGGCAGCGCACGCATGATGGGCAGGCCGGTGCTCTCGGCCACCGCCGAGCAGCCGTCGAAGTAGGGGAAGAGCTGGATGTGGAGCTGCGCCCAGCGCTTGAAGTGCGCGATCGTCTCGTCGTCCTTGCCGAACCACCAGTTCCTCTTGGCGTCGATTCCGTGGTGCGTGCGCATCACCGGCGACAGCGCGCCGAGCGAGGTCCAGCGGAAGAACAGCTCCTTCGTCGACGGCGGGTTGGTCCCGCTCTGGTAGCCGGCGATGTCGTGCCCGTAGGTGGAGACGCCGGCCAGGCCGAGGTTGAGCCCCAAGGTGACCACGGTCGGCACCCCGTCGTCGGCCTGGAAGCTGGTGCGCTGGTCGCCGGCCCAGAAGACGGGCACGTTCCGCGTCGTGCCCAGCCAGCCGGCGCGCGAGAAGAAGAGGCGCTGCCTGCCATCGGAGGCGCGCTCGGCGAGCACCTCGGCGTTCAGCTTCGCCCACTCGTCGGGATAGCGGTTGTGGGCGAGCAGCGGGTCCTCGCCCGAGGCGAGCACCGCGTCGTGCGGCAGCCACTCGCCGAAGTCGGCCATCCAGCCGTCGAAGCCGACGTCGAGCGCCTTGCGCAGGTAGCCCTTCACCCAGTCGCGGGTCTCGGCGCGCGAGAGGTCGGCGAGGCCGGAGGGTACGAAGGTGACGCCATTGAAGAGGTACCGGCCGCCCTCGGGCGAGACGACAAGGTGGTCGCCGGCCGTGGCCTCTTCGAAGATGCGCGTCTCCTCGACGAGGAAGGTGTTGAAGTAGGCGAACCACGCGAACCCGAGCTCGTGCAGGTCGGCGGCGAGCCTCTCCGCGTCGGGGTAGAGCGTGGGATCGAGCGCCCACTCTTCCTTGAGCCGATAGCCCTGCGGATTCTCGAAGCCTCCGCGAAAGTCCTCGGTCCAGAGCGCGGAGGAGGGGATGCCCTTCTCGCGGATCAGCTCGGCGACCGCGCGCACCTTCGCCGTGCCGTAGATGGCGTCGTTCCAGGGCGCGAAGGCGAGCGGCGGCGGGCGCGGCGACCGCCCGAGGAGCCCCGCGGTCGCGCGCTCGAGCGCCTTCGCGGGCTCCGGGCCGTAGAAGAGCCACAGCTTCAACGTCGGCGCCCAGGTCTCGATGCGGAAGGCGTCTTCCTTCTCGGAGCAGAGCTCGAAGACGGTGCGCGTGTCCGACTCGACGACCCCGATGTAGCCGCGCTGCGACAGCCAGGTCGGCAGGCCCATGCTACTGGCGTGGCGCGTCCCCTCGAGCATCCAGAACTCGCCCGGATCGTCGGAGTCGCTCTTGCCTACCCCCGGCTCGCTCGTCCAGATCGGGATCTTGTGGCCGCGGTGATCGAGCGCGTCGGCCTGCGCGCCGAAGCCGAGGAAGCGATCGTCGCCGGCGCACTTGAAGGCGAGCGAGAGCCGGTTCATCGCGGGGTCGTCGGCGGTGAAGGTGAGCAGCAGCGCGTTCTCCGAGGGCGCCGACACCTGGAGCTGTGCCTGCGCCTCGCCGGACTCATCGGCCCAGCGGACGGGTGAGTCGGTCACGGCGCCCGACAGCGCCTGGCCCCTCGCCTCTCGCCAGCGCTGCGCGCCTTCGGTCACCTTGAAGCTGCCGTACGACATCTCCCACTGCGCGGACGCCTTGCGTGTGGCGAGCGGGGCGTAGGCCTCGGAGCCGCCGAGGTACGACTCGAGCAGCGGAGCCGCTTCGCGCGACAGGGGCGCTATCGACAGCCCGCCCTCGGCGATGCGGACCCGGAAGTCGCCGATCGCTTCAGGATCGGGGGCGGGCTCGGGCTCGTTGTCGCTGGAGCAAGAGAAGAGGAAGAGGGACGAGAGCAGAACGGCGACCGGTGAACGCATGGCGCGGCAGTATGCCACGCGGCAACGGAAGGACCCCTCGCGCGGCAGTCAGGATGTGTCGGGAAATCTCCTGCTCAGTGTGGCGTGCGCGCAGGAAAGAAGAGGCGCTGAAGCCAAGCTGAGAAGGACTCTTCGACACATCCTCAGGGCATCGAGAGGCCGCGGGCCCGCGCCAATCACGCGAAGGGCCGCGACCGCTCTCCCGCCCCGTCTACCTTCGATTTCGCCGCACGAGCCCCAGGGCCAGCAGCGCGAGCATGGCCAGCGAAGGCTCGGCGCCGCCGGTGGCGCAGCCGCATCCGTCGGCCTTGGCTTCGGAGACGCCGGAGGGCACCTTCCCCGCGTCGAGAGGCTGCCCGCCAGCGTCCAGTTTCGCGCCCGCATCCGGCGAGATCCCAGCGTCCGGCTCGACGCCCGCGTCGGGCTCGACGCCCGCATCCGGCTCGCTTCCCGCGTCGGGTTCGATCCCGGCGTCAGGCTCGTCTCCGGCATCGGGTTCGAGGCCCGCATCCGCCTGCCCGGAATCCGGCATCCCAGCGTCCGGAACCGGCAGGCCGTCCGTGGGATCCGTTCCTGCCTGGCACTCGGCCGCGTTGCTCACTCCGTCGCCGTCGGCGTCCTCGGCCCCGTCGGAATGGTCGCGCGGATCGAGCCCATAGCGCGTCTCGCACTCGTCTGAGGCGCCGTCCAGGTCCAGGTCGCCGTCGGCGAGCGAAGGCTGCAGATGCGCGATCACGCGGTTGAAGACCTCCACGCGCGCGCTGGCCGGGACGATCGTCTCGAGCGGCAAGCCGAAGAAGACGACGTTCGCCGAGGCGATGGCCGCGCCGCGACCGTCGGGATAGGTCATCACCTTGCTCGCGCCGCTCGCCGCGTCGAGCACGTCGGGGTAGCGCACTTCGTAGACGCCCTTGGTGCCGTTGTCGAACTCGATGCCCGAGAGCCCGGCGAACGGGCCACCCGCCACGCCGGCGATGGTGAAGGCGTCGGCGTCGTCGGCGACGAAGCTGGCCTTCAAGGTGCCTTGGAGGAAGGCGAGGTCGCCGGCCGAGCCTCGGTCGCCGAGATCGAAGGCTATCTCCTCGCCGGAGATGAGCAGCTTGCCGCCGCCGCCGAGGAAGGCCGAGAGGAGCTGCTGCATCGCGGTGGAGACCGACTCGTGCTCGACCGAGTCCTTGCCGGCCTGGAAGTCGACGAGCTGGTAGTCGGCGAGGTCGACCGTGCCATCCTCGACGACCCTGTCGAGCGCGCCGTCGAAGAAGAGGTCGCGGGTGCCGGCCAGGCCCTGCGCGTGCTCGACCGCGTAGCTGAGGTCGTTGTCGACGACCTGCACCCAGGCGTCGCGCCGGTCGTAACCGCCGACGAAGAGCGCCTCGGCGGCTCGCCCCGGCAAGTTGCGCGCGCCGCGGAAGCGCGCCGTGACGGCCGGCGAGGGCAGGCCTTCGCCGTTGGCGTTCACGCCGGCGACCCGCACCGCGTAGACCTGCCGCGGCGTCAGGTTCGTGACCGTGAGCTCGGTGCCGGTGACTATCTGCCCCGCGTCGAAGGCGCGCTCGCGACCGGAGCTGGGGTTCTCGAGCAGGAAGACGCGGTAGGCGGTCGCGTCGGAGACGGCGTTCCAGGCGATGGTGAGCGAACCGTCGGCGTTGTTGACCGCGCGCAGGCCGTCGGGGCGGCCCGGCGGCGGGCCCTTGTTCTGATCGAAGAACTGGGCGACGCCCTCGGCGACGCCGTAGGCGAGCGCGTCGCGCCAGCGCGGGTCGTGCATCGAGCGGTTGTCGGCGTACCGGGGCGGCGGGGATCCGCTGGGGTTCGCCTGGTTGTCGAAGAAGCCGGTCTCGATCAGCGCGCCGGGGGTGTCGTCGAGGTTGCGCAGCTCGCCGAAGTTGGCGACGAGCCGGCCGCGGTCCTTCCAATTCGGATCCCAGTCGGCACGCACGCGCCTCAGGATTCCGTTGTGGACGAGGTCGAGGGCACGCCGCGAGCCCGGAGGATCGTCGCAGTTGACCGCGGCGTCGCTGCGCGAATGGTCCGAGTACATCTGGCACGAGTAGCGGTAGGACGAGGTGCCGGTGGCGGTGCTCGGCGAGGTGCCGGCGGCGTTGCCGTGGATCGAGAGGAAGAGGTCCGCGCCGATCTCCTCGGCGTAGAGCGGGCGGATGGAGACGTCGCTCGTCGAGGTGAGGGAGGTGCCCGCCCAATGCACGTAGCTGACCGCGCCCATCTGCCACCAGGGCTTGTTCGAGGTGGACCAGACGCCGCCGCCGAACTTGACCGCGTCGGCGATGAGGTAGCCGCTGCCGGGGTTGGAGAGGACGATTTCGCCGGCCCCGGTGGGAAACCAGAAGGCCCCGAGGTCGAGCCAGAACAGGCCGTTGAGCTGCTGGTTCAGGTCGAAGAGCGTCGAGCCGCCGCCGTGGCGCACCTCGACGAGGGCGCCGGTGGTGCGGTTGCCGCCCGGGACGTAGCGCAGCGCGACCCGGCGCGGGCCGGGCGAAGAGAAGCTGGCGGCAAAGCGCGCCTCGCCGCCCGAGGCGTTGGCGCGGTAGTCGCCGCCGTGTCCGCCGGGGTTCGATCCGGCCGTCCACGAGCCCGATTCGCTGTAGCCGCTGTCGCCGTCGTCGACGGTGACCGGCGCCTTGAGCGAGTGATCGGGCTCGCGCACGAGCACGACCTCGGCCCCCATCCCTTCGAGCAGCGGGATGATGTGGTCGCTGACCAGCTCGGCGTTGAAGAAGTCCTCGATGATGCCGCGGCAGGAGCCGCAGCCGGTGAAGTCCCACCTCGAGCGCTGGGTGCGCCAGCCGCCCGAGCCGTTGTCTATCCAGCCGTGGCCGGCCGAGATGGCGATGCGCTTGCCGAGCAGCGCGCCGCCGCGCGGGAGCTGTGGCGCCGGCCTTGGCACAGGCCGCACGTGCAACGTCCGGCGCTCGGGCGGGCGATGGACTTGGGTGCCTCCGAGCCGCCGGTAGCTGCCGTCCGGCGCCTGCACGTGGATGAAGGCGCCGCCCTCGATCTCGAGGGCGCTCATGGTTCCGAGCAGGCTCTCGAGCCGCAGCTCCTCGACCACCTCGGCGAGCGCCGGGTCTTCGGCGAGGGCGGGCTCGCTTCCCCAGTCGCCGCCGAGGAAGAGGTGCAGCGAGTCGCCCTCGCGCTCGACGCGGTCGATGGTCAGGCCCGGCGGAAAGAGCGGCTTGTCTTGGGGACCGTGGTCGCTCGAAGCGCGCAGCTCGAGCAGTGCCCGCTCGAGGCGCTTGGAATCGCCTTGCGCGGCGGCGGGTATGGAGAGCAACACCAAGAGCGCCAAGGCGCAGCGGGTCGTCGTCACCTTCGACCTCCTCGAGATGCCGCCCACTATAGCCCGATGCCCGTAGCCGCCTCAGAGGACGGGCCTTCGCCTCCGGTCGAGTCGGCGGGCAGGGGCCGAGCTTCGCCGGATGAGCGGCGTCGCGACGGCTGAGGTATTTAGTGTCCGCTTTCGACACTTTTGGGGCCGGTGGCAGGGGCCGGCGCAAACACTCGTGGCGCGTCCTGGGAGTCACGCCTCTGCGCCTGACGGCAGGGCGCCACGAAAGCCGAAGAAGGGGTTTGAAGTGCAGTCAACGCGAGCTCTCCTGGTGCTGTTGCTCCTCGCCGCTCCGGCGTACGCCGCCAAGTCGCAGCCGACTGATCAGCCGGCCGAGCAACCAGCCGGGCAGCCGACGGAGCCGGCAGTCGAGTCGGGCCCGGAGAGCGGCGCGGTGCCGGCGGGCGAGGAGGTCGCGCGCTTCGAGCTCCTGCTCCTCGGCAACCTCGAGGGAGAGCTCGCGCAGGTGCGCTGTCGCGAGGAGCCCGATTCGGACGAGTGGGCCTCCTACGCGAGCCAGGCGCGGCTCTACTTCGACCGCAAGGAGCAGGCGGCCGCGAGCGGCGCCCTCGAGCCGGTCGCGCTCAACACCGGCGACTCGATCTTCCCGGGCGCGCTCGCGCGCTACCTGCTGTCGAAGGGCGGGCAGGGCGCCGCGCAGCTCGCGAGGCTCCTCGCGCAGATCCCCTACGCGGCGCACGCGGTGGGCAATCACGAGTTCGCGCCACCGCGCGGCGAGTATCGGAGCTTCTTCGCGGCTGCCCAAGAGTCCGGCCTGGCGGTCCAGGCCGCGAACCTGCGCTGCAAGGAGAAGGGCGGCGCCGAAGAGATTTGCGAAGCCGTGGGGACCGGGGAGGGCGGTCGCGCCTTCTCGCTGGTCGAGCGCGGGCCGCTGACGATAGGCGTCACCTCGGTGGTCGACCCGGAGGTCGTCGCGCTGCTCTCGCGCAGCCGGCTCGAGGGGCTCGAGATCGCCGAGCCGAGGGAGGTCCTCAGCGGCCTCGTCCCGCGGATGCGCGAGGCGGGCGCGGACCTGGTCGTCGTGCTCTTCCACCTCGCGGGCAAGCAGTCGGGCGAGAAGGCCGAGAAGCTCGCGGGGCGGGTCCCGGGAATCGACCTGATCGTCACCAACGGCCTGTTCGAGCCCTTCGAGCCCGACCACGACATCGAGCTGAGCGAGACGCGGCCGAGCGGCTTCATCGTCGCCCCGCGCACCCGCACGTTCCTGGTGGGCGCCGACACGGGCAGCCTGCGCGCCGTGCTCGCCTCGGCCGAGGCGAAGCGCGCCGAGGACGGCCGCTGGCAGCTCGTGCGCCTCGACCCGAAGACCGTCCCGACCAGCGAGCTGCCGCCGTACCCGGAGACCGCGCAGATGCTCGAGGAGGCCGCGCGCGCCTACTGCGAGGACTGGGGAAAGCCCCTGCGCCCCGGGCTCGAGCTCGCGCAGGCCTTTGACCTGCAGGACCTGCGCACCTTCGTCCTCAACGTGATGCGCTTCCAGACCGACTCGGAGATAGCGCTGGCGAACGCACAGTCCTTCCGCGGCCAGCTGTACTTCCCGCTCACCGACACGCTCACGAGCGCTGACGTCTACGCGACGCTGCCGTACGGAAACCGGCTGGCGACCTTCGTGGTGAAGGGGAGCGAGCTCGCCGATCTGGCGAAGAAGCTCGGCGACGAGCTGGTCGCCTCGGGCCTCGAGGACTCGAGCAGCGGGCTCAAGGTCAACGGCCGGCCGCTCAACAAGGACCGGACTTACCGGGTGGCCGCGAATCAATTCCTGGCCGAGGGAGGCGACGGGGTCTTCGATCCCAAGAAGCTCGAGCGCCTGGCGTTCTACTCGCCTCCGTGGAGCGAGTCGCAGCCGACCATCGCCGCGGTGGTCGTGCACTATGTCGCGACCGGCCAGCACCTTCGGCGCGGAGACGACAAGCTCGCCCCCTCCGAGAGCTTTCCGGACCTGCACTCGAAGTTCCTGTGGACCTACACCGGGTCGATCAACTCCTCGTACAACCGCGTCAGCGTCGCCAATCCCCAGCGCAACGGCGCGGCGGCCTACGACAGGACGAGGCTCAACCTGACGGCGAGCGACGTGGTGAACATCGAGGCCAAGGCGGCCGCCCGCGCCGACAGCCGCAACCACGGCTGGGACAACGACCTGCTGGTGCTCTACGCGACGACCCGCCTCAACGGCGAGGACGCCGCGGGCGGCTTCGAGGAGACGAGCGACACCGTCCGCCTGCGCAGCGCCTACAAGTTCCTCGGCTTTCGCGCCGCGAGCGGCGATCGCTGGTGGGTGCCGGTGCCGTTCGCCGAGCTACAGGTCGAGAGCGAGTTCAATCGGCCCGACGAGCGGGCGTGGCACCTCTTCGAGCTGACCGGCATCGTCGGAACGCTGTTCCGCATCGCCGGACCGCTGGAGATCAAGGTCGGCTTCAACGGCAAGCGCGATATCTTCCAGCCCGACGGCGAGACCACCTTCGGCTTGAATGCGGGCTATCAGCTCAAGCGCTTTGACGTCTTCAAGCTCCTTGGAAAGCCGGTTCAATTCGAGAGCGAGCTCGAATACTTCTTCAACAGCATCGGTGGGGCGAATATCCAGGAGCTGCGCTCGCTCAGCCGGCTCTATTTCTCGCTGACGCACCGGCTTTTCTTTACTGCGAGCTATAACGCGTATCTGTATCGGACGGCCGAGGTGCGCGTGCCCGGGCATTCGAATGAGATCAACGTCGGGCTCAATTTCCTTTGGGATAAGACGGTGCAGAGTTTTTAGGGCGCTGGTCGAGAGTCGAGGGTCGAGAGCGGCTTCGCCCGGAAACGCCAACAGGCGGCTTGTGGCCGAGGCGGGTTGGTAGGGGCGCATGGCAATGCGCCCGACCGGGAATCGAGCACAGGGTTGGCACGGGCGGTTGCGACAAGGTTTACCCAGAACCGCGGTGGCGATCGAAACGGACCGCTTCCCGCGACAGGCGGGAAGCGGGTTGACGGCATGGTTCCGAGCTCATGCCAAGAAGCGACACATCAAAGCGTAGAAGCCGCTGCATCGCGAGCACTTGGTTGGGAGCCGCTTCTTGGCGGATTGGCGCGTCGACTGAGCCCGCTGTGGAAACTACTTGGCGGGCGCCCAATGGCTTCTCGAGCTAACCAGCATCGACCGAAACACCGCCATCCCGGTTGTCGCTATTAATACCTGTTTCGTTCGTTGGTCGTGGAGCGGATGCGGCCTGAATGCCAGTTAAAATGAGGGCTTCAATTTCGTTCCTGGAATACGCGCGCTCGCCGTAAATGAATACGTCCTCCTGCATAGGAAGGAGGACATCCACGATGGCTCCAGGGGTCGTAAGACCGCTAATTGAGCCAGCGGCGGCTACCAAGGCAAGTGTGTGGATTGGAATGCTTTCCTTTGGCGGCTCGAGACATGCCTGCTCTTCTGCAATAACCGCGGCCTCAGTGCCTATTGCGCGGACGCACCCTCCGAGTTCCACAAGGAAAGAGGGAGGGGTTCCGAAATAGTGTTGGCGCGCCTCGAAGGCATACCGAACCCCGGCTTGCTGTTCCTCGATGCATTCGGCGAAATCGCAATCGCGAACTCGAATTCGGTTGTGATGCTCGACAGTTGTCACTTCGACCAGTGCTATATATCCATGAGGTGACCGCGCAACGGCCTCGAAGCGGAGGTCCAAACCATTGGGGGAACGCGAAAGGAAGTTGCTGGGCGGATTTTCGCTGGAGGGCTGCGTTGGGCTTTGTGCGACCTCCGTGCATCCGGCGACCAAGAGGATGACGAAAATACAAAAGAATGCTGTGCGCATTTTGTGTCTCCTGTCCGCTACTGCGATGTGTATGCAAGAGCGTATTCGTTAATGATTGTTATCCTTCCGTTGACAAATTTGGCGACAGACCTATACGCTACGGCGGCGCCGCTCTCTTGGATGCCTTCGAGTGGGAACGCCAAAGGCGGGGTATTTAAAACAGTCGAACCGGGAGTTTGGAAGTTCACTTCGACGGGTTGGTCTTGATTGGCGGCCTTTGTCCATGGAAGAGTGACAACCCATTTTGCTCCTGTGCCGCCGTCAATGGCATAGCCTAGATTGCTCCATTTGCCATAGTTAACATTCGCGACGACCGAAGGCGGGATTTGGGGGCCGTAGGTTGTGTTCGGTGCAATTGTTTCCGTGAAAAAGCCATAAAAGTCGTCGGCCTCGTAAACGATTGCGCACTCGGAACTGCCGCACGTTATTCCGGGGGTCGCGTATGCTCGTGTTGCCTGTAGGGGCATTCTGCTCATGCTATCGTATAACGGGGCCCCCGGCTTACAAAAGTTGCGCATCGTGACTAGTTCGACTCGTTGATTTGTCGGTCCATCAAATTGACTTGCGACGGAGGCGACGGCAATGCCATCATCTATATGATGGTATAGCGCCGCTGCGGGGCCGTGCCCCCAAACGAAATAGGGGTCGAATACGCCGCCGCTGTCGTTCGCCTGACCGTTCTTGCAGAACTCCTTGAATAGCACCGTGTCGCGCGGATAGCCGGGATTCAGTTGATCGGATATTTGTTTGGAATAAAAGACGACGATGCTGCCGTCAGCTAGTGCAATAATGGCCGGTGAAGTTGTAACATTGATGTCGACTAGTATTGGAGTACTCCAGGATTCTCCTCCCGTTGCTGATTCGATCAGCTTTACCGCTCCGTCCGGCCCGGGCTCGACAAACGCGATGGCGTAACGCCCTCCTCCGTATGTGATGGCAGGTCTGCTTGTAGTTAATATCGTGGGGTCGGTGCGGTAATCGATGGCGTTAAGGGAGGCTGACATATATCCGACGCGGACAGGCCATTTCAAATTTGGTCCATAAATGGAAATTAGGCCGCGCCTGTCGTCCATTCTTGGCCACCGACTTAGGGCACGCAGTTCGTTGTGGTACCAGGGCCGCATCACTGCATCGGTATCCCATGTTGTATGGTCGAGGCCCAAAACGTGTCCGAATTCATGCACCGCGACATTGGTCATATCAACATAGGTTTCGTCTTCTGTGTATCGCAGTGCCCAGTGGTTCTTGCCGCCCGGCGGGAAGGTGCCTTGGTATGTGCAAGCCGCGGAGCAAGCGGCTGGATTGCTTCTGCAGGTATCGCAGTCGAGGGAGGTTTGGCATTGCTATTGATAAAAAGTCACCTGTGGCCTGTTTGAACACGAATAGCTTACTGCTGCAAGGGGCGTGCTGCTGTTGATTAGCCCAGTGTAGCAGACGTCCATTCTCACAGTGACCCCGTAAGAAGGGTATTGGCCAGACCCTGTTTCGCCTGAATAAAGAAGTGTTTCGGAGGCGCCGCCATTGATGTTCCATGAATTGATTGCTTTTTCGACTACTGTCTGGGCGTGGTTGCCGGAGATGCCGTCGATCGTCTCGAAGCTTTGCTTGTCTATATAAACTGGGAAGTTGTCGGGCAGCCTCCAGCCCAAAGGGCATAGCTGGTTGAAGCCAAATGCCGCGCCCGGAAACGTGATTAATAAAAATAGTATGCCGGTGTGAAATGCCTTGCGTTTCATAGCGCCTCGCGCGTTTGTTTTTCCTAGACACTGTATGGGTAGCCCGATTGGCAGTTTCGCTCAACGCTTCCTCGCGGGTCAACCTGCCCGCCAGGCCGCTGCCCCCACTCACCAGGCGGGCGATGCACGCCCCCGAACACCTAACGTTCTGGAAAGGCGCCCTCTCAGGGCGCGGGGGGCTGATCGCATGGCACGAGAGATCGTTCTTCCGCCTACCGGGGAGCCAGGCTCCCGGCAGGCGGGCTCGCTGCTCTTCATCGGAAACGCCACGGTGCTGCTTCGCTACGCGGGTTTCGTCATCCTCACGGACCCGAACTTCCTGCACGCGGGCGACAGGGCGCGGCTCGGCTATGGCCTGCTGCACGCTCGTCGTCTGACCGACCCGGCGCTCGAACTCGACGAGCTTCCCAAGCTCGATCTCGTGCTGCTGTCGCACAACCACGAGGACCATTTCGATCGCAAGGTCGCCCGCGAGCTCGATCACGCGCTGCCGATCGTCACGACCCGCCAGGCCGCTCGGAAGCTCGCCAAGAAGGGCTTCTCGGCCACGGTGCCGCTGAAGACCTGGGAAGACGTCGTCTTCGTCAAGGGCAACGACCGGCTACGCATCACGGCGCTGCCTGGCCGGCACGGCCCGGGCTTCATCTCCCGGCTCCTGCCGTCGGTGATGGGCAGCATGCTCGAGTTCGAGACGCCCGAGGCGAAGACGCTGCTCAGGCTCTATGTCAGCGGCGACACGCTGATGCATCGCGACCTGCGCGACATCCCGAAGCGCTTCCCCGAAGTCGACCTGGGAGTCTTCCACCTCGGCGGCACGCGCGTGCTCGGGGTGATGGTCACGATGGACGGCAAGCAGGGTGCGGAGGCCGTGCGGTTGATCAAACCGCGGACGGCGGTGCCGGTGCACTTCGACGACTACGACATCTTCAAGTCGAAGCTCGAGGACTTCCAACGCGAGGTGAGGGCGGCGGGGCTCGAGGACCGCATCCGCTACCTGGTGCGCGGCGAGGCGCTCTCGTTCCAGGTGGTCGAGGGCGAACGGCTCAGGCCGCTGCCGCTGAGGGACGAGCTCCACAAGCCGTCGCCGCATCCGCCGACGACGTAGGGGCTATCCCTTTGGTGTCGAGGTGGGCGGGGCTATGGTCCGCCTCGGGCTCGTCCAGAACGCGCCGCGCGGTGCCGAGGAAGCCCTTGCCGGAAGGGGAGACTGGAGGTGGCGCGGCGGCCGGTTGGCCCGCCCCCTCCCCTCCCAAACGGCCCGCACGACCAAGGTGCTTGTCACCGACTTGGTTGCGCGGGCCTGGGAGGGGCGATCGCGTGTGCTTGCCTTCGGGTTGCTGGTTCACGCTCTTCCGCTTCTACGGCCCGCAGCCCGCGCTGTTCGACAAGAGCTGGCGGATGGGGACATCGAGAGGCTTCCGGGCGACGCACTCGACCGAACCACCGCTCCCGTTCGAAGCAGGTCCTACTCCGACGGCCGCGGATCGGATCCCACCGGCTCACATGCGCCCCGCACGTATTCGTACCCAGGCATGTCGAGGGTGTAGGTGTTGTTTTGGAAATCCCACGCCGACAGCGAGAAGCTCGAGAAGATTCCTCCGTTCTCACCGCTGCAGGTGCCGAGCCCCACGAACGGAGAAGTTTCTAAGCGGCACTGACACCTCAAAGGTCGGTCCGGATCGGACGGATTGGGGTTCTCCGTGCACGGAGCGCCGTCACAGACCGCCCAGTGCAAGTCGCCGACATATCCCGGTGCGCCTGGATCGCAGGGCACGAAGCCCTGCGCCAGGATCTCGCACCATCCGCGATACGAGTAGGTCGAAACCCAGGCATAGATGACGTCATCCACGGTGTACTGACCGTTGCGGATGGACTCACACACAGGTGCCTCGTCCACGTCACAGGAGGCCTCGCGAGTGCATCGAGTCTGCGTCTGGCGTTTGACCTCGAGGTCCTTGATTTCGGCCGTGTAGACGATGTGGGCTTCGTTCACCCGCATGCAGTCGCAGTCGGCCCGGTCTCCATTCATCGTGCAGTCGAAGGATGCGCTACAGAGGGCGTGCCATCCGGTGCAGACGACCGCTTCTTCGGGCGCTCCATCGAGTCCATGGACGTCCGCCTTCGAATCGCGACAACTGTTCGCCGCCAGGGCCAAGGTGGTGATCGCCAGGAACTGAAGTCTCATATCTTCCCCCACGAGCCGTTCCGAGAATGTGCATCCTGACCCGCGCTGACCGCCGGACCGTGCACGTCAGTATCCGGATCCCTCCAATGGCTCGGCGCGGCGGGCGGGGCACGAGGCGGGAGCGCAGCTTGGAGCCGGGCTCGAAGACCCCGAAGTAGCGCACCAGGTGCGCCCGCGGCGGGGGCACCAGCGCCGCGGGCCTGCGCAATAGCTCGAGCGGGGTGAAGGCGATGGCCACCGTGCCGTCGTGGGCCGGGCGCCGCA
>ENA-UOOR01000496-UOOR01000496.1-fermentation-metagenome-genome-assembly--contig:-NODE-496-length-55642-cov-10.427150_pt1 | contig 55642 bp, 43 predicted proteins | sample MGYA00245780_ERZ724029 | MGnify/ENA primary metagenome ERZ724029 (study PRJEB28704, sample SAMN03018315) | fermentation metagenome | biome: anthropogenic terrestrial biome; feature: soil; material...
AGTACGCGTCTGGGGGGCGTGGGGTCGGAAGTTCGAATCTTCTCATCCCGACAATTGAAAGAGAGGCAGTTATCGAGTTTTGGTAGCTGTCTTTTCTTTTTATGTAGGGAGAAATTATTGTTTTTTCCTTCCTACACTGGAATATTATTCGTTAATTTGCATGATTTTAGAGAGAGTGGCTTCTTTCGACCGAAAGAAATTGTCTGTTTTCGAACACGTTTTCGTCGAGCTAAATGAGCGTTGGCCAATTTTTTGGACTATGTCAAAGCGGGGAAACGACTCATTTATATAAAAAATGTTGAATAGAATCATAAGCTGATGAAATTTTCTGCAAGACAAATATCCGATTTTCTCAAAGGAGAGCTGATCGGAAATCCGGACGTATCTGTTTCCAATTTTTCAAAGATCGAAGAGGGACAGCCCGGCACCATCACTTTTCTAGGTAACCCCAAATACACTCCATATATTTACGAAACCGCAGCAGACATCGTCATCGTGAACGAGGACTTTGAACCGGATAAGCCTATTGCTGCAACCCTGATCAGGGTTCCGAACGCCTATGCAGCACTGGCTTCACTCATGGAGATGGCCGGTAGCGCCCAACCCGGCAAGAGCGGCGTGGAAGAGATGAGTTTTATTTCTCCCAAAGCCACGGTGGGTGAAAATGTGTATGTGGGGGCATTTGCTTATATCGGTGCAGGGGCACACGTGGGTGACGACAGCAAGATTTATCCACAGGTCTATGTGGGCGATAATGTGCAGATCGGCAAAAACTGTACCCTTTACCCGGGCGTAAAAATTTATTCCGATTGTGTGATCGGCGACAATTGCATTTTCCATTCAGGCGCGGTGATTGGTGCCGATGGATTCGGTTTCAGCAAGAAAGAGGAACGTTATCACAAAATTCCCCAAATGGGAAATGTGCTCATTGAGGATGATGTGGAGATAGGAGCCAATACCACCGTCGACCGGGCGGTAATGGGATCTACCATCATCAAAAAAGGCGTGAAGCTCGACAACCTCATCCAGATTGCACACAATTGCGAGATCGGTGAAAATACCGTCATGGCAGCTCAAGTAGGTGTTGCTGGTTCCACAAAGATCGGTGAGAGCTGCGTAATGGGTGGACAGGTAGGTATCGGTGGCCACATCACCATCGGAAAGCAGACCCAGATCGGTGCCCAGTCGGGTATCATCAGCAACACTAAAGAAGGATCAGAGATTATCGGTACACCGGCCTTTCCGGTGAAAAAATACTTCAGGTCGAGCATCATCATCCCCAAACTGCCCGACATGTACCGGCAACTCAATGCATTGGAAAAAGAGATCGCAGAGCTGAAAAAGCATCTTTCTCAGCGTGAATAATCTATTTTATTTTTTCACACCCTCACCTGCGCAGCATGTCTGATTTTAAATTAAAAGAAAAGTGAAACAGAGAACCTTGCAAAACAGCTTCACACTAAGCGGAACCGGATTGCATACCGGCCTCCATATTGTGGTAACCTTCAACCCTGCACCGGTAGATCATGGTTACAAAATAAAGAGAATCGATCTGGAAAATCAGCCGGTAATCGATGCATTGGCCGAAAATGTGGTCAATACGCAGCGGGGTACGGTGATCGGTCGTGACAACATCACGATAAGCACCCTTGAACATGGTCTCTCGGCGTTATACGCTATGGGTATCGACAATTGCCTGATAGAGGTGGATTCTTCGGAATTTCCCATACTCGACGGAAGCGCGGCCGAATATGTGAAAGAGATCAAAAAGGCAGGGATCCGGGAACAGGAAAAGGACAAGGATTACTACATTGTCCGCAGCAAAATGGAGGTGACAGACCCCGAAACCGGTTCAAAACTGACTCTTCTGCCAGATGATTCTTTCGGTATCAACTCCTTCATTGAATTCGATTCACAGTACATTCCCAATCAGTCGGCCTCCATGGATTCCTTGTCGGAATTCGAAACGGAAATTGCCCCTGCAAGGACTTTTGTGTTTGTCCGGGAGATTCAGCAATTGCGTAAGGCAGGACTTATCAAAGGGGGGAACCTCGATAATGCCATTGTTATCTACGAAAGAAAGCTATCCCAACCGGAGCTCGATGAGATTGCCGATGAACTGAATGTTCCCCGTCACAATGCTGATGAGCTGGGTTACCTTAATCACCGCAAGCTGGCTTTTCCCAATGAGCCGGCCCGCCACAAGCTTCTCGACATCATAGGCGACATCGCACTGATCGGAAAACCCATCAAGGGACGACTGATCGCTACCCGCCCAGGGCACAAAATAAACAACCAACTGGCACGTCTTATTCGCAAGGACATAAAAGTAAACGAGGTGCAGCCACCTGTGTATGATGTGCTTGCAGAGCCGGTCATGGACAATATCCGGATCCGGGAGCTGCTGCCACACCGCTACCCTTTTCTGATGGTGGACAAGATCATTCAGATGACCGACACCTATGTTGTCGGGGTAAAAAATATCACCACCAACGAGCCTTATTTCATGGGCCATTTTCCGCAGGAGCCGGTGATGCCGGGTGTCTTACAGGTGGAAGCTATGGCTCAGACCGGTGGCTTATTTGTTCTGGCACGACTGGATGAGCCAGAGCGCTACTCCACCTATTTCCTGAGGATCGACAATGTCAAGTTCCGGCATAAGGTCGTTCCGGGCGATACACTTATTTTTCGCGTGGAGCTCACCAGCGAAATGCGTCGGGGTATCGCCACCATGCGCGGGTTGGCTTTTATTGGCGATAAAGTAATCTCTGAGGCGGATTTCACGGCACAGATCATTAAAAATAAATAACATAACCGTTTTAAATAAATATGAATAGCGTATCAACGATGGCTTTTGTACATCCTGAGGCCAAACTGGGAGACAACGTGATTGTGGAACCTTTTGCATATGTTGACCGGAACACCGAAGTAGGAGATGGAACAAGGGTCATGATGCAGGCAACTGTACTGGAGGGTGCACGCATTGGTAAAAATTGTACCATCTTTCCGCATGCTACCGTGGCCGGTATCCCGCAAGATCTGAAGTTTCAGGGTGAAGAAACAGTAGCCATCATTGGCGACAACACTACCATTCGTGAGTGTGCGACCGTAAACCGGGGTACAGCATCGAAAGGGTTGACCAGTGTGGGCAGTAACTGCCTGATTATGGCATACAGCCACGTGGCGCATGATTGTGTGCTGCGCGATCATGTGATCCTGGGCAATGCCACGCAGCTGGCCGGAGAGGTTGAAATCGATGACTATGCCATTATCAGTGGAGGTTCGTTGGCTCACCAGTTCTCAAAAATTGGCCCGCACGTGATGATACAGGGTGGGTCAAAGATATCGAAAGATATTCCTCCCTACGTGATGGTTGGGCGTGAGCCGATCACCTACGTGGGCTTGAATATCGTTGGCCTCCGGCGCCGTGGGTTTTCCAGTGAGCGGATCAATGGCATTCAGGAGATATACCGATACCTGTATCTCTCGGGATACAACATCTCTCAGGCTGTAGAACGTATTGAACAGGAGCTGCCTCCCTCGGAAGACCGCACGCTGATTCTGGATTTTGTTCGCTCCTCGAGTCGCGGAATCGTCCGGGGTAACATGGAGGGATAGTAGGATGGCTGGCATTGTGCTTCCGGCAGAGTGGTTTCCCCAGAGTGGTGTGCAGGTAACTTGGCCCCACGAGGGTACCGACTGGTGCGATATGCTGGAGGAAGTGACCAGTTGCTACGTGGCATTTTCGAAGGAGATACTCAAACGGGAAAAGCTGCTGGTGGTTGCACCCCCTTCGCACAATGTACGACATTATTTTACAGAAGAAGAACAGCATAACCTCCTCTGTGTGGAGGTGGAAAGCAACGATACATGGGCCCGCGATCACGGTGCTATCACTGTTTTCGATGGTGAGCAACGCACATTAATCGACTTCGGCTTCAATGCCTGGGGATTGAAGTTTGCAGCCCACTACGACAACCAGATCAGTGGCCACTTGTTTCGTGCGGGCGTTTTTCAGTCCGGTACGACTTATCAAAACAGATTGAACTTCATTCTAGAGGGAGGTTCCATCGAGTCGGACGGCAAGGGTACCCTCCTCACTACGTCGTGTCTGCTGGCACCCAACCGCAACCAGCCCATGACACGGCAGGAGATTGACCACTATCTAAAGCGTACATTGGGAGCAGAGCGTGTACTCTGGCTCAACCATGGTTACCTGGCCGGTGATGATACCGACAGCCACATCGATACCCTTGCACGTTTCTGCGACGAGGAGACAATAGCTTACGTGAAATGCGATGATGAAAACGATGAGCATTTCAGTGAATTGCAGGCAATGGAGGCTGAGTTAAAGACTTTTCTCACTCACAATGGAAAACCCTACCGCTTGATCCCTTTGCCGATGGCTGAACCCGTCTTTGAAACGGGACAACGCCTACCAGCCACTTACGCCAACTTTCTAATCATCAACAATGCGGTACTCCTCCCTTATTACGGAACGGATAAAGATGAGGTGGCGAAACAGCTGCTGCAGGAAGCCTTCCCTACGCGGGAGATAGTCGGGATAGACTGTCGTCCATTGATCAAACAACACGGGTCGCTGCACTGCGTGACGATGCAGTTTCCCGAGGGAGTTATTTGATGTCCCCCATGTGGCAAAATGCCGGGAACAAAAGGTGTTATTTTGGTGTTCACTAAAGTGCGGATTATTAAACCATTCCAAAAATGAAGATAGGAATTATTCAACAAGCCAACAGTTCCGACAGGGAAGATAACATGGGGCGCCTGCTGCAAAAGATCGGGCAGCTTGCAGCAGAAGGAGCAGAGCTGGTTGTATTGCAAGAGTTGCACAATGGTCTATATTTCTGTCAAACTGAAGATACCGAGGTCTTTGAGCAAGCGGAACCTATTCCCGGACCCTCCACCCATCTGTTTGGACAGCTTGCAAAAGAGGTGGGTGTGGTTATTGTGCTCTCTCTGTTCGAAAAGCGGGCGCCAGGACTCTACCACAATACTGCCGTGGTGATTGAAAAAGATGGTTCCATTGCCGGCATCTACCGCAAGATGCACATCCCCGATGATCCCGCCTATTACGAGAAGTTCTACTTTACGCCGGGAGACTTGGGCTTTCATCCTGTGGAAACCTCTGTGGGAAAGCTGGGGGTGCTGGTCTGCTGGGATCAATGGTACCCTGAGGCTGCGCGACTGATGGCGTTGGCAGGGGCCGAAATACTGATATACCCTACTGCCATTGGATGGGAGTCTTCGGATAGTGAAGAGGAGAAATTGCGCCAACAGGATGCTTGGGTAACGCTGCAGCGGGCTCATGCAGTGGCCAATGGCATACCGGTTGTTTCTGTGAACCGCACAGGTTACGAACCTGACCCGTCGGGACAGACAAAGGGGATTCAATTTTGGGGAAACAGCTTCGTCTGCGGTCCGCAAGGTGAGTTTTTGTATCGCGCTCCAGAGAAGGAGGAGGTGATACAGCTGGTGCAAACTGACCCTACTCGTACCGAAAATGTACGTCGCTGGTGGCCTTTTTTTCGAGATCGTCGCATAGATTGCTACGCTGAACTGACCAGGCGCTGGATCGATTGATCCTCATAGAAATGTAACAAACAAAAGAGCCGCTCTTTATCTTTAGAGCGGCTCTTTTATTTATCGCTGGCTATTTACCTGCGGGAAGAAGAGCGTTCGGTTGATTTTTCAGAACGGCTGCTTCTGCTGCTTCTGCCGGAAGAACCTGCACTTCTGTTGTTACTTTCCGAATTGCTGTTTGTCGACCTAACCGTGCTACTCCTGTTGCTTCGGGTGCTCTGTTGCTGGTTGACTGTGGCACTTCTGTTGTTGTTTTCTGCGTTGCTTCGGGTGGACCTTACCGTGGTCCCGCTGTTGTTCTCTGAGGAGCTTCGCTGCGGGCTTACAGTGGTCGTGCTGCGGCTGCTGCGGTTATTATTTGAGCTTTCCACTGTACCAGCACTTCTTGTGGCCTCTCTGCTACGGGTCGTCGGGGTTACTTTTTCCACGTTGCCCTCACCTGTAGCCGTCCTGCCAGTAGTGGATCTTGTAGTGGCTGATCTCTCTACACTGCCCGTTCCGGTGGCCGATCTGCTGGTAGTTGACCTTGTGTTGGTGGTTCTGTCTACATTGCCGCTGCCAGTTGCCGATCTGCTATTGGTTGCTCTGCTTTCCAATGCCTCGGGGCGGAACACACTGACCGTGTTGTTGTTTACCCGGGTTGATCTGCCGGAGCGGTTGCTCGAGCTTTCAAGTCGGTGTACAGTAGCCTTTCTACCGGTCGTTCGTTCGTAGTCACGTGAGCTTGGTCCACTGTAATAACGGTTGTTATTGTAAACGTAGGTGTTGTTGATGATCGTGGTTCTGTTGTAAATTTTCGGACTGTATCTGTTGTAGTATCTGTGCATGTTGCGGTGATACATCCGGTTGTGAGGCAAAAACGTCCAGTAGCTTCCGGGCAGGTTGATGTTGACGTTGATGTGTACGCCGGGACCCATGGGTGCCCATCCGTAATAACCGCCGCCACTTCTCCAGGATACCCATGCAGGTGCCCACTCGTAACCGGGCATCCAGCTCCATCCGTAGTAGTCGTCGTAGAACCAACGACCGTAATGGAAGGGCGCCCAACCCCAGGAGTAGTCCGATACCCACGTATTCCCGTAATCGGTCATCACCCAATATCCGTTGGTTGCGTAAGGATGAAAGTCCCTCCCGACATTGGGAACCCACACACGACCGTATCTGCCGTTGTTGATCCACCTGCCGTAAGGTCTCAGCTCATTGTAAAAAACGTTGAATGAAATACTGCTATTATCTTGATAGGCATAAGGGTCATCTTCATAATAACTATAGCTGTCATCGTAACCATAATCATTGTACCCCTGAGAATACAAATTACCCTGAGAGGAGAAGCAGGATGATAACAGCAGAGCGAAGATCGCGAGCGTGAGAGGGTATTGTAAAGCTTTCATATCCGTTGTTGTTAAAAGGTGAAACATCGTTCATTCGTTTGTTCTTATGACCGCCTTTTAACAAAATGGTTTAACATATATCCCTCATATTTTGTAGCTGTCTTGATAGTTCCTGCCTACGACCTGCAGTAAGTTTGCTTCCCGTGTTAATCACCGGTGCGTAAAGTTTACTTACAAAAGGCTGAAAACTGATTGCTGATTACAAACTATTTAAACACCTGGTCGATTCCGGAAAAGCCCATGAACGACATGGCAATGATACCTGCCGTGATCAGTGCGATGGGTATACCCTGCATGGCCTTGGGTATTTTTGTAAGTGCCAATTGTTCGCGTATACTGGAGAAGATGATCAGCGCCATGGCATAACCCAGGGCGGTGGCCACAGCGTAGATGACCGACTCAAGCAAGCTATACTCCTTCTGTATCACCAGGATGGCCACACCCAGTATGACGCAGTTGGTGGTGATAAGTGGCAGGAAGACACCCAGTGCCTGGTAAAGAGCGGGTGATATTTTTTTGAGTACAATCTCCACCATTTGCACCAGGGCTGCGATGACCAATATGAAAGTGATGGTTTGCAGGTATTCCAGCCCGAATTGTTCCAGGATACCTTTTTGCAGCAGGAAGGTGACGATTGTGGCGATGGTCAGCACGAAAGTCACTGCCAGCCCCATACCGATCGCTGTATCCACCTTTTTGGAAACACCCAGGAAGGGACAGATACCCAGGAACTGGGAGAAAACAACGTTGTTGACAAATATGGCGACGATGATAATTCCGATAAGTTCCATAATTATTTGTGTTGAAGCTTGTTGAAGATTGCAATGAGATAGCCGAGCACGATGAAGGCTCCCGGTGCCAATACGAACAGGAGTGAGCCATACTGCTCAGGGTAGATGTTGATGGAAAATATTTTCCCAGTTCCCAGCAGCTCACGGATACCTCCCAGTACCGAAAGAGAAAGAGTAAATCCCAGGCCCATGCCGGCACCGTCGAAAATGGAGGCAAACACGCCGTTCTTGGAGGCAAATGATTCGGCACGACCCAGTACGATGCAGTTCACCACAATCAGGGGGATAAAGATGCCGAGGCTGTCTGCCAGCGCAGGCACATAGGCGTTCATCGCCATCTCAATGATGGTCACGAAGGTGGCGATCACCACGATGTAGGCAGGAATACGCACCATGTCGGGGATCACATTCTTGAGCATGGAGATTACCATGTTGGAACAGATTAATACGAACATCGTGGCCAGACCCATGCTCATGCCATTGATGGCCGAGCTGGTGGTGGCCAGCGTGGGACACATGCCCAGGAGCAGCACAAAGGTGGGATTCTCTTTGATGACGCCGTTGATGAGTACTTTCAGGTTGTTATTCATTGTTCTTTTCCTCCTCTTTTATTTCCGCTGATGCATGCGCCTCTTCCGATGCAGGTGTGGTGGGTGTGGCTCCCGAGAAGGCTTCCGCCTTGCTGTCGGAATAGGCCAGATAGGCTTTGTTTATGGCCTCCAGAAAAGCGCGTGAAGTGATGGTCGATGCAGTGATGGCATCCACGGTGCCACCGTCCTTCGATACGATCAGCGTCCCTTGTGAGAGATCTCTTCCGATGACAGACTGTGACTGTTTCTCCGGGTTTTTGAACCATTCCGCCATCTTGGAGCCCAGCCCCGGCGTCTCTGCATGCTGCAGCACAGCGTAGTTGATGATCCGGTCTTCTATGTCGAAGCCGACCATGATCTGTATCTCACCGCCAAAGCCGTTGTTGGAAGAGCTGTTTATGGCGTACCCCACCACTTCGTCTCCCTTTTTAGCAGGGTAAACTAGCAATGAGTCGCCACTACCGTCCGGCATCAGGTATGCTTCTGCTACCGGGTCGTTGTCGAAGAGAGGAACCACCTCACTGATTGCATTCTGCAGCTTCATCGCTTTGGCCTCGGCGATAGGCTTAGCGGTCATCTTATTTGCCTGTGCCAACAAAACAGCCACCGTGAGGCAGATGATGGATAGCGACAGGAACATATTTCTGAATGTTGATTGTAATTTAGCCATGTTTGACTACCTCCCCAAATCTTTTAGGTGATGTATAGTTATTGATGAGCGGTGTGAGAGCATTCATCAACAGGATAGCAAAGGAAACCCCCTCGGGATAAGCTCCCCAGAGGCGAATTGCTACGGTGACGAACCCAATTCCTACTCCATATATCAGCATGCCTTTTTTGGTCATGGGCGACGTTACATAGTCGGTGGCCATAAAAACAGCTCCCAGCATCAGCCCTCCCGAAAAGAGATGAATGAGGGGGTGATATAGCGGCTGGGGATCGAAGAGGTAGAGTGCCCCTGTGAAGAGAGCTACCGTAGCCAGAATTGAGATCGGTATGTGCCAGGTGATGGTTTTCTTCCAGAGCAGGTAAGCAAGACCCAGAAGTAGCGCCAGGGCACTCATCTCTCCCAGCGAGCCTCCTTCGGTACCCAGGAACATGGACTGGAGAGAGGGCAATGCCTCGGGAGAAAGCTTCAAATTGCCCAGCACGGTGGCCGAACTGACAGCGTCGACCGCTGTGGCAGCAGCCGGCCAGGTGGTCATCTGCGCCGGAAAGGAGATCAGCAGAAAGATACGTCCCGCGATGGCCGGGTTAAAGATGTTGTTTCCCAGGCCTCCAAAAGATATTTTCACCACGCCGATGGCAAAGAGACAGCCAATGGCCAGGATCCACAGTGGCAAGTTTGAGGGAACGTTGAATGCCAGCAGCACCCCTGTGATGATGGCAGAGCCATCGGTTACGTTGGGCGTTTTCTTCAGGATATATTTTACAATCAGATATTCAAACACCACGCAGAACAAGACGGAACAAGCCGTGATGATCAATGCATCGAGTCGGAAAACATACAACGCCACCAACAAGGCCGGTATGAGGGCGATGAGCACGTTGTACATATTTTTTTGGATGGTGTCTCCGCTGTGCACGTGCGGCGAGGGGGAGACAATCAGTTTCTGTACCATATCTTCAAATGCTTCTTGCGTTAATTTTTTCTTGCCCTGATGATTCCGTTCACCTTTCCTTTTCCCAGACGAATGTAATCGAGTAGGGGGCGGTCGGCAGGACAGGTGTAACTGCAGGAACCGCATTCGATGCAGTCGGTGATATGATTATCTTCAGCCCTGTCCCACACTTCGTACTCTGTGAGGTTCATCAGCAGGGTGGGGTTGAGACCCATGGGACAGACGCTGATGCATTTGGCACAGCGGATGCAGTCCTTCATGGCTTTGCGTTTGGCTTCGAGCGTAGGGATAAGGAGGATGCCCGAGGTGCCTTTCGTGACAGGTATATCCGTGTCGGGCAGGGCTTTCCCCATCATGGGGCCGCCGCTGACCACCTTACCCGTGGTTTCTGGCATGCCACCCGCCATGTCAATCAGGTCGTTCATGGGGATGCCCACTCTGGACAGGACATTACAGGGCTGCTTTACCTCTTTGCCGGTGACCGTGACCACGCGCTCTATCAGCGGTTTATTTTTCTGTACAGCTTCGTAGATGGCAAACAGGGTGCCCACGTTCTGTACCACCGCACCCACTGAGATGGGCAGGGCGCCGCTACCGACCTGACGGCCCGTGAGGGCATCGATCAGCTGCTTCTCCCCTCCCTGCGGATACTGCACCTTGAGCGGTTGTATGGTGATGAGGGGATAACCTTTTACTTTCTCGGAGAAGAGCCTGATGGCGTCCTGTTTATTATTTTCTATGCCGATGATGGCTTTCTGCACGTTCAACGCTTTCATCACGATGGTGACTCCCACCAGTATCTCATCCACCTTTTCCATCATCAGCTGATGATCCGAGGTGAGCCAGGGTTCACACTCCACACCGTTGATGATGAGTATTTCAGGTTTCGCACCGGGAGGAGGGGTGAGCTTCACCTGCGTGGGGAAGGTAGCTCCGCCCATGCCTACGATGCCTGCTGCGGCGATCTTCTGCAAGATCTCCCCGGGAGTGAGGATACACTCCTTTATCAATGCCGGTGAACGATCGATGGATGCTTCCCACTCATCGCCTTCAACCTTGATGTAGACTGCGTCGCGTTTGTAGCCGCTCGCATCGAGCGCCTTATCGATCTTTAACACGGTGCCCGAAACCGATGAATGGATGTTGGCCGAGACAAAGCCTACCGCCTTGCCGATGAGGGTGCCGACTTTTACCGTGTCACCTTTCTTGACGACTGGCTGACAGGGTGCACCAATGTGCTGAGACAGCGGAATAATTACCTGACCGGGTAGAGCAATGGTTTGTATAGCTTTCCCTGCCGATATTTTTTGTTCTTTTGGGTGAATACCGCCGATACGGAATGTTTTTAACATATAGTTCTTTTTTCTTACGCGGTTACAGTAGCTTCTTCCTCTTTGGGTGCGGGAGGAGTTTCCTTACGGGGTGGGAAGTTCAGCTCCAGAATGGATTTGGTGGGACAAACCTGCACGCACTTGCGACAGAGACGACATTTATCGTCGTCAATGAAAGCGAGGTTGTTTTCGATGGTGATGGCCTCGAATGGACATACTTGCTGGCACTTGCTGCAGCCGATGCAGGCCACGTCGCAGGCTTTTTTTGCCACACCTCCCTTGTCTTTGTTGACACAGCTTACGTAGATGCGGCGTGACTTGGGCCCCTGTTTACGGAGTTCAATGATATCCTTCGGACAGGCTTTCACGCAGGCACCACAGGCGGTACATTTGTCTTCCACCACTTCCGGTAGCATGGTCAACGGGTTGATGTGAATCGCATCAAAGGTGCAGGAGTCCACACAGTCGCCCAGTCCCAGGCAACCGAAGGAACAGCCGGTATCTCCACCATACAAGGCCGAGGCGATGGTGCAGCTTGAAGCACCGTCGTAGAGATTGAGTCGCGGACGTGATTCACAGGTGCCATTACAGCGGACCACCGCAATTTTCTTTGCAGCCACAGGTGCTTTTCTCCCCAGTATGGCAGCCACTTTGTCCATTGTATTTTGTCCCCCTACAGGGCATAAAAGATTCTCCATTGACTCAGCCTTCACGCAGGCTGAAGCGAACGAAGCGCATCCGGGAAAACCACATCCTCCGCAGTTGGCGGCCGGCAAAGCGTCCTGGACCTCCTGAATGCGGGGATCCTCTTCCACTTTAAACCGCTGTCCTACCATGTACAGGATGGCCGCGCTCCCAGCACCAATGGCTCCCAATGTAGCAACGGCAGTTAATAGTACACTCATATTCGATGATTAATTTGTTTTTTTAATACTGAATCTGAACGTGTTCGCCATTTTATGGCGCAACAGATAGAGGAGGAAATAATAGGGTACCAGGATCAGGATAGAGCCCAGGGCTGCTTCTGTTTCGTTGAAGTGCCATGCGGAGATGCCCAGTACCAGCATCGTTAACAGTAGAATCAGGGGAACCACGAAAGCCCACAATACGGCTTTGTAGCCGATGGACTCCTTGCCGGTCACAACCACCCGCTCATGAGGACGGTAAAGGCCGCTGCTGTCGGATACATCCACCCGCTTCTCTTTCATGTCGGCAGCCATGCAGGCCCCTTTGGCATGACAGGCACTGCATGCCGACTGCTGTAAAATACGAACGGTGATGTGGTTTCCGTTTATCTTTTCAATAATCCCCTCGTGTTCAATCATTGAAACTATGGTAAACTGATGCTGAATTTACTCTTCTGTTTCTTAAGCACCGCAAAGTTACGGATTATTTTTGTGATTCGACAAAGTTTTTCTGAACTAAACGCCGCCTTATGTGTTGTGTCCCGATTGGGTTTAGCTTAAAGAAATCAGACTTCCCTGTCTCTTAAGCAGGAAAGAGAATAACTTGCTTTTTTCCCGAACATTTACCTTACAAAATTGTTAAAAAGTGATCAAAGCTTTTTATAATCAGAATAGACACATATTTTAATACATCCGATTTGTATGATTTTTGATATTGACATGATCCGAGATGTGTATGCACATATACCGGAAAAAATTAAACAGGCCAAAACTATTTTACAACGTCCCCTTACGCTGACTGAGAAGATTCTCTTTTCTCATCTTTCACCGGGAACAACGCTGAAGGACTATCAGCGGGCAAACGACTACGTCGACTTTGCACCCGACAGGGTGGCTATGCAGGACGCCACCGCACAGATGGCTCTGCTGCAGCTAATGAACTCCGGCCGCACCAGCGTGGCCGTACCCTCCACAGTGCATTGCGACCACCTGATACAGGCTTATAAAAATGCGGAAACCGACTTGCAGACAGCGAACATCACCAACCGCGAGGTGTTTGAATTCCTGCGCGATGTTTCCAATAAATATGGAATAGGCTTCTGGAAGCCCGGCGCGGGCATCATCCACCAGGTGGTGCTCGAGAACTATGCCTTCCCTGGAGGAATGATGATTGGTACCGATTCTCACACACCCAATGCGGGTGGATTGGGCATGATCGCCATTGGCGTGGGCGGAGCAGATGCAGTGGACGTGATGGCAGGGCTGCCCTGGGAACTAAAAATGCCCAAGCTCATTGGTGTGAAACTCACCGGCAGGCTCTCAGGCTGGAGCGCCCCCAAGGACGTGATTCTGAAGGTAGCCGGCATCCTCACCGTAAAAGGAGGTACCAATGCGGTTATTGAATATTTCGGCGAGGGAGCTGCCTCTCTTTCGGCAACCGGCAAGGGCACCATCTGCAACATGGGTGCCGAGGTAGGAGCGACGACTTCCATCTTTCCTTTCGATCACAAATCGGCTGCTTATCTGGAGCAGACTGGTAGAAAGGAGGTCGCTGATGCAGCTCGCTCAATCATGGAATATCTGCAGCCCGACCCTGAAGTGGTGGCCCATCCCGAAAAATATTACGATCAGCTGATTGAAATCAATCTCTCCGAACTGGAGCCTCACATTAACGGGCCTTTCACACCCGATGCTGCTTATACCATCTCCGAGTTTGGCGAGGCAGTGAAGAAAAACAATTACCCCCGAAAAATGGAGGTGGGCCTCATTGGATCCTGTACCAACTCCTCCTATGAAGATCTTACCCGTGCTGTTTCCATCGTGAAGCAAGCACGCGACGAACATGTGCCCGTGAAGGCACAGTTTCTCATTAACCCAGGCTCCGAACAAATACGGTATACAGCAGAACGCGACGGCATCCTGCAGGTTTTTGAAGATGCCGGTGCCACCATCATAGCCAATGCCTGTGGGCCCTGCATCGGTCAGTGGAAAAGAGATGAGGAGGCTTCGGAGCGTTCCAATTCCATCGTCACCTCCTTCAACCGTAACTTTGCCAAACGCAACGATGGAAACCCCAATACCCATGCTTTTGTGACATCGCCAGAACTGGTGGCCGCCCTGACTATCGCAGGTGACCTCTGCTTCAACCCCCTGACCGACACGCTGGAGAACGCAGAGGGGAAACAGGTAAAGCTGGCCGAACCCACCGGCTATGAGTTGCCACCTCTGGGGTATGAAGTGAAAGATGCCGGGTACTTGGCACCCTCTTCCAACAATAGGGAGGTGGAAGTGTCCATCGATCCTGCTTCCAAAAGGCTGCAGAAGCTGGAACCTTTTCCCGCCTGGGATGGGAAGGACTTCAGCAACCTGCCATTGCTGATAAAAGTGCAAGGTAAATGTACCACCGACCACATATCGATGGCAGGGCCGTGGCTCCGCTTTCGTGGACACCTCGATAACATCTCGGACAACATGCTGATTGGTGCGGTAAATGCCTTTAACGAAAAGACCAATGCCGTGCTTAATCCCCACACCATGGAATATGAACCGGTGCCTTCACTGGCGCGAAAGTTCAAAGCTGTGGGAGTAGGCTCGGTGGTGGTGGCCGAGGAAAACTATGGCGAAGGGTCGAGTCGCGAGCATGCTGCCATGGAGCCGCGCCACCTCAATGTGAAGGTTATCCTGGTAAAATCATTTGCCCGAATTCACGAAACCAACCTCAAGAAACAAGGCATGCTGGCCCTCACTTTTGTGAATAAGGAGGACTACAATAAGGTGCAGGAGCGGGATAAGATCAGTGTGACGGGACTCACGGAGTTCGCACCCGGGAAAAACCTCACCGTGGAGCTGTTACATCCCGACGGTTCAAAGGATTTCTTTGAGGTAGCCCACACCTACAATGAGCAGCAAATATCCTGGTTCAAATCAGGGAGCGCGCTGAATGCAATGAAAAAGTGAACCAACTTTCACACGGACAGTCCATGCAAATAATTAAACAAGGTGATCGGCTCCTTGTACCCGATCATCCCCTGATCCCCTTTATTGAAGGGGATGGGATCGGCAAAGAAATCACTCCGTTTGTCCAGCAGATTGTCAATGCAGCAGTGGAAAAAACGTACGGAGGAAAACGAAAAATTACCTGGAAGGAGGTACTGGCGGGAGAAAAAGCCTATAACAAGGTGGGAAGCTGGTTACCAGCCGAGACAATAGAGATGTTCCGCGACAATCTTGTCGGCATCAAAGGTCCGCTCACCACACCCGTGGGAGAGGGAATTCGTTCTCTGAACGTGGCTCTGCGTCAGGAACTCGATCTGTACGTGTGTCTGCGGCCGGTACGCTGGTTCCGAGGTGTCGCCACTCCACTGCTACATCCCGAGAAGGTTCATGTCACCATCTTTCGGGAGAACACCGAAGATATTTATGCCGGTATCGAGTGGGCGGCCGGCACGCCCGAGGTGAAAAAGGTGCTCACCTTTTTGAAAGAGGAGATGGGCGTTGCGAAAATTCGCTTTCCCGAGACCACTTCCCTCGGCGTAAAACCGGTGTCGGTAGAGGGTACAGAGCGGCTGGTACGTGCCGCAATCGGTTATGCTTTGGAGCACAAGCTCCCTTCGGTCACACTGGTTCACAAAGGAAACATCATGAAGTTTACCGAGGGTGGTTTTAAAAAGTGGGGATATGCGCTGGCAGAACGTGAGTTTCCCGATCAGACCTTCACCGAGCACCGTTTCAATAGCATAAAAGCCGAGAAAGGACTCGATGCGGCAGTGGCGGCTTACAACCAGGCTCTCTCGTCGGGCAGGATTTTTATCAAAGATGTCATCGCGGACGCCTTCCTGCAAAACACCTTGCTGAAACCCGAGGAGTATGCGGTGGTGGCTACACTTAACCTGAACGGCGATTATATCTCTGATCAACTGGCTGCCATGGTAGGAGGTATTGGTATCGCCCCAGGTGCCAACATCAACTACCGTACAGGTCACGCTATCTTCGAAGCAACCCATGGTACGGCTCCCGATATTGTGGGGAAAGAGAAGGCCAACCCTTGCTCTATGCTGCTCTCGGCCGTGATGATGCTGGAATACATGGGATGGCATGATGCAGGAAAGCTGATTACCGCTTCGCTGGAGAAGCTTTTTGAAGCGGGTTATGCCACACCCGACCTGGCACGCTTCATGGAAAACGGGAAATCGCAGACCACCACACAATTCTCTCAAAAGGTGATCGAAAACTTATAAGAAAAAGCATGCAAAGTAAACAAAAAGGGCTGAATGTATGTTAAAACAACAACCATGCCGAAACAGGCCCCACAAAACATTTGTCGTATCATAACAAACAAAACATACTGAAAAATGGATAATGAACAGTTGACGAAAATTTTATCGGATTCCATCGCTTACACGAGCAACATAGATAAAGATCTTTTCTTGAAAATGGGCGTAAAGCGTGGACTGCGTAACGAAGATCATTCCGGCGTGTTGGCGGGCCTTACCCGTGTTGGCGATGTGGTAGGCTATGAACGTCAGGAGGATGGAACCCTGAAGCCGATACCCGGAAAACTCTACTACAGGGGCATGGATGTGGAAGAGCTGGTGAAAGGAATTCAGACAGAAAACAGACTTGGTTTTGAAGAAACAACCTACCTGCTTCTCTCCGGAAAACTACCTACCAAAGCGGAACTCGACGCGGTGAAATCACTCCTTGCGCAAACCATGCCGCTCAATCATACAGCAACCATGAATATCCTTTCACTGAAAGGAAAAAACATCATGAACATCCTGGCCCGAAGTGTGCTGGAGCTGTACGCTTACGATGAGAATCCCGATGACATCTCGCCCGAAAACCTCGTCCGGCAGTCGGTGAACCTCATTGCGAAGTTCCCCACCATCATCGCTTATGCCTATCAGGTGTTGCGTCACGATCAGATGGGGCGTTCGCTGCATATCCGTCACCCCTATGAAGACCGCTCCGTAGCGGAGAATTTCCTGTTTATGATGAAGGGGCGCGATAAATATACCGAGCTGGATATTAAGATCCTCGATCTTGCACTGATCCTTCATGCAGAGCATGGTGGTGGAAATAACTCCACCTTCTCGGTGCGCGTGACCAGCTCCACGGAGACAGATACCTACTCGGCCATCGCTGCGGGCATCGGTTCGCTCAAGGGACCGCTCCATGGCGGTGCCAACATCAAGGTGCAGGGTATGCTCGAAGATATGAAAAAGAATGTGAGCGACTGGCAGAGTGTCGATCAGATTGACAACTACCTGTTGAAGATTCTCCGCAAAGAAGCATTTGACCGAACGGGCCTGATTTATGGTATCGGTCATGCAGTCTATACCATTAGTGATCCCAGGGCCGATCTGCTGAAATCTATGGCACGCGAGCTAGCCATAGAGAAAGGCCGACTTGCAGAGTTTGAGTTCATGGAGCTGATTGAGCAACGTGCCGTGGAAGTGTTCCTCGGCTTCAAAAAAGAAACTGCCAAAGCAAGAACCTGCATCAACGTGGACTTTTACTCGGGCTTCGTATATGATGCCATCGGGTTGCCCGGAGAAGTATTTACCCCGCTGTTTGCCATGGCCCGCATTGTTGGCTGGTCGGCACACCGCATTGAGGAATTGAATTTCACCAGCAAGCGTCTTATTCGCCCGGCTTATAAGAATGTACGCGAAAAACAACTCTTTATTCCCATCAACGAGAGATAAAAACCCTATGCAAAAAATAAAAGTGCAAAATCCGGTCGTTGAGCTGGATGGAGATGAAATGACCAGAATTATCTGGTCATTTATCAAAGAACAGCTGATCCTGCCTTATCTCGATCTGGATGTCAAATATTACGATCTCAGCATCCAAAACAGGGATGCCACAAACGATCAGGTAACCATCGATGCGGCGGAGGCGATCAAAAAATACAATGTCGGAATCAAGTGTGCCACCATTACGCCCGATGAAGCGCGTGTGGAGGAGTTTGGCCTGAAGAAGATGTGGAAGTCGCCCAACGGCACCATCCGCAACATCGTGGGCGGTACTGTCTTCCGGGAGCCAATCATCTGCAGCAACATACCCCGCTATGTGCAAGGATGGACAGAGCCCATCATCATCGGCCGTCATGCCTTCGGAGATCAGTATCGCGCCACCGACACCGTGATCAAAGGGAAAGGAAAACTCACCATGACCTTCACCGGTGAAGATGGTGCTACCCAAAGCTGGGACGTTTTCAACTTCCAGGGCGATGGCGTGGCCATGGCCATGTACAACACCGACGAGTCGATCTACGGCTTTGCTCGTTCCTCCTTTCAGATGGCACTGACAAAGAAGTATCCGCTCTACATGTCCACAAAAAATACCATCCTGAAGGCCTATGACGGTCGTTTCAAGGATATCTTCCAGGAGGTATATGAAAATGAGTTCAAAGGATTGTTTCATGAAGCTGGCATCACCTACGAGCATCGTCTGATCGACGACATGGTGGCCTCTGCCATGAAATGGAAAGGCGGTTTCGTATGGGCCTGCAAGAACTACGATGGTGATGTGCAGTCCGACACCGTAGCCCAAGGTTTCGGCTCTTTGGGTATGATGTCATCCATCCTGGTTACGCCCGACGGCAAGACGGTGGAGGCCGAAGCAGCACACGGTACCGTCACGCGCCACTATCGTCAGCATCGACAGGGAAAGGAAACCAGCACCAACCCCATCGCCTCCATCTTTGCATGGACCGGGGGATTGGCACACCGTGGAAAACTCGATCACAACCCGGAGCTTATCGATTTCTGTCAAAAACTTGAGCAAGTATGCGTGGAAACGGTCGAGGGCGGCGAGATGACGAAGGATCTGGCTCTGTTGGTACACGGCAACGATGCCTCACGCAATACATGGCTTACCACGCAGGAGTTTCTGCAGGCACTGAAACGGAATCTGGAGAAGAGTTTGTAGAGTTTTTGACTTTCTGTTCCTGGGAAGTAAACGTTTTGTAATCAGTGGTTTGCGAGTAATAGGAAAACGCTTTGAGGAATAGTTTTCAGCAGATTGAAATAAAGAAGGGCAGTCCTTTTGGGCTGCCCTTGCTATGTAAGTACGAAAAATGAGTATCGATTAATCCTCTTTTTCCTGTTCTTCGTAAGCCTTCAGCAGCTTCTCCTGTACATCGGCAGGTACCAGTTCGTAGCTGGAAAATTTCATGCTGAAGGAAGCCCTGCCACCGGTAATGGAGCTCAGTGAGGTGGAGTAGCTGCCCATTTCTTTCAGGGGCACCTTGGCTTTCAACTTCTCAAATCCTTTCTCGCTCTCCATACCCATGATGATGGCACGTCGTCCCTGCAGGTCGCTCATCACATCACCCATATAATCTCCCGGCACAGAAACTACGACATCGTAAACCGGTTCCAGGATCTTGGGTCCTGCGTTTTTAAAAGCGGTGCTGAATGCATTTCGTCCAGCCAGCATAAAGGAGATTTCATTGGAATCTACCGGGTGCATCTTGCCGTCATAGACGATTACACGCACATCGCGTGCATACGATCCGGTGAGCGGTCCCTGTTCCATGCGTCCCATGATCCCCTTGAGGATGGCAGGCAGAAAACGGGCGTCAATGGCTCCACCCACGATGCTGTTGACAAACACCAGCTTACCACCCCAGTCGAGGTCGATCACCTGGGTGTCGCGATTCTGGATCTTGAATTCCTGTCCGTTGAAGCGGTAGGTCTCCTGCACAGGCATTCCTTCGGTGTATGGTTCTATGATGAGATGTACCTCTCCGAACTGACCGGCACCACCCGATTGTTTCTTGTGGCGGTAGTCTGCTCGAGCCTGCTTGGTGATGGTTTCACGATAAGGAATTTTGGGCTCCATGAATTCGATCTCGATCTTGTCGTTGTTCTCGAGGCGCCATTTCAGTGTCCTGAGGTGAAACTCGCCCTGTCCCGAAACGATGGTTTGTTTTAGTTCCTTCGATACTTCCACGATCCAGGTAGGATCCTCCGCCTTCATCCGTGTAAGTGCTTCGCTCATTTTTTCAGAGTTCGATTCGTTTACCGCTTTGATGGCTCTGCGGTAGCGTGGTTCGGGATATTTGATGAAGTCAAACAGATAATCGGCTCCTTTGGCATTCAGTGTATTGCCGGTGCGCACGTCTTTCAGTTTCACTGCTGCGCCAATACTGCCTGCCTGTAGCTCTTCTACCTTGTTGCGGATCTGTCCGGCCACGGTATAGATTTGTGCCAGGCGTTCCTTGGAACCACGGTTCATGTTGGCCAGGTCGTCACCTTCCCTTACTGTACCCGACATGACCTTGAAGTAGGAAACTTCCCCGATGTGAGGTTCTACAGTTGTTTTGAAGAAAAAGAGACTGGTAGGTGCCGAGGCATCGGCTTTTACTTCTTTCCCCTCGTTGTTTATCGGTGCCGCCACGTCGGTGGGTGAGGGGGCTACCATACTCAGGAAGTTCATGATGCGGTGTACCGCCATATTTTTCTCGGCCGAGGCACAGAAGAGCGGGAAAAGGGTGTGGCTGATCATTCCTTTTTGGATGCCATCGCGCATCTCCTCTTCGGTGAGTGAACCCTGATCGAAATATTTCTCCATCAGTCCCTCGTCGTTTTCTGCTGCTGCTTCGAGGAGAGCCTGATAATACTCACCGGCACGCTCCTGTTCGCTTTGGGGAATTTCAAGTACATCGGGAGCGGTGCTCCCCGGCTTCCAGTGGTAATATTTTTGTTTCAGTACATCCACAATGCCGTCGAATGCTGTTCCGCTGCCTGTTGGATATTGCACTGGCACCACCTTGCTTCCATAGAGCTCCTTGAGGCTGGCCAGCGTATTTTCATAATCTGCTTTCTCATGGTCCATCCGATTGATCAGCAACACCAGAGGTTTTTTCATCTCGTCCACGTAACGGAATTGGTTGATGGTACCCACGCCCACACCGTTTGCTGCATCAATGAGCATCAGTGCCATGTCGGTGACATTGAGTGCCGAGACTACGCCGCCCACGAAATCGTCCGACCCGGGACAGTCGATAAAGTTCATCAGCTTCTCTTTCCACTCGTATGAAAAAAGAGTGGAGAAAACAGAATAACCATAATCTTTTTCCACGGGAAAATAGTCACTCACGGTGTTCTTCCCATCGATGGTACCACGTCGTTTTATAAGACCACACTCGTAAAGCATAGCTTCAGCGAGGGTGGTCTTACCTGATCCCGCATTGCCGATAACAGCAATGTTCTTAATTTCATTGGTTTTGTAAACTTTCATGATAAGAAAATATTTAAAAAAATAATATGCCAAGTTGATCAGCATCACGTTGAGAAAACGTTGGGTATTGATCAGTTGATGCTATCTGAAATAAGGCAATAAAAATGACTTTGCGTCGGTGAAGACTCACAAAGTCATCATGTCTTAATAGCGCCTGCAATTTATAAAAATCGAATGAGAAAAAAAATGTTCCATTTATGTTATACAACATATATTTAGGTGGTCTGCGGCTGTTGGAAAGTGTTAAAATGCAAAACATTCCACACTTTTCACTTGTTTGAAAAAAGAATAAAATGTTCCTTTGCCTGAGCCTAGCTCCTAAGCTATAGCTATGCATGCACCGAATGCAATATTATAAACATTACAAACGTAAACAGTAGCAGATGAGCAAACAACAACCAGACCGACATTACAGCCAAACCATTGAAGCGGTTTTGCAACAGTTTCAGACTGACTCTCACTCTGGACTTTCCATCGAAGCCGCAGCAGAGCGGCTTGCAGAGCACGGACCCAACCGACTTGAATCGAGAAAACAAAAATCGGCTCTCACCATCTTTTTCGAGCAATTCAAGAGCAGCATGGTGCTTATTTTGCTGGTTGCAGCGATCATCTCTGCAGTCATTGGTGTGATGGAAGATGAGGGACTGGTGGAAACCTTCGTGATCCTGGCCATTCTGGTTGTCAATGCAATCATTGGTACCGTACAGGAGCTGAAGGCACAGTCGTCGCTCGAAGCGCTGAATAAGATGAGTGCACCCCATTCGAAGGTGTTGCGTGGAGGGCAAGTGGAGGAGGTGGTTTCCACCGATCTGGTGCCCGGCGATATTGTGGTACTCGATACGGGTGATATCATCCCGGCCGACCTGAGATTGATTGAGACGGCAAACCTGAAAATACAAGAGTCCGCACTCACTGGTGAGTCGGTACCGGTAGAGAAGAACGAGGAACAACTCGCAGATAAAGAGATCCCATTGGGCGACCGGCACAACATGGCATTTTCCACCAGCATTGTTACCTATGGTCGTGGCCGGGGAGTAGTGATTGCCACGGGTATGGGGACCGAGGTAGGTAAGATTGCCCACATGCTGCAAAACACGGAAGCTACGGAAACACCCATGGGGAAGCGCTTGGAGCAACTGGGCCGCTTGCTGGGATATCTGGCGCTGGCCATTTGTGCCCTGATCTTCCTGGTGGGACTGTTGTATGGCAACGAATGGCTGGAGATGCTGATGATGGCGGTGAGCCTTGCTGTGGCAGCCATTCCTGAAGGATTGCAGATTGTGTCGACCATTGTGCTGGCCATTGGTGTGCAGCGTCTGGTAAAGCAAAATGCCATTGTGCGTACCCTGCCGTCGGTGGAGACCCTGGGAAGCACCACGGTAATCTGTTCCGACAAAACCGGGACGCTCACACAAAATAGGATGACTGTAGTAGAAGGATGGAGCGGTGGCAACCCGATTGACTTCCGCAATGCTCCCCCTGCAGAAGAACTCGACAGCGACGAGAATATGTTGTTGCAGACAGCCGTTCTCTGTACCGATGCTCATCTGAAGATGCGTCCCGACGGTCATCATGAAACGGCCGGTGACCCTACTGAGACGGCCATCGTGGACGTGGCGCTCGGGCTGAAGAAAAATAAACTCGTCCTTGATCAGCAATTCCCCCGTGTAGGCGAAGTACCCTTCGATTCCGGCAGAAAACGGATGGCCACCATCAATAAGATGGGGGAAGGAGATTTTCGCATCCATGTGAAAGGGGGCCTCGATGAGGTGCTGGCCGTCACCTCGCACATCCTCATACACGGAAACATACGCCCCATCACCGATGAAGACCGTGAAACCATCCGTAAAGAGAATCACCGGATGGCTCAATTGGCCCTTCGGGTGCTGGCAGTGGCTTACAGGAATATAGATGTCATTCCCGCGGAAGTGACTGACGCAACAATCGAAAAAGAGCTGGTCTTCATCGGGTTGCTTGGCATGATCGACCCGGCTCGTCCCGAGGTGATGGAGGCGGTAAAAAAATGCCGCACGGCAGGCATCCGCCCTGTGATGATCACAGGCGACCACAAGGTGACGGCTGTGGCCATTGCTTCGGAGATCGGCATCTACCGGGAAAAAGACAAAGCCGTTACTGGTACCGATCTGGAGGCAATCACACAGGATAACCTCGAGCGCTCAGTAAAGGATTATTCGGTTTATGCCCGTGTGGCACCCGAACACAAGGTGCGTATCGTGCAGGCATGGCAGTTGCACGGCGACATTGTGGCAATGACGGGTGATGGTGTGAACGACGCACCGGCGCTCAAGCAGGCCGACATCGGCGTGTCAATGGGCATCGTGGGGACGGAGGTGGCGAAAGATGCTTCCGATGTGGTCCTCACCGATGACAACTTTGCTACCATTGTGAGGGCTGTGGAGGAAGGTCGCCGCATTTATGACAATATACTGAAAGCCATTCAGTTTCTGCTCTCTTCCAACGTGGGAGAGGTGTTGCTGATCTTTATCGCCTTCCTCTGGAACCTGGGTAACCCGCTCTCGCCCATCCTTATCTTGTGGATCAACCTGGTGACCGACAGCCTGCCGGCACTGGCGCTGAGTATGGATCCGGCAGAAAAAGACATCATGACCCGAAAGCCTCGTGATCCCCAAAAAGGAATCTTCTCGAAGGGAATGATCTGGCGAATCTTTTACCAGGGTTCCACCATCGGTTTGATATCGTTGGCTGCTTACCTGATTGGTCGCAACGACGGTATACGGACGGGACTTGAGCACCCCGAAATGTTGGGTCAGACCATGGCCTTTGCCGTCTTGGGATTGTCGCAGTTGCTGCATGTGCGCAACCTGCACTCCAACAAACTATCTTCTTTCCGTATCAATATCCTGGCAAACAAATCCCTGCTCGGAGCCATCTTCCTTTCTATCCTGTTGTTGTTGCTGGTTTTGATTGTTCCGGGAGTAATGCAAATCTTTGGCTTGGTGGAAATGGACAGTATGCACTGGCTTTACGTGATTGCCTTGTCGTTCATCCCCATCGTCGTGGTTGAGCTGATGAAACTATTCAGGATCAATCATTCAAAGGATGAGTATTAAAAAATAGAGAGTATAAAACCGTTAAATTACACATTTTGTCTGTTCTCGTGCACAGAATTGAAATTTTTTTGTATTTTTGGGTTTCAAAATTGCATTCTTGAGTTAATTCCGTCCTTTTTGTATCATTCGGGTTATCGGGTTATCCTTGTGCGATAGTAAATTATAGCGAATACATATGGAAAATTTAAGTGAGGCTTTGGGTCTCTTGGCCATTGGTATGATCATGGTAATCATTGTACTTTGGCTTGTGGTGGGACTTGGTAATCTGGTCATCAATCTCACCAACCGGTTTATACCCGACGAAAAAAGTCATGGAAATGCCAGTGGACCTGAGAAACAGGTTCATTCAAAACAAATGGCTGCTATCGTCGCCGCCGTGGACTTAATTACCCACGGACGCGGGAAGGTGGATTCGGTTCAGAAGAAATAAATCTATAACATATATGGCTAAAGAGATAAAATTCAGTCTCTTATACAGAGACATGTGGCAGTCATCGGGGAAATACGTACCCACGGTGGAACAGCTCACTGAAGTAGCGCCAGCAATCATTGAAATGGGCTGTTTCGCACGCGTGGAAACCAACGGCGGCGGGTTTGAACAGATCAATCTACTGTTTGGCGAGAATCCCAATAGGGCCGTTCGGGAGTGGACTAAACCCTTCAATGAGGCTGGCATTCAAACCCACATGCTGGAGCGCGGACTCAATGGCATCAGGATGACACCGGTGCCACCCGATGTGCGCAGGCTGATGTTCCAAGTTAAAAAGAAGCAGGGTACCGACATCGCCCGTTCATTCGACGGGCTCAACGACCCGCGCAACCTGGAAAACTCCATCCGCTATGCCCGTGATGCGGGGATGATCTCTCAGGCCGCACTCAGCCTCACCGTGTCGCCTGTGCACACGGTGGAATACTACACCTCGCTGGCCGACACACTCATTGAGATGGGAGCCAATGAAATTTGCGTGAAAGATATGGCGGGCGTGGGCCGTCCGGCAAGCATCGGCAAGATCATCAAAAACATCAAAGAACGTCATCCGCAGATCCCCATCCAGTATCATGGCCATGCGGGCCCCGGATTCCAGATGGCCTCCATTCTTGAGGCTGCCTATGCGGGAGTGGATTATGTGGATGTGGGCATGGAACCCCTTTCGTGGGGTACAGGCCATGCCGACCTGCTGGCCGTGCAGACCATGCTGAAGGATGCCGGTTTCATCGTACCCGACATCAACATGAAAGCGTATATGAAGGTGCGTTCGCTGACGCAGAAATATATGGATGACTTCCTGGGCTACTACATCGATCTCAAAAACAGGATGATGAACTCATTGCTAATCGGGCCGGGACTGCCCGGCGGAATGATGGGCAGCCTGATGGCCGACCTGGAGAGCAACCTTTCGTCGCTCAACAAGTGGAAGGTGAAAAACGGGCAACCGGAACTTACGCAAGACGACCTGTTGATTAAGCTTTTCGAGGAAGTTACCTACGTATGGCCCAAGGTGGGTTATCCCCCATTGGTAACGCCCTACAGCCAGTACGTGAAGAACCTGGCATTGATGAACGTGATTCAGCTGGAGAAGGGCAAGGAACGCTGGTCGATGATCGCCGACAACATCTGGGACATGATCCTGGGCAAGTCAGGCAAACTCCCCGGGGAGCCCTCTCAGGGTCTGGTGGAGCTGGCCAGGCAGCAGGGACGCGAGTTTTATACGGGCAATCCGCGTGATCTCTATCCCAACCAGCTGGATGTCTTCCGCGAGGAAATGAAACAAAAGAACTGGCCTGTGGGACAGGATGAGGAGGAACTCTTCGAGTTGGCCATGCACCCCGAGCAATACAGGGCATACAAGTCGGGTGATGCCAAACGTTCTTTCGAGGCCGATCTGGCGAAGCGCAAGGCCGAGAAGGCGGCAGAGTCAGCACCGGCAGTAGCTGAAGGAAACAACGGAAATGGAAATGGCAACGACTTTCAGCCCAGACGGTTGGTGGTTACCATCGACAACCAGGAGTATGTGGTCAACATCTCTTATCCCGAAGAAACAGTCGGTAGCACATCGCAGGCTGCCGCTGCAGCATCGCCTGCACAGGCGATGGCGCCCGTAACGCAAGTATCGGCTGCAACCCCTGCAGCTGTTCCCGTCTCTTCCGGCTCTGTCAAAGAGGTGCTTTCGCCGCTTGAGGGTAAATTTTTCCTCACCAAAGACTCCTCCGAGACTCCGTTGAAGGTGGGTGATGCTGTGAAAAAAGATGACATCATCGGATACATCGAGTCAATGAAAACCTACAATGCCGTTTCCGCTGAAGAAAGCGGGGTGGTGACCGAGATATGTCATGCCAATGGCGATTCGGTAGATGAAGATGACGTACTTATTAAAATGCAGTAACCGATGATTGAATTCTTAAATAATTTGCTGGAGGTAACCGGCTTCAGTTTTGTCGGGTGGGGAACGGTTCTGATGTGGGCCATCTCCGGAATCCTGTTATACATGGGGATTTTTAAACAATATGAACCCCTTTTGCTTGTACCCATCGGTTTCGGCGTGTTGCTGGCCAACCTACCCGGCGCCGGACTGGCCGTGGTGGGAGGTGATATGGTGGTCAATCCCGATGGAAGCCTGATGAATCTGCCAGAGATTGCATCCAAATATGGCATCCTTAATTTCCTTTATTATTCCCTGATCAAGTCGGGTATCCTCCCTCCCGTCATCTTTATGGGTGTGGGGGCACTGACCGATTTCGGTCCGATGCTGAGGAACCTCAAGCTCGCTTTCTTTGGTGGCGCTGCACAGATCGGCATTTTCACCGTAGTCATCCTGGCTGTGCTGATGGGCTATTCGCTGCCCGAAGCCGCTTCCATGGGTATCATCGGTGGTGCCGACGGCCCCACGGCCATCTATACCACCATCAAGCTGGCGCCACATATGCTGGGCCCCATCGCCATTGCGGCTTATTCCTATATGGCCATGGTGCCGGTGATTATTCCCGCCGTGGCCAAGCTGTTGATGACAAAGGAGGAGTTCGGTATTCACATGAAGAAGATGGACAAGCTTTATCCGCCGAAGTATGAGATCAAACATTTGCGGACGGTCAAGATCATTTTCCCCATTGTGTTGACACTGGTGGTTTCCGTGCTGGTACCTTCAGCTGCACCACTCATTGGCATGCTGATGCTGGGAAATCTTTTGAAAGAAATTGGTACGAATACGGCCCGTCTGGCAGATGCCGCTGCCGGTCCCATCATGAATACCGCCACAGTCTTTTTGGGCGTGTGCGTGGGTGCGACCATGCCGGCAGAGGTGTTTTTACGCTGGGAAACCATCGGCATCCTTGTGTTGGGTCTATTTGCCTTTGCAATTTCTATTGCGGGAGGTATCCTGGTTGTGAAGCTCTATAACAAAGGATCGAAGAAAAAGATCAATCCGCTGGTTGGTGCCACCGGCCTGAGTGCGGTACCCATGGCCTCGCGTGTGGCCAACGACCTTGCGCTGAAGTACGACAAGTCGAATCACATCCTGCAGTATTGCATGTCGAGCAACGTCTCCGGCGTGATTGGTTCTGCTGTGGCTGCGGGTGTATTGATTGCGTTTTTGAGTTAAGAGATTGATTGTATATTGGAGGGCCGTCTCATCATAAACCATGGGACGGCCTTTTTTTGCTTTTTCGCCTCATTTCGGTTTAATCTAATCCGAATCAACTCCAGTTCTATTCGAACCATATTCGAACCATATTCGAACCATATCCGAAGTATATCCGAAGCATATCCGAATAAGATCCGAAGTTGGGCGAAGAAAATCTCTTGCCATGAATAAGTTTACACATCCTGTAAATCATAAACAGGGCAAACAAGACAAAACTCAAAAAATTTCAGAGAGTTTGTAATGGTTTGATTTCAAACAATATGCCGATTATTGTCCCTGCAGATCGCGAATAGCCTGTGCGATGATGGGAACGCCGCGGTGAATTGTCTCCACGTCGGTGTTGCAGAAAGATACCCGCATGTGGTCGTTGCGGATTCCGTCGGGATCGAATGTTTTACCGGTGACGAAGACGACTCCTTTTTCGATTGCTTTTTTCAGTACCTCTGTTGCATCACATCCTTCCGGCAGTTGCAGCCAGGTATAAAATCCGCCGCGTGGCTTTTCGAAGGTCACATATTCCGGCAGACAGGCCTCCAGTGTTTCAATCATGGCCAGTCCCCGTTTTTTGTATTCTTTCCTCACTTCTGCTACATAGGAGTGAATATGACCCTCCCGGATAAACTTGTCTGCAATCACTTGAGAGAGGCTGGGTGAGCAAGCGTCGATCGACTGTTTAATCAGTTCGCACTTCCGGTAGATCGATTCGGGCACCAGCATCCATCCGAGGCGCAGTCCCGGTCCCAGTATCTTCGAGAAGGAGCCGGTAAAGCAAACATCGATTCCTTCGGGATCCATTGTCTTGATCAGCTGCATCTTTGGAAGGTCCTCCTCGTAAAAGTAGAGGTCGCTATATACATCGTCCTCGATGATGGGAATTTCTTGTCCTTTGAGGAGTTCCACCATCTGCTGTTTCACTTCGGGTGAGTAGATGATGCCCGCGGGGTTGTGGAAGTTGGGTGCGTAGTAAAGGAACTTTGGTTTGGGTGAGCTGCTTTCCAGTCTCTTTTGTAGGATGCCGATATCCATCCCGTCGCCATGCAGTGGCACGGTAACCAGTTCGGCCTCGCAGGCCCGGAAAGCTGAAAGTGCTCCAATGAAGCTGGGTGTCTCCACCAGTACCGGATCGCCCGGATCGAGGAACGCCCTGGCAAGGATGTGTATGGCCTGCAACGAGCCGGTGGTGATGATCAGCCTGTTTTTTTTCACCGGGAGTCCTTTTGCTTCCAGGTAGTCCGACAGCGATTCCAGCAGGGTAGGGAGGCCCGTCGTGGGCCCATACTGCATGGCTACTTGCTTCTCCCTTTCTGTGAGGGAGTTGTAAATTTTATCGATGGTCGCGAGCGGAAAAAGCTCGTTGCCAGGCATGCCGCCGGCAAAGGAAATCATGTTGGGAGCCGTGGCAAGGCTCATCAGGTCGCGTATCTCCGATGAACGGAGGTTTGCAATATTTTTAGAAAATCGGGGCATCGTTGTTTGTTTTAGCGATCGGCGTTCAGTAATTTAGCGATTAGCTTTCAGCAATTTAGCTTTCAGTGTTCAGCAGTTTAGCGTTCAGCTTTCGGCAGTCAGCGATCAACTTTTTTTGAATAATGTTATTTTTTTCAGCGGTTTGCAGGTAAGCGATGAGCATTCAGCGATCAGCTATTTCTGCGCAAACATTGTGCTTTCAACAGTTAGGAAGTTTTCTTACAGTTGGTAAATGTCGGCCTGTGAGAGCAGTTGCTGGTTATTTTTCTCCAATACTCCGCTCATTTGCACGATATCCGCAGCTCGGATTACTGCCAGCGCCACATCGTTGTTGGAGAAGGCATACATATAATCCACATTGATTTTTTCTGCAGTCAGTATCTCCAGTATGCGATAGAGCGATCCCGGCTTGTCGGGGATATTTACACAGACCACGTCGGTAAGACCGATGGAAAAGCCAGCCTCCTCCAGTACTTTTTTTGCCAGTTCAGGTCGGCCTACCACCATGCGTACGATGCCGTAGTCGGCCGTTTCCGCCACGCTGAGCGCGGTGATGTTGATGTCGTTTTCCGCCAGGATGCGGGTCAGTTCCGTCAACCTTCCCGACCGGTCTTCCAGAAAAACAGAAAGTTGTTTGATGTGCATTTCCTTGATGTGCTAATGAAACAATGTGTCGATGTATCAATGTGTTAATGTAAAAGCCGGTGGTCGATGACCCGTTTGGCTTTTCCTTCCGACCGTTCGATGCTGTGGGGCTCCACGAGGCGGACCTTCGCGCTGATGCCCAGCGTGGACTTGATGTTGTGGTCGATGCGATTTCGTATGCCTTCGAGTTCACGGATGCTGTCGGACCAGTTTTTTTCGTCTATCTCCACCAGCACCTCCAGTGTATCGAGGTTGTTCTCTCTTCTGATGATCAGCTGGTAGTGTGGTGTGGTCTCACTCATCTCCATCAGCACCGATTCTATTTGCGATGGGAAGACGTTCACGCCGCGGATAATCAGCATGTCGTCGGTGCGTCCCAGGCATTTCTCCATGCGCACCAGGGTGCGTCCGCAGTCGCATTTCTCCCGATGCAACCGCGTGAGGTCGCGCGTGCGGTAGCGCAGCAGTGGCATGGCCACCTTGCTGACCGGAGTAAAGACCAGTTCACCCAGTTCGCCGTCGGGCAGCACTTCCAATGTTTCGGGGTGAATGATCTCGGGGATGAAGTGATCTTCATGCACGTGGTTGCCGCACTGGCACTCACATTCCATCGATACACCCGGTCCTATTACCTCGCTTAGTCCATAAATGTCGAATGCTTTGATGCGGAGCAGCTGTTCAATCTCTTTGCGCATTTCGTTGGTCCAGGGCTCAGCGCCAAAGACGCCGGTGTGGAGTTTGATTCTATCGGGATCGATCCCTTCTTTCAGGATGCTTTCACCCAGGTGTGCCGCGTAGGAGGGTGTGCAGGCCAAGACGGTCGCGCCGAAGTCGGTCATGAACTGCAGTTGTTTTTTGGTGTTTCCCGTCGATATGGGAATCACGGTGGCGCCCACTTTTTCGGCACCGTAATGGAGTCCCAGTCCCCCCGTAAACGGGCCATAGCCATAGGCAATCTGGATGGTGTCGCCGCTGTGTATACCCGCCATGGTGAGGCTGCGTGCTACCACCTCGGCCCATGTTTCCAGGTCCTGTTGCGTATATCCCACCACGGTAGGTTTTCCTGTGGTGCCGCTCGAAGCATGAATGCGCACCACTTCGCTCTGCGGTACGGTGAACAAACCAAAGGGATAGTTATCGCGCAGGTCACTTTTTGTGGTGAAGGGCAGGTTCTTAAGCTGATCCACACTTCGGATATCGCCCGGCTCTATGCCTACTTCTTTCAGTTTATTCCTGTAGAAAGGCACATGGTCGTAGATCCGTTGTATCATCGCGGTGAGCCGCCTGCTTTGTATCTCGTGCATTTGTTGCCTGTCGGCACATTCCATGTTGTTGTTCCAGATCATCTTATTTCTTTGCATTATCTAGTCCAAGTCTGAAAGCGATCAGGTTCGTTTCCACTATTTTTTCTCCTTTTCCGGCAAAATAGGTCGTGATGGCCTTTTCGAGTTCTGCCGGTTCGAGGCCGATATAGGGTGCAGCGGCACCCAGCATGGCCACGTTGTATGTCATCGCACTTCCTGCTGCTGTGGCGATTGATTTGGCATCCACCAGGAGAGCAGAAGCCGATTCACTGATGTGTTGCAGCAAGCTGTTTTTATCGGGGTAGTTGTTGATGTTTTCGTAAGGCTCTGTTGCGGTCACGATGACTCCCTCCGGTGCCAGGAACGGAAGGTATCGCAGCGACTCCATGGGCTCGAGAGAAAGGATCATGTCTGCTTTCCCGAGTGGAATCAGGTCGGAATAGATCTCTTCGGTGGAAATGCGCAGGTGCGACTCCACGGCACCGCCGCGCTGGCTCATGCCGTGTACTTCTGCCTGCTTCACCCGGAGGTTGAGGCTCATGGCTGCCAGGTCGATGATGGATGCGATGGTGAGGATACCCTGGCCACCCACACCGGCTATGATGATATTTCGTTGCATTGTTTTTTGTGTTTCTTCATTGTCTGCACGCATTCGCGTTGTGAGATGATCACCGAGACTCCGTTGTATTCAAATTCCTCTTTCAGGATGGCTGCATTCTCCTCGAGGTTCTTTTTCAGCGGAACCATCAGCCTTATATGTGCTTCCTCCACGCCCAGTCCTTTACAGATATCGAAGAACTTGCCGGTGCCGGCTGAATCCTGCCCGCCCGTCATGGCGGTCGTGTTGTTGTCGGATATGATGATGGTGACCGGTGAGCGATCGTTCACCGCGTCCAGCAGTCCCGTGATTCCGGAGTGTGTGAAGGTGGAATCGCCAATCACGCAGACTGCCGGTCGCAGGCCTGCATCGGCAGCACCTTTGGCCATGGTGATGGAAGCCCCCATGTCCACGCAGGTGCTGATAGCACTGTAGGGAGGCAACGCTCCCAGTGTGTAACATCCGATGTCGCCAAACACCTGTCTATGCGGATAGGGTTCCATGGCCAGGTTGAGGGCATCGAACAGATCGCGGTGGCTGCATCCCTGGCAGAGCATGGGTGGACGGGCGGCGACAATTTCGGGCACCGCTTTCGTCTCAGCTGTTTGCACGGCGAGGGCTTTTGCCAGAAGGTTGGGAGAGAGTTCTCCCGTGCGAGGTAGTGCTCCGTCGAGTCGTCCCCGAAACGTCCGGTTGCCGAAATAACCTTTCAGCAGCTCCTCGTATACAGGGTACCCCTCCTCCACGATCAGGATGTCGTCGTATTGGTCACAGAATGTTTTTATTATCTGCTCAGGCAATGGGTATTGCGATATTTTCAGCACGGGAATTTGTAGCTTGTAGCTACCGATTACCTCCATGGCGTAGTTGTAACCGATGCCGAAGGCAATCACCGCTTTTTTGCCTGTTCCTTCCGTAAGGGTGTTGTGGGGCGAAGATTCAGACAAAGAAACCAGTTGCTGTTGCTTTTCCAGCAATTGTTGATAGTTTCTCCGGGCATTTACCGGCAGCAGGATCCATTTTCCTTTCTCTTCAGAAGGAGTCAGGTTGTTTTGGGGGCGTGTCTCTAACCTTGTCACCACCGCTCTTGAGTGAGACAGGCGGGTGGGTATGCGCAGCAGCACGGGTAGTGCAGTCTGTTCCGAAAGGTCAAAAGCATGCCGTGTCATTTCATAGGTCTCCTGCTGGTTTGCCGGCTCCAGCACGGGGATCATGGCAAATTTGCCGTAAACGCGGCTATCCTGTTCATTTTGGGAAGAGTGCATCGAAGGGTCATCGGCCACCACAACCACCAGTCCGCCGTGAATGCCGGTGATGGAGGAGTTCATGAAGGCATCGGCCGCCACGTTCAGTCCCACGTGCTTCATGCAGACCAGGCTTCGCTTGCCGGCGTAAGACATGCCCAGGGCAGCTTCATAGGCTGTTTTTTCGTTTGTTGCCCAGGCAGAGCGCACTGTGGGGTCTTTTGACTGCGGCGATTTTTGTATATATTCCGTAATTTCGGTCGAAGGGGTACCGGGATAGGCATACACGCCCGATATGCCCGCGTCTAGTGCCGCCTGGGCAATGGCTTCGGCCCCCAATAGCAATTGTTTGTTCATATTCCGGATCGTCCGTTTTTGCAGATATTGTTCGCTAATATTCCTTTTTATTACAAAAACGGCAGTTAAGGTTGCAAAATTACTAAAATTATGGGTTGAAAACTACAGATATTTGTAATTAGAATCATTCTATGTTTCAACTTTTTCAAAATATCATCCCTGTCTACTTTTCCAATCACTCCGACTGGATAGGATAAACAAAAGCGAACTTTGTGGGTTCGCTTTTGTACAATATTTGGTTTGAAAGAATTTTAATCTTCCGACCTGCGGGGGCGGTCGTGTTGCTCACCGCGCGGGTTGTCTTCTCTGGGAGGACGTGGAAGCAATACTTTGCGGGAAAGTTTGAATTTTCCGGTACGTTGGTCGACGTCGATCAGTTTCACCTGTATCTTGTCGCCCTCTTTGATGCCGGCATCTTCCACTTTTTCGAGCCGTTTCCAGTCGATTTCGGAGATGTGGAGCAGTCCGTCCTTTCCGGGGAGGAATTCACAGAAAGCGCCATAGGGCATTACCGAGCGTACGGTGGCTTCGTATACTTCTCCCACTTCGGGTACGGCCACGATTCCTTTGATCTTGTTCATGGCTGCATCGATGGAAGCCTTGTTGGTTGCAGATACTTCTACCCGTCCCTTGTTGTCGATCTCCTCGATGGTGATGGTGGCACCTGTTTCTTCCTGGATGCCCTGGATAATTTTTCCACCCGGGCCAATCACGGCGCCGATGTAGTCTTTGGGTATCTCAATCACCTCGATGCGTGGTGCATGCGGTTTCAGGTCGGCACGTGGTTCGGAGAGTGTTTCCATCATTTTGCCCATGATGTGCTCGCGACCTGCCTTGGCTTGTGCCAGTGCTTTTTCCAGAATCTCAAATGAGAGTCCGTCGACCTTAATGTCCATTTGTGTGGCGGTGATGCCATCTTTGGTACCGCACACCTTGAAGTCCATGTCGCCCAGGTGATCTTCGTCACCCAGGATGTCGGAGAGGATGGCATAGTTCTGTCCCTTGTTCTCTGATATCAGTCCCATGGCGATGCCGCTAACCGGTTTTTTGATGGTTACGCCGGCGTCCATCAGGGCGAGTGTACCCGCGCAGACGGTGGCCATGGAGGAGGAACCGTTTGATTCCAGGATATCCGATACCACGCGTACCACGTAGGGATATCCTTGTGGGATCATCCGTTTGAGGGCGCGGTGGGCCAGGTTGCCGTGGCCAATCTCGCGGCGGCCGGTACCGCGTTGCGGACGAGCTTCGCCGGTGGAGAAAGGCGGAAAGTTATAGTGGAGCAGGAAGCGGTCGGTGCTGTGGACGAGTGCATCGTCGATCATCTTCTCATCGAGTTTCGTGCCCAATGTCACGGTCGTGAGCGACTGTGTTTCGCCGCGGGTGAAGAGTGCCGATCCGTGGGGGCCGGGGACAAAGTCCACTTCGCTCCAGATGGGGCGTATTTCGGTGGTCTTGCGTCCGTCGAGTCGTTTACCTTCGTCGAGGATGCTGCGGCGCATGGCTTCTTTTTCCACTTCGTGGTAATAGCGGCCTGCCAAAGGTGCTTTTGCGTCGCGTTCTTCTTCAGGAATCGATTCCAGGAAACTATTCAGAATAGCCTCGAAAGCATCCATACGCTGGTGCTTGTTGGGATTCTGGGAAGCTGCCACTGCATAGGCAGGCCCGTAGCACTTGTCCCACACCAGTTTGCGCAGTTCTTCGTCGTTCTCTTCGTGGTTGTAGGTGCGTTTTACTGTTTTGCCCACTTCTTCGGTCAGTTCTATCTGAGCCTGGCAGTGTTTCTTGATCTCCTCGTGTGCCACTTTGATGGCTTCGAGCATTTCTGCTTCCGACACTTCGTTCATTTCACCTTCCACCATCATGATGTTGTCGAGGGTGGCGCCTACCATGATGTCGATATCGGCTTTTTCCAGTTCCTTGAAGGTGGGGTTGATCACATATTTCCCGTCGATGCGGGCTACACGTACTTCAGAGATGGGCCCGTTGAAGGGTATATCGGATACGGCCAGCGCAGCGGAGGCTGCGAGACCGGCCAGTGCATCGGGCATATCGTCGCCGTTGGAGGAGAAGAGAATCACATTCACAAACACATCGGCGTGGTAATCGTCGGGGAAGAGGGGACGCAGGGCGCGGTCGATGAGCCTGCTAGTCAGTATTTCCGAGTCGGAGGGTCTGCCTTCTCTTTTCAGGAATCCGCCTGGAAAGCGTCCTGCGGAGGCAAATTTCTCCCTGTATTCCACCTGTAAAGGCATAAAGTCGGTTCCCGGGGTTGCATCTTTGGCTGCGCAAACAGTGGCCAGTAACATCGTGTCGCCCATTCGAAGGGTCACGGCTCCATCGGCTTGTTTTGCCAGTTTCCCCGTTTCCAGCGTGATTTCGCGGCCATCCGGCAGCTGAATACGCTTAACTATTGGATTTGTCATAAATAAAAATTGTTTTTCTATACATCTAAAATCTCACAAAGGTACACAAAGTTTTGGTTTATTGAGATATCCCGATTATAAAATTATAAGCACCATTTAGATAGAATTCACAGCGTACAGTGGAATATTTGTCATCCATGATTCCTCCTTATAATCGACCAAAGAAGTACGTATCGCTTTTTTAGGATTGTAGTTTTGACAAAAAAGTCGAAAACTGTTCGATCTTAAATTTTCTCCTGATTTAACTTCAATTGGAATAATTTCATCGCTTTTGTTTTGAATGATAAAATCAAGTTCATATTTGCTGTTCCCAAATGTATGATAATAAATGGACAGATCCTCGTTTAGTATCATTTGTTGAAAAACATATTGTTCTGTCAACGCTCCTTTATATTCAGTAAAAATTGCATTTCCTTCAGCAATTGTTTTTGCGTTAAGTTGTGACATTGCGCCCAAAAGTCCTACATCATTGTGAAATAGTTTGAATGCCGATAAATCCTTATATGCAACCAAAGGCAACGATGCTTTTGATGTATTATAAATTTTATGTAACAGGCCTGCATCCGTTAACCATTGGATGGCCATTTCAAAATCTTTTGCCCTGCTTCCTTCTTTTATAACACCATAAACAAATTTCTTATTTTCTTTCGAAAGTTGGGCAGGAATGCTTTCCCAGACCATATTTATACGGGGAAGAATTTCTTTTGGTGCATGTTTTGAGAAATCGTGGCGATAAGCGGTCACAATTTGGTTCTGTATTTTTCGCACATTCTGCCAATCTCTGTTTTCAGCAAAATCTGTCACCGCTTCCGGCATTCCTCCCACATACAAATAATATCTCAAATAATTAATTAATTTTTTATTGAAGTAATTTAGGCTGGTCAGATCTTTTTTCTCTAAAAGTTCAGCTATACCTGCTTCGTCCATGGCAAGTAGAAATTCATGAAAAGACATGGGATATAGTTTCATAAAATCCACTTTCCCAACCGGGAATGATTCATCGGGGTGAATACCCACACCCAAAAGAGAACCTGCAGCAATAATATGATATTGTGGCACATCCTCAAAGAGATATTTCAATGAAGTAACACCTTTGGGCGCTGCCTGAATCTCATCAAATATGATCAATGTATTTTCGGCATCGATTTTCATATTACAATAGGCATTCAATACCGTGATAATTCTGTCTGCATCAAAATCGACTTCGAAAAGGTTCTTTGGAGCTCCAGGACGCTCAAAATTGATATAGGCTGTTTGTTTGTATTCGGTTTTACCAAATTCCCGAAGCAGGTATGTTTTCCCAACCTGCCTGGCACCGAGAAAAATTAATGGTTTTCTCATACTAGACAATTTCCATTCTATCAGTTCTTTAATCTTGGTTCGATACATGAATATCTCAATAATATATGGTTCATAATACACTAATTTCACGCAATTAGAGCTTAAAGATACATTTATTTCCCAAAATAATAGGTATACGAACACATATTTCTCCTTATAATATCCGAATAAAAAAAAGCAGGAATGCCTTTGAGACATTCCTGCATCCGGAAAAGAATTTAAACCTATCGCACCTCAGCGATATGATGACGAAAAATGTTATTGTAATCTGCTTAATCTATTTTCCGGCTAATACTTATTTTGCGACTTCCACGCGGCGAGCCTTGATGGTGAGCGCTTCCTTTCCTTCGGTCTTGGAATCCTTGCCTGCTCCCGAGGTGGAGAGTCTGGCGGCGCTGATTCCTTCACCCACGAGGTAACTCTTCACTGCTTCAGCCCTACGGAGAGACAGCTTGTCGTTATAGGGGTTCGGACCGTGGTGGTCGGTGTAACCTGTAATGGTTACGTCGGTATCACTGAATTCTTTCAGTGTGGCGACGATGGTGCTGAGCTCGGTGGCATACTTTTCGGCGTCTACCACATCACTGTCGAATGCGAAATGGATTGCAGGCAGTGCTGGGAACTCCTTCACAACTGGTGCGGGAGTTGGTTTTGGGGCGGGCTTCGTTGCCGGTGCGGGTGCTGGAGCGGGTGCTGGTTGCGGTTCGTAGTACACGGGTTCGGTGCGGGTATAGGTTTTACCCAGATTTATTTTAATACCAGCCAGTGCGTTGAACTGCCAGTCGGGGTTCTCTGCTTTCTTCGAATTGAAGCGATCAGAGATTGCGTTGGCATTTCCTTCGAGCATTAATGACACGGCATCGCTCAATTTGAAATCAAATCCCAGTCCGAAGCGACCAGCAGGGAATCCTTTGCTGTCTTCCCAGAGATATTCCAGGTCGTACGTTCCCGTGTTCAGTGCGTTAGCCTCATCGTTGTCAAATCCAAAGGCGTAAGCTCCTCCTGCAAACAGGTAGGGGTTGAATACCCTGTCGGGGTTAAATCCTTTGAAGACTGACATCAGATCCAGTACCAGGTCGAGGTTACCCTGTACAAAATTAAAGTTATACACCTGTGCCGGTGCCACCCAGCCGCCTTTTCCCTGCCATCCGGAAGCACCCAGGCGCATCCCGAAAGCGGGTGTAAATTTGTATCCCAGGTTAAGGGCTGCTGCTGGTGAAATCAGATCCATAAAATCTGCTTCACCCAATGTGTGTGCTGCTCCACCCTGCAGTTGCAGGTAAGCATGCGGTTTAAAAACTGTCTTTCCTTCTTCCTTAATCACTCTCTCCTGAGAGAAAGCTGCCAGTGAAATCACTAAAAATGCGGCAGCCATCATCATCATTTTTTTCATATTTGTTGGTTTTAAGTATGGTGTTTAATATGGTCGGTTTTTTTGTGAAAACCAGACATCAGGGTAATTTACGAAACAAAGTAGGAGGAAACTACTTTGTATTTCCTCCTACTTAAAAGATTATCTATAAACGCTTAGCGTTTCTTCACTGTCATCGGCAGACGGATCTCTAAGTTGTTTCCGTACATGTCTTTTGCTGTAATTACCAGCGTTGACGGTACATCAGCTGTCGGGTTGGTAGAACCGGACTTTTCTTGCAAGGTGAATGTTACACTACCCACAGTATAGGGAGGAGTTACTACAAAGTACTCATCCAACTGATTGGCGTTACTGATCAGTTTCACATTCTGAACCTGTAAGCTTGCGAGGTACGGAGCATCGAGGTTGGCATTGTACTTGCTGTCGCGGGTGCTTACACCGTAGATCCAGCCAAGGTCGAATGTCTTTGTATCACCATAGGTAATCTCAGTGCTGTAAGGCATAGCCAGCGTGTAGTTGCCACCAGTCATTGCAGTATAATCTGCTCCGGCAGGTTTAGCAGCCCACGTATTCAGTTGTGCTCTGGTAGCCCAGTTCCAGGAATAGGTGCTATTGTAGATATTGCTATAGATAGTCGGGAATTCCTCGACTGTTACCTTGTAGTCAATTACTGTTCCACTGCTATTCTTCGTTTCAGTTGAAATCAAACCGTAGTTGTAAACAACCTTGGTTGCATGCTGTGTGGTATTGTCCACATAAGCCTTATCTACGCTTAAGGTTCCGGCTCCGGTTACAATAACAGGATCTTTCTTATTATTTGTAGATGTAGCGAATGAGGTTTCGTAGTTGGCAAGAGTACCTGTTCCGAAGTTGAATACCTGATTCAATGGCATGGTTCCGGAAACAGCAGTCGGTGCGGCCCATACATTGGGTTCCAGATAGCTGCGATAGATACCGTCTGTACCAATCTGGCTGGTCTTCACAGAGAATCCACTCGGTATACCGGGAAGTTCCTTCTTGAAGGTTACAGTCAGCGTAGCCAGTACATGTCCGGTACCATTCTTGATGGTGAGCTTGCCGTTGTAAACCTTATTGTCTGTGTAAGCCAACCAGTCATTTACTCTTGCAATGGTATAAGCTTTGGTAACCTTGCTTAAATCAGTTGTTACGCCTACTCCTGTTTTAGTATCAAATACAACAGCATCACTTGAGTTGGTGAAGAATACGTCGAATGCAGGAGTTGTTTGGGCTACGTCGTTAGCCTTATCTGTAGTCCATTCGAAGGAAACAGCACCGGTCAATTTCGACAGGGTAGCATTTACCTTGGCCGAAAGTGTGGCATTGGCATTTGCAAGTCCGGCTTCAGTAGCTTTAACTACTGTATTCAGTGCGTTCCAGTTGGTAGCTTCCTTGCCGAGGCTTACATAGAATGCTTTTCCGTCGGGATCAACCAACGTACCGTCAAAGTTTACGGCAAATACACGGAAACCAATGTAATCACTGATAGCCTGGTTGCTATTAATGATGATTTCAGTACTGGTACCTTCCACTACAGTTCCCAGACCGGTGTAGCTATAGCTGTTCCATGCATTCCATTCCGACGGAGCAGAATCGATGGCATTGGCCTGATAGTCTAAAGTTACATACATACCGCGGATATTGGTAGGAGCAGTAACCTTTGCATCAGCCAAAGCCTGAGTCAGAGAAATCTTGATGGGTTGTCCCTGAACTGCAGGATAAGCAGCAAGACCAGAACGGTTGTCAGCACCATCAGCATTTGTGTTAGCCGGTGAGGTGGTTTTTGCAACGGCTGCTGCACCCGACCACTTCTCTTCTGCGTATACAGTGCCCGAACCGGGGTTGCCAAGACTGATACTGGTGTTGTCAAAACGGTTGTTTACGTTCTTCACGTGTTGATCTGCAACAAAGAAAAAGAGTTGGTTTGCAGATACATAAGGAGTCCATGATAAATCAATATCATAAGAGCTGATTACTTTGCTGGGTGCGTCTGCATCGTTGTTATTAACTGCAACGGCAAACAATATTTTATCACCGCTTTTTTCGGTAGCGGCTTTGAATGCAGCTGCGTCGTAGTTTTCCAACTCCACGAATACTTCCCACAATCCACCACCATTGGCTGTTGAACGGGTAAGTAATCCTTCGTACGGTTCTACCTTCGTTACCTTCAGATTGTTGTAAGCTTCACCCAAACTGTTCTGGAATGAAAGCATATCGGGAGTAACAATAACGTTCGTCGGTGAAACACGGATCACGAAAGATGTACCGGTCTGTACTTGTTTGCCTTTCACAAAGGTGATGGCATTGGCAATACCCGATTTGAATACGTTGTCTTTCTCAGTCGCAGAACTGAAACCTAAACCTGCAGTGATCCAGCCAAGTTCATTATTCCAGGTTTGTGATGAAACTACAGAAACATCAAAAACAGCTCCTGCGAGCAGGCCCAACGCTTTTTCCACTTTGTCAGAAATTACTTTCAAGGAAGCATTCAGTTCTTTCTTGAGTGCTTCAAACTGGGCATCATTGGTAGCCTGGATTTCAGCTTTGAGTGCTGTAATCTTGGTATCCAGTTCAGCGAGCGTTTCAGTTTTTACTTTCGCAGCGGCTGCATCGGCTTCGGCTTTTGCAAGTGCTTTTACAGCTGCTTCCTTCAGCGCTGCATCACCCACTGCTGTGGCTTTAGCCATAGCTGCCTGTGCAGCAGTAAGCGCCTCGTTGGCTTTCGTTGCAGCACTGCTGGCAGCAGACTGTGCACTGGTTAGGGCTGCTTGCAGTGTGCTCAACTGCGATGTTAATTCAGCCTTCGTTGCAAGCTGGTCAATTTGCCCTTGCAAACCGCTGATGTCGTCATCATAATCTTTACAAGAAGTAACGGTCAGCAACGCGCCAATTACTGCAAAGATGAATAGCTTAAAAAATAACTTTTTTTTCATACACTAAAAAATTTAAAAATAATAATTAAAATATTTCACTAAGGTGTTCTATTGTTAGAAATTGTTTTTCTTCTATTATTCTGAAAAAACATATCGACCAGAGTCGGATGGTTTTTTTCGGAATGCTTCTTGTTAGACGTGTAAATCAGCTTTTCCTCCTTTCGTTTTTTATCTCCCTCATCCGATGTCATCTTTTTTTCGTAATCGGGAATATATTGTACTTCTACAGATCCAAATTCAATCATGTCGTCGCTACTGGTGAACTCCATGCATACATTCAGTAAAACGCTTCTTTCTACCACCACGTGGCATGCTGAACTGATTATATGATGAGAAGGAATCTCCTCTTCAATAGGGTCATCATACAACACCTCCGCAGCCATAGGCTCCTTTTGTTCTACCAGCCTTATATGGGTCACCCTGCTTTCAATACCTGAACGGTGATGCGCGACTTGAATACGTTCTATCAGGCTTCCTTTCGGTAGGGGCAGCATCATGTAAACCCATTTGGCATCACCCGGTTCGGAGACCGTGATCTGTACACCCGGATGAAATACAAAAGGTGAGCTTATCCGGATGGTGGAATCACCCGTCACAAAACCCAGGGCATGAAGCATGAGTATCTGTCTGCTCTGAGAAGATTTTCTTGCGAAATGTTTGTGTAGGGTGACCATGTTATGCTGCTTTCAGAAAATTATTCCGCCAGTTCGAAGGACATATTCTGCAATGCTTTTTTAAACTCGGGTGACGGCGTAAATACAACCCGCATATTCCGGATGTTATCGGCCGTAAACTCGGCGGGACTGCTAACGCCCTCACTCGACAGCGAAAGCCGCAATGTACCGAAGTTGTTTAAATTTACGCTATAGCCTTCAATCAGATATCTGGGTATCTCGTCCACCATGTTTTCAATCACATTCATCACAGCCCCCCGCGTCAGAGACGATTTGCCGGCAATGCCCTTGCTCAGTTGGTAGTTGTTGATCGTACCTTCTTTCACCGGGCTGGCATACCACTTCCTCTTTGTTTCAGGCTCCAGTGGGTTCGCTTTTTGTACAAGTCTATACTTCATATAGGATTTTTTAATTGTTTGTTCACTATTTTCACCGGCGGGGAACATATGTCTTTAATTGTGCTAAAAGATTGAATGATACCACTCTTTTGTCTTTTGTTTCTTTTTTGTTACGCTTGGAGCATTCCCTGTGACCGTTTGTCGTTGAGGCTCCAACCGCTTATCGTTTTTCATTAAAATTCCTTTTTATCCCGCTCCGTACGTTTAGAAAATTAGAGGTGTCCTTTCGTCAGTTCTTTTATTTCGAACGCAAACATACGCTTTTGTCCTGTTTAAGGTTAGGATTTATTTTGTTAATTGTAGGATAAAATACGCTTTAACATTTGATGGCGTTAGCATTATTTGCTCAAAAAAATCCATAATAGTATGATTAGTAGTTAATAAAAAGTGCTATTTTTTTATTTGGGAAAATAAAATTTTAATTATTTTTTTTCTTCTCCCTTCTGACGGCTTTACTTCTTCATATAGCCTGAAATCGTTTGTCAGAAAGGTTTTGAAGTAAAAATGATCTTTTTTCGCCTCTGTCCACAGTTTCCTCAAATTTGAGAGAAAAACTTTTCTGTGCTGACTCCCCTCCTGTTTCAAGAGGTGGGGAGCCTTTTGTATTGGGTGGGTGTGACTCCTGTCTGTTTTTTGAAAACGCGGGAGAAGTAATTCACATCATAGATACCGCAATCCGCTGCAACTTCCCCGATGGTTTTGTTTTGTGAGGAGAGAATCTTTTTGGCATAAGCGAGTTTCACCTGTAGAATATAGGTGGAAGCCGGATATCCGGTGGCGGCGTTCAGTTTCTTGTTGAGTTGTGAAACACTGATGGCCAGCTCCTGCGCCAAAAGGGTGGAGGAGAAATCGGGATTTTTCATTTCCCGGTAGATAATGTCCGTGACATGCCGCAGGAAACCGACATCGAGGCTGTCGTTGTGTTCACTCTTTTCTTCCTTGAGCACGGCCCGGTGATATTTTTCTTTTAGGAGATGGCGTTGCTTCAGCAAATTCTCCACCCGCACTTGCAGCTCCTCTGCCTGAAAAGGTTTCCTGATATAAGCATCTGCCCCGCATCTCAAGCCTTCTATATAGTCTTCCATTTCGCTTTTTGCTGAGATGATAACCACCGGGATGTGGCTGAGAAGCGGCGATTGTTTGATCGCTTTGCAGAGTTCCAAACCGTTCATCCTTGGCATGAGCACATCGGTGATTACGATGTCTGGCAGATGTTCGTTGGCCATCTTAAGCGCTTCTTCCCCATTGTGGCAATAAATAAGGTGGTATCCCTCCGCAGTGAATATCGACCGGGTAAATAGGGCCACATCCTTGTTGTCTTCAGCCAACAAAATAGTGGTGCGAGGATCGTTGTCATGTGGCTTATAGGGGAACAACTCTTCAGTGGCCGGCAGCTGCTGTTTTGTGGCCTGAGTCTGGCTATTTTTACCCGATGTCCAATAGGGATAGAGTTTTGTTTCGTTTCTATGAATGGGCAGGGTGACAGTAAACTCCGATCCCTTGCTCATCTCGCTCTTTACTTCGATGGTTCCGTTCAGAATATCGACCAATTGCCGGGTGAGTGCTAATCCAATGCCACTGCTAACTTGCGTGTCGCTATCGCTGCACTTGTAAAACAGATTGAATATGTGTGGAATATCCTCTTTTTTGATTCCTCTACCCTGGTCGATAACTTTGAGCAAGAACTTCTTTGGATCTTTTTCGTGGAGGGCAAGTACCAGATTGATTTTGGAACCTGGTTCACTGTATTTGATCGCATTGGAGAGCAGGTTTTGAAGGATCTTTTTCAGGTGGTTCGGAGCAAAGTCGGTTTCAATTTCAGTTTGGTCGCAGAAGAACTGCAGTTCCATACCCTGTTCCCGGGCATAGATGCTGTGGCTCTCGAAAATCATCTCCACAAATGAAACAAGATTTCCGGTTTTCCATTCCACGGGATCATCGGTCATTTGCAGTTTCGTGATGTCGAGCAGTTGGTTTACCAGTTCCGATAGATTGCGTCCCTGTCTCTCAATGGCGTTGATGTAGGTGAGTGTGTTGTTCCCGGAGAGGTCCTTTTGTTCACGCAACTGCTTGCTCAACCCCAGTATGATGGTGAGCGGTGTCCGAAACTCATGGGTGATCTTGGCGAATATATCGCTCCGGATCTGTTCACCGTTTTGCAGGATCCGGTTTTTTTTTGTTCGATCCCGTAGCGTGTAGAGCAAGACCAACAACGAAATGACAAGCAGAAGCAATACCACGCCGTAGATGATTTGCTGACCCGAATAAGCCCTGCCAAGAGATGTCGTGAGTAAGCAGGCTCCACCATCGTCAAAAGATGCTCCCGGCAGGTTCATCTGTTCAAAATAAACAGGATCATACTGTAAACAGGTCAAAAGATAGTGTACGTTTGTCATTGTTCTAAGATTGGGTCATGGGATCTATTTCTTACATCCGGCTGTCGTTCGGGCCGATCGGCTAAATGCACCTCTATTTTGCCGCAGGTTTTGGAAACAGTCCCATATAAAAACAGCGCAAGATACGTTTTTTTTCAATTTTAAACAAATTATTGTTTTTATCCTGTACAGAGGAGGCATAATACATATTATTTTAAATGCCACACCACGCTTTTTTTTTACTCAAAAATGTGTATGTTTGCACCCGCAAAATGCATTCCAATGATATAATCCTAGAAGATATAGATTTTATGAGAAGAATAATAAAAACAATCATGCTGACTGCCATGCTGATTGGCGGTATGTTGAGCGCCTGTAAGCAGGGAAATGTTTTTTTTGTAAATGGCACCATTGAGGGGGCTGCCGGTGACACGCTTTACCTCGAACAACGTGCCCTTGCCGGCATCAAGCTACTCGATTCGGCCATCCTGAAGGATAAAGGCACCTTTTCCTTCAAACAACAGGCGCCAGGAAATCCTGAGTTTTACCAGTTGCGCCTTGGCAATCGGGTAGTGGCTTTCGTGATCGACTCCACGGAGACATTGCATGTAACGGCCAATGCAACCGACTTGTACCATTCCTTCAGCGTGGCTGATTCCCCGGTGAACAATCAGTTGAGGGAAGTGGATGACCGGGTACAGCAGACCGCATTGCAGATCAATTCACTGGGGAACCGGCACAAAAGGGCAGAGATTGACGACATGACATTTCTGGCGCAACTCGATAGCACCTTGCAGAATTACAAGGATAATATATCACGTATAATTCTGGGCAATCCTGGCAGTGCAGTGGCTTATTATGCCCTGTTTCAGAAAATAAAAAACTACTTGATCTTCGATCCCTACAACAAACAGGATTATGCCATGTTCGGTGCCGTGGCTACCTCGTGGAACCGGTACTACCCCGAAACCGAACGGACCAAACACCTTTATGAGTTTACCATGAACGCGCTGAAAACACGTCGTCTGCGGGAACAACAGGAAAAGCTTTTGCAGGAGGCTCCTCTGGAAACAGGGACAGGGCTACCCGATATCGTGTTGCCGGAGGTTGATGGTAAAAAAGTGGCTTTGTCATCCCTGCTGGGCAAGGTGGTGTTACTCGATTTTGTGGTCTACAATGCGGAATTTTCGCCGGCGCACAACATGGAGCTCAACCGAATTTATCAACAACACAAATCGAAGGGATTCGAGATTTACCAGGTATCATTCGATTCCGACGAGCATTTCTGGAAAATTTCTGCAGATAACCTCCCCTGGATCACCGTGCGTGACCCCAAGTCGGTGAATGCAAGAGTGCTTTCCACGTACAACGTGCGGGAACTGCCTACTGCTTTTATTCTGAACCAGGAGGGTGATTTGGTTTCCCGCGTGGAGGACTACAGCCAACTGGCAGCAGAATTGAATAAAATGTGGTGAGAGAAAATTAATCCAGTAAACTAGCTATTTTCTGTGCAATTTCGGTAAACTGCGCTGCGGTGAACTTTAATCGGGGATTTGTCAATGACATGTCCCCTTCTTTTTGGATGGGAATGAGGTGGATGTGGGCATGCGGTACTTCCAGCCCGATGACCATCAACCCCACGCGTTGGCAGGGAATGGCTTTTTCAATCGCTTTGCCCACTTTGCGGGCAAAGAGGATCAATCCGGACAAGCGTTCATCATCCAGATCAAAGATATAATCTGTTTCCTCTTTGGGAACAACCAGCGTGTGGCCCTCCGCCATCGGGTTGATATCGAGGAACGCAAAATGGTGCGCATCTTCCGCTACCTTGTAGGAGGGTATATCTCCTGCGATGATTTTACTGAATATCGTGGCCATGAGCTGCAGTTTTTTAAATTGAAATATCTACCACTTCGAAGGTCATGGTACCCGAGGGAACCACAATCTCGGCAATGTCACCGACCTTCTTCCCGAGCAATCCCTGTGCAATGGGTGTACTGACAGCAATCTTGCCGCTCTTCAGGTCCGCTTCGCTTTCTGATACCAGGGTGTAGGTCATCGCTTTCTTGGTGTGTACATTTTTGATGGTGACCTTGTTCATGATCTTCACTTCGTCGGTGCCAATCGCACTTTCGTCGATAAGCCGGGCGGTGGCAATGAGGCTTTTTAATTGCGCAATTTTCGCTTCCAGCATGCCTTGGGCTTCCTTGGCGGCATCGTACTCGGCATTTTCCGACAGGTCACCCTTGTCTCTTGCCTCTGCGATCTGTCGCGATATCTCGGGCCGCTGCACAGATTCCATCTCTATCAATTCATCTTTCAATTTCCGAAGGCCCTCTTCGGTCATGTAAGTTACTGCCATAATTCATGCTTTTTTGGGGTGAATAACTACACAAAGAAAAGAATTCCGGCCTCTATACATAAGACCGGAACCCCTCTTTTCATGATGTAATAAACACAAAGATAAAAGCTTTATTTCGGAAATGCAACTTTTTAGCGGATTTTTTTTGCACCCCCTGTGATGGGTGTGCGTGAACTGCTCCTGTTAAATCTTCCGGATGCGGATTCCCCTGACAAAATGGCATTCTCCCTTTTCCAGGATCAGATCGGCCCGGAAGCGTGTGGGGAGTATGTTCTCCTGCAGGTTCTGCAGGTTGATCTCCTCCCAGACCTTGTTGGCAAACTTCATCAGCTTCTTTTCGGGGTAGGAGGCGTATCGGTGGAAATAAGAATCAGGATCCTGAAAAGCGGTCTGTTGCAGCTTTTTGAATCGTTCCAGGTACCACTCACGCAGATTCTTCTCGCTGGCATCCACGTAGATGGAGAAATCGAAAAAGTCGGAGACAAATACCCGACGGCGCATTTTTCTGCCCGGAGAGACCTGCAATACGTTGATGCCCTCCACAATCAGGATGTCAGGTCGCTTAATGGTCTGCATCCTGCCGGGAATCACATCGTAATATAAATGAGAATAGAGAGGTGCTTCCAGAAGCTCCTTGCCTGATTTTACTGCAGCCAGGAACGAGAGCAACCGCTTGGCATCATAGCTCTCGGGGAACCCCTTGCGATTGAGTATGCCACGCCGTTCCAATTCGGCGTTGGGGTAGAGAAAGCCGTCTGTGGTAATCAATTCCACTCTGGGCTGTCCCGGTGTCATGGAGAGCAGCTTCTGCAGTACCCGTGCCGTGGTGCTTTTTCCGGCGGCCACACTCCCGGCGATGCCGATGATGTAGGGAATGGGATGGCTGGTGTTGTCAAAAAATTGATCCTGCTCATCGTGAAGGTGACGATAATGGGTGAGATGTATCTGTAGCAGCCGGATCATGGGGATGTAGACATCCTCTACCTCGTCGAGCGTGAGGGGCTCGTTGAGCGCCTGTAGCGCGGTGAGGTCGATATCGGATATGGGAAACATGGGATGTTCTTCCAGCTTCCGCCACTCTTCGCGGGTGAATGCGCGAAAGGGTGAGTAGGTAACCTCGTAGGCCTTGTTCATCGGGATCGGTTTTTTGCTGCAAAGATAAACCAAAAACCGGTAAACAACAGGCTGTTTACCGGTTTTATTCGGTGTGGTTTGTCAAGGCCCACCGGTTACCCGGGTGGGCATCACAGAGCGTGAAAAGGAGTTCAGAGCGTCTCGAAGCTGCGCTTCACAAAATTGCTCAACGCTTCCCCCTTCAGCATGCCGTGAGAGAGCAAGGCCAGGTCGACCATCTGCCGGAGCTTGCCTTCTGAGGTAACCTCCGCGATCAGTGCCTCTTTTTCCTTGTTTTCGCTCTCCTCAATGAGTTGTTTAATGAGGGAGTGATCCACGTTGAGCACCACCTGGTAGCTGTCGGGCATTTCGCCATAGAAGGCCATCTGTTGCTGCATGGCCGACATCTCCTTCATGCGGCGGGAGAACTCGTTTTGGGTGATCTGCACCGGTCGCGATGCTTCGCCCAGTGCTTTGAAGTCGACACCAAACTCAATCTTTTCCATCGGAGGCAACTGCGATTTCACCGCCTCGGTGACCAGCTCCTTCTGCTTGTCGGTGAGCGACAGGCTTTCCATTTCCTCTTTTGGAATCAGATGCTCCACGGTATCGCTGTCGACCCGTACAAAGCGGGTTTTGCCCAACTTCTGTTCCAGCAGACCCATCCAGTGTACATCGAGTTGCCCGTCCATCATCAGGACATCGTATCCCTTTTCTTTGGCAGCGTCGATTGGAGCGTACTGCTTTTCCTTGTCACCAGCATATAGCCAGATGAGATCACCGTTTTTATCGGTCTGTGACCCTTCGACCAACGACTTGTATTCGTCGAAGGTGAAGTATTTGTCATCCACATTTTTCAGCAACGCAAATTTGACAGCCTTGTCGGAGAATTTCTCCTCCGTAAGCATTCCATACGCAATAAAGAGCTTCAGGCTGTCCCACTTTTGCTCAAACTGGGTACGCTCCTTCTTGAAAAGCTCTTCCAGCTTATCGGCCACCTTCCGGGTGATGTGATTCGAAATCTTCTTTACGTTGTGGTCGCTCTGCAGATAAGATCGGGATACATTCAGGGGAATGTCGGGTGAGTCGATCACGCCGTGCAACAACGTCAGAAACTCTGGGACAATCCCTTCTACAGAGTCGGTCACGAAGACCTGGTTGCTGTAGAGTTGAATCTTGTTGCGTTGCAGATCGAGATTGTTTTTAATCTTCGGAAAATAAAGTATCCCCGTCAGGTTGAAAGGATAGTCCACGTTCAGATGAATCCAGAACATGGGCTCCTCGAACATGGAGAGGGGATAGAGATCCCGGTAGAATTGCAGGTAATCCTCCTCCTTCAGGTCGGCAGGCTTTTGCTTCCATAGCGGATTTATTTCGTTGATTACGTTGTCTTCCTGCGTGTCGACATAGTTGCCATCCTTCCACTCCTGTTTTTTACCGAAAACGACCGGCACAGGCAGGAAACGGCAATATTTCTTTAAGAGCGACTCTACCTTACTCTTCTCCAGAAACTCCTGGTTCTCCTCGTCAAGGTAAAGGATGATATCGGTGCCCCGATCAGCCTTCTCCACCTCTTCCATGGTGAAATTGGGTGTACCATCGCAGGACCACTTCACGGCAGGAGTCCCCTCCTTGTAGGATTTGGTCACGATCTCCACCTGCTTCGACACCATGAAGGAAGAGTAGAAACCCAGTCCGAAGTGACCGATGATGGCATGCATGTTCTCTTTATACTGATCCAAAAAATCATTGGCTGAAGAGAGTGCGATCTGATTGATATATTTGTCTACCTCTTCTGCAGTCATACCGATTCCCCTGTCGGATATGGTGAGGCTTTTCTTTTCTTTGTCGATGGATACCTGCACGGTAAGTTCACCCAGTTCGCCTTTGAATTCGCCAACATCGGCCAGCGTTTTGATCTTTTGGGTAGCATCCACTGCGTTGGAAACGATCTCACGCAGAAAAATCTCATGATCGCTGTATAGAAACTTTTTAATGATGGGGAAAATGTTCTCTGTGGTTACCCCAATTTGTCCTTTTTGTACCATAAACTATCAGTTTTATTTTAATCTTGTGCGAGCTATTTTCAAGTTAAACAATTGCAAATAGTATGCCACAAACCCTTCAACTTTGTTTAAAATATTGGAGAGAAAAGATACGGTTAAATTATTTGGAATCGCTCTAAAAAAATAAAAGATCATTAAATAAGATGATCCGGGAAGTATTATAAATACTATTGATGATTTATTGATGTTGTTTTTAGCCCATTGTATTCATATAAACAGCTGATATACAATAATGGTAGATTCATTATTTTTTTATTAACAATCATTAATCGTTTTTTTTTAGAAAAGAACATTTGTTTTAAATATATCTCTTTATATTTGCATGTAACACAATTTAAAAGTCATCGCTTATGAAGACAGAACTTTCTTTCGAAAAGCAGTTGCTAAGTTTGCAGGATAATATGTTTAATTTCGCATTGACATTGACTGCCGACAGAGAAGAAGCAAAAGATTTGTTGCAGGAAACAACGCTTCGTGTATTGGACAACAGAGAAAAGTATTATGAGAATGTGAATTTCAAAGGATGGGTTTTCACCATCATGCACAATATTTTCGTAAATAATTACCGCAAGATCGTCAGAAGTCAGACCATCATCGATAAAACAGAAAACCTCTATCATTTGAATCTCCCGCAGGACTCGGGTTTCGATACGCCAGACGGAGCTTACACCATCAAGGAGATCAACAAGGCAATCAATAGTTTCACCGATGAGTATAAGGTGCCGTTTTCGATGCATGTCTCTGGATTTAAGTACGAAGAAATTGCGAAACATCTCGAACTTCCCATCGGGACCGTCAAAAGTAGGATCTTTTTCGCCCGCAAAAGGCTGCAGGAAATGCTGAAGGATTTTAGATTTTACGCCGAGTAGCAACGATTCAACGACTATAGAAAGGGGCTGTCTTAAAAGGACAGCTCCTTTTTTTCTTGTTCCTACCTTGTTCGGTATTCCTCCGTATTTCCCTTATATATTCCTTATGTTTCGCTTATCCATCAATAAGGATAATACGGCCCATGTCCCTTCCATTACCCGTGCAAGAAGCTATTCCGTCTCTGTTTCAGGTTGCCGAAGAAGGCTCCACATTCCCTCTTTTTGTCGTTTGCCACAAAATAAGTACCTTTGCCAGCGCAAAAAAAGATTGTTTAAAAAAATGGAAATTATTTGGTTATTGGTGTCACTGGTCATTCTCTATTATGGTGCTGAGGGATTGGTCACTGGGGCGGCTTCGCTCGCTAAAAGAATCGGCATAAGCCCTTTGGTGATCGGGCTCACCATCGTATCGATCGGGACAAGTATGCCTGAGTTGATTGTGAGCGTCAAAGCCGCTATGAACGGTCAGAGTGCACTCTCTATCGGAAATGTTTTGGGATCAAATTTTTTTAATATCGGCATCATCCTGGGGTTTTCGGCGCTTATTTACCCCTTGGCAGTAAAAAGGCAGCTGCTGAAGTTGGATGTGCCGGTGATGATTTTTACAGTTTTCCTTTTTTTTATGCTCTTTCTCGATCACAAGATTTCCCGAGGGGAAGCGTTGCTGTTTGCATTGTTTTTTATTTCTTATGTGTTTTACCTGCTGATTTCTTCCCGAAAAAAAGGTGTTGTGGAAGAAGAGGGAGAGGAAGAAGAAATAAGACTGACCAAGCACTGGGCTCTTGATATCCTGTTTGTGGGAGTCGGTCTTCTGGCGTTGGTATACGGATCGGATTTGCTGGTGGTGAATGCTACACTGATTGCCGAACGGTTGGGGATGTCGGAAGCCATGATCGGGCTGACCATTGTGGCAGCAGGGACGAGCATGCCCGAGTTGGCCACATCGGTGGTGGCTGCACTCAAAAAACGTTCCGATATTGCCATTGGAAACGTGGTAGGGTCCAATATTTTTAATATTCTTTTAATTCTGGGCGTGGCTGGGCTTATCCAACCCATCAGCACACCGGAGATCAACTATATCGACAGCCTGTTTGCGATAGGCATCAGCCTTCTTTTGTGGTTGTTTATGAAGACAGGATCACGCATTTCGCGATGGAATGGCGCTGCATTTATAGCTTTCTACCTGATTTACTTTTTCATAAAGCTTGCCATCGTCAAATAGGAACAATAAAAAAGTGTCTGCATCGTATAAAACTATGCAGACACCGTATTACTTGCGATTGGTTAAACCGTGGGATTGCTTTTTTGCTTCTCCGTGATGAAATCCTTCGGGTTATTTACTTTTTCCTTCAGCAGTGCTAGATCGATCACCTCTTTCACATCGCTTACGTAATGAAACGTGAGTCCTTTCAGATAATCGGCTTTGATTTCCTCAATATCCTTCCGGTTCTCTCTGCAGAGAATGATGTCGGTGATTCCGGCCCGCTTAGCGGCAAGAATTTTCTCCCGGATGCCTCCTACCGGAAGAACTTTGCCACGCAAGGTGATCTCACCAGTCATGGCCAGGTGTGGACGCACTTTGCGTTGCGTGTAGATTGAGGCAAGCGAGGAGATCATGGTGATGCCGGCTGAAGGCCCATCTTTGGGTATGGCTCCCTCGGGAACATGGATGTGCGTATTCCAGTTTTCAAATATGTCGGGGTCGATGTCCAGTTCCTGCGCGTGTGAATGGATATACTCCATGGCCAGCATGGCCGATTCTTTCATGACCTCTCCCAGGTTGCCGGTAAGGGTCAGCTTGGAGCCTTTTCCCCTGCTGAGCGAGCTTTCCACAAATAGGATCTCACCCCCAACAGCTGTCCATGCAAGTCCAGTGACTACGCCGGCATAATCGTTGCCCTGGTAGCGGTCTCTCGCATGCTCCTCTGTGCCGAGGTATTCTTTCAGTTCGTTAGCTTTCAGTGACTTTGGGTAAGACTCGTCGGAGGCTATTCTGCGGGCTACACGACGCATTACCTTGGCAATTTTTTTATTCAGTTCTCGCACCCCTGACTCTCGTGTGTAATGCTCCACAATCTTCTGCAGTGTGGGCTTGGGGATCATAAAAGCCCCTTTTTCGATGCCATGATTTGCAAGCTCCCTGGGAACAAGGTGGCGATAAGCAATCTCAACTTTTTCTTCGGTAATGTAACCTCCCACGTTAATCAGTTCCATGCGGTCGAGTAGGGGCTGAGGGATGCTGCTCAGGTTGTTCGCTGTAGCAATAAAGAGTACCTTCGATAGGTCATAGTCGATGGAGAGGTAATTGTCGTGAAACGCCATGTTCTGTTCCGGATCGAGCACCTCCAGTAATGCCGAAGAGGGGTCACCCCTGAAATCATTCCCAATCTTATCCACCTCATCAAGCACGAACACCGGGTTGGAGGTTCCGGCCTTCTGGATGTTCTGGATGATACGCCCCGGGATAGCTCCGATATAAGTGCGCCGGTGTCCGCGAATCTCGGCTTCATCGTGTAGCCCCCCGAGTGACACACGCACATACTTGCGGTTTAGCGCTTCGGCAATTGATTTGCCGAGTGAGGTTTTCCCTACTCCCGGAGGACCATACAAGCAGAGGATGGGTGATTTCAAATCGCCCTTCAGCTTCAACACCGCCAAGTGCTCCATGATGCGCTCTTTCACCTTTTCCATTCCAAAATGATCCCTGTCGAGTATCTTCTGGGCATTCTTCAGATTGAAATTGTCTTTTGAATATTCGTTCCAGGGTAACTCCAGAATGGTCTGCAAATACCCAAACTGCACCGAGTAATCGGGAGATTGCGGATTGAGTCGCTCCAGCTTCTGTGCCTCTTTCTCGAAGGTTGCAGCCACTTCGGCACTCCATTTTTTTTCTTTTGCCTTCTTTCGGAATTCATCGATCTCAATCTGCTGCGTATTTCCTCCCAGTTCCTCCTGGATGGTTTTGATCTGCTGTTGCAGGAAATATTCTTTTTGTTGCTGATTCAGGTCTTCGCGAGTTTTCAACTGGATGTTCATCTTCAACTCCAGTATCTGCGACTCACGGTTGAGAATCATCAGCAGCCGGTAGGCTTGTTCTTTCTCGTCGTTGATAGCGAGTAGTTCCTGTTTCTCCCTGCTATCGATGGGTAGGTTGGTGCCACAGTAACTGATCAGCATGTCGGAGAAGGAGTCGTTGCTGATGGTTTGTATCAGTTCTTTTGGCGGCTCCCCCAGCAGATGCAGCATGTGCAACATGGCATCGCGGATGGAGTCGAGAATAGCCTTGAACTCCTTGTCCTCTTTGGGTGCCCGTTCGTAATCGTGCATTTTATAAGTAGCCTTTAGAAAAGGTTCGCTCTGTACCATTTCAAGCCACTCAAAACGTTTCTTCGCCTGCACGATGATGCTGAAGTTGTTGTCGGCCAACTCGATCACACGAATGACCTCGCCCAGGACTCCCATTTGGTAAAGATCATCTTTGCCTGGATCTTCCACTCTCGTATCCTTCTGGCATACCAGTCCGATATAACGTTGTTTTTTACCAAGTGATTTGATCAGAGCCAGTGATTTTTTCCGGCCTACGGAAATGGGGAGCGTGCTGCCCGGAAAGACTATGGTGTTTCGCAGAGGAAGGATGGGCAGCAGCTCTTTCAAGTGTGCTTCATCTATGTCTGTGTTGCCGTCGATAAAATCGCTGGCAATAAAAGAGATGATGTTCCCCTCGGTATCTTCGTCGCCCGTAGCATTTATTTTGAATGGATTCATATTCATCAATCTGTTCTTCTTAAAAACGGAAAATGGTTACTTTTGTTTTCCGGTGTTCATAAATATTCAAAATCCATGCCAAAAAGGCTGAAATCTTTTTTT
>ENA-UOOR01000497-UOOR01000497.1-fermentation-metagenome-genome-assembly--contig:-NODE-497-length-55591-cov-9.126386_pt1 | contig 55591 bp, 49 predicted proteins | sample MGYA00245780_ERZ724029 | MGnify/ENA primary metagenome ERZ724029 (study PRJEB28704, sample SAMN03018315) | fermentation metagenome | biome: anthropogenic terrestrial biome; feature: soil; material...
TTGTTTATAGTGGTACTGAAAAGTTTGCAGGGTTCTCTCCGTGGTTCCCTCCTTTATGTAAATCCTTTTTAAACGGCCGAAGCCGTCGTATTCGTAATAGAGCGTACGGCCCGATGGGTCAGTTTCAGATTTCATGCCCGTCAAGGGCTTATAGAGATAAGTAGACACATGCACGCTGGAATTGTTTGCAAAAGCATTCCTCAAATTGGTTAATTGTAGATTTATCTGTGTCTCAACACCGGAATACAAAGAAGTCGTATCTACATGTGTTTTCACTGTGCTCCAGTTACTACCCAGTACTTTGGCTACGGGATGCCGGCCCCAGTATCCCCACAGGTACACTTCCTTGGTTCCGTCGATATTTTGCTGTTCCAGTATGTTCCCACGATTGTCATACGCGGTAAACAACAGTTTTCGAGGGATTGTACTGCTCTTAACATTGCTGATCATTTCCGAGGGGGCATAAAACTTGTTATTGAATTTAGCGTAATGGGTAGTAACGGTTGTCAGTAAATTGCTGGCAGATACGCTGTTTTTGTAATTCTTCACCTCGACGGGTATACCCACCATATTGTTGTTCACCATGGCTACATACGTTCCTGCAGGGTCACGTCCGGCATTAACCATATCTTTTGCGTACAGGGTGGTGGCAATTTCCTTCTCATCGGCTGAGCGGCTGGTGTTTTTTATTGTTTGGGTTATATTCCCGTATGTGTCGTAGCTATAATCGGATGTTTGAAGTATTGTCCCGTTGGTGTTGACAGTACTTTCATCTTTGCCTGCAAGTAGGTCACGTCCTGTACTAAGATCTTTCCAAATATAATCTATTTTTTTGTACTGCTCGCTGACAAGATTTTCATCGACTCCGCATACTTTTTGACTTTTAAATACATACCACTGCGTTATCTTGTTCTCACTGTCACCATATCCGTATTCTAAATTATAACAGAAATCAGTATTGGAAACTATCTCAAAATTGTAGTCTCCAGATTTTTTCGTATTTGTTTCAGATAACAGGTTACCTAATGTCCACCCGTCCTTCGAGTCGGAAACGATATAGGTATTACTTACTTTCATCGGATATAAAGTACCTACATTGAAAGAGTATTTTTGTTCTCCCGTATTGCTATATTCATAGGAATTATAAGAGACGATTTCGGTAACATATTGATAACTGACGCTGGAACCATATTCCGAAAATAAATTCACAATGGAATTGTCGCTCCATGTTCTTTCCTTGAAAGTGGATTCTAACTGGTTTAATGGGGGGATGAATGAAGAATACTTAACCTCGCTATAGTAAATAAAATTAGGATCGGGCGGGTAAGTATTACCCATGGGTTTTACATTCAGTATTCCCGCACCATCAGTAAGGGTGCTTGATGTGCTGTATTTGAAGTGTCTGTAAGTAGTATTCCCTGATTCGTCCACATCCTGAATTTGTTTTATCCTTAATCCTCCCGCCAATTTTATATAACCGTCGCTGTCTTTATAACGATGCGCTTCATAGATAAAGTTGGTTCTACCTCCTGTAGGATAAATTATTCCCGTTAAAATCCCGTCCTTCATAGCAGACTCATTCGGCTCTCTGTTACCGCCCGGAATATTAATCGTTACCTGCGTGCTTAAAGAGGGATAATTATTCAATGTTACTTGTGTACTGATAGCGGGTACTAATGTAGTATTATTCGCGGCGTTATAATATCCCCATTTATCGATAGAACGAGGATTTTTATTCGCGGTCCAACTGTTATACTGAAAACTGTAGACTTCAGATTCCGTTTCAGTAGGAGAAGTAATTTTAATTTGATTTAAAAATAATAGAGGCAAAGCATCGTAAGTAGGTGTTTGAAAAAATTCGATTTGTTTTACCAGTGCATTGTTAATGTCGTAAACCCGGATGGAAGTTAGTCCCTTTCGGTTGTTTTCGTTTTTTGTGAACTCAACGCGGCCTCCGCTGAAATGGATTGTTTTAATGTATGAATTTCTCTGATCAATGGCCTCCGTGCTTCGCATAGGAAATTGATATCCGCGAGGAAAGGTTAGTTGATAGTAATTTTTTGGTTCTAATTGTCCCGTTATCGTGCAGGTATAATACTGGTCAGATAATCCTGAAGAATTCAAAATCTGAATTATGGGTATTGGGTATGTACACTGGCATGAAATATCGTCAATCATGGTTACCGCATCGGTTTCTCTGAGGTAAGGAATCTGGGGAATATTGTCATAATAATCAAAGCTTATAGTCCTGTTGCTCGTAGGGGAATATATCTTGTTGATCTTCCAGGCCGTAGGTACACTAGGCCTTGTTGAGCCATATTTGCTGAGTACAAAATCTTTGTACTTTTCTTGCGAACCTCCAAAGTAATATTGTAAACCCTTATTATCAGAAATATTGATGAAATTTGTATAATTATTGGCTACGGGTAACGTTACTTTTATTGGTTCTACGGGGATGACAACCGGCTTCAGTTGACTAGCTGCCAATCGTTTAAAGTATAGTCTGCCGCTTTTGTTCAACAAAGAATAATTAAACTCATCCATGGCGATATCTTTTTCCTGATTGGCAACCATATTTAATTGTTGATAGGTAGGCTGATTATTGGCGATCATATCATAAAAATAAAACAACTCGTCCGCACCTCCGTTTATGTTTCGGGAAAGCGTAGGCCCTGTATTTAAACTCCAGCCGTTTTCCAACCAATCATTCGACCGCATATTCGGCTTTAGCCCTGAGGCATGATAATTTAGCGTGATAGGAATTTTAATATCTCCATCCACAATTTCATAAAGCGGAATACTAATTTTTACCAATCCGTTACTTAGATCCACCGGGTAATTAATATATTTTGTCATCTCCGTTGCGACGGGAGAGGAAGGAATTACTCTCGGCAACGTGAATGGTGTGGTTTGCGAATAACAGATTCCGCTAACTATTGCAAATAAAAATAGAATGTTCTTTCTCATGATAAACTCGATTTTTCATTTTTTAATAATTTTCTCACTATAAACCTTTTCATTCACCTGCATCCGCAAGATATAAGTCCCGCGAATCAAGCGGCTCATATCAATCTGGTCGTCGTAAGCTCCGCTATGCAACTTACGTGGCCGCTGTTGGTAAATGAGAGAACCCGTAATAGTGTACAATTCATAGGATACCGTAGCATCTTTATCGATAAAGAACTCAAACGAAAGTTGGCTTTCCACCGGATTAGGATAAATGTTGTAAGTAAATTCAATTTCGTCTCTTGCATTGTCGGCTTCTTTCTGCTGTGTTGCATTGATATTGCTTGCGTTGTTATTTCCATTATTGCCCGCAGCGGCCAAATCTGCTTTTCGCAATTCATCCTGAACCGATTTATTTTTAATATCTGTTGCCACATAGCTGTGTTTGGTAGGAGGGTAAAAAAATGCCGTAGTAAAGTATGTGGTTTTACCTTTGTCTCGGTAATTACCCGTGCGCACCGTTTCAAAGACCGGATAACGATATCCGGCAGCGTACCAGCGATATGTATCAGTCATCAGCACCACACTGTCGGTGTCAAGATGTCTTTGAATGCTGTCCGTAGAAAAGGGCAAATTTTTGTTTTTGGCACTTAATCTGTCGGGAGATAAGGGCAGTATTTTCTCCGACACCAGTTTAATGGTTCGTACCCGCGTTACATGACGCAAGGTGTCGCCGTTGGGCAGGATCAGCACTCCCGTAGCATCGGCCAGCGATTTCGATGAGCCGTAGGCTTCAACGTCCAGCTTGTCGCAATACGTGCCGTCACCGCTGTAATAGCCTTCAGTTTTATTTCCATAGCGCATCGGGAAACGGAGCAATATTTCGGGCATTCGGTAAGTTACCTGTGTGGTTGGATTCTCGTAGCCGCACAGCAGCAGTGAATCGTTCCGTAACTCGTAATAATACCGCGTTTGGTGTTCCGTACCGGCAATAGCAGCCGTAGTGTCTGAAACGAGGGAATAAGAAACGGTGTATTTTTCGTCCACGGGTTTTAGTTTTCCGAAGTTCCAGAAAACGTTTTCACCCGTTTTTCCGGGGTTTTTGTATTCCACCTGTTGTTTTACAATGGTATCGTTGGCACGAAACATATTCGTTTCGACACTCAGAATCTCTTGCGCATGCAACAAGAAAAATAATGGGAAATTCCCCGCTAAAAAAATAAAAAAAAGGATTTTCAGTTTCATGATAGTGTTTATCAATAAAATTAGGTTCAGATATCGGGTACAATAGTATAAATAATTCTAAATATCTTTGCAATATCCAAAATTATTTTAGTTAAATCTTTGTTGCAACAATAAAGATATTATCTTATTGGCAAATAGCATAATATATGCTAATTATTTGACGTGATTTCTACGATTTTTTCTGGTTTTATTATTATAAAAACGTTGCTGTCACATTAAAATCTAAAAGAGTTCTTTAAAATATTTGTAATTTAGTTAGTGGTAGAGTATTTCCAAGCGCGACGATTTCAATTTATAACTTTTCCGTTCTTAAAAAGAAGCGCAGTGAATAAAGAGAATTACGTGAAAGTTTGAGAGACTTGATTGTCGCTCTTGATGCTCACCGTACCAAATGTTATCATTTGGAATGGGTAGGAATGTTTCAGAATCTTCTCTGGCAAGGGCCAATCAAGTCAGAGACTATCCCATGCAATACTATAAAGTAATACCTCCTACAAGATACTAACCAGTTCAATTTCAAAAACCAGCGTAGTGTAACCTTGTATGCTGCCACTGCCCGATTCACCGTAGGCCAGTTTCCAGGGCATCCAGACTTCCCATTTGTCGCCTTCCTTCATGTGCTGCAAGGCAGTGGAGAATCCGTCCACCACACCGTTTACACTAAATGTACGTGCAATGTTGTTGTTTTGTGTAGTATCAAAAATTACTTTGTTCTGAATGATGTTTCCCTTGTCATCGGTATAGGTGTCGGGCATCGACCAGATATTCTTGTACCAGCCGGTATAGCGGACTTTTACCCTGTCGTTGAAATAGGGTGTATCGCCAGTACCCGATACCAGCTTTTTCACCATGATATAACCATTCCCCGACTGTGAGTTGATCTTCACGTACTCTGAGTTGCCGGATATGGCGGTAAACTGGGCTTCGTTATCGATCTGCCACTGGTCTTCGAAGGTTTCTGTCTTGTCGCATGCCGAAAATAGGACAGCGAACAAAAGTGTGACGAGTATGATTGGATTTCTCTTCATATTTCTCTTCATGATGTTATGCGGATAGTTGTTTCAGTAATTTTTTGATATCTGTTTTGTCGGCAATGGTGCGCTGAAGTGAATCGATGGAAACCCTTTCCTGTTCCATTGTATCTCGGTAGCGGATGGTGACGGTATTGTCCTCCAGCGTCTGATGGTCGATGGTGGCACAGAAAGGTGTACCAATGGCATCCTGACGGCGGTAGCGTTTTCCGATGCTGTCTTTCTCGTCGTATTGACAGGCAAAGCTGAACTTGAGCTCGTCCATGATCTCACGGGCTTTTTCCGACAGACCATCTTTTTTAACCAGTGGCAGGATGGCCAGCTTCACCGGGGCGAGGGCAGGGGGGAGCTTCAGCAGCACACGGCTCTCACCGCCTTCCAGCGCTTCCTCGCAATAGGATGCCGCCAAGATGGAGAGAAACATGCGGTCTACCCCAATAGAGGTCTCTATCACAAAGGGTGTATAGGATTTGTTCAGCTCCGGATCGAAATACTGCATCTTCTTGCCGGAATATTTCTCGTGCTGGCTCAAGTCGAAGTCGGTGCGCGAGTGAATTCCTTCCACCTCCTTGAAGCCGAAAGGCATCTCAAACTCAATGTCGGTTGCCGCATTGGCATAGTGGGCCAGCTTGTCGTGGTCGTGAAAACGATATTTCTCTGCGCCAAAGCCCAGTGACTGGTGCCACTTCATCCGGAAGGCTTTCCAGTGTTCAAACCACGCTAGCTCTTCACCCGGTGCCACGAAGAACTGCATCTCCATCTGCTCGAACTCCCGCATGCGGAAGATAAACTGACGGGCCACAATCTCGTTGCGAAAAGCCTTGCCTATCTGGGCAATGCCAAAGGGGATTTTCATGCGGCCTGTTTTCTGCACATTGAGGAAGTTCACGAAGATACCTTGCGCCGTTTCAGGCCGTAAGTAAACCTTCATAGCCCCATCTGAGGTGGACCCCATCTCGGTAGAGAACATCAGGTTAAACTGACGTACCTCGGTCCAGTTGCGGGTGCCGCTGATGGGGCAGACAATCTCACAGTCGACGATGATCTGTCGCAGGTCATCCAGATTGTTGTCGTTCAGCGCCTTTGCAAAGCGGGTGTGGATCTCGTCTCTTTTCTGCTGTTGTTCCAGTACCCGGGGGTTGGTCGCACGAAACATGGCTTCGTCGAACGATTCGCCAAAACGCTTGGCGGCCTTTTGCACCTCCTTCTCCATCTTATCGTCCAGCTTGGCCAGATGATCTTCAATCAGCACATCGGCACGATACCGTTTCTTGCTGTCCTTGTTGTCGATGAGCGGATCATTGAAAGCATCCACATGTCCCGATGCCTTCCAGATGGTGGGATGCATAAAGATGGCAGAATCAATTCCCACCACGTTCTCATGCAACAGCACCATGCTGTCCCACCAGTATTTTTTGATGTTGTTCTTGAGCTCCACGCCCATCTGTCCGTAGTCGTATACGGCTCCCAAGCCATCGTAGATTTCACTTGAAGGGAATACATACCCGTATTCCTTGCTATGCGATACCAGTTTCTTAAAAACCTCTTCCTGTTGTGCCATAATTTCAAAACTGCACCCTGCAGCCGATTGTTCGACCGTGTGCCTGCATTGTTGATTGATAAAACTCTTTAGTTACTTTCAACCTGCAAAGTAAGCGGTTTTTTTCGATATTTCGCCCTCACAAATGATATTATTACAATCATCCGATTGATATAGTTGATATGGATGAAGGTAAAAAGGAGTCAATTATTGATCTCCTTCGGATCTCCTTCGAATCTCCTTCGAATCTCCTTCGTATATTCCTTGTATTTTAATAAGGCATATATAAGGAATAACCGAACAAATACAAGACCAGTATCCAACCTGGTATTTTCCATTTCTCCGGAATCATGGATAAACAGCATCTCATTGATAAGTATGAGATTAAATAGCATGCAAGCATGAATCACCGAAAATCTTTCCCAATTCAATAATTGGCCGTACAATACATTGTTTTTCGAATCAAAGTTTTTAACTTTGTACGACATTTTTTCTTTCAAATAAAATAAAACAGTCTAAAGCGATTCGCTCTTTCCTGAATCATTACCTCTTCTAGTGGCAGGGTGCGTAAGTTGCTGATAACTTAATGGGAAATGATATGGCAGTGTCTTCACCTATGAAATCATTGGCAAAAGAGACCTTCTTTTATGGCGTGGGGAGCGTGTTGCCCAAACTGCTTAGCTGGCTGCTCTCCCTCTATTGGGCTTTTGCCCTGCCAAGAATCTCCGATATTGGTGTGCTCACCAACTTCTATGCCTGGGTGGCACTCCTGCAGGTGATTCTGACTTATGGTATGGAAACCGGTTTCTTCCGTTATGCCAACAAAGAGAAAGATCCTGTCCGGGTTTTTTCAACTACCTTCCTCAGTATTGCCACAACTACTTCTCTTTTCTTTGTGCTGGTATTCCTGTTTCTGAAGCCGCTGGCATTTGCGCTGGGCGGCACCGCCATGAAGCCGCATTACCTGCTTCTGCTGGTGATCATTCTCTGCGTGGATGTACTGGGAGCGATCCCGTTTGCCAACCTCCGGTTTAAAAAGAGGCCGGTACGGTTCGCCATGATCAAGATCATCAACGTGGTGCTGACCATCCTGCTCAACCTCTTCTTCTTTCTGGCTTGCCCCCTGTTACAGTCGATGTTTCCCGACGCCTTCTCCTGGTTCGATCTGAACAAGGGAGTGGATTATATCCTGATATCGAACCTCGCGGCTTCGGTGATCCAGCTCCTCCTGGTATCACCGGAATTACGCATCCGGTTCTCCTTCGACAAGGTGCTGCTGCGTAGCATGTTGCAATATTCATTCCCGATATTGATTTTGGGTGTCGCCGGCATCCTGAACCAGACGGTGGACAAGATCATCTTCCCCTGGCTTTACCCCGACAAGGTAAATGCGTATACCGAGCTGGGTATATATGGTCAGAACTTCAAGATTGCCATCATCATGGTGATGTTTACACAGGCCTTCCGGTATGCCTTTGAGCCGTTTATCTTTGCACGCGGCAAGGGGGCGGCCGACGACCGGCAGTCGTTCAGCGACGCCACCCGCTATTTCATTGTTTTTGGATTGCTTATTTTCCTGCTGACCACCGGGTATATCGATGTCATCAAGTATATGATTCCCGCATCCTACCACGCCGGTCTGAAGGTGGTGCCCATTGTGCTGCTGGGGGAACTTTTCTTTGGGGTGTACTTCAACCTGTCGCTCTGGTATAAGCTGACCGACCAGACCCGCTGGGGAGCCTACATGTCGCTGACCGGCTTTGCCATCACCATCCTCATCAACGTGCTGTTTATTCCCCGTTATGGGTATATGGCCTGTGCGTGGGCATCGTTTATTGCCAACTTCATTATGATGGTGATCTCCTACAATCTGGGACAGAAAAATTACCCCATCCCGTATAATCTGCGATCGGCCGGACTCTTCTTCCTGCTTTCCATGATCCTTTTTGCAGGCATCACAATCACATACCGGAGTGTGGGTAGTGTGTGGCTCCGATTGGGGATAAATACGGTTTTGATTCTGATTTATCTTGGAGTGTTAATAAAAAAGGAGTTACCTTTGCAGCACTGGCCGCTGATCGGAAAATATTTCAAATAATTTATTACAAAACTATATGAGAAAACTGTTTTTGTTACTTGCCATCTTGTGCACAGTAAGTGCAGCCAAAGCCGATGAAGGCATGTGGCTGCTTAAGGAGCTAAACAAAGAGAATGAAGCACGCATGCAGGAGCTGGGGTTTACATTTCCTATGAATCGTCTGTATGATGAACAAAAGTCGTCGCTCAAAGATGCCGTGGTTATTTTTGGCGGCGGATGTAGCGGCGTGGCGGTATCGAAACGGGGATTGATTTTTACCAATCACCACTGTGGTTATGGTGCTATTCAGAAGCTGAGTGCCGTGGAACACGACTACCTGAAAGATGGTTTTGCTGCCAAAAACAACGCCGATGAACTCCATGCTGATGGACTGACTGTTTCCTTTCTGCGGTCGATGGTGGATGTAACCGATCAGATTGTTCCCCATTTGCCACTGGTGTTGAGTGAGATACAGCGTGAACTTGCCATCGATTCTCTTTCCAACGAACTGATAAAAGCGTATGAGAGCGACCCGTTTACCGCTGCCCGGGTTGTGCCTTATTACGCACGCAACAAATATTACGTGGTGCTTTACGATCTCTTTCGCGACGTGCGACTGGTGGTAGCACCCCCTTCCTCGGTGGGCAAGTTTGGCGGCGATACCGACAACTGGATGTGGCCACGGCACACGGGTGACTTTTCGGTCTTCCGGGTTTATGCCGGCAAGGACAACAAACCGGCCAATTACAGCCAAAGCAACGTACCCTACAAACCCAAATATGTGGTTCCCGTGTCGCTGGCCGGTGTGGAGGATGGAGATTACACCATGACTGTGGGTTACCCCGGCAGCACGCAGCGTTACATGTCGTCGTGGGGCATCCGCCAGCAAATGGAGTCGGAAAACAAACCCCGCATCGAAGTGCGTGGGGCCAAACAGGAAATTTGGTGGGATGCCATGACTGCCAACGACACCATCCGCATCAAGTATGCCAACAAACATGCCGGGAGCTCCAACTACTGGAAGAACGCGATGGGCATGAACGAGGCACTGAACAACCTGGGCGTGTTGCCGGAAAAGGAAAAACTGGAGGAGCGGCTGAACAACTGGATACAGAGCAATCCTGCTCACAAGGTTAAATACGACAGTACCCTGCTCACGCTTCAAAATGCCTATGGCAGCTCCGATGAGATGGCTCGTTACACCACCTACTTCCTGGAAACGTTTAACAACGGCATCGAGTTGATCCGCTTTGCCAATACCATCCTTCGTTTCGATACGGACGGGACCGAAGAAGACAAACAGGCATTCATCAATGAACGGCTCATTGAATCCTATAAGAATTATGAGCCGGAGCTCGATAAAAAGGTCGTGTCGGTATTGATGAAACTTTACGCTTCTCGTGTGCCGGAAGCATATCATCCCGACATCTACCAGAAGATCGACTCTGTGTTTGGGGGTGATTACGACGCATATGCCGACTGGCTCTTTGCCAACTCCCAGTTTACCTCACTGGAGAAGTTGATGGGAATACTGAAAACGGCCGATACGCAGCAGCTCACCAAAGACCCGGCCATGGAGCTGGCATTGTCGACCACCGATATGGGCTATGAACTGTCGGAACAGATGATGCCCTTCTATGAAAAGATACTGAAAGGGGAGCGGGAGCTGATGGCTGCCCTGATGGAGATGGATGCTGAAAAGACATTCTATCCCGATGCCAACTTCACACAGCGGATGAGCTACGGCACGGTGCAGGGCTATGCGCCGCAAGATGCTGTCTGGTACAATTATTACAGTACCGCAAAAGGTGTTCTGGAGAAACAGGTACCCGGTGATCCCGAGTTTGATGTGCAGGAGCCGATACTGGATGCGATCCGCAGTGGTGATTTCGGTCGTTATGCCGATAAAGAGGGGGTGCTGCGCGTCAACTTCCTGTCGAACAACGATATTACCGGCGGCAACTCCGGCAGCCCGGTGCTGAACGGGAAGGCTGAGCTTGTGGGACTGGCTTTCGACGGCAACTGGGAGTCGCTGAGTGGTGACATCCTCTTTGAGCCCGACATGCAGCGCACGATCAGTGTGGATATCCGATATGTGCTGTACATCATCGACAAAGTGATGGATGCCCCACACATCGTGAAGGAACTCAAACTGACTGGAAAATAGCTGCCGGCAGACGGCGGGACATAAAAAAAACCCCTCATTGGTGATTGACCGGTGAGGGGTTAATTTTTTTCAGTGTGCGACTCTCAGAAGCCGAGCTTCTTTCTGTCGAATTCTTCATACCGGGGAGGCGAAGGAACATAATCTTCGTCGTCCCACAGGGAGCTGGTGATCATCAGATCGGCACTATACCGGTTGCAGGCAATGGGTACATTGTGCACCCGACACTGACGGAGCAACATCATGATGTCGGCTTCGTGTGGCTGCGCGTTGAGGTCGTCGATCAGAAATACGGCCAGATCAATCTCCTTGCGGACCACCATGGCAGCAATCTCTGCGTCACCACCCATGGGGCCTGAGTTCATGATGGTAAAGTCGGGACTCACTCCCTCGTTCTTCAGTGCGTCGCGCACCAGGCTGCCGGTGGTTCCGGTGCAGACCAGGTGATGCTCCGACAGGAAGTCGGAGTTGTAAATCACCCATTCTACCATGTCTGCTTTTCGGTGGTCATGTGCCACCAGTGCGATTGTTAGTTTGCGTCTCATATGCCCAATTCTTCGCGGATAGCATTAATTTTCAGGAGGGTTGCTTCTTCAACCCGGGGAAGATCTTCACGCGACTTCACCACACCACGCGCTTCGATGTAGAACTTGATCTTGGGTTCGGTACCCGAAGGACGGATGGATAACTTGGTACCCTCCTCGGTGAAGTACTGAATCACATTCGATGTGGTGGGCATTTCCAGTGCAAACTGTTCGTTTCGCACATAGTCTGTCGCCTCCAGCTTCGCGAAGTCCTTGACCAGCGTAACGGGTGAGCCTCCGAGTGAGTGCTTCGGGTTGGCACGGAAATTCTTCATCATCGCTTCAATTTCGTCGGCACCTTCTTTTCCTTTTCGTACCAGGGAGATACCGACCTCCTTTGAGTAGCCGTATTCGAGGTAGATGTCTTCGAGCAGCTGATACATGGTTTTGCCGTTGTCTTTGGCCCAGGCAGCAATCTCTGCGAACAACGCACAAGCCGATACCGAATCTTTATCGCGTACAAAATCGCCTGCCAGAAAACCATAACTCTCTTCACCGCCACCGATGTACTTCTTGGTTCCCTCATTCTTGCGAATGATTTCAGCGATCCATTTGAAACCGGTATAGCAGTCGAACAGCTCAATCCCTTTCTTTTTGGCAATGTCCTTCACCAACTCGGTGGTGACAATGGTTTTTACCACATACTCCCTGCCCGTAAGCAGACCCAGTTCCTTGCGCCTGTTCATCAGGTAATAGAGATAAATCAGCATGGTCTGGTTGCCGTTGACCAGCATGAAGTTACCTTCATTGTCGCGGATGGCGGTGCCAATCCGATCGCCATCGGGGTCGGTGGCCATCACCAGTTCAGCGCCGGTTTCCATGGCTCTCTTTATGGCCAGATCAAGGGCTGCAGGTTCTTCGGGGTTGGGCGAAACCACCGTGGGAAAGTCACCGCTGATCACATCCTGCTCGGGCACATTGATGATCTGGGTGAAGCCGATGGCTTTTAATGTGTCGGGAACCAGGGTGATGCCTGTACCGTGAATGGGGGTATATACCATTTTTAAATCGTGCTGGCGCTTGATGGCATCGGGCGAGAGAACGAACTTGCGGACTTCTTCCATGAACGCCTTGTCCATATCCTTGCCGATGATCTCGATCAGCTTCTTGTTGCCTTTGAAACGTATGTCATCGACCGACGCAATGCGGTTTACTTCAGCGATGATGTTCTTGTCGTGCGGGCCCAGTACCTGTGCACCGTCGTTCCAATAAGCCTTGTAGCCATTATATTCTTTCGGGTTGTGTGAGGCCGTGATCATGATGCCACTCTGGCAGCCTAACTTCCTGATGGCGTAGGAGACCTCGGGTGTGGGGCGCAGGCTCTCATACAGGTACACCTTGATGCCGTTTGCACTGAAAATATCGGCCGATATCTCGGCAAAGCGGCGGCTGTTGTTGCGACAGTCGTGCCCAATCACCACTTTTATCTCATCTATCTCTGCAAATTCTTTCAGGAGGTAGTTGGAAAGCCCTTGGGTGGCTGAGCCTACGGTGTAGATATTCATGCGGTTGCTGCCGGCGCCCATGATGCCCCGCAAGCCACCGGTGCCAAATTCCAGATCTTTATAGAACGCATCGATGAGCTTCGACTTATCTTCACTGTCAAGCATTCGCTGTACTTCTTCTTTTGTCGCCGCATCGTAGTTTCCATTAATCCACGATTGAGCCTTGTCGGTCACAAACGCCAGTAATGTTTCTTCTTCCATTTTTATAAACGATGTTTTTTTATTTCTGTTAATTTACCGGTTCAACCTTGTACTTGTCTCCGGTTTGTTCCACAATTTTTTTGTAATACTCGTTGGAATAGCCGGGACGGGAGGGAGAATCCGGCAACCCATAAGGATTTCTTTTGAACGTGCCGTTTTCTTCTTTCTTGACGACCCCATCGACGTACTTCACCATCAGGTATTCACCCAGTTTCCGCCATTCAGCTACGCCATCCTTGACCTGCTGATTGGAATATTGGGTGAGATAATTGATCGCTTCCGATCGCGATTTTTTATAAAGTGCCGCTGCCTTTTCCTCTACTCCGGACTGGGCATCTTTAAAGCGTTCTTCGAGGGAGGATTGTATCTTGACCATGTCTACACTCATGTCGCTGTAGCGGGTGTATACCATGTTGGAGACCCAGTTGTGGATCCAGAAAGCCGAATTCCAGGAGAAGGTGAGCAGGTCACCATTGCCCACGGCCATTTCTTGTGGGACATCGGTATGCCCGCAATAGATGGGGTAATAAACGGTCTGTGCAGCATCGTCGACACCGAACCAGAGGATGCCGCCAATCTCATTGGGAAGCCATGCACGCATTTGTGCCACAAAGGAGAACCCAGTCTGCTGCGTGGCTGTGGGCCGTTCGTTGCAATATTCCACGGAATCTACTTCAAAGGTGAGGGGCGACCAGCGGTAAGGGGAGTTGAAGGGGCCTGCGCCCACGTCGAAACGCCAGTCGAGCTCGGTGCCTTCATAATGATCGCGCATTTGCTGTTGAATATCGTGCACGCTCAGTTTCCTGTCCGGTTTGATGTATAGGGGCATGGGGTCTGTTGTCTTTCCCTGTGCATAGGTTACATACTGGGCCATATCCTTGTTTACCTTGTTGAAGAACGACCATACACGGGCCTCACAGAAACGCAAGGCGCCAAAATCGAGTGGTGCATAGGCTTTGGCAAAGCTGAAGTCGGCATCGTTGCCCGAGTAATAACCTTTCTCACGGGCGAAGGAGATCACATCGGGTGCATAGAGGCAATTCTCGGGATCATCCAGCGGAAACTGTTGAATGCGGGCCTGGTTTGCATGGGCCGAAACACAATCGTCGGGGATCCGCACGGCAACCCATACGGCACCTTTGTTGCCGACACCCTTGCCGATCATCTCCATCACCCACACCTCGTTGGGATCGGCAATGGAGAACGATTCGCCGGAGCTATAATAGCCATGATCCCGCACGAGCCCTGTCATGATGGTGATGGCTTCACGGGCATTGCGGGCCCGCTGCAGCGTGATGTAAATGAGGCTTCCGTAATCCATGATGCCGGTAGAGTCGACAAGCTCTTCCCGACCGCCAAAGGTAGTTTCCCCAATGGCAAGCTGATGTTCGTTCATGTTGCCTATCACGTTGTAGGTCTGGAGAGCCTGCGGAATTTCACCCAGATACTTTCCGGTATCCCACTCGTTGACCTTGAGCTTTTCACCGGGACGGTATTGTCTGGCCGGCCAGTGATATAGTTCTCCGTATAGTCCGTATGAATCGGCCGCATAGGAAATAAGCGTGGAGCCGTCGGTGGATGCTTTTTTCCCTACCAGCAGGTTTGTACAGGGGAAAGTGGAAAAAATGGTACTTGTTACTAAAATGGCAGAAAGTATGATTTTCCTCATAATGGATATTGCACAACTGTTATTTTATATACTGCGTAAAGATACTTTATTTTGTTTAAACTGTACAAAGAGCGGAATGGATATTTTTTCTTGAAGTTGAAAAAAGGTATACGAGGTATGGAAAAAAAAGGTATTTTTGTATCACAATGTTTCTATCAGTAAACATGTGGGTTGCGAATGAAGGAGAGGGTTAAGATATTTACATCGAAAAGGATTCTGGGACTTACTGTCACACAGATTGTCGTGCTGCTGGTCTTGATTGTGGTGCTTTTTTTCTTCAGTGACAGCAGTGTGATAAAAAGGATTCGTTATGAATCGCAGATCAGAAACCTTGAATCACAAATTGAATTTTATCGCGAGCAAACCAACATAGACAAAGACAAGTTGAATGAATTACAATCCAATAAAGAGGACCTCGAGAAGTTTGCCCGTGAGAATTATTTTATGAAAAAAGAAAACGAAGATGTTTTCATAATCGATTGAATGAAAAATGATGAGGAATACAAAAGATATCCTGTTGCGCATCTCCGCCACCTTCATCCTTCTGTCTGCCGGGCTCTACCTGTTTTTACCGGAAATAGCACCCTGGCTTATGGCGCTTTCTGTAGCTACTTTTTCGGCTATAACGGCTACGACTCCCTATCCGGGGAAAAGTATCCGTGGAAAAAGACTATTCAATATACAACTCTTTGCCTGTATGTTCATGGTGGTGGCTACCTACCTCATGTTCAGGCATATAAACGAATGGGTGTTGGCAATGATCTCCGCTGCTGTTTTTCTTTTGTATGCTGCCGTGGTGCTGCCCAAGGAGCTTGAAAAGGAAAAGAAAAAATAATGAGATGACAGGTCGTGTGCGACTCTTGATGAATTGGAAATGAATAGAAGTGTACTTATTATTGATGACAATCTGACCGTTTGCCTCATGCTGAAATCGTGGCTGGTAAAGCAAGGATATATGGTAGAAACAGCATCCAGTACGAGTGAAGCAAAAAAAATGGTGAAAGAAAATCCGTTTGATCTCATCCTCACCGATGTCAGGATGCCAGATTCCGATGGATTGACATTTTTATCATGGGTGAAGAAATTTGATTCGGACATCATCGTCATCATGATTACTGCATATGCCGATGTGGAATCGGCAGTTTTATCCATGAAATCAGGTGCGGCAGATTATATTCCAAAACCCATTGAGCCGGAGTATTTATTTAAAAAGATTGAGGAAGCTTTTCAAATGCAGGAGCTTAAACAACGGAAGCGTCGTTTTGCAAATGACTTCATCGTACCTCCCGGAGAGGAATATCAGGTGCTGCTCAGCCAGCTCGATCAGATTGCCGAATACAATAAACATCAGTTGTTCATTGGTGCCAGAGGCACAGGAAAAGTATCGACAGTGAGGTATATTTACGAGAAAGGTATTTATCTCTCCGGACCCCTGGTTTTGCTGGATACCGATCAGCTTAGCGACTGCAAGAGCAGCGGTTGGCAACATCCCAATACAGAAGAGAGTTGTTCCTTGTTGATGGAAAAGTTCAATGCTGCACGGGGTGGCCTCCTGCATATCAGAAAGGTGGATCAGTTGGATACAAACCTTCAGAACGAGTTGCTGAACCTCCTCACCAGACAATCCAAAGATGAGTTTTTCACCCAGATCATCATGACAACGGAGAAAAACAAGGAGATACTCGAAAAAACATTCATTCCCAAACTTTATAACCTGCTCGTGGAGGAAAGCATCACACTGCCTACCATAAGAGGAAAAAAGGAGGTCATCGACGCTTTCGTCATCCACTTTCTCCATTTTGCCAATCATAACCTTGATAAACAGATACAAAGCATAGATCGGGCCATATACCAGCAGATGTATGAGTATGCCTGGCCAGGGAATATTCAGGAACTCAAGAACAGCATTCTTCAGGCCGCATTGCTTACAGAGGGAAAACATATGCCGGCCACTATTACGCCCCGTTTGTTCGGAAAGAACATGTGGAAGCAGGGTGGACAAGCCAATGTCTCTAACGTGATACACAATCTGAGAAAAGAGAATTACGAGAAAGAAAAAATAATAGAGGCACTGAGACTGGCCAAGGGAAACAAAACCATGGCCGCATCGATATTGAATATAGACAGAAAGACGTTATACAATAAGATAAAATTGTACAACGTGAACACTTAATCTAATTTAACCATATTATGCGAAAGACAGGCTTTAAAAAAATGAAGTTCACTGTAATCGCGGGATACCTGTTGGTCGTGGTAGTCATGACCCTGGGATTGTATTGCCTTTACAGAAATCTGGTGAATTATTCCAGTCAAAAGATCAGAAACGAAGATCTTTCGTCGCTCCTGATTGTGGGAAACACGCTTTCAAAATTATATGAAGTAGAGAGCGATCAAAATCTGTTTACCGCGGAGAATGCCCGGCAATATTTTCTGAGATATGATTCACTTGTCCCGGAGATTCACCATAATCTGATCTTGCTCAAGCAAACTACCCATCATCCATCTCATGTGAATAAGGTAGATACAATCGTACGCCTGATAAACGATAAAAAAGAAAATCTTCAGGCTGTAGCTTTGCTGCTCGATTCGTTGAACCGGATGCCTGAGGTTACAGGCAACGAGCACACATTCCGGGTCATCGTCGACACACTCATTAACAAGGTACGCTATTCGGAACAATTGGATATGGCGCGACAAAAGGAGCTTCAACGCGTTTTCAGCCAGCAACTCGATACCATGTACACCACCAACCGCATGCTTACTGCACGCATCGACGACCTTTTAAAAGACATTGAACAGGATGAAATGAGTAATTCGCTTCGGCTTGTCACCGAGAAGGGGCAGATTTTGAGGGGGTCACAACGAACCATGTTCGTAATCTCCGTTCTGGCGATACTTATTGCCCTTTCTTTTAGCATTCTTTTCCTGGTGGATATCCACAAAAGCCAACGTTACCGTCGACAACTGGAGAGGTCCCTCAAAAGAATCTCCCGCCTGCTTGCGTCGCGGGAGAAGCTGATGCTTGCTATCTCACACGACATCAAAGCACCCATCAGCTCCATTATGGGCTATATTGACCTGATGGATAAAAGTGTAAGTAAACCGGAGAATAAATTTTGGCTCAGCAACATGAAACATTCCGCTGAACATGTGCTGGAGCTAGTGTCGATGCTCCTCGATCATCATCAGCTTGAGGCGGGAAAGTGGAAACCCAATGAGATCAACTTCTCACTGCCTGCCCTGGCTGCAATGACAACCGACAGTTTCAAACCCCTGGCACAACAGAAAGGACTGGCCTACCATGTGGAAAACAACATTCCAGCTGAGATGATCTGCTTCGGTGATCCTTACATGATGAGACAGATCATGAGCAACCTCCTCTCCAATGCCATCAAATACACGGCTGAAGGGGCTGTTACGATTGTTACAGCAGTAAATGAGAAAGAGGGGCGCAAATGGTTCTTCTTCTCCGTTTCTGATACCGGTGAAGGAATTGAAGTCTCAAACTATCAATATATATTCCAGGAGTTCAGCAGATTGCACGTTCTGGACTGTGAGACAGGACAGATCGAAGGCTGCGGCTTGGGTTTGGCCATCACAAAAGGCTTTGTGAATGTGCTGCAGGGCAGCATCACCTTAACTTCGGAAAAAGATAAAGGATCGGAGTTTGTGGTGGAAATACCGCTGAAAGCGGCAACGCAACAGGTAGAAGAGACGAAGAGTGATTGGTCGGATCTGGAAGGTGTTAATGTGCTCGTTGTAGATGATGATCCCATTCAACTGACCATGATGGCAGGAATGCTACAAAAGAAAAAAATGCAATGTATGGTCGAAGCCAATCCGGAGAAGGTGCTTTCCCATCTGAGTAAAAACAGGTTCGATATTGTCTTTATGGATATCCGCATGCCACATATCAATGGTATATCACTGGTGGAGAAAGTGCGCCTCCGTCATGATATAGCGGAGCTGCCTATCATCGCCCTCTCTGCGAGATCGGAAATCTCAGCTGCAGAACTGCACACGGCCGGCTTTACCGGATACCTGTCTAAACCGTTTAGCTCGGACACCTTGTACGGTGTCATCCATCATTATGTGAAAGAGCAACAACAGGAAATCAGCTACCAGCCGCTACCGATGTCACTCCACACCAAAGGGGCCGCAGCACTGATCGATTTTGTGAAGGAGGATAAGCAGGTGTCTAGGGAGATACTTCAGTCGTTTGTCAAGGAGACAACGGCCAACATTGAGCAGCTGAAAGAAATGTTTGCAACAAAAGAGGAGGCGTCGTTAAGCGATGTTGCCCACAAGATGCTGCCTCTTTTCCGGATGATGGGCGACGATGTGCTGGTCGACCTGTTGTGCCTGCTGGAGGAGGGGTATCGCCTGAGAGGAAAGCAGGAAACAACCTTGCTGGATAAGTTGATGGAAAGTGTGAAAGAGGCTGAAGGTTTACTCATAGACATGGAATGAAAAGAACATGACACACGATCAGATTACCAGTCGATTCAAACGGTATCTTCTCCTGGAAAAAGGACTGGCGTCCAACACCATCGAAGCATACATGACCGATCTGCAGAAACTGATGTTTTTTTGCGAGACGCGTCAGATAAGCCCTTTACACGTGGGACGTGACCACCTGGAGGAGCTCCTGGCTACTTTGTACGAAGATGCACGCTCACCACGCTCGACTGCCCGGACAATTTCGGGGTTGAAAGCTTTTTTCCGTTTTCTGCAGTTGGAACAATACCGCGACGACAATCCCGCTGAGCTGCTGGAGTCTCCAAAAATCGGACTGAAGCTGCCGGTGGTGCTGTCGGTGGAAGAGATTGATGCCATACTGGCTGCCATCGATCTCTCCACGGCAGAGGGAACACGCAACAGTGCCATCATTGAAACACTTTACAGTTGCGGGCTGCGTATCTCGGAGCTTACAGGCCTTCGTTTCTCGGATTTCTTCCCCGAAGAGGGTTTTATCCGTGTAGAAGGGAAGGGTAGCAAACAACGTCTGGTGCCCATCTCCGATGTTGCCATCCAGAAGATCAGAGACTGGTTGTCTTATCGCCGTGAGATCGTTATCAAAAAAGGAAGTGAGGACATCCTGTTTGTGAGCGGAAGGGGTAAATCCATCTCCCGGATTACGGTTTTTCACTTTATCAAACAATACGCTGAAGCCGCGGGACTGCAAAAGAACATTAGTCCCCACGTTTTCAGACATTCTTTTGCTACACACCTGCTGGAAAGAGGCGCCAATATCCGGGTGATTCAGGAGATGCTGGGACACGAGAAGATCACGACTACAGAGATTTACACACACATCGATCGTAACTTCCTACGGCAGGAGATCATTGAACATCATCCGCGGAACAAGAAGAAATAAGAAAGTTTACCGACCCTGCCTACGGGAGAAATTTATCGGGAAAACAAACGATGCTCCAAGATAAATTCTTATATTTGCTCATTGAAACAAAAAACAAAAAAGATATAACATCATGAAATTTGTAGTATCAAGCGCCACGCTGTTGAATCATCTGCAGGCTATCAGCAGGGTGATCAACTCCAAAAACACCTTGCCCATTCTGGACTGCTTTCTGCTGGATCTGAAAAATAGTACACTCACATTGACAGCCGCTGACAGCGAAACACGATTGGAAACATTGGTGGAGGTGAATAGCACCGAAGGTGAGGGAAGCCTTGCCATCAATGCCAAAAACCTGCTCGATCCGCTGCGTGAATTGCCCGACCAACCTCTTACTTTCGATATCAACGACGAAACACTGGAGGTCTTCATTTACTACCACAACGGAAAATATAATTTCGTGGGACTAAAGGGCGATGAATATCCCGAACCAAAGGTACTGAAAGACTCTGCGCTGAAACTGACAATCGATGCCGAGACCCTTTTCTCTGGCATCAACAGAACGGTATTTGCCACAGCCGATGACGAACTGCGCCCCGTGATGAATGGTATCTATTTTGATATTACTACAGACGATCTTACTTTTGTGGCCTCCGACGGACATAAACTGGTGCGCGTGACCACTACTGAGGCAAAGGGTGATGGCCGCTCTTCGTTTATACTGCCTAAAAAGCCGGCGAACCTGTTAAAGTCGCTTCTCCCCAGGGAAAGTGGCACCGTGGAAATTGTCTTCGATGAAAATAACGCCTACATTTCCATGTCATCCTATAAGATGGTGTGCCGCTTTGTTGAAGGACGTTATCCAAACTACAATTCCGTCATACCACAAAATAATCCGAACTCAATCAAACTCGACCGTCTGGCACTGCTCAATGCACTCAAAAGGGTTTCTGTATTCTCTAATCCGGCCAGCAGCCTCGTGAAGCTGCAGCTTTCCGAAGAGAAGATCGTGGTTTCGGCGCAGGATATCGATTTCCTCACTGCAGCCGAAGAGATGATCCCCTGCAACTATGATGGCAATGTGATGAACATCGGCTTCAAAGCAGCTTTCCTGATTGACATCCTCAACAACATACCCTCTTCGGATGTGCGGATTGAACTGTCAGACCCCTCGCGGGCGGGGCTTATCCTTCCGGTAGAGAAAGAGGAGAACGAAGATATGCTGACGCTGCTCATGCCCATGATGTTGAACGACTAACCCCATTGACATGCAATTGAACCTCAAAAACCCGATGGTCTTTTTTGATCTGGAGACCACCGGAGTCAGCATCACCCATGACCGCATCGTGGAGGTGTCTTTTCTGAAAGTGTATCCCAATGGAAAAGAAGAAATTAAATCGCGCCGCATCAACCCGGGCATGCCCATCCCGCCGCAGGCGACAGCCATTCACGGCATTACAGACGACGACGTAAAAGATTGTCCTACTTTCAAACAGGTAGCCCGTTCCCTGGCTGATCAGCTCGAGGGGTGCGACCTGGCAGGGTTCAACTCCAGTCGTTTTGATGTGCCCATGCTGGCTGAAGAGTTTCTCCGTGCCGGTGTGGATTTCGACATGAGCAAACGAAAGTTTGTGGATGTGCAAATCATCTTTCACAGAAAAGAACAGCGTACACTGGAAGCAGCATATGCTTTCTATTGTAATAAACAGTTGGAAAATGCCCACTCTGCAGAAGCCGATGCCATGGCGACTTATGAGGTACTGAAATCACAACTTGATCGTTACCCGGATCTTTCCAACGACATCGATGCCTTGTCGAAAGAGTATTCAAGTTTCAACAACAACCTCGATTTTGCAGGCCGGATCATCCTCAACGAAGAGGGAGTGGAGGTCTTTAACTTCGGGAAACACAAAGGTAAACCCGTTTTACAGGTACTCAAAAATGAACCTGGCTATTACAGCTGGATGATGGAGGGTGATTTCCCATTGAACACCAAGCAGGTTCTGACAAAAATAAGGCTGAAAGAGTTAAACGGATAAATTCCAGTATATGCCACGCTACTTCGTGACACTTTCATACAATGGCAGGAACTACGTAGGATGGCAGATTCAGCCCAATGGAACCAGTGTACAACAGGTGGTGCAGGATGCGCTCTCGGTGATACTGCGGGAAAGTGTGGCCGTAACGGGAGCCGGAAGAACCGATGCGGGGGTGCATGCCCGTAAAATGGTGGCTCATTTCGACTGGGAGGGAGATTTGTTTTTGGCTGCTGACCTGGTTCATAAAATGAACAACTTTTTACCCAAAGATGTGTCGATTGCCGATATCAGAGCGGTAAAGCCCGATGCACATGCCCGCTTCAGTGCACTCTCACGAACCTACAGCTATCATGTTACCACACAAAAGGATCCTTTCCTCCATGAGCTGACCCACCGGATTTATTTTCATCCCGATCTGCAACAGATGAACAGGTTGTGTGATGTGTTAAAGGAATACAGTGACTTTACCAGCTTCAGCAAGGTTCACACCGACGTGAAGACCAATCTCTGCAGGATTGAAAGTGCCCAGTGGAAGCAAACGGAAAGTCATGCATATGTGTTTACCATTACTGCAGATCGTTTCCTCCGGAATATGGTGCGTGCCATTGTGGGAACGTTGCTCGAAGCGGGTAGGGGACGCATCGATGAGCGAGGATTCCGCCGTATTATTGAGGCCCGAAACCGAAACGTCGCGGGCGACTCTGCGCCGGGACATGCCCTTTATCTGGAAGAGGTAGTCTATCCCGACGATATCTGGCTATGAAGAGAGATTTCTGGTAATTGATGAAATAGAACGACGACAGGTATTTGAAAAAAACGCGATGAGAGTAAATCTCACCGCGTTTTTTTGTTCTTTTCCCGAATTTCTTTCTGCCATGGTCAGTCGTTCATGGAGATCAGAAACTCCTCGTTGCTCGATGTGCGTCTCAATCGGTTTAACAGGAACTCCATCGCCTCCACCGAGTTCATGTCGGAGAGGAAATTGCGGAGCACCCACATGCGATTGAGGGTCTCTTCGGAGAGCAGCAGATCGTCGCGTCGTGTGCTGGAAGCAATGATGTCTACAGACGGGAAGACACGTTTGTTGGAGAGGCGGCGGTCGAGCTGCAGCTCCATGTTACCTGTACCCTTGAATTCTTCAAAGATCACGTCATCCATCTTTGATCCGGTATCGGTGAGAGCAGTGGCAATGATGGTGAGCGAGCCCCCGTTCTCGATGTTGCGGGCAGCACCGAAGAAACGTTTCGGTTTGTGCAATGCGTTGGCATCCACACCTCCCGAGAGCACCTTTCCCGATGCCGGCTGCACGGTATTGTATGCGCGCGCCAAACGGGTAATGGAGTCGAGCAGGATCACCACATCATGTCCACATTCAACCAGGCGGCGGGCTTTATTCAGCACAATCTCGGCAATCTTTACGTGACGATCGGCAGGCTCATCAAAAGTGGAGGCTATAACTTCGGCCTTTACGCTGCGCTCCATGTCGGTAACCTCTTCGGGTCGTTCATCAATGAGGAGGATGATCATGTATACCTCCGGATGGTTGTCGGCAATAGCATTGGCAATGTCTTTGAGCAGCATGGTTTTACCGGTCTTGGGCTGTGCCACGATCAGGCCGCGCTGTCCTTTCCCGATGGGAGAAAACATGTCAACTACACGGCAGGAGAGATTGTCGTTGTGTCCTTTTGTGAGATTAAATTTCTCATTTGGAAAGAGTGGTTTCAAATGGTCGAAAGGTACGCGGTCACGCACATCATCGGGCTTGCGGCAGTTGATGAGGTCTACCTTTACCAGCGGGAAAAACTTCTCTCCCTCTTTGGGCGGACGAATGGGACCCTCCACTACATCACCGGTCTTGAGGCCGAAGAGACGTATCTGCGATTGTGATACATAGATGTCGTCGGGCGACGACATGTAATTGTAATCGGAAGAACGCAGAAATCCATATCCGTCGGGCATGATTTCCAATACACCCGAAGCGGTCAGGATACCGTCGAAGTCATATGTTGCATCTTTTTCTTTCTGTGGCTGTGACTGTGACTGTGGTTGTGTCTGTGGCTGCGCCTGTGTCTGTGGCTGATTAGGCGAAGGATGTGCCGCCCGGGGCTGTTGTGCCTGAGGTTGTTGTTTGGGCTGCAATGGCGAGGGTGCCAGTAAATCCATCAGGGAAATCTTGCTTCCTGCCTGGGGTATTTCTTTTGCGGGAGCAGCGGGTATCTCGGCCGTGGGATCTTCGGCTACCACCGGCGGCAGCGTTACGGGTGCGGGTACATCTTTTTTCTCTTCGTTCCTGTGCTTCGAAGACCGGAAGACCAGTTGAAGCGGTTTCGACGAAGTTTTTGTTTCTTGTTGAGGAGTCACGTTCTTTTCGCTCACCTCTTTTTTATCTGTTCTGTTTTCGGCTGGCTCTTTCTTTTCGGCTGTTGTTTCAATTACCTCCTTCGCCACCTCCTTGTTTGTTACCTCGGGTTTCACGGGTGCGGGAGTTGTGGCCGGAACGACAGGTGTGGCTTCCTGTTTGGTTCTTTCCAGAAGAACTTCCTCCTTTTTTTTCAGCCTGGGTTTTTCGAGAGAAGCAACAGGTTGTGTCTGCTTGGGGGGATTGTTTTTTTGTTCTTTCTTGCCCGCCTCGTTCTCTTTGATTTCCTCTTTTTTAGCGGCAGGTTTATTTTTCTGGTTCTTAGGTTTTTCGGTTCGGTTTCTGTCGCCATAGTTTTGTTTTGTACCCGCGTCGGCGGTTATTTTTTTTGTTTCGGCGATAGCCTGCTCATCTAAAATCTTGTAGATGAGTTCTTCTTTTTTATAGGCATCTGGGCGTCTTATGCCCATTTCTTTGGCAAGAACCCGCAATTCTGTGGTAAGCTTTTCATTCAGCTCGATGATGTTATAAGCCATGTAGATCTATTGAAATTCGTTATAGATGTTGAAAAAAAGTTGTTCTGAATCATGCCCGACCGGGGTGATGTATGCATAGAAACATACTTTTCAGCAATAAGTGGCCGGAGATAATTTGGTTTTGAAATGAATTTGTAAATGATTAACAGTAGTATGAGTAAATGTACTGTCGAAGATTCAGGGGCAAAGGTACTGTTTTTTTTGAATATCCGGAATAACTTTTACTTTTTTTTTGGAGCGATCAACAAACAAAGACCTAAAGACCCTCCATATTCAATCCACTGGAAACGTTGGCCCTCCTCTGAAGCTCATTTTTGTATAGCAGCGACCGCTTTCTGTCGAGTGAGTTGGGCGCTGTTGACGCTGTGAAAAAATCATGTGCCAACTCAGCCCACTCCAGAGCTTTTGTCATATCGCCCATCATCTCCCAGGCGAGTGCAATGTTGTTCGCCGCCTTTGCTTTTTCTTTTTTGTTGGAACGGGCTTGATAAAATGCTTCCCATTTCTCAATTGCTTTCATCCAATCGGCACCTTTGGCATACACCTCTCCTTCCCGCATCAACGTGTGGGGTAGTGTATAATACCACCTTTCCTGCATTTCCCAGTATGGTGCAAAGACTTTGGTCATTTTTTCGGCTGCTCTCACCGCCAGCTCCTTCATCGCCTCTTCGCGAGAGGGTAGTATCACCTCGGCATAAGCACGCTTGTCCTGGATGTCGAATCCTTCCCAACGAAGGCTGTCGTAATACTGTAACGCCGGAATCTTTCCTTGCATGGTGGGCATGTAAACCCTGATGATTGAATGTATTTTCCCGGTCATTCCACTGTAGGTATAACCCTGTTGTCGGAACATGTCTTGTCGTGTGGTCTGGAGAATGAGCTTGTCGAGCGAGACAACAGCATCGGCATCGGTTTCTTTCTTGATCTGGTCCATCTGCGCCGGTGTGAGCGGCCGTTCCTGGAAGAAATCAGAGTCGCTGCGCAAGGGATCGGGATAAAAGAGCACGTTCTGAAAATAATCCTCTTCATTCAGAAATTGGGTTAGTGCCTCCATATAATAAATAGCGATACTGTCGGCCGATGCTTTCGTCCTTTCAGACGAGGATTTTCCAACCAGTGTTGTTTCATGTCCTATGTTATCGGGCTGTTGCACCACATTGTTCACCAACACTAGCGAGAGCACCTGCGAAGGGAGTGCCAACTCCGCCGGTTCACGGGTTTCCACGGTCAGGTAATTGATGCCGGCACAACTGCCCAAGAGCAGCCCCATCACTATCACAACGAGTAAAGAGCCTGTTTTTTTCATTTGGGATATTTTATTTTCACTACAAAGATATGATATTTTACCTGGACTTTCGCAAGCAGCCGAGGCGAATGATTTGTTGACCACCACAGAATCACACGAGAGATGCGTTACTTAATTAACATATTTGTCTGCCCAAATGTTTGTATGCTGATTTTTATTTTTTTTGAAAGTTCATATTGGCATGGGTAACTACATAAAAATTTGTGTATATTTGCTCCCTTAACAGATTACGCTTTTTTCATGCAATCGTTCACAAGAAATGCGATGAGCGCATTTTGGTATGTTTTGTCACGAAGAAGTGCGTGAGAATACCCAAAAGAAACAAACAAAATAGACTACAATGGCTTTTAACATTATTGTGTTGGCTAAGCAGGTCCCCGACACGCGCAATGTGGGGAAAGATGCGATGAAAGCCGACGGAACCGTGAACAGGGCTGCATTGCCTGCAATTTTTAACCCGGAAGACCTGAATGCGATGGAACAGGCTCTGGGCATCAAGGAACGCTTCCCGGGATCAAGAATCACAGTGCTGACCATGGGTCCTGGAAGGGCTGCCGACATACTGCGGGAAGGCCTTTTCCGTGGTGCAGACGATGGGGTGCTGCTGACTGACAGAGCTTTTGCCGGTGCCGATACGCTGGCTACATCGTATGCCTTGTCGATGGCTGTGCGCAAAATAGGAAAAGTCGATCTCATCGTCGCCGGACGTCAGGCCATCGATGGGGATACTGCGCAAGTGGGGCCACAGATTGCCGAGAAACTTGGTATTCCACAGATTACCTATGCCGAAAATATCGAGGCGATAGACAAGGATAAAATCACGGTCAAGCGACGCCTCGATAACGGGGTAGAAGTGGTGGAATGCCCGCTGCCGGCACTCATTACCGTGAATGGCTCCGCCCGCCCATGCAGGCCCCGGAATGCCAAGCTCCTTCAAAAATTCAAACATGCCAAAACGGTGACCGAGAGGCAGGTCGAGAACCTCGACTACATCGATATATACAGCAGTCATCCTTATCTGAATCTGACCGAATGGAGCGTTGCCGACGTGCAAGCCGACCCGGTGCAGTGCGGTCTCTCAGGCTCTCCCACGAAAGTGAAAAAGATTGAGAACGTGGTCTTTCAGGCCAAGGAGAGCAAGCGTTTGAGTGACAACGATGCCGAGATTGATGAGTTGATGAGAGAACTGATAGAAAATCACACGATTGGATAACACGAGGAATCAAACAATATGAACAATTTATTTGTATATCTGGAAATAGAAGAGGGCACGGTAGCCGAGGTAAGCCTGGAACTACTCACCAAGGGACGATCGTTGGCCAATCAGCTGAACTGCAGGATGGAAGCCATTGCCGCCGGTGCCCATCTCGACAGCATAGCCCAACAGGTTTTTCCCTATGGCGTGGATGTGCTGCATGTCTTCAAAGAGGAACGGTTGTCGCCCTATACCACCATGCCACATACCTCCATCCTGGTAGAGCTGTTTAAAAAAGAAAAACCGCAAATCTGTCTGATGGGCGCGACCATCATCGGACGTGATTTGGGCCCACGTGTCTCTTCAGCATTGGGTAGCGGACTGACTGCCGATTGTACTTCCCTCGAGATCGGAGATCACGAAGAAAAGAAAGAAGGCAAGATTTACAAGGATCTGCTTTATCAGATACGTCCTGCCTTTGGCGGCAACATCGTGGCCTGGATCATCAATCCCGATCACCGTCCGCAAATGGCTACGGTACGGGAAGGGGTCATGAAAAAAGAAATTATCGATCCTTATTATAAAGGTGAAATAGTGGAACATACGGTGAGTGACTTCGTGAAGGAGGAGGACTACGTAATCTCTGTCATCGATCGGCATATTGAAAAGTCGAAAGTAAATATCAAGAACTCGCCCATCATTGTTTCCGGAGGATACGGTGTGGGATCGAAAGAGAACTTCCAGTTGCTCTATCAACTTGCCGATGTATTGGGTGCCGAAGTGGGTGCCTCTCGTGCTGCTGTGGATGCAGGATTTGTAGAACATGAACGCCAGGTGGGACAAACCGGCGTAACTGTGCGTCCCAAGGTATATATTGCCTGCGGGATCTCGGGACAGATACAACACATCGCCGGGATGCAGGATAGTTCACTCATCATCTCCATCAACAACGATCCCGATGCCCCCATTAACGCCATTGCCGATTATGTGATCACGGGCGAAGTGGAGAAGGTGATTCCAAAGATGATCAAATATTATAAGAAGAATACAAAGTAACAGATTGAGTGATGATCGATTCGTTGATCTGTTGATCATAAAAAGTAATTGATTTCATTCAGAACGAAGAACTAAATTTATGGCAAATTTTTATACCGATACACCCCAATTCAGGCACTACCTTCAACATCCGTTGATGAAGAGAATTGTGGAATTGAAAGAACGGAATTATACCGACAGAGAGACGTACGACTATGCCCCCATCGATTTTGAAGATGCAATGGACAGCTACGACAAGGTGCTGGAGGTGGTGGGAGAAATATGCGGCGAGATCATCGAGCCCAACGCCGAGGAGGTAGATCACAACGGTCCCACCGTAGCCAACGGTCGTGTGACCTATGCCGGTAACACACAGGAGAACCTCGACGTGCTCAACAGAGCGGAACTGATGGGTATGCGTTTTGCCCGCAAGTATGGTGGACTTAATTTTCCGATGGTGCCCTATATGATCAGTGCCGATATCGTGAGTCGTGCCGATGCGAGCTTTCAGAATATATGGATGCTCCAGGATTGTGGCGAGACCATCTATGAATTTGGTGATGAAGACCAGAAAAACAAATACATCCCGCGCGTGGTGAAGGGACAGACCATGTCGATGGACCTTACCGAACCCGATGCAGGGTCTGATCTTCAGGCCGTAATGCTGAAGGCTACCTTCAATGAAGAAGAGAATCAATGGTACCTGAACGGAGTGAAACGCTTTATCACCAACGGCGACTCTGATATTCATCTGGTACTGGCCCGTTCTGAAGAAGGAACCAAGGATGCCCGTGGCTTGTCGATGTTTATCTATGACAAGAGAAGTGGCGGAGTCAATGTCCGTCGCATAGAAAATAAGATGGGTATCAAAGGTGCGCCTACCTGTGAACTGGTGTTCAAAAATGCCAAGGCGGAACTGGTCGGCAGTCGCCGGATGGGTCTGATCAAATATGTGATGTCGTTGATGAACGGTGCCCGCCTGGGTATCATGGCCCAGTCGGTAGGTCTTTCCGAGGCCGCGACCCGTGAAGCATATCAATATGCGATAGAACGGCGTCAGTTTGGTAAGGCGATCATCACTTTCCCTGCAGTGTACGAAATGCTGGCAAACATGCGGGCCAAGACCGATGCCTCACGCAGCGTACTGTATGAAACCTGTCGTTTCGTAGACATATACAAGGCTTTGGAAGACGTTGCCCGGGAGCGCAAGCTGACACCCGAGGAGCGGGAGGAAATGAAATATTATTCGCGTCTGGCTGATGCTTTCACGCCGCTGGGCAAGGGAATGAGCAGCGAGTATGCCAATGAGAATGCGTATGATGCCATTCAGATTCATGGTGGTTCTGGCTATATGAAGGACTACAAATGTGAGCGACTCTATCGGGATGCCCGCATTACCAATATTTATGAAGGTACCACACAGCTGCAGGTTGTAGCTGCCATACGCCACGTCACCACGGGCACTTACCTGCAACGAATCGGGGAATATGCTGCCATGCCAGTTACTCCAGAGCTGGAGCCGCTGAAAAAAATATTGGTAAAGATGACAGAGATGTATGCAAAACTTGTGGAGCGTGTTACAGCACCCAAAGATGAAGAATATCTCGATTTTCATGCACGCCGCCTGGTGGAAAGCGCCGGACACATCATCGCCGGATATCTGCTGCTGCACGACGCCAACAAGAACCCGGAGCTCTTCCGTCGCAGCGCACAGGTATATGTCAATTACGGCCGGAACGAAGTAGTGAAGAATTACAATTTCATCGCTCAGTCGCGCATCGAAGACATGGCTTATTATAAGCCTGATCTGACGGAACAATAAAAAAAGATAATCAATTATTCAGAAAAGAAGGGGGTATGACAACTCCCTTTTTTTGTGTGCCTGCCTCAACCTGTAATGTTTTATGGTATGACTGTCACGGTAAAGCCATGCAGTTTATCTTCCAGGTCTGAAGAGTAGCTCCAGCTTGGGCTGGGCGCGCATTTTTCCTGTAAACATGTCGCGCATCCAGATCATTCCGGCCTCCATACCTGTGGTGGAGTTAAACCAATGCTCCACGGAGCCACCATAGTAGGGAGTATTCATCGTGGGCAGCATCGGTCCCTGCGGTTGGTTGTTGTTTTGTCTCACCGGCATGCCGCCATACGCATTCAGATACCAGTCGTCGTGCAGGCGGTAACGGGCATGAAGGTCGATCAGCAGGGCCGACTGGTTTAGTCTGAAATCATTTTGTCCGGTATGCACATAGCGGAGCTCCCCATCGATCGTCATATTGGGGTGCAGCATATAGGCTGCGTCGATTCCCACATTCCAAAGAGGGAGGATGCCAAAGTCGGAGTAATAGCCGCCTCTTATTCCCATATTCAGCAGCGGCGAGATGGCATAGCTGGCACCTGCATTTAAAATGTAATAGTTGCCTTTCCCAAACCAGGGTGTTTCCACCAGACCCAGCGTGGTTGATGAATGTAACAGCAGGTTGGGTGTGGGCATGGTGGCGGCGATGGCCGTGCGGCTTTTGGAAGTAATGAAATCAGATGCCACACCGCTCCATTGAATGCGCGGTAGGGAGGAATCCGGCGTTCTGTAGGGCATGTTTATTGTAAAACGTTGATGGGGTGTAAATTGTGGCTGCAGATTCGTAACCGGGTTCAGGCGGGGTAGCTTCAGCGAGATGCTCCCCGACTTCAGCGAGTCCGTTCCCTGTGAATGTATTTTGGGTGAGACTTCTCTTTTCAGACTGTCATTTTTCACGGGTATATCTTGTGCGAACCCTTCAGAGAGGAAAAAGGTCACTAGCAGCAATAGGCAAAACCGTTTCATACGCTTTTAAATAGGAGATGTTACGCATTCACACAAAGGTAATAAACTTACAAGAAAAATAACCAATCTCTCTTGGCGGTTTCTTTTTTTTTGTATTTCTTTGTTATCGACAAATAACAAACGCTAAATTAATTGCCTATAAGTCCTCTTTACTCCACTAGATTAACATAACTATTGAAGAAGTAAAGCAATGGATACTTTCACTGCGATGACCGATGAAGAATTGGTCGTCTCTTATGCGTGTGGCAACAATGCTGCGTTTGATCAGCTCCTCGAACGACATAAGCAGTCTCTCTACAGCTATATTTTTTTTACCGTACGCCACAACGGGCTGGCGGAAGATATTTTTCAGGATACCTTTATCAAGGCGATTACGACCATCAAGCAGGGAAGATACACCGAAACGGGTAAGTTCAAAGCATGGCTCATGCGGATTGCACACAATCTGATGATCGACTATTTCAGGCAGCGGAAAAACGAAAACACTGTTTCGAATGATGACTTTGAACCCGATCTATGGAACAATGCCTCGCTTAGTGAAGACAATGTGGAGGTTAAAATGGTGCACAAGCAGGTGCTCAACGATGTGAGAAAGCTTGTTGACTTCCTGCCTGAGTCGCAGCGCGAAGTGCTGGAGATGCGTTACTACAACGATTTAAGCTTTAAAGAAATAGCCGACAAAACCGGTGTGAGCATCAACACAGCGCTGGGACGCATGCGCTATGCCATTCTCAACATGCGTAAAATGGCTGAAGAGCATCAGATGGTACTCACCGTCGATTAAGGTACAAAAAAAAGCCCCGCGTTGTGCGAGGCTTTTTATAGGGTAGGAGTTCTAATCGTTTTGCACCGGCGGAGCAGATCTCTCTTTGCGTGCTTGTCTATACAGTTTGCTTTAAAAAAACTATAAAACTGAAACGAACGTTTAGGTTCATCGTGATCGCTCTACAGGGCAGATACTTCAGAATACGGATACTTCAAAAAACGTCTAAAACAGTGTTTGAAGCTGTCAAAGCAATCCTAAGAAGTCTCAATATCATTCGGCTCGATAACATTCAATCGTTTGATATTCATTTTTCCGGATTGTGAAGCAGAATAAATACGCTAAACACTTCTTTCAAATAATTGTCATACAAGTTGCCCTGATGATATACACCTGATAAAAAATGACCACGTAGATTGTATTCAACCTTTTTAAAACAGGTCGCTGCCGGGAAATAAATTTCCTGTAACAACTTCCATGAGATTTGGTTTTGTGACAATCTCCCCACTTTTGATGGGCAAACCGCACGCTTCCGAAAATCCTGATAGCTTTGCAAGCAGTTGCATCAACTGTCGGTGAAAATTGAATCCCCTAAGGGCTCGCTCTTCAACGTCGCTGGTGACAAGTGCTTTTGCTAAAGACAGATGGTGCAGCAGATATGCATTCAGTTTATCGGATGAAAGGCGCGAAGCCTTCCTCTTCAAAAACATTGGAATGAACAAACTTTGTTTGCTCATTACGTGAATGTGAATCTTCCGGTCGGTTGCAAAATGTCAAAGAACTCCTATATTTTTTTACGCTGTTCGTAAAGATGCGCTTCATTGTTGTTGTTCGCAAATATAACAACTCTCCAAACATATATGCAAGTATTTTTGGTAGTTATTATAAACAACTTATTCACAGGTTATCAACATATTTTCAAAATCCTTTTTATTGTTCTGATTATAAGTTGCTTGTATTGTGTAAGCGAGGGGTGCTTCGATAAAAAAGAGCAACTTTTAGCAAAAAATATTTCTATTTCTCTGTAAAAAGGCTTCCTGCCGGAAAATTATGAGTGGGTGGAGGTCAGCTGTAACCCCACAATCGAAAAAATAAGAGTGCCCAGGAAAAACATTCTCCAGAATGTGACCGGCTCTTTAAAGATTAGAATACCCAAAATTACGGTCCCCACTGCGCCAATTCCTGCCCAGACTGCATAAGCTGTGCCGGTAGGAATGGGATGGGAACCACCCATCGATTTAAAGAGTAGAAACATGCTTAGACTCACAGATATGAAAAACATACACAGCCAGAGCCACATCTCCTTTCCCGATGTGTGCTGCATTTTACCCAGACTCAATGCGAAGAGCGCCTCAAACAGGCCGCCCACAATTAAAATAATCCAATTTATACTTATCATATTTACCAGTTTATCTATTATTCCCAGCTGCGGTGAATGATGCTTCCTTTTTCTTCGTTGTTTTCGATGCGCAGGTGGACCTCGATCTCCTGCTGCATCTCCTCTACGTGGGAGATCAGTCCGACGATCCGGTTCTCCTTCCGGAGCGATTTGAGTGTGTCGAAGACGATGTCGAGCGACTCCCTGTCGAGCGTACCGAAACCTTCATCGAGAAAAAAAAAGTTTTGCTTTGACCGGGTGACCTGCTGAATATTGTCGGCCAGGGCCAGGGCCAGCGACAAGGAAGCCTGAAATGTTTGTCCCCCCGAAAGGGTTTTTACGCTTCTCACCTTGCCGCCGTTCATGAAGTCGCGCACCTGAAAGTTGTTATCGGGAGTGATCTCGAGACTCAGCCGCTGCCGGGTGAGCTGAAAAAATCGGTTGTTGGCTGCATGACAAAGGTTCTGCAGGTACACCGAGGAGATATAATTTACAAATCCGCTGGCCATAAAAAGTGATTTCATGGTCCGGATGTTCTCGGCTCTTGCTTCTAGTTGTTCTCGTTCTTTTTGCAGGATTATCTGGTTCTCCAGCTTTTTTTGGAGCTCCTCGAGCCGGGCAGAAATCTTTCCCCGCTCGTCGGTTTTCTGATCCTTTTGATCCTTGGTCAACCGGATCTCAGTAATCAGCTTTTGATGTGCCACCGCATCATATACCCGATCTCCTGCCTCGGTACGAAATTGTTCCCATGCGGTCCTGGTACGCAAGAGCTCCTCGTTAAATAATTTGATCCGTTCTTTTTCGGCGTCCACTTGCATCTTTTCAGCCAGTACCAGCCTCACCTCCTCGAGCGATTGAAAATCAGAGTTTTTTAACTCATCCGTCAACCTCTTTTCCAGATTTGCAATGGTCTGTTGCTCCCTCTGCCATTCATTGCGGTTAGTTTCCAGTCGCGTGTGAATCCGCTCTCTTTCGCTTTTACAGGCCAGCAGTTGTTCACTCCCTTGTCGGTACGCTTGTTCGATGCGCACGTAGGTTCCCAGTATCTGCTCTTTTTCTGCTTCGATGTGTTCAGAGGAAAGGCCCTCATATTGTTCATTGCGAATCACTTTCAATTGCTGCAGCAATGTTCTCCATGCGGCCTGGTGATCGGTGAGCGCATTTCTTAACAGCACCAGTTTATCCCGGGCTGCATCGCTGAGCTTCGCCAGCTTCTCCAATTTTGCAGTCGCTTCAATCACTGCATGATCCAGTGCCTTCGTCTGCGTCTCAATATCTTTGGCTGCGGCAAATGCCTGGTCGAGCTCCTCCCTGTTGGCATATTTTTCCCATACAAACCGTCGTTGATGGGCAGCCATTTTTTGTAGCTGCTCCTCCTTTTTCTGCTGCCACGCCACTTTGTCACGCCCGATTTGCAGTGAGCTCTTCTCCAGTAAATCCGTTTTCTTTTCTAATTCCGTTATCTGATTCAGGGCTGTCTCCCAGCGAGCTTTTTCATGAGCCAAGTGCTGCAGCTGCCCATCGATATCTTCACTCTGGTACCGTCGTGCCGGGTGATGCAACGATCCACAGAGGGGACAGGGATTGCCTTCTTCCAGATCTTCGGCATAATTTTTCAGTTTTTCCTTCACCAGCAAATGGGTCTCCTGCTCCTGCAGCACGAGCTGCTTCTTGTGGATCGTAGCGGCCGTTTTTTTCAACTCTTCCCTGCAAGCAGCAAAGTTGGCATCGGTCGGCAGCATGGCAAACAATGGTTGGGCCCATAATGCTGCATGCTCTGTTTCAAGAGCACGCTCTTCGCCCATGATCCGTTCCATGACCAATTCATTTTCAGCCAGCTGCTCATCGAAATGTCGCTTTTCAATATGCCAGGCATGGATGTTGGAGAGAAGAGAGAGATCGGGCATTTTGTCTCGTAGTGCTTTCACTTGTTTTTCGAGATGCTGTTTCTCCTCTTTTAGCTGTTCTACCTCCAGGGCAGTCTTGGCAAAATAAGCTTCACCCGTTTTCACCCTTGCGGTTTCCTCATCAATCTTTTGTTCGAGCGCCTTTATCTGTAAAAGGCAGTTGAGGTCGTCTGCTTTGACCTTCAGTGTTTCCCTTTTTTCATAATCCGGTTTCAGGGTATCCATCAGCTGCTCCAGCCTTACAATTTCTGCAGCGAGCGACTTTTCTTTTTCGGCGTCGTTCTGAAGGATCACTTTTCGCTCCTGCTCCTTTTCCCTGTTCTCTTTCAACGAATCCAACAGGTGTGTAAAGCGGTGAACGCACAACTCATAGCGTTTTACTTTCTCCTCCTGTTCTTTGTATGTGATTTCCTGCGACTGCAGTTTTTTGTATTTTTCTGCAGCCTGCTCTCTCTGCAGGATGATAGTCTGCAGCCGACGAAGTTGCTCTTCATTCTGTTGCATTTTCTCCAGAAGCAGATCGAACTCACCGATTTCTTTCTCCAGTTGAGTCAATTGTTCCTGATAGCCATCGGCCTGTTCGGGAGATATCTCACCCAGTTGTTGTAACTTCCCAGTTACATTTTGTCTCTTCTCGTTGTTTTTTTTCTCCAGGGAACCTACCTTGCCACCTAACTCAAATTTTCCCAGGTTAAAGAGTTCCTTCATCATCTGTGTGCGGTCTTTGTTCCCCAACTGGAGAAACTCCTGAAACTGTCCCTGCGGGATGATGATGGTACGCTTGAAGTTGTCGTAGCTCAACCCTGCAGCTTTTTCCAGCACAACATTGTCTATGGGGACCCATGCCCCTTCGATTCTCCTGTAGGCCGACCGATCGAGTGTCTTCACTTCATCAAAGCGCTTGCTGTTGCGTTTTCCAGTCACCATGGCACGATAGACACTTCCTTCTGTGCCTGATTCAAAAATGAAGTCGATCAGTAACTCATTCGATTTCAGGTTCATCATGTTGTAGTAGCGGTTATCCCGTTTATGAAGTCGATCGGTTTCTCCGTAAATAGCAAAAGTGATGGCTTCGAGGATGGATGATTTGCCGCTGCCCACACCACCAAAGATGCCAAAGAGCCCGGCAGCGGTGAGCTTGGTGAAATCAACAGTCTGCTTCTTCTGGTAGGAGTAGAGCCCCTGTATGGTGAGTGATATCGGTATCATTTCTCATCCTCCTCTGCCAGGATCTCCTGAAATAGTTGTATGATCTCTTTATTGGGTTCTTGTCCCTTCTCATGCAGGAAATAATCACGAAAAAGGCTTTCCATGCTTTGGGTCAGATCGATGTGGAAAGTGGAACCTGATGATATATCTCTGTTGGCGATTTCAGGAATTACCGAGATGATCCCCTCGTGTACGGCATTGAGGTGGCGCCGATCCGTTGCTGTCAGGTAGCTGTCGGTGACCAATGTGAGTTCCACTAGGGCATCCTTATTTTCGGAAAGCCATGTGACGGCATCATCTATGCCATGAGCTTTTTTGCGAAGGAGTCGTTTTCCTTGCGTAAGCGGAATCTCCCGCACCGTGGCTGTTTGACCCGGCATAGCTTCCACCAGCAACAACCATTTCTGCTGGTTAGCTTCGGCAAAGCTGTAGGAAAGAGGGCTCCCGCTATAATAAACCGGTGAGGGCGATGCGTCTGTCTGGTGCATACGGTGCAGATGACCCAAAGCCGTATATTGAATCTGTGAAGGGATGTTTTCGGTGTAGACAGCCTGTGCACCGCCGACATGCAGGATGGGTTTCTCCTCTTCGGGTTCTTCGGGAAGGGGATTGCCCTTTTTCACCATAAAGAGATGTGACACCAGTATGTTTACTCCCAGATCGTCACAATATCTGTCTGCCAGCTGCTGCCATCTCTCCTGGAGGAGGTTTCGCAGCTCCTCTTCGCTGTTCTCCTGTCCCAGAAATGTTTTCAGTCTGTATTCATTGGCATAGGGAGTAAGCAGCAACCGCAGTGGTTCCTCGCATGTCGGGAGGCGCAGCTCAAGAAAGCCATTGTCGCTCCGCATCACTTGCAGGCCTGAGTCGAGCAGGAAGGGGTTTATCACGCTGTGGGGATATCCGGCAAAGATGATTCCGCACTCCCGCGCCAACGGATCAGGCGCTTCAATGCGGTCGGGAGAATCGTGGTTCCCTGCAATGGCGATCACCGGACGTCGTCCGTTAGCAGTGAGTCTTTTCAGTGTTTTGTACAGCAGATCGATCGCCTCGGTGGGTGGATTAAAGGTGTCGAACAAGTCGCCGGCAACAATCACGGCATCTGCCTGTTCGCGTTCGGCAATCTCGCATATCTCCTGCATGACCGCCTTTTGTTCCTCGAGGCGGGAGAATTCTTCGAGCCGTTTGCCCAAATGCCAGTCGGATGTGTGAAGTATCTTCATCGTTCAGTTACTTTCAGACAAATATAATTCATTTACCCGGAAAAAGTCGTCTTCAGGTTTGTGAATAGCGGGCTGCAGAAGAAAAAAGCAGTGAATAGGAGAGTAGAGGGTGAGAGCTCGCAGAAAAAGCAAGGTCTGAGGGTTATTCAAACTGGATGGATTTGGCGGGGGTGATCCGGGCAACCAGATAGGAGGGGCCAATCATCATCAGCAGGGAGGCTATGAGGGTCCCCACATTCAACAGGATGATGTAGAGTGGATTCATATCCACCGGTACGGCAGAGAGGTAGTAGGTTGCGGGATCGAGTTTGAGTAACTGCCATCGATCCTGAATAAAACAAAACAACAGTGCGATCATGTTCCCCCACAACATGCCTTGCCCGATCAGGAAGGCCGAAAGATAGAGAAAAACCTTGCGTATGCTGAAATCACGGGCACCCATCGACTTGAGGATACCAATCATGTTGGTGCGTTCGAGGATGATGATAAGCAGGCCGGAAATCATGGTGAAGCCCGATATTACCAGCATAAGGATGATGATCACCCACACGTTCATATCGAGAAGGTCAAGCCAGTTGAAGATCATCGGGTTGATATCCTTGATGGAACGGGTATAAAAAGCATTGCCCAGGCGATCTTCGTGGGAAGACATATCAAAAAAGAGCTCCTGTGCAGTCTCATCCAGCTTGTCGTAATCTTTCACCAGTACCTCAATACCGCTCACCATGTCGGCATCCCAATCGTTGAGGCGGGCAAGTACCTCCTTTTCGGTGAGGATATAGAGTTTGTCGTAATTCTCAAAATTTGTCTCGTAGATGCCCGTGACCTCGAAGCGACGTGCACGCACCGGATCCTGTACGAAATAACAGGTAAAGTCATCGCCCAGTTTCAGCTGTAGCTTGTTGGCAATCTCCCGGGAGATGATAGTCTGGTTACCGGTGGTGGTGTCGCCCGGTTCAATCACGTTTCCCTCCAGCATGTTCTTGCGAAAAAACTGCCAGTCGTACTCCTCCGATACCCCTTTTAGCACCACTCCCATGAAATCTTCATCGGTCTTGATGATACCTGGTTTGGTGATATACTCCTGGACATGGCTGATGGCCGGGTTGGCCTTCAGTTGTGTGAGCAGCGTATCGGATACAGCAATGGGTGTTTGTTCATAGGAGGCGTTGCTCTCAAAAGAAGTAATCTGAATGTGGGAACCGAAGCCAATCACCTTGGCGCGGACTTCCTTCTTGAAGCCTACGATGATGCATACTGCCACAATCATGACCGCAAGCCCCAGTGCTATGCCGGCAATGGCAATCCGGATGGCAGGTGAGGAGACCCTTTTGTCGTTCTTCTTGTCTCCCCTGTAGATCCTTTTTGCTATGAACAGTGCTGCATTCATTATTCTTAACTTCTTCCCGGATAAGCTTCCAATGCTTTCTCGAGCACCGTGAGCGCCTTGTCGAGTTCTTCCCTGTTGAGCACATAGGCGATGCGCACTTCGTTGGTACCCAGCCCCGGTGTGACGTAAAATCCAGTTGCCGGGGCCATGAAGATGGTCTGCCCCTCATAGCGGAAGTGGGAGAGGCACCATGCACAAAAAACATCGGCATCGTCGATAGGAAGACGGGCCAGCGTGTAGAAGGCGCCCTGGGGCATGGGTGAATAGACACCGGGTATTTGGTTTAGCCGCTCAATCAGGAAGTCACGTCGTCCTTTGTATTCATCGAAGTTGTGCTGCATATAGCTGCCGTTTACCTCCAGCGACGCGTTGGCAGCGATCTGACCGATGAGGGGGGGGCTCAGTCGTGCCTGGCAGAATTTCATCACCGTGTCGTGCACCTTGCGGTTTCGGGTGATGAGCGCCCCGATGCGGATACCACACTCGCTGTATCGCTTTGAAACGGAATCAATCAGCACCACATTCTCTTCCACATCCTTCAGGTGGCAGGCCGACACGTAGGGTGTATCGTTGTAAATGAACTCTCGGTATACCTCGTCAGAAAAGAGGTAGAGGTTGTATTTTTTCACCAGGCACCTGATCTGTTCCATCTCCTGTGGTGTGTATACATACCCTGTGGGGTTGTTCGGGTTACAGATGAGGATTCCCTTAGTGCGTTCATTGATCAGCTTCTCAAACTCATCCATGGGGGGAAGGGCAAAGCCTGATTCCATGGTTGAAGGTATGGTGCGTATAATCGCCCCGGCAGAAATGGCAAAAGCCATGTAGTTGGCATAGGCCGGTTCGGGCACGATAATCTCATCACCCGGGTTCAGGCAGGCCATAAAGGCATAGAGCACCGCCTCTGAACCACCTGCAGTGACAATGATTTGTTCGGGTGTGAGGTCGATGTCGTATTTTTTGTAATAGCGGGTCAGGTTTTCTCGGTAATAGCGATAACCGTCGCTGGGACTATATTCCAGTGTGGTACGGTCGATGGCCCGAATCGCATCGAGTGCTGTCACCGGTGAGGGTAGGTCGGGTTGTCCGATATTCAGGTGGTATACTTTTACTCCCTCTGCTTTGGCTGCATCGGATAGGGGAGCTAATTTGCGTATGGGTGATGCGGGCATCTGCACCCCACGCTGGGAAATTTCCGGCATAATAACTGCAATGAATGATTTGTTTACTACTATTATGAAACTTATTAAGCAGTGCGCAAAGGTAGAAAAAAGTTTCCTTATGTGAGGGATAATCGTTACTTTTGCAACAAAAAATTGGAAAGAGAGACAATAACAATGAAGAAGACGATATTCTGGCTGGTACTGTCAGCAGTTACAATGGGGCTGACCGCATGCGCCGGTCAGAAAGAAAAGGTGGATGAAAAAGCAAGGCGGGGCTGGGGTCTTGTCTGGGAAGATGATTTCGAAAAATCACCTTTCACGGAGAACTGGTCAATGACTCCCCGGAACAAGAAATCTCCTGTATACCGCTATATGAGTCAGAACGAAGGACTTTATGTCTCTCAGGAAGGTAATCTGGTGTTGAGGGCAATGGGCAACAGTGTATCGAACGATACCTTGCCGTTTCTTACCGGCGGTATCAATCGTCCCGCGTTTAAAGCTGGTACCATCAACCGCATTGAAGTACGCGCAAGGGTGAATACCGCAGAGGGGGCCGTTCCCTATCTTTCCCTGGTGCCGACGGATGCGACAGGAAACATATCCATCGATTTCATGGAACGCTACGAACTGGATGAGTTCATTTACCAGTCCGTCACCTCAGAATATACCACCACACAGGGGATGCCCGACAATCCGCCCTCCAGCGCGCTGGTAGGTGTGAATCCTCTTCAATATCATACCTATGCAGTGGAAACGTATGCCGACAGCCTGCTTTTTTTCGTGGATGAAATCCGCACCAAGAAATACCCACGCATTCTCACCGATATCCCCGGTCAGTTTCCGTTTAACGACTACGATTTCGACCTTTTTATCGGCATCAGACTGAACAAGGATACAGATCCTGCGGAGCTGCCGGCTGACCTGTTCATCGACTGGGTAAGGTATTATGAACCGCAAAAACCCGTGGTAGTTAATAATTAGAGAATTAGCTTTTTAGCTGTCCTGCCGTGCATGGTTACATCCAATGCTCGTTTGACGATGTTTTGTGACTCATTTACACTCGTACTCGCAAAAAGAGTAGAAATCGCTTCGCTCAGACAGCTATTCTTACTCTTTTTTAATGCTCCTTGCGCGCGATGGGCCCCCACACAGCATCCAAAGGTCTCGCCTTAGATGCAACCATAGTCGCTCTCGAGAATTGAATCGATGAATTTTATAGTGGAAAAGAGTGACTGAAGAGCCTTTCTTCTGCCAGTTTTTCATATTTTGTTCCCTTGTGCCCGTAGTTGGCATAAGGATAAATGCTGATACCTCCACGTGGTGTAAAAATGCCAGTTACCTCAATGTATTTGGGATCCATGAGTGCCACCAGATCTTTCATGATGATGTTCACGCAATCTTCGTGAAAAGCGCCGTGGTTGCGAAAGCTGAAGAGGTAGAGCTTGAGACTCTTGCTCTCCACCATTCTCACGTCGGGGATGTAATCGATTCGGATGGTGGCAAAGTCTGGCTGTCCGGTGATGGGACAGAGGCTGGTGAACTCCGGGCAGTCGAACGTCACCCAGTAGTCGTTTCCCTGATGCTTGTTCACAAACGCTTCCAGCATCTCCGGTGCATAATCCTGTTTGTATGTAGTTTTGCCACCCAGGTGGCTGAGTCCTTCTTGTTGCATCATTCTGAATGTTTAGTAGTTGAAGTTGATGATCCATTTCGTTCAGCCAGATACTCCTCCAGCCCTTTGCGGCGTAAAATACAGGCCGGACATTCTCCGCAACCGTCGGCTGCGATGCCGTTGTAGCAGGTAAGCGTTTCATTGCGCACGATATCGAACACACCCAGTTCATCGGCAAGTTGCCATACCTCTTTTTTGTTGCGCCACATGAGTGGCGTGTGAATCACAAACTGTTTGTCCATGGCCAGGTTGAGGGTGGTGTTGGCTGAATGGATGAAGGTGTCGCGGCAATCGGGGTAACCGCTGTAGTCTGCCTCCGACACACCCGTCACCAGATGTCGTATATCCTGCGCATAGGCGAGGGTGGCGGCGAAGGTAAGAAAAAGAAGATTTCGCCCCGGTACAAATGTGTTGGGGTAAGTGTTGGCCGGCTTTTCGCGGTCCATCATCATGGATTTGTCCGTGAGTGAGTTGGGCGCCAACTGTGAGATGATGGTTGTGTCGAGTACCCGAAAGGGTACATCGGCCATGGCCGCCAGTCGACGGGCATTCTCCACCTCCTGCGTGTGACGCTGCCCGTATGAGAAGCAGAGCGCATGGGTGTGGCGGAAATGTTGTTTTGCCCAGTAGAGGCAGGTAGTTGAGTCCTGGCCCCCGGAGAATAGCACGAGCGCATCCTGCGCTTCATATGTATGCATGATTCTTTGTTTTTAATGTGGTTTCCTAAGCTACACAGAGAAGCAACCGCTTCTCACCCGCAAAATTAGCTATTTTCTTCAATTTAATCAAGCAAAAAAAGAATTCTCCTTGATCAGGAAAAATAATCAGGGATGCTGAACATGTTTTTGCCCGTTTTGTTATAATATAACAGATAATCTATAAGCCACTTACTTTACATAGTAAGAGGTTTCCTAACTCATATAGCGTATGGATAAAAATATGATGAAGGATATCCTGGAAAGCAACTCCAAGCGTAATAGCATGGCTAAGGCATTACTCGTTCGCTGGAGGTGGGATGAGAACAAAAGCCATCGTACTCTGCTGGGGTTGCGCATTGGAGGGTCTGCTGAAACGCAATATGACCTGAAGGTGAAGTATCCGGAGCAGTCAAATGAACAGCTTACCCTGCTTGTGCATGCCGATCAACTGGCCGGCATGACGCGGGAGGAGAAGGTAGACGAGGTGGTAGAGATGCTCACCGACGGAATGTGGAAGTGGGATCCGGACCAAAAAATAGATTTCCGCGCAAAAGTGGAGAAACTCATCGGGTAAACCGCTCCCGCAGTAAACTTAACAAACATGTAACATTTTCGTCACCGGAATGTAACATGCATGTCGTATTTTTGTGGACAGAATCCAAAAAAGGAAATTAGGTTAATATAGATGCGACATCTTTCACTGTTCATTTTCCTGACACTGCTTCTGTTATCGTGTAACAATATCTCCTCCGACTCTGAAGGCCACCACGCCGCGATGTCCATTTCAGGAGCAGGCGCCACCTTCCCCTATCCTTATTATAACATTGTATTCCGTGATTATATGCGTCAGCGCGACCACATCACGGTGAATTATGGTGCCATAGGTAGTGGTGGTGGCATACGCAGTTTGCGTGACCGCTCGGTAGACTTTGGTGCGAGCGATGCCTTTCTCAGCGAAAAGGAGATGGCGTCTATGAAAGCAGAAGTGCTTCACATCGCCACCTGTATGGGAGGTGTGGTGATGGCTTACAGGCTTGAAGGAATCGATAGTCTCCGGTTGACGGGCCCGCTTATTGCTGATATCTATCTGGGTGTCATTAAGAAATGGAACGACCCGCGTCTTGTGGCGGAGAACCCAGGCGTGGTGCTTCCCGATTTAGAGATCACACCGGTTTATCGTTCCGATGGAAGCGGTACAACCTACAATTTTTCTGAGTATCTTTGTGTGGTGAGTCCTGGATGGAACAAAATAATGGGCAAAGGAAAAGCGCTGAAGTGGGAAGCCGGCATCGCTGCCAAGGGAAATCCAGGTGTAGCAGGTATTGTGCAACAGACTGAGGGGTCGATTGGCTATATTGGTTCCGAGTATGCACTAACGTTGAAATTGCCGACGGCTAAATTAAAAAACCGTGCCGGACGGTATGTCGATGCCACGCTTGAGTCCATTACGGCTGCAGCTAACAGTGTTCTGCCGGATGATATGCGGGCGACCATTACCAATTCCGACGATCCCGATGCCTATCCCATGAGTCTCTTTACCTGGATACTGGTCTATCGGAATCAGCAATACGATAACCGCACCAAAGAAGATGCAACGCAGCTGGTCGATCTGTTACAATATATAATTAGCCCGGAGGGACAAAAGGTGGCGGCACAGATCAATTACGCACCGTTGCCGGCTCAGGCCCTGGAAAAAAACCGCAGGCTGATCAATGAAATGCACTACGGCGGTACGTCTCTTACTCCCCAAGACTCAGCTGCCAGTGTGATTGAGGCCTCATGAATGATTAACACGATATGAAGGATAAAATTTTCAGATCTCTTCTGTTTGCAGCGGCATTGTTCATCCTGTTGTTGTCGGCAGCGATCGTCTACGCCTTGGTAAGCCGTTCCGGGGAAACATTTCAAGCGTATGGCTTTTGGGGTTTCGTAACCAATGCTGAGTGGGATCCACGCTCGGCCACCGAAGAGTATGGAGCGTTCTCGTTTATCATGGGAACACTTTACACAGCTTTCTTTTCCCTGTTACTTTGCGTTCCTTTTTCACTTGCCGTGGCACTGTTTAACGGAGAGTATTTCAAGGGAAAGAAAATATCGGGAGTGGTGCGGTCGGTGGTCGACCTGCTTGCCGGCATCCCCTCCATTGTATATGGCCTGTGGGGCTTTTATACAGTGCGTCCACTGCTCATCGAACTGGGTGTGAGTGCGCAAGGGTTCAGCATCTTTCTTTCTGCATTGGTACTGGCTATCATGATCATCCCCTATGCTTCCTCATTGAGTGGCGAATTTTTGTCGATGATCCCCAATAACCTCAAGGAGGGGGCCTATAGCCTGGGAGCAACCCGACTGGAAGTGGTGCAGCATATCAGTCTCCCTGCCGCTGCCTCGGGCATTGTTGCCTCCTACATTCTGGCACTGGGAAGGGCCTTGGGCGAGACCATGGCGGTAACCATGCTGATTGGTAATACCAACCGTATTCCCGGAGGGTTACGCGACACAGGCAACACCATGGCGAGTGTCATCGCCAATCAGTTTGGCGAGGCCGACGGATTGAAGCTCAGTGCGTTGATTGCCATTGGATTGCTGCTATTCATTATTACAGCACTCATCAACCTGATAGCCAAGCTTGTCATGAAAAAATTATCGCACGCATGAACCAGATCACACCCATATCATTCAAGTCGAGGAAAGCAAAGGACAAAACCATGTTTTTCCTTGTCTGCCTTTTTTCCTCCCTTGCCATGGTGCCCCTTTTCTTTATCATCTGGGATGTCATTTCCAAAGGATACAAGAACTTCAACTTGCGTCTCTTCACCGAGGTTACCCCTTCGTCGATGGATGCCCTGATGGCCACCATGAACGGAGACCCCATACCGGGTGGTATCCTCAACGGGATCACCGGCTCCTTGCTCATCGTCGGCCTGGCTATCCTGTTCTCTATCCCGCTGGGTCTTTTCATCGGTATATACCTGTCGGATAACCGGGGAAAAAAGTTTGCCCGCATCGTCAGCTACCTCACCGACTTGCTTCAGGGTATGCCCTCCATCGTGATCGGCATCATTGCTTATGCCTGGGTGGTGAAGCCACTGGGTGGATACTCTGCACTCGCCGGAAGCGTAGCGCTGTCTATCATGATGTTACCCATGATTGTGCGTTCCACCGAGGAGACCATGAAGATGCTGCCGAATGCCTACAAGGAGGCGGGACTTGCATTGGGAGCATCCTATACCAATGTGGTATTTAAAATATTGCTACCTTCGGGGTTTGGCGGAATCTTCACCGGCATTCTCCTTGCCATATCGAGGGTGATGGGTGAGACCGCTCCCCTGATGCTCACAGCCCTGGGCGCTTCGGTGGTAAACTGGAAAGTGATGGAACCAACCAGCGCCATCCCGTTGCTGATCTGGGATTTTTATAATGATCCCAATTTGGTGGATCTGATCTGGTCCTCTTCGTTGTTGTTACTAATTGTCATCTTCCTGTTAAACTGGATAGCCAAAATTGTCGCTCGCAAATGGAAAGTATAAACACCACAAATGAAAAAAATGCAGTGCTGCAACTGAAAGATGTATCGGTCTCCTACTCACCCGGAAAATATGCGGTGAAGCAGGTCAGCGCCGACATATTCCCCCACACCATTACCGCCATCATGGGGCCTTCGGGATGTGGCAAGAGCACCCTTCTGCGGGCCATTAACCGCATGCATGATCTGTATGCGCACATCCACACCTCTGGAGAGATTATCCTCAAAGGGAGGAACGTGCTGGAGATGGAACCCATGGTGGTGCGTCGCATGGCAGGGATGGTGTTTCAGCAACCAAATCCTTTTCCCACCATGAGTATCTACGACAATGTACTGGCAGGCTATTCTCTCAATGGCATTCGCCTGAACCGCAAAGAGAAGGAGGAGATTGTGGAACAAAGTCTCAAAAGCGTGTCGTTGTGGGAGGAGGTGAAAGATGTGATGAACAAGCGGGGGTCGTTCCTTTCGGGGGGACAGCAACAGCGACTTTGTATTGCCCGCACGCTGGCCTTGAAACCGGAGGTGCTGCTGATGGATGAACCCACCTCGGCACTCGATCCCATCTCGACGAACAAAATCGAGGAGTTGTTGTTGGAATTAAAACAACAGTTCACCATCATCATCGTCACGCACAACATGTCTCAGGCAGCCCGTATTTCCGATAACTCCATGTTCATGTACCTGGGTGAATTGGTGGAACACGGCAATACCACCCAAATGTTCACCAAACCGAGACACAAACGAACCGAGGAATATTTGACAGGGGTATTTGGATAAATATATTAATTTAATCGATCTTAAAATGGACACACTGAACGAAAAGAAAGAGCCAACCCCTGCTTTGGGGATCAAAGATAAATATCTGGAACAGTTGCACAGCGACTTTCAACTGGTTTCCGAGATTGTATTGACCCAGATTTCGATGGCTTCATCGTTGTTACATCAGGATCCCGATGAAGCTATGCTGCTCGAGTTAAAACGCAACGAGAAGATTATCAATTCACTGGATATCACGATTAAGGAGAAAGTCATCAACGCAATTATGCTTTTTACCCCCCGTGCATCTGATCTGCGCCGGTTGATGGCCTATCACGACATGACCATCTCCATGGAACGGGTGGGGGATCTCATCGAGAATATCACCCACCTCTTACAGGAGATCGATTTCACCATGGAGGGGTTCGAAAACTACAAAAAGCTGCTCGACAAGATGTTTGTGCAAACCAACAAGATGATCAAAAACGCTGTTTTTTCCTTTGCAGGAGGCAGCAACGAGATGGCCTATGAAACCATTCACATGGACGATAAGGTTGATAAGCTGGACCGGAAAATAGAACGAAAGCTGGCCGAAGGGTTTGCCAATGAGACACACAGTACACAATCGCTTATCAACATCATGAATATCAATAGTATATCTTACTATCTCGAAAGAATAGGCGACAAAGCGGTAGATATTGCCGAATCGGCAGTCTACCTGATTGAGGGCAGAGACATACGCCATGTCAAGGAACCCAACCCTAAGAAGGTGAATCCTTAAACAGAAATTCAACACATCTATTTTTGCACGTTATGGAAGAGCGAATTTTGGTGGTGGACGACGAGAATGATATCTGCGATATTCTTCAGTTTAATCTCGAGAATGAGGGCTTTATCGTGGATGTAGCTATATCGGGAGAGGAAGCTCTGACGAAAATCACCGATCAGCATCAGCTCATTATCCTTGATGTGATGATGAGCGGGATGTCCGGCTTTAAAACGGCCGAGAAGTTGAGGAAGGCCGGAAACAATGTACCCATCATTTTTCTTACGGCCAAAAACAAAGAGAGTGATCTACTTACCGGCTTCTCCATGGGAGGCGACGACTATATCTCCAAACCGTTCTCGGTAAAGGAGGTGCTGGCGCGCGTAAAAGCGCTGTTGAAACGTACCACACCCGTCGGTATGGCCGCCAATACGAAATTATTGTTTGGAGGACTTTCAGTGGATCTTTCCACCCAGAGGGTCAAAACCGACGACCAAGAAGTGTCGCTTACCAGGAAAGAGTTTGAGATCCTCGCCTTACTGGCACAGGCCTCTCCCAACGTGCTCACGCGCGCCGAAATTCTCCACAGCGTGTGGGGTGACAACGAATTTGTGCTGGACAGGACTGTGGATGTACATATTACGCGCCTGCGGAAAAAACTGGGAGATTATGGACAATTCATTGTCAACCGGTCTGGTTTTGGTTATTACCTGCACATCGATACAAAAAAAGAAATATGAAGCGAAGAATTACTTTTAAAGTGCGCATACTGATTATCTTCTCGCTCATCATCGCGGCATTCACGGCGGGCATCATTCTTTTTGAGCAACAGCAGATAAAGAAAGAACGTACAGAGAGCCTGGAGCGATCACTGGATAACAACGCCGATATGATCCATCGTTATCTGGCCCTCAATAAAATTCCTGTTGTAGAAGATGGTGACCAGGTGAGTGAGTTGGTACGGTATATGGGTCCCGAGTTGCGGGTGACCATTCTCGACTGGCAGGGTCACGTGTTATACGACAACCGCGCCGATGCCAATAAGATGGAGAACCATTTGCAACGGCCCGAAATACAAAAGAGCATAGGTTTTGGTACAGGCACTCATATACGCCTTTCCCAAACCAACCAGGTTGCATATCTTTACTATGCAAAAAACTATCAGGATGGATATTTTATTCGGGTGGCCGTACCTTACGACGTGAAGTTGCAGTCGTTCATCAATGCCGGAAACTCCTTTGCCTATTTCATCCTTCTTTTCTTTGTCGTTTGCGTGCTGATGATGCTTTATTTCTCCAACAGATTTTCTAAATCGATGAAAGAACTGCGCGCATTCTCCCTGAGCGTAAAAAATGGACAGCCCATACCGGCTTCCTTCGAGTTTGCCGACGATGAGGTGGGAGAAGTGAGCGCCGATATCGTAGAGAATTACAGCATGCTCCAGGAGAACCGTCGCGAGCTTGCTGCCGAAAGAGAGAAACTGTTGCAGCACTTTCAGCTTTCGGAAGAAGGAATCGCCATTTTTTCGCATGAGCGTCACCAGATATATGCCAATGCTCATTTCTTGCAATTTCTGAATGTAATCATCGATAAACCTACTCTGGAGACCGAGCATCTTTTTAGTGACCCCAATTTTGTGGATATTGTTCGTTTTCTGGATGCGTATCCGAAAAAGGAAAATAAGTTCTCAACACGGATCGAGCGAAGCGGAAAACAGTTTCTTGTGCGGGTCATTGTGTTCGAAGACCGCAGTTTTGAGCTTTATATCAGCGACATTACCAAAATGGAGAAGACCCGTCTGCTCAAGCAGGAGATGACCAACAACATCGCTCATGAGTTGCGTACGCCGGTGACCAGCATCCGTGGTTACCTGGAGACGATCCGGGGCCTGTATCACAACGAATCGGATGCACGCATAGAGGGCTTTCTCGAGAGGGCATATACCCAGACTATCCGCCTCTCGGAACTGATTCAGGATATCAGTATGCTGACTAAGATAGAAGAGGCTGCCGACCGCTTCGAACTGGAGCCGGTGAAGATGAGGGAGCTGTTGTTGGAGTTGAAAGCCGACCTTGCCAATGAACTACATGACAAACAGGATAACCTGGAGGTCGATGTGGATGAAAATGTGGTCATCTATGGCAGCCGCACCCTCCTTTATTCCATTTTCCGCAACCTTTGCGAAAATGCTATCTCCTATGCAGGAAAACAAATTGACATCGTCGTGCGTTGTTACAACAAGAACGACGAGAACTACTTCTTTGAATTTTTCGATTCCGGTGAAGGGGTGGAGGAGAAACATCTGGTACGCATTTTCGAACGCTTTTACCGTGTGAACGAAGGACGTACGCGCCTCAATGGCGGGTCGGGATTGGGCCTCTCCATCGTGAAGAATGCTGTTCTTTTTCACAAGGGGAGCATCACTGCCAAAAACCGACCCGAAGGAGGGTTGTTGTTCCTGATGACATTTCCAAAAATAAAATAATTGTATGAAGTATATTGGAGCTCATATCAGTGCTTCGGGAGGTGTAGAAAATGCCCCCCTCAACGCGCACGCCATCGGCGCAAAGGCTTTTGCTTTCTTTACCAAGAATCAACGGCAGTGGTTTGCCTCGGCCTATTCAGCGCAGAATATCGACCTGTTTAAAGCCCGTTGTGAAGAGTTTGCTTTTTCACCCGATCAGATTCTGCCACACAGCAGCTACCTCATTAATCTGGGTAACCCGGGTGAGGAGGAGGTGGAAAAATCGCGAAAAGCCTTCTTCGATGAGATGAACCGTTGCGAACAACTGGGCATCAATAGGCTTAATTTTCATCCAGGGAGCCACCTCAACCAGATTTCTGTAGATGCCTGTCTCGATCGCATTGCCGAATCAGTCAACATGGCACTCGAACGGACCAACGGGGTGACTGCAGTGCTGGAGAACACTGCCGGTCAGGGTACCAACCTGGGGCACACTTTCGAGCAACTGGCGCACATCATCGACAAGGTGGACGACAAGAGCCGGGTGGGCGTGTGCCTCGATACCGCACACACGCTGGCTGCCGGATACGAGATCAGGACACGTGAAGCCTATGAGGAGACTTTTCGTCGCTTCGATGAGATTGTCGGTTTTAACTACCTGCGCGGTATGCATATCAACGACTCCAAGAAAGAACTCTCCTCGCGTGTGGACCGGCACGACAGCATCGGTCAGGGGGTGATGAACCTCGATCTCTTCTCTTTTATCGTGAACGATCCCCGTTTCGATAATCTGCCATTGATTCTGGAAACGCCCGACGAAACACGCTGGGCTGAAGAAATACAAATGCTCTACGCACTGATTCAAGCGTAAATAAGTGAAGGGATCTATCAGAAAGGAGGCTGTCTCGTGATGAGGCAGCCTCCTTTTTCGTACACCCGGCGGGAATCGAAAACGCTATAATATGGTATTTTGCGAAGCAGTTATAAAATAGTATAACATTGATAATCAATATTAATATAATCTTACTGCAAAAGATAGTTACGATTTGTATTGTTTATGTTATGCAAATTTTCTATATTTGCACAACCAAATATCATGTATTATGGCAACGATTAGAGCATATATCAGAACAACCAAGAAAAAAACGAATGAGGTAAATATAAGATTCCGTTTGAGTGCCGGTAGAAGTGTGCAATTGCACCACGTTTCAGAAATATTGGTAAATCCCGATAAGTGGGACGATGTAAGACAGGAAATAAAAACACGTGCACTCGTTTCGGATGATTACAGAAAGGAAATCAATACAGGCGTATCTGGCCGGAAAGAATTATTACTCGATATTTACGGAGAAATAAAAGATGATCCTAACCCTGAACGATGGTATAAGGAAATAGACAAACGTCTTAATCCTATTAAACACCAACCTAAAGTTAAAACATTCTTTGATTATTTTGACGACTTCGCTAAAGAGCAAGACGGAAGGGAAGTTTATTTGAACGTCTTGAAGCGATGTTTGCAGCGATGGGAGATGTATGAGCAAACAAAGGACAAAGAGTTTAAACTCGACCTAAACAGGCTAAAAGATAAGGATATACATCGATTTGACAAATTTCTCCAAATAGAGCACGCCATCCAAGATAAATACCCGAAAATATATAACACCATCAAAGAAACAAGACGGGTTGCGCCAAGAGGGAATAATGCCAGGAGTGACCACCTTAACAAATTCAGGGCGTTCTATAAATGGACGGTTAATAAAAAGCTTACTTCAAATAATCCATTTGACGAGTTCAAAGTTCCACAAGAAAGATACGGCACGCCTTATTACATAACCATTGAAGAACGGAACAAACTGTTAAATGCTGACCTATCAGAATATCCACAAACAGCCATACAGAGGGATATATTCGTGTTTCAATGCCTGATTGGTTGCAGAGTGAGCGATCTGACCTCTCTCACGAAATCCAACGTAAAAGATAATGGGAATTTCATTGAGTACATAGCTAAAAAAACCAAGAAGAAAGAGCCGGTAACGGTAAGAGTACCGTTGATTGACACAGCCAAAGAATTGATAAAAAAATATTCTGGAGGTGAAAAACTATTTCCATTTATTAGTGATCCAAAGTATAATGAACATATAAAGAATGCGTTCACATATGCAGGATTAAACAGACTGGTAACTGTTCTTAATCCAACAACAGGTGAAGAAGAACAGCGACCGTTAAACGAAGTGGCAAGCTCACATTTGGCACGTAGGGCATTTATTGGAAATCTGTATAAGAAAGTAAAAGACCCAAATTTGGTTGCGTCTATGAGCGGACACGTTGAAGGATCGAGAGCCTTTGCGCGATACAGGGCAATTGATGACGGAATAAAGCAGGAAACTATAAAATACCTTGAATAATGAATATTGACGATTACATAAGATTTGACACGGCGGAATGGGAAGAGCCGGAACTTGTAGGGATTGTCAGGTATCTGGCGGGCAAGTACAGGATAGAATTAAAGGGAGACATTCTAAGAGGGCTGACCGATAGAATAAATTTATCCTCACCGGCCAACGAGGATAAACGGGTATATAGAAAAACATTGCAAATATTTGACTTATGCAACATTCAATCAGATGCAGATGTTCGGGGCGTTTTTAACGGAGAAGAAAAAACAATAAAAGTAGATAATATATTATTCGGCGTATTTGTTGAATTGAGAGATCAGTTAATTAAACAAGAATATGGTAAAGTATCTGAAAGTGAAATAAAGGATATTCACAAAGAATTAAGAAATAGTGCAGAGAGGGAGCGTCGGGAAGAATTGTTACTTGAAGCTTATTTAACCAGAGAAATAGTTGGATATTTACGAAACAATGGAGTTTTTAAAAACCCTGACAATCCTACAAATTTAGGGAATGTAGAAGGAGCGTTTATTTACGATCTTCTAAATGAAATTGGGTGCGAGGTTGAGAACTTTGGATGGAGTAAAGTAACGAACAAGAAAAAACGAGATGCAATAAAGAACCGACTAAAGTAAATTAGAGTAACAATAATAAATAGCAAGGGGTGAAGTTTTTTCACCTCTTTTTTTTATACACCTAAAACACAACTACTTAAATTAGGGGCAAAAGAACCACGAAAAACACAATATTTGCCCCATGATACATACTTGACAATCAATATATTATGTTATATATTTGTCGCGTTACTTACAGCCGGGAAGGCTACCCGGGGAAAGAGAGGATAAGACTTGCCATCTTATTCTCAAAGTGACGAAAAACATTAAGCAAATGAATTTATACGACATTCTTAAAGAAACGCCAAACCTGAGCGTAACCATTAACGGGGGGCAGCTGATCGATGCAATTAACCACGTTATCGACCTTAAATTAAAGGCAGAACAGAAAGAGCAAGAAGAAGTGTACCTTACGACTGAAGAAGCGTGCAAGATGGCACGAGTGAGCCGGCCAACCCTGTGCCGGTGGAAAAGCAACGGATTGATACCATTTATTAAAGTGGGTAAAAATATTCGTTACAAAAAAAGTGATTTAACCGATTTACTCAAAACCAAAAGAACTAACTTTTAACCAAACCACCATGAAAAAGAATGATGCAGTTTTAGCAGAAAGTTTTGAAACGCAGATCCTCAAACAAATTATCGAGGATGAAAAAGAAAGGCTCAAATTCCAAAAAACGGATTTTGGGCGAAAAAAGACGCAGGAAAGAATCATGCAGCTGGAGAACAAGATTCTGCCGGTATTGGAGACCGAGACGGTACTACTCTATGGAGAGATAGCCAAGTATGTAGTTAAGTATGTACGTAAGGCGTTGGAGTTGGGTAATGATGCTGTTCTGGTTTTTATCCCGCTGGGAGACATCACGGACAAATGCGACATCGGCGTGATAAATCCGAAAACGCAGAAATTTGGTTGCGAGAACATCGATTCATTGGAGATAGCCATCGATGATATGGGTGTGGGCGGCAGGAAAATCAGAGTAAATCATTTAGACGTGACAGAATGATGGAGACGGTTTATGATTTTCGACCAAAAGAGGATTACCAGCATGATGTTTTCGCAAATGAACAAATCCCGGACGCAATGACAGTCCTTCAACAGTATGACACCCCAATGTTCTCTATTGGTGATGTTTCCACCATTACCGGACTGGCCAAGTCACGGAAGACGTTCTTTGTCGTTTCAATTATGGCTGCCTTTTTGGATGAATCCGGATTCATGGGCATGCGTTCGGATTTGGAGGACAAGAGGGTTTTATTGATCGACACCGAGCAGAGCCGGGCATTTGTACAGCGACTTGTAAGACGTGTTTACCGGTTAATGGGATGGGACTATTCAATTGACGTAAGGGATCGTTTGAGGGTGTTATCATTGAGGGAGCTGACAGAGGATCAACGCTATGAGATCACGAAGAACACCATCGATCAATTTAAACCCACATTGGTTATTATCGATGGATCGGCAGACCTTCTCCAGAACACTAATGATCTGGAACTAAGCATCGACATGGTTCAGAAGCTTATGAAGCTCTCATCCGAGAAGAATTGCCATGTATGCAGCGTGGTACACACGAACCCCAACAGTGAGAAGACCAGGGGGCACTTCGGAAGCGAGCTGATTCGCAAAAGCGAGACCGTTATGCTGGTTACAAGGGAAGGAGATGTTACCACCGTAAAACCACAATTCACCCGCAACATGGAATTCGCACCGTTCTCATTTATAATTAATGAGAGAGGCCTTCCGGAGATGACTGAGACCATACAGCCAAAGCAGGAGAACCTGAGGGCTATATTCGAGGAGATTTATAGCTATTCTACTTATTTGTCATGGGGAGACCTGCACGCCAAATTGATGGATGTTACCGGCAAAGGTAAAACAGCCTGTGAAAATAGAATTAAGAGGGGATTGGAACAACAGTTTATTTACAAGGATATAAACAGTATGTACCGATTGCATATTAAAGAGCATACAGAAAGTGAACCATTACCTTTTTAACATCACCCCACCCACACCACACCCCTATATACATAGGGGTGGGTGGGGTTGTGGAGATATGAGGTTAAAC
>ENA-UOOR01000499-UOOR01000499.1-fermentation-metagenome-genome-assembly--contig:-NODE-499-length-55495-cov-23.810750_pt1 | contig 55495 bp, 49 predicted proteins | sample MGYA00245780_ERZ724029 | MGnify/ENA primary metagenome ERZ724029 (study PRJEB28704, sample SAMN03018315) | fermentation metagenome | biome: anthropogenic terrestrial biome; feature: soil; material...
TAGACAATTGTAAAATTTACATGTTTTTATTAAATGTGGATATTGAATACATGTCCTTTATGTGCTAAAATAATTAGAGCGATTAAAAGCCAAGAGGTGACACATGAGAAGAATAATTAATGCGATAAGAGATTTCATATATAACATTACCGATTATGGACTGATTATAATTGTAATTATTGTTATGGTAGTTATATTGGCATGGAGATTTGACCTGCTGTTCAGCAGAGGAATTAATAAAGAAATAATTGAAGACTTTCCCTTAACAAGTGAAGTCCCTGCTGAAGAAGACCCCGGAACAGAAACACCGGAAGAAGAGGTTCCTGAGGAAAATAAACCAACAGGGTTAATTGCTACCATCATTATTCCTCAAGGTTCATTCCCTTCTCAAATAGGAGAAATATTGTTAAACAACAATTTAATAGACAGTAAAGAAGAGTTTCTGACTCGCTGTGTTGAACTTAACCTTGATACAAGGCTCCAAAGCGGAACCTTTGATATTGAAGTAGGAACACCTCTTGATGACGTTATTAAAATACTTGCAAATGCTTATTAAAAAATGCCAAAGCCACGAGAAAAAACCCGTGGCTTAGTATCTTTGATTCACATAATAATCTATAACTGATTTCTTCCTTTTTTCAGAAAATACATTTTCTTTTTTCAACACATCCAAAAGCCACAGGCTTTTGGAATGAAGCACGGCATATTCATAGTCCTCCAATACTATTTCATAAAGCTTGCCTTCCAACAACGATGATTCCATTTTAATAAAATATGATTCCACATTTTCAAATTTAAGAAACCTTAACAGCCGGAAGGATGTTTTATCCTTTTCATTGTAATAATAATCAGCCTCATTTAAATATTTGATGTAATAGCTGATATGCTTTCCTTTATCTTTTATTTCCTGTGCTATCATGCGATGGTATTTTGCCATCATATTGTAATATTGGTAGTTGTACATTCCTTTTTCAAAGCTGTCAATACGCTGGAACGGTTTAATATTTCTCTCAAGCATATACTTATAATTTAGCTCTAAATATTCCTTTTTATTAATATCTCCATTCATATGCTGTATTATAAGCATATCTCTATGCTCAAAAAAATCATCAAAAATTGTTTTATTAGGTTTAAAATAATTCATGCAATCACTCTTTCTAACTTTTCATACGCATTGCTTATTTTAACAGAAAAATGTACTTTTAGCAAGTGTAAATAAAACCCGCCCATGACAAACGCATGAAAATTGCTGCTATTCACAGCCGATTTGTCATCCTGAGGGCTATGCCACCCAAAGATATTTTACTGTTCTTATTTTTATAAAAGTACTTCCGCAATATGAAATACTGCGTGAAAATTTACTTAGTGTGGCACTTTTCCTGCTTGTGCATATATTAAATTAGGCAGACAGTCTCAAAGGTAATTGGGAAGCCGGTATCAAAAGTACCTCCGCAAATGCATATAAAAACCATAGCTGAAAGACCCTTGAAAGCTCCTGAAATGACATTTTTGAGCACGTTAGAGCGGTAAAAATAAGGATTTTGATTGGAATTTCAACAAAGTTTATTTTTTCAAAAAAAATTCAGTTGAAGCTATTAAATTATATAATAAAATTCACTTTAGAATTATTATTTATTCAGACCATAATATGAAATATCACTTTATATATTGAATATTTCGCTTGTATAATTAATAAAAGTATGAAAAATCGAAGTAGCCATAATATTTTGAGTTTTATACATAATGTAACCAAACATAAAACTCACTGGTAGTAAGGCTATAATACCGAGAATTGCCTCTTGATATCTTAATCCTTCTACTAAAATTCTTTGTGGAAAATGAAATACCGAAAAAATCATTGCAGTAATTATAATTCCCTTCTTGCTCCCTAAATATTTTACTAATTTATTCTGCAAGTATCCTCGAAAAAGAATTTCCTCACAAATAGCAATTATAAAATACTCTAAAAAGATTTTAAAGTTTTTAGTAGAATAAATATTAATATTATTTTTTTGTTCAAACAAATATATAAGAAGAAAAAAAGTCATACCGGATATCATTCCCAAACAAATAGATTTAACAAAATTGATTCTTAAAATACCTATTGAACTCATCTTCTCTTTTTTTAAAATAATATAGATAATAACCGGAGATAATGTAAATAATTGAGTAGTTAACAAATTTAATATCCGATTTTCAATAATCCTGCCTATAAATAATAAATTTGTTATTATAGTAATAAATGAAATGCAAATTAAAAATAAACTTATTATACCTTCGTTCCTAGGTTCTGTTGATTCAGTGTTTATATTCTTAAATCTTAAGAGTTTTATTGAAAAATATGTAATAATAAATGTTACAAAGAGTGAAAAATATATTTTAATAGCAATTAACATTTTATTTTACCTCATAAATTAGTCTTAATTTTTGATATAAATGCTTAATAAATCTTAATTGATGCTATTTATTAAAATATAATGTATAAAATCAGCATAGAATTGCTTTGATTAAGAATTCTTCATTATTATTTCTAATATGGGTTCTCATAATAATTGATGTACATTTATATATTAGCGCTATATTGATAAAATCATATCTAATTCCAATAAAATTAACCACCCAAGTAACGGTTGGAAGGTTAATGTAATTTAACTACTAATTTGGTACTAACCGATTATTCGGCAGTTCCTTTTGTTTAAATTAATTATGACGTAACAAAAAATATTGTGGGGTTAATTGAAAATTCAAAAAAACAGTCGCCGGTTAAAAACCGGCGGCATATTGACTAATCAATAACTCTATCTCTCAATCCTTCTGGAATATCTTCAATATCATGATTTACACTTATAATAAAATTAACATCAAATGTTTTGGATAAATAATCTAATCTTTCTATAACAGATTCTAACTTTTCCTTTCCTGATTTAGCTATTTTATATAAACCGTCTATGTAAACCTGTTCTACATCATAATCTGTAGCAATTACCCCGCATACAAAGCCTTGGAACTCTTCATCGTTAGTAAGCCCAAACTCTTTTGTGTTTATGTACCTTATTCTGTAATCTAAATCAAATATGTGTCTGTTGTTTGCTTCTAAAAAAACCATTTTGCCGTGAATGTTTTCTATAGCCTTGTTTGCCATATCAATCATCCTTCTTGTCTTGCCTGTACCGCTATGTCCACAAACTAATTGAACCATAATAATCACACTCCTATCCATATTTTATAAAAGTAAATTACATTTACATTGTACCACATGTTGTAAATGTTTACACCAATTATTTTTATATTTTGCAAATTAAATAAACTTATTTTTACTGCCTTGATACCTTCTTTCGGACTCCATTTTATTAACAATTTCATCCTTTAATCTCCACCAGCTCATACCCCAATTTACAAAAAGAGAATTTTCCTTTGGTGCTCTTCCTGTTAATCTTTGCACAACAATATCCTTATTTAAATGCTCAAGAAAAACAACAACTCTTTCCACATATTCATCCTTGGATATTACCGTTATTTCATTATTTTTATACAGTCTTCCCATTTCCGTATTGTCCATAATATAAAGGGAATGGATTTTAACTTGATCAACTCCTAAAACAGACAGTATTTTTGCTGTTTCAACAGTATCTAAAACGGTGTCTCCCGGTAAGTTTAATATAATATGTGTACAAATTTCGAAATCATATCTTTTAATCCTCAAAACTGCATCAATAAATTCTGCCAAGGTATGACCCCTGTTAATACTCATCAACGTGTGATAATTAACTGTCTGAAGTCCCAATTCAATTGTTATGTTAACATTGTGTTTATTATGTATCTCCTTAAGAAATATAAGCTTCTCATCGGATATGCAGTCAGGTCTGGTGGAAATTGCTATTTCCACAACATTATCAACAATTGCTTCATTTATATAATTCTTAAATTTCTCTGTGTCCATATATGTATTTGTATAATTCTGAAAATAAGCTATGAATTTTTCAGCCTTATATTTACGCGAAATATATTCCATATTTCTTTTTAGCTGTTCTTTTACGCTTAATGAATTATCCAGCATTTCAAAGCCGGTTCCAACATCGGCGCAAAATGTACAGCCTCCGTAGCCTAATGTCCCGTCCCTGTTCGGACAGGTGCATGGAATATTTACAGGAAGCTTATATACTTTCCCGCCGTATTTTGATTTTAAATATTCCGAATATTCATTATATAATTTTATCATTTTTTCCCTTTTATAAATAATTTTTCTATTATAACATTATAATTAAGTTAATAGATTTTATCAATAAATTTACCATTAATTAATAAAATTATTTTTTACTTAACTGTAAATAATATTAATACAAATTTAAATAAAGGAGGCTTAATATGCGAATAAAAGAAGGTATCGTTCCGGCTGTATTGGGTACAGTTGTTACAGCAACTGGAGTTGCTCTTAGAAACACAAATTTGCCGGAGTCCTACAGAAATGGATTAATCGGATTCGGATTGGCAAATATTGCTTTAGGCTCTGCTGAATTAGTAACAAATAATATGCAGCACCGACATATTATGAGTAAAATGACAAAAATGGCACCTTTCAAATAACCCTAACCCCATTTCTCAGAAAACAAAAAACATGCCCGCGGCATGTTTTTTTGCTGCCTGTATCCTCAGGCAAAAATTACATACAAAAGCGAATACAGTCCGGCTATACCGATTAAAATGTAAACAATTCTGCCTAATTTATTCTTCCAGCCTCCAAACAGATTTTCCACTATATCAATTTTTGATATTCCATACAAGCCCCAGTTCAAAGCTCCTATTATAATAAGAATTGAAGCTATTGCAGTTAATATTCTCATAATTCCTCCTCAATATTGCATAATATTAATACATTATATTTGGTGAAGAATGAAAATATGTACAAAGCTTTAATATTTTTATATAATTTCAAATATTTCCGACAATTCATAATAAACTCCCGATTCATTGTTATTAAATCGGGAAATGCAATCCGCGGCATTCCTCAACTGATCTGTTGCATTCTTCATTGCAATTCCTATACCTGAATTTTTGATAAGCTCAATGTCGTTATTGTCATCTCCTATTGAAATTACCTGACTCTCATTTATGTTTAAACTGTTTGTATAATTTTTTAAGGCACACCATTTGCATCCTTTCTTGTTAAGAAGCTCCAAAAGGGACCATTTGCTTATGTTCTGATTTAGTATTATATTGAATTCACCGGGCATTTTTTCAATATCATTTTTAAGTTCAATTAATTTTTGATAATCATTAAAATAGCAAACCGATAAAATATTATTTATTTTATCAGACTTAAATTCTTTATGCCTTGCTCTTTTATAATCCTTTTTAATATAACCTAAATATTCCTCTTCGTAATTTTCGCATTCGTAAATAAGGTCATATCCTTCATTGTATTCATCGACATGAATTATAGGGTTTAAATTATGTTTTAGACCCAATTCATATATACTTTCAAATACCGAAAAATCCAAATAATTGCTTTCGATAAACTCATCATTTACATAACGTCTGACAACCGCTCCGTTGTTTGCTAAAATCACAGGCTCCACAGATTTAATTCTTTCAGTTAGAGTTTTCGCCATATAATAATTTCTGCCGGTTGCTATAACGATATGTATGCCTTGCTTGTGAAGTTCATTAAGAATGTATGCATTTTTATCACTTATTAATTTCTCGTCATTAAGAAGTGTACCATCTAAATCCAATACAACCATTTTGTATTTCATAATTGTCTCCTGTGCTTCTACTTATACTTGATTATAGCATATATTAAGATAAAAAAAAAGATCTGTAAATTAACATACATAATCTGACTTAATATAAAAAACCGGGATTTCTCCCGGTAATTTTTGATTTTTATTTATACTATTCGGCTACAGTAGAATACATGAAATATTTAAATCCTAACGGGCTTGCAAATGCGCCTTCAAGTTCAGGACTCTTCATATAAATATCTGTATAATAGTAAATCGGGCATATAGCTCCTGTTGACATAAGAAGTGTTTCTGCTTCATGCATTAAAGCAAATCTTTCTGCAGGATCTTTGGAAGCTTTTACTTCAGCAATTATCTTATCATATGATTCTGCCCAAGTTTTTCCGCCTTCTCCCTTGTAGGTATAACCTGCATAGGATGCATGTTCTCCCTTACCAAACTGAGAATCGTTGTTACCGCTTGATGTAATCCACATGTCAAGGAATGATATAGGATCATTGTAGTCTCCTAACCAACCGTTTCTTGCAACAGAATAGTCTCCTTTCTTACGAGTGTTAAGGAATGTTGACCATTCTTGTTTTTCAATAGTCATGTTGATTCCATATTGCGCGTAAGTAGCCTGAAGATTTATAGCGATTGCTTCATGACCTGTTCCTTCATTTGTTAAATACGCAAGAGTCGGGAATTCGGCTGAAACTTTTCCGGCTTCATCTACCGTGAATTTTCCTGATGATTCAGCAACTTCTCTTAATAAAGCTATTGCTTCCTGAGTATTTTTTTCGTAATCTGCGGGGTCCACACTGTAGTAACCTGCTCCGTCTCCCTTTGGTCCGTTATGCTCGATATACTCAGAGCCATCCGGTTCTGTCAATCCCATGGGAACAAAGCCTGGTGCTTCTACCTGACCTGCCTGACCGATTTCTTCAACTATATAAGTTCTGTCGATCATAAGACCAAGTGCTTTTCTTATTTTTGCTATGTCAGCTTCTTCAAAAGCTGAGAAAGCTTTATCGTTTACGTTATATGATACATAGTATGTTCCAAGCTGTCCTTCTATAAAGAATTCATCCGGATAATTTGCTTGCAATGACTTAATTTCATCATTCGGAACTGAGTCAATAAACAAATATGAACCGTTCTGGAAGTTTGCTAAAGTTGAACTGTCATCATCATTAAATGCAAACACGATTTCATTTGTCAAAATAGAATCCGCATCATGGTAATATTCATTTTTCTGCATGATCAACTGACTTTGTGAAAATTCAACAACCTTGTAAGGTCCGTTTCCGATGTAAGTTTCAGCTACGGTAGCCCATGCTTCATTTCCTTCGGCAACATCTGCTTTTACGGGCATATATGCAGGGAATGCTGCTAATTCATTAAAATATGGAACATCTACAGGAAGAACAACAGTTAATGTTTTTCCGTCTTCAGATGCTGTTACGTTTAGCTTTGCATCAGGATTTACTATATTGCCTTCAGCATCTGTTTCAACCATAGCCGCATAACCTTCCACAACCTCAAACATGTATCCGTAATCTGCTGTTGTAGCAGGATCAGCTGCTCTGTTCCATGCGTAAACAAAATCCTGAGCTGTTAAATCGGAACCGTCGCTCCATTTTAATCCGTCTTTAAGTTCATAAACATATTTAACTTTCCCGTCTTCTGCCGGTTCAGCTACAGGTAATTCTTTTGCCGCATCCGCATAAAGTTCAAGAGTACCGTCCGCTTTTTGACGATAGCCTACTAATCCGGAAAATGCATGGATTATATAAGTAGCACCGTCAACCGCACTGTTAAGTGCCGGGTCGATAGTATCCGGATATGCCCCAACATGAACTGTAATACTGTCAGCAATTTTCGGTGCTTCCGGTGTTTCCGGTGTTTCTGGTGTTTTCGGTGTTTCTGCCGGTGGTTGCTGATTATTTCCACATGCTGCTAAAGAGAACACCATGGCAAAAACTAAAATCAAAGATAAGACTTTTTTCATTACTTTCCTCCTATTGATATAAATATATATTAATTTTAAAAATTAATATCACAGTACAGGAACATTCTCTTAAGGTATATCCTCGTAAGCTTACACTCCTTAAGGTGTGTCCCTCTTCCTTTAAACATGAATGCATGCAACCATGTGACCCGGTGCCACTTCCCTTAATTCAGGCCTAACTTCTTTGCATTCGTCGGTTGCCCTTTGACATCTTGTTCTGAAAGGACATCCTGACGGCATGTTAAGCGGGCTTGGCACATCCCCCTCAAGTAAAATTCTCTTATGATTTCTTGCATAGTTAGGGTCAGGAATGGGCACTGCCGACAACAATGAAATTGTATACGGATGCAGGGGATGATTATATAATTCATCAGCTGCCGCCAATTCCATCATTCTTCCTAAATACATAACTGCAATTCTGTCTGATATATGCTTTACAACCAATAAATCATGTGCAATAAACAAATAAGTCAAACCTAATTGATTTTGCAAATCTTCAAATTTATTAATAATTTGAGCTTGAATGGAAACATCAAGTGCGGATACAGGCTCGTCACACACGATAAATTCAGGTTCAACAGCCAATGCTCTTGCAATACCAATTCTTTGGCGCTGACCTCCCGAAAATTCATGAGCATAACGGGTTGCGTGCTCGCTTGAAAGTCCCACTATATCCATTAATTCATTGATTCGGTTTTCTCTTTCTTTATTGTTCTTATATAGCTTCAATACATCCAACGGCTCTCCTATAATATCCCCCACAGTCATTCTTGGGTTCAATGAAGAATATGGATCCTGGAAAACCATTTGTGCATTTTCTCTCAAATGCTTAATGGATTCTTTGGTTTCGATTTTTACGCCGTTAAAAATTACTTCTCCGGCTGTAGGTTTATACAGCTGTAGTATGGATCTTCCCACTGTTGTTTTACCGCATCCGGATTCGCCGACCAAGCCTAATGTTTCACCCTTTTTTATACTAAACGATATATCATCTACAGCCTTTAAGGGCTTACTCTTAAACATACCTGTTGAAATATCAAAATACTGTTTTAAATTCTTGACTTCAAGAAGATTGCTATTATTTTTATTGCTCATCTTTATACATCTCCTCTACTTGTTCTATTGTAAGAGTCTGTTTTTCTATTCCTTCCCTTACATTCATCCAACATTTAGAGGTGTGTCTGCCCTCTATTTTTAGTTCGACAGGATTTTTAACAAGGCAAACCTTCATTGCATTGTCACATCTTGGTGCAAAAGGACATCCATCCGGCATATTCAATAAATCCACCGGGTTTCCCGCAATCGGTTTGAGTCGCTGTTTCCCATCTTGGACGGTCGGAATTGATTTTAAAAGCCCTTTTGTATATTCATGCTTTGGATTATAGAAAATATCATCAGAAGTTCCCCTCTCCGATATTTGACCAGCGTACATAACAACTATTTCATCACACATGTCGGCAACAACACCTAAATCATGAGTAATGAGAATGATTGCCATTCCTAACTGTTTCTGCAAATCCTTCATCAAATCAAGTATCTGTGCCTGAATAGTAACATCCAACGCAGTTGTAGGCTCATCGGCTATCAAAATATCAGGTTCACATGCAAGAGCCATGGCAATCATAACCCTTTGTCTCATACCTCCGGAAAATTCGTGCGGATATTGACTAATTCTTTTTTCCGGTTCATTTACGCCTACCAATTTAAGCATTTCTATAGCTCTTTCTTTAGCCTGTTCCTTATTTCTATTAGTATGCAGTAAGATTGCTTCCATCAATTGATTTCCGATTGTAAAAACCGGGTTCAAACTGGTCATCGGGTCTTGGAAAATAATACTTATTTGGTTTCCCCTGATTTTTTGCATGTCCTCTTTACTGCAGCCAACTAATTCTTTGCCTTTTAATTTTACACTTCCGCCTACAATTCTTCCGGGATTTGTAAGGATTTGAAGTATGGAATATGCTGTAACGCTCTTTCCGGAGCCTGATTCCCCAACAATACCCAAAACCTTTCCTTCTTCTAAATCAAACGATATTCCGTTAACTGCCTTTACCTCACCGGAAGAGGTGAAAAATGAAGTGCATAAATCTTTTACTGATAATAAGCTCATTTTTTTCCTCCTACTTCTTTAATTTTGGGTCAAATGCATCTCTCAACCCATCGCCTAACAGGTTAAAAGATAAAACTATTAACCAAATGAACAGTGCAGGTATAACCAGTCTGTACGGATAGCTGTAAATTCCAGACAATGCATCCGATGCCAATGAGCCTAAGCTCGGCATTGGTATTGATACGCCAAGACCAAGGAAGCTTAAGAAGCTTTCCGTAAATATGGCAGACGGAATCTGTAATGCGGTGGATATTATTATAACACTCATACTGTTTGGAAGCAAATGTTTCTTTATAATTCTCCATGGGCTGGAACCTATTGATCTCGCCGCCAAAACATATTCGTTTTGTTTTATGGAAAGAATCTGACCACGCACAAGCCTTGCCATACTTACCCAATATAACAATGCAAATACAATAAATATACTAATCATGTCCGTTCCCATTTTTGCAAGGGATGTTCCTTCTATTTTAGGACCTAATACTTCATTTAACACTACCGAAAGCAAAATAATCATAAGCATGTCCGGAAGGGAATAAATGATATCGACCAATCTCATCATGAAAAGGTCCACTTTGCCGCCGAAATATCCCGCTATGGAGCCGTATATAACACCTATTATCAATACGATTATCGCTGCAAAAAATCCAACCAATAAAGAAATTCTTGCTCCGTATACAACTCTTATCGCATAGTCTCTCCCCGCTGAATCGGTACCGAATATATGGGGAAATACATTTTCACCGTTTGCAATACGCGCTAATTCTGTTTCTCCGTATTCAAACGGTTTTAAATTGTTATAAGTTTTATCAATTCTTTTTCCCTGGGCAACTCCTAATTGCTGTTCATAGGTATACGGGTAAACCATAGGAACAAAAGTTACCATAAGTGCAATAATTATTAATACAGCCAAACATGTCATTGCGATTTTATTTCTTTTTAATCGTCTCATACCATCCTTAAAGAATGTCATACTTTCGCTCATTCTGACCTGCTGGGCTTTTTCATCGTCGGTCGCTCTTTCAAAATCCTTTAGATTAAGCTGAAAGCTAAGAGGATTCTTTTTAGGCATTTCATTTATATTATTCATCCGTCAATCCTCTCTTTCTATCCAAATTGTATTCTCGGGTCAAATACTTTATACAGAATATCAGTTATAAGCATCATAATAATTACAAGAGTTGCCAAAAATATTGTAGTTCCCATAATCATGGTATAATCACGGTTTATAATGCTTGAAACAAATTCCTTTCCAAGCCCGGGAACCGCAAATATTTTTTCAACAACCAAGCTTCCCGTAACGATGTATGCTATCATGGGACCTGCATAGGTTATAACAGGTGTAACCGCGTTTCGAAGAGCATGCTTGAACAAAACCTTGGAAGGTTTAACTCCCTTTGCTCTTGCGGTTCTTATATAGTCCTGACCGATAACATCCAACATGCTTGATCTGGTAAGCCTTGTAATGTAAGACATGGGGTAAAGACTAAGTGATATAATTGGAAGTATCAGACCTCCCGCCTCATTGCCGTTGGCAGGAAATATTCCTAACATTACACAAAAAATCAATAACAGCAATGTTGCTACAATAAATGACGGCATAGCAACCATTGCGGTTGATATAAACATAATGATTTTATCTAATGTCCTGTTATGAAAAACAGCTGCTAAAGAACCTAAAACTAATCCCACTGTTATTGCTATCAAGGCAGCAGTACCCCCTAATTTGGCACTTACTTCAAAGCCTTTAGTAATAACCGTGGTTACGTCTCTTCCTCTTTGTTTAATAGAGGGACCAAAGTCAAATTTCATAACACCTTTTAAATAGGTCTTATACTGTTCTGAAACCGGCTTGTCCAATCCGTATTTTTCTTCCAGCGCTTTTGTAACGGCAGCACTTGGCGACTTTTCACTTAAAAACGGGCCGCCGGGTATGTTGTGCATTACAAAAAAAGTAATCGTAATTACTAAAAATATTGTAACCACTGACAAGGCAAGCCTCTTAATAATGTATAACGCTAATTTTGAATCCATTACTACCTCCGAAAATTACAAATAAATTAAATTACAGATTAGAATAAGGATGTATCTGTATCATTTGAAACATCCTTAATTTATCTAAACTTTTCTTAAAACATAGATTATTATAACACAGAGATTTCAATATTTCAATATTTTAATTTATATACCAAAACTGTTTAATTATGTAAAGAAAACGATTTTTAATTTGTGCAAATGCTTTTAAATAGTTATTTTTTAAATATTAATACATTGTTAAAAAATGATTTATTGAATATAAATACTGTTTATATTCAATAATACTTCTAATAAAGCATTTATGTTACAATCATTTAATAGAATATGTTATCGATGTAAAAACAAATTTAATTTTCTTAAACAAAGAATTACATTGATAACATATTTAAATATGTCTTGATTTTATTTTATTCTTTTTAATATTTCACACAATAAATTATATACATTTCCCACCGAGCTTATATTGACATGTTCATTTGGAGAATGAGCATCATATGCATCGGGTCCCATTGATATTGCATCAAGCCCCGGTATTTTACCCATTAAAATTCCGCATTCAAGACCCGCATGTATTGCACCCACAACCGGCTCTTTTTTAAACATATCACGGTACGATTCAATGCAAATATCCCTGATTGCAGATTCTTTTGCATATGCCCAACCCGGATAATAGCTTCCTGTTACACACTCTGCACCAATTACTGAACCCAACTGCTTCATTGCGGGAATAAAGCCTTCAGTAAGCAGGGATTCCACACTGCTTCTCGGATGATTGAACAATGTTATATGATTTTCATCAGTTGTAATAATCCCTAAGTTATTGGAGCTTATAACCAGATCAATAGCCGTGCTCCTTGATAATACTCCTACCGGAATTATATTTATCAGTGCGACTGTTTTTTTAAATATTTCTTTTTCCAAAGGAAATGTTTCTTTATTAAGTTCTGTAAGCGTCACTGTTACCGATGGGTCGGTAAATGTTAATTCATTTTTGAGTATTTCATTCCATTTATTGATTCTTTCAGTTGCCTTATCTAAATTCCTTATTGTGATTACAGCGCTTGCTTCTCTTGGTATCGCATTTGTTTTCGAGCCTCCGTCAATACTTGCCAGCTCAACATTATCCATTAAATCATAAAGGATTCTTCCAAGTATTTTGTTTGCATTTCCTTTTTCTTTATGTATATCTGTGCCGGAGTGGCCTCCCGAAAGACCTTTCACACTCAATTTAAATGCTTTTTCTTTAGAATTTTGGAACTTAACAGGTATTTTAAAGTCAACTTCACTTCCGCCAGCACATCCCGAAGTAAACACTCCTTCTTCCTCGCTGTCTAAATTCAATAAATATTTGCTTTTAAACAAACTTCCGTCAAGGTTATTGGCTCCGGTCATTCCCTTTTCTTCATCTGTTGTTATTAAAATTTCAAGAGAAGGATGCTCTAAATCAGAATCCAGCACAGATAAGGCATAAGCGACAGCTATGCCGTTATCGGCTCCTAAAGTGGTGTCGGAAGCATAAATATGTCCGTCTCTAATTCTTAACTTTATCGGATCCTTTTCAAAATCATGTTCAACACCTTCATTTTTCTCGCATACCATGTCCATGTGCCCTTGCAGCATTACCGTGGGCGCATTTTCATATCCCTTTGAAGCGGGTTTTTTTATGATTACATTTAAATGCTCATCTTGGAATGCTTCCCAGCCCTTTGCCTTAGCTAAATTGTACAAATAATCTGATATTTGCTTTTCATTCCCGGAACATCTGGGTATTTTTGATATTTCTTCGAAATAATAAAATACCTTCTTGGGCTTTAACCCTTCTAAAACTCTGCTCATCTTTACCTCCAATTATTTCACATTTCCTATTCTGTTTAAAGGAAAAAATCTAAATACCACCTTGCCGATTACTTTATCTTTATTTATATATGGGTTATTCCAATATCTCGCATCATAGGATATAGGCCTGTTATCTCCTAAAAAAAAGTAAGAATTCGCAGGTATGATAAAAGCTTTTTCTTCTCCCTCGGTTTTGGCAGCATATGGTTCCTCAATCTTTTCCCCGTCTACGAAAACGCTTCCGTCCCTTTTAATCTCAACAGTTTCTCCAGGCAATCCTATAAGTCTTTTGACCAATCTTTTATCATCAAGTTCATCGGATTTGAATACAAGGATATCTCCCCTTTTTGCATCATCTATGTTAAACAATTCATTTACATATAATCTGTCCCCGGGCACAATGGTATCCTCCATTGAACCGGTGGGAACTGTTACTAATATAAAAACGAATTTATTCAGAAACAAAACAATAATTAAGGCAACTGCAACCGGAACAACCCATTCCTTAAAAAAATACCTTATTTTTTGCCAATTGTCTGAATCTACGGCTGTGAATGGCTTTACTAATTCATTAAAAAAGTTTTTCATTATATACTTCCCGTCTACGCTAAAATATCGTTGAAAATTTTAAAGAAATTACCGCCAATTATAAGCTTGCAGTCTTCCTTGGAAATTCCTCTTCTTAAAAGCTCTTCCGTAAGAAGAACAGCATCTGCATGAGAGCCTAAACTGTCACTGTCATGGGGTTCAAATTTAAATTTTAATTCACTGTTATAAAAGTTATTGCATAAATCAAAGCCATAGCCTACATGTTTTGCCCCTACTAAATTAACCATATACTCTATGTGATCTGCCAATCTGCTTATAGGGTTTTCTCCTTCTCTTACTCCAGCAATATTCTTATATGCATTTATTCCAATAACACCATTTCGTTCTGCTATAGCCTTAATCTGATCATCCGTAAGATTTCGCATCCTTCCGTGTAGAGTCCTTGAATCAGAATGAGATGCAATGAAGGGTTTATTGGTGAATTTAAGCACATCCCAGAAACCTTCATCATTTAAGTGGCTCACATCAACAAGCATATTCAATTCTTCCATTCTTTTTACAACCTTGACTCCGAATCTTGTAAGTCCTCCTCTTTGTCCTTCATCTACAGGATTAAAGCTGCAGCCGTCTGCTACGTAATTTCTTCTGCTCCATACAAGCCCAGCTGCCCTGACACCTAATTCATAAAAAATTCTTAAAAGTCCAATATCATTTCCGATAGGCTCTAAACCCTCAAATGAAATAATTATTCCGATTTTATTTTCAAGAACTGCCCTGTTTAAGTCTTCCTTGGTTTTTACCAGTATTACCTCACCGTCGCAGTCTTCTATATCTTCTATTAAGGCTCTTATTTGTCCTAAGGCAACTCTTAATGCCATTTCAGGTAAAAATAAATCATCCATGTATAAAGATGATATAATTAAGTTAAATCCACCTTTTTTGAAGTTTTCAAGGTAATAATTTTTAATAACCTCCTTTTCTCCCGCCATGTATCTGTTGTAAATTTCTCCGGCAAGGTCTAAATGAGTATCTACTACGACATTATTTCTATGTAATTCTATTGCACATTTTTTGAAATCCATTTAAGTCTCCTTTAAATACGATATAATAACTAAAACCCATAAAAGTTTTTTATGTCTTTCCGGGTTTTATCAGCATAATAACATTATAATTAGTTTATCATCAATTTTCAAGATATTTATTTGGGGGCATTGCTCGAAAGGTGTCACCCTCAAGGAATTCCCTTCCTTCGAGGTGCCCCGTTCATCAAATTATCATAATCTCTTTTGATGCTTTATTAAGTACTTCATTACCGTTTTCCGTAACAGCAACTATATTCTCAATGCGTATTCCAAATTTCCCCGCCATGTAAATCCCCGGCTCTATGCTGAAAACCATACCTTTTTTTAGGTATATGGGATTGCTTGCCTTTATATCCGGAGCTTCATGCACCGAATATCCTATTCCATGTCCTAATCTTGTGAAAAAGTATTTGCCATATCCTGATTTTTCTATTATGTCCCTAGCAGCCTTATCGACATCCGGTATGTAAGCTCCCTGCACTGCAGCTTTTTCACCTGCTTCCTGACTTGCCTTTACAATTTCATAAACCTTTCTCTCTTCCTCGGTTATTCCTCCCACAAATACAGTTCTCGACATATCGGCACACATGTTGTTGTACTTGCAGCCCCAGTCTAACACAATAATGTCTTTTTCCTGAATTACTCTTTGATCACTGCTATAGTGAGGATAGGATGAGTTTTGTCCTGAGCAAACCATTGTAAAGCCTTCATCGGCACCCATATCTTTAAATATTTCGTTCATTTTTCTTGCTATATCAGCTTCCTTAATTCCCGGTCTGATAAACTTTAATAATTCTCCATATGACTCATCTGTGATCTTTGCAGCCATTCTTAAATTATTGAGTTCTTCTTCTTCCTTTATCATTCTCATATCTTCCAACACTGGCTTGCCGTTTATAAATTTAGCGTCCATTTTCTCCATTATCTGAAGAATTATAAATGCTCTTTCTGTCGAATTTACCGCAATAGTCTTGCCTATTAATCCTTGTTCTTCAAATGCTTTTTTCACGGTATCGGTAAATATGTCTCCGTCAAACCAGCCATAAACTTTCACTTCAGGTCCTAAAACATTTTGCACTTCATCTACTGTCAGCAAATTGCAAATATAAAAATAGTTCCCGTCATTTTTAATTATTAACGCTTGAAATCTTTCGCAAAAATGAGTGTTATGCCCCATTATAAATTCCATTTCTTCCGAAGGAGCAATAAGCATGGCGTCTATATTTTTCTTCTGCAATATATTAATCAGCTTGTCTAAATACTTTTTTCTCATATCCCACCTCTTATATTTTTAATTTTATTATACCACTGATGGCTCCAAAAGCAATCTTCCTGTTTTAAATCTGCTTAAATTAAGCATGCTTACATCTATTGTCGGTTCCTCCTCCAAAATAATCTCCGACATTGCAATTCCTGTAATAGGTCCGAACATAAAGCCATGTCCGCTGAATCCCAATGCAATATAAAATCCTTCGACATTTTCCGCCTTGTCATAAATAGGTTGTTTGTCAGGTGTCATATTATAAAGACCTGCCCATTGCCTTATTACTCTTAGTTTAGATATGGGCGGTAAGACTAACTCTATTGTTTTCGCCATTTCCTCAATAAACTGCCAGCTTGAGGCAACCTTTAAACCCCTTGGCTCATTTTCATCTCCCCTGCCCATTATAAATGTACCTTCAGGTGATTGCTGGATATAAAAATTAAGTCTGAATGACATAACCATTGGATCCTGCATAGGTTCAACCGGCTCAGTTACAAGAATCTGATGCCTTTCGGAATATGCTGGTATATCAACACCCACCATATCACAAATGTTTTTGGCATATGCATTGGCAGCATTTACAACAACATTGGTTGAAATAAAACCTTTATTTGTTTCTACTCCGGTAACTCTTCCATTTTCAACTTTAATTCCTGTGGCTTCAGTAAAGGTATAAAATTTTGCCCCTAATCTTTTTGCAGCCCTGTAAAAAGCATCTGTCGTATGGAATGGATTTAAAAAACCGTCTTTATCGCAAAAAGCAGCACCTTTTAAAATATCGGTATTCAAATATGGCACTATTTCTTTTGCTTCTTTCAAAGAAAGCATTTTTGAAGGTACACCGCATGAATGCTGAACTTCAATGTTTTTCTTAAATTGTTCCATCTCGTGTTCTGTGTCTGCAACCAGCAAATAACCTTTCTGCTTAAATTCCACATCTCTTTCATACTGTAGAATTTCATTTGCATTTTCATAAAACTCAATGCTTTTTTTTGCAATTTTACAGTTCATTTCTGTTCCCCACTGCATTCTTACACCTGCTCCGCACCTGCCGGTAGAGCCGCTGCATATATAGTCTTTTTCCAACACAACTATATCCTTAACACCTTTTTTTGCCAAATTATAGGCTATGGAACAGCCGGATATTCCTCCGCCGATTATGACAACCTCCGCTTTATTCTTCATTCCTTCTTGCCTCCTTGGCTATAAGCCCTAATTTAACTCCGACGACAGGAGGTCTGTTGGTTTGGAATTTTATGTCCTTAATATTTTGACCTGTGGCATTTGCAATTTCCCTCATTATAAGCTGACCGCAGGTCTTGCCCTGACATGGACCCATGCCCGCGCGCGTGATTCTTTTTATTTCATCAAATGTAACATATCCTTCTTGAATAAGTTCCCTTATTTCCTTTAATGTAACATCCGAACATCTGCAAATTATGGTGTTTTCATCCATATTAAGCCTCCGACTCTATATTTCTTATTTCATATAAAAACTTTCTGTCGACTTCAATAGTAACTACCGGTGTACGGTCATAAGATTTTGGATTTAATACCTTTAAAACCCTTACATCGGTTATGTGTCTTCCCTCTCTGTTAAGCCCCTTTACAATTTGCCCTTCTGTCGGAAGGGGTAAAAATTCATATGGTATTTTTACTTCTATTTTATCTAATGATTTAGAACCGTCCACTACCATAATTGCAAGTCCCGGACATTTGCTCAGGCAAAGGGCGCAGCCTGTACAATTTTCAGAATAAACCTTAGGGATTGCATTAATATCTTCGCCTACTTTAATCGCATCAAATTTACATGCGGTCTGGCATGGATTGCAGGGTATTTCTTTGTAGCATTCAACCACAGCAACGGCTCCTTGATTAATCCTTTCTATGGAAGGAAATTTTTCCATAATCATTTCTGCACTTGGAATTCCAGTTTTTTCAAACATATTTACCTCCCGCTTACCTGCCCGATTCCTGCCAAAATATGTTTCCCTGCCGGTCCTGAACGCAAGTTTTTTAATTGATTTATATAATCATTTTTTCTTTCCGAAAAATCCTTCGGTCTATATCCTATTTTGGCTGCCGCACATAATCCCGCCAAAAATCCTTCAACCATTGCGGCACTTGCTTCCTCAACACCGGCAGAATCTCCCGCAACAAACAAATTTTCCACGGTAGTTTCATAATTTTCGTTTCTTACAGGAACAATTCCGCTTAACTGAGGAATATACTTCATCTCGCAGCCTCTCATTGACAGCAGTTCATTTAATGGTGTAAGTCCCACAGAGATACACATTACATCAACATCAAAAACCTTCTCGGTTCCTGTTATAGGGTTGAATTTTTCATCAACTTCACATATGACAGCCTTTTCCAAAGATTCTTTACCTATGGCTTCTTTAACCGTGTGGGAAACCAATATCGGTATTCCCATCCTTCGGATTTTAGACGCATGTACCAAGTATCCCCCTATTTTAGGAGCCGCATCAAGTATTGCTTTCACTTCAACCCCTGCCTGCATAAGCTGATAGCTTACAATAAGTCCAATATTTCCCGCTCCAACCATCAAAACTTTGTTACCGGGTTTTACACCATGAACATTCATTAAAGTCTGAACGGCTCCGGCACCGTAAATACCCGGTAAATCATTATTAGGAAAACTTAATGCTTTTTCATAAGCTCCGGTTGCCACAACCACAGCCTTTGATGATAATTTAAAATAATTTTCTTCTTTTTCCAAAACGGTTATAATTCCGTCTTCATACATGCCGACTGCTGTAGCTTCGGTTATAATCTCAACCTTGTCCTTGTATTTATCAAGCTCATTAATCAATATATCGGGGATATCGATTCCCCTTGTAGATGCATATTGCTTTTCCGAGCCAAAAAACATATGAGTTTGCTTAATAAGCTGACCACCTAAATTTTTATTCTTATCGATAATTAATACCTTGGCTCCGCTCTTCGCCGCACTCAAGGCAGCACAAAGACCTGCAGGTCCTCCTCCGATAACAGCCAATTCAACCGATATCATACAATCACTCCTTTGCCTTCCTGTGTTTGTACTATCATACCTTCCTCCAAATCCGTAACACATGTTTTTACATTTGCTGCGCCATTTACCGTCATTAAACAGGAGGAACAATTCCCTATAGCACAATAAAACCCTCTTGGTCTGTGCTTAAACAAGCTTTTTCCAAGAACCTTAACGCCATTGGCATGCAAAGCAGCCGCAATTGTTTCTCCTTCGTAACCTTCCATTTCCTGCCCGTTAAAAATAAATGCTATTTTTCGTTCCTTATTAAATTTAAGAATCGGATGCTCTTCAATTCTCATGATATCCCTCCTGAAAATATAATAAAACGTTTTCAACGTCATGCAAGCTTTAATTTAAAGAATACGCCGACTTTTAGTGTTATAAGTATAATACAAAAGTTTTTTTGTGTCAATTAGCTGACACAACGTAATACCGACACTTGAAAAGGCAATTATTGTTAAAATACTTGAAATCCGCTGAGTATTTTGATATAATTCATACTTATTAAGGTATATGGAGGAAAAAAATGAAAATTATAATTGTCGGCGGAGGAAAAGTTGGTTATACATTGGCTCAACAATTATCAACCGAAGATCACGATATAACATTAGTAGACAATGATGCCGACGTATTAGCTCATGCGGATGAAACACTTGATGTTATGTGTATCAAAGGTAACGGAGCAAGTGTAGAAATATTAAGAAGTGCAAATATTGGTGAATCGGATATTTTGTTGGCAGTTACCGACAGCGATGAATTAAATATGATTTGCTGCGTCATAGGTAAGAAATTAGGAGCAAAGCATACGGTTGCAAGAGTCAGAAACACGGATTATTCTAATGAATACAAAATGCTTAAAGAAGAACTTGAATTAGATATGCTTATAAATCCCGAAATGGATGCGGCGAATGAAATAGCTAAAATGATTCAGTTCTCTGCAGCTACAAACGTGGAGACTTTCGCTAATAATCTTATTGAAATGGTCGAATTCAGAGTTTTGGGAACAGACCCCATAGTAAATATTAAGCTGATGGATTTAAGCAAGCATTTGCCTTCCCAAGTGTTGTTTTGTGCGGTAAGAAGAAATAACGAGGTATTTATACCAAAAGGAAGTTTTGTATTCCATCCGGATGACCTGATATATGTAATCGGCGAAAGAGGAGGTATTTCGAGGTTCTTTAAGTATTTGGGCAGAAACTCGCACAAGGCTAAAAATATAACCATCATCGGAGGAAGCAGGACTACTGTATATTTAACATGGCTTCTTGAAGAAATGGATTTAAATGTAAAAATAATTGAGCTTAACAAAGAAAGATGCTTATTGTTAAATGACATACTTTCTGAGACATTGATTATTAACGGTGATGGTACTGATCAGGAAGTTTTGGACAATGAAAATATAGAATCAGCCGATGCTATTGTTGCATTGACTGACAGGGACGAAGAAAATTTAATAAGCTCATTATACGCACATCAGTGCGGTGTCCAAAAGGTAATCTTAAAAATAAACAGGCAAAATTATTTCCCCATAGTTAAAAAGTTGGGACTGGATTGCATTATAAGCCCTAAGTTTATCATTGCCAACAACATTTTACGATTCGTCCGTGCTTTGGATAATTCGCAGGGAATTGCCGTTGAAAAATTATACAGGATACTTGATGATAAGGCTGAAATTGCAGAATTTACGGCTAAATTTTCTCCTGACTTAACAGATATTAAATTGCAGGATCTAAATTTGAAAAAAGATGTTTTATTAGCTGCAATTGTACGTAACAAGAAAATTATCATACCTAACGGTAATGATGTAATAAAGGAACGTGACAAAGTAATAGTAATCACAAAGGCCGGATTTATTACTGACCTTAATGAAATATTAGCATAGTATAACCGATATATTTCAATTAGGCCCATAATCCATTGGAGGCAAAAAATGAATGTAAAAATAGTACTTAAAGTACTTGGAATAGTTTTATTTTGGGAAGCAGTATTAATGATGCCGTCTTTATTAATATCGGTGATGGACAATTCATTTGATACTAAGGCTTTTATTATAACCATAGCAATAACGGTATTCACCGGATTCATTTTAACAAGATTTAAAACCAACCGGACAGAAATGCGAAAAAGAGAAGGATATGCTGCGGTTGCTATGAGTTGGCTGGCAATGTCTCTATTTGGAGCCCTGCCATTTTACATAAGCGGCTCCATACCGTCTTTTATTGATGCGCTGTTTGAAACAGTTTCCGGTTTTACCACAACAGGCTCAAGCATTGTCCGGAATATTGAAATTATGCCCAGAGGACTTTTGTTTTGGAGAAGCTTCACTCACTGGATAGGCGGTATGGGTGTTTTAGTATTTACAATGGCCTTCCTTCCATCTACCTTAGGACGTCCCGTATTTTTAATGCGCGCCGAAAGCCCCGGACCTGCTCCGGGAAAATTAGTCCCGAAAATTGGAGAATCATCTAAAATTCTATATGTAATTTATGCGGTTATGACTGCCATTCTCATTATATTGTTAATAATTGCCGGAATGCCTGTGTTCAATTCATTTATATATGCTTTTGGAACGGCAGGTACAGGAGGCTTTGCCATGGATGCCTTAAGTGTGGGAGCATACAATAATCCTTGGATTGACTGGATAATTACAATTGGTATGTTTTTATTCGGTGTAAATTTTACACTTTACTTTCTTCTTATTAAAGGAGATTATAAAAGCATTTTTAAGAATGAAGAATTTCGTCTGTATTGTATTTACGTATTTTTAGGAGTATTGGCTGTCGTAATTAATGTAATGCCTAAGTTTAATTATAACTTTGGGGAGGCCTTAAGACATTCCGCCTTTACTGTTTCCACCTTGGTTACAACTACGGGCTATGCAACAAAGGATTTTAATTTATGGCCTATGTTTTCAAAATCGGTGCTTCTAACACTAATGTTTTTCGGAGCCTGCGCAGGCTCCACGGCAGGCGGTATTAAATCAATAAGAGTATTGGTGCTTTTTAAATCCTTATATTATGAAATCAAGCATACAATTCATCCGAAATCCGTACAAAAAATTAAGGTTGACGGTAAATCTATTGATGATGACACATTAAAAAGCATTATGATTTTCTTTTTTGCATATATTGCCATAATTATTTTTTCGGTTATCGTTGTATCCTTGGACAACTTCGATTTTATGACGTCATTTTCTGCCGTAATAGCAACCATAAGCAACATTGGCCCGGGTTTTGAGGTTGTCGGTCCCATGGGCAATTTTGCAGACTTTTCGGTTTTAAGTAAGATTGTTTTAATATCAAATATGATATTGGGCAGATTGGAAATATTACCTGTGATAATACTATTTTCACCGGAAGTTTGGAAAAAAAATTAAAACACAACTAAGACATTCCTCTTGTGCCCCCAAAGACACTATTTGGGGGCATTCCTTTGCCCGCAGAGACTGACCGACCCAAAACCAAAGGTGTGTACCCATACCTCTTATGCAGAGGTGCATACCCCTTCTTTTTTTCTTTGTCATATAAATACTTACCCGTCATAAATTTTATTATAAGACAAATTATGGGGGGATTTATGGATATTATTTTTAAAAAGGTCAATATAATATTTGCAATCGCAATAATAATTATAATATTAGCAACTATATTTATTAATATAAGCAGAACCGCAGAAACTATTGATGCAACTGGCAAGGAACAAGTTGAAAAAATTAAAATTTTAATAGACCCCGGTCATGGAGGAGTTGATCAAGGTGCCAGCGGTGATATGGAAATCGGAGAAGCTCCAATTAATTTAGCTATATCCAAAAAGCTTATGAGTTTTTTGGAAGGCAGCGGGTTTCAAGTTGAAATGACCAGATATGGTGAAGGCGGACTATATTCCGAGCTGACAGATACGATAAGGGCTAAAAAAAATGAAGATTTGAAAAACAGGGTCGAACTGATAAATAACTCCGATGCTGACTTGTCAGTATCGATACACCTGAATTCTTTTCCTGAAAAAAAATATTACGGAGCGCATGTTTTTTATCAAAAAAGCAATGAATCAACAACAAAAATGGCTGCGGATATCATACAGGACAGCATGAAGAATATACTTAATAAAAATAACAAACGGGTACCCCAAATAAAAAAAGACATAAAAATAATGGATGATACAACAGTTCCCGTTATTTTGATCGAATGCGGATTCCTGTCAAATAATGAGGAAGAAAAAAAATTAATATCCGATGATTATCAAGAAAAAACAGCATGGGCTATTTACTCCGGCATACTAAGATACTTTAACGAACTTTAATAAATATTTAGTTTTAAAACTTACGTTTTTTTAATTATATAGATAAAACGTAAGTTTTTATATATAATTAAAATGAAACATAAAAAAATGTATTTTTTTTTATAATTTGCTAATTAAATGTTGAAATTTTAATAAAATTGTATTATAATCAATTAACAATACTTGGAGGATAAATATGAATTTCGAAGAAATAGAGTATTTTTTAAATGGTATTAAGTCTGTAATTTCATCTAAAGTAATAACCGATCCAAACAATGAAATTTGCGAAATACATGTATTAGCGGACAATAGCAGACATTCCAAGCAAATTGCCAGAGATATACGAACTGCACTGCTTTCCAAGCTCAATATGGATATTGATTATAAAATAATCAGCGTAGCACAAATAGACAGAAATATATCCTTCTGTTCAGATTTCAGGCTTCTGTATGAAGGCTATACAAACGAAACAACTTCTGACAGAATTAAAATAAAAACAAAGTTCTCCTGGAATAATAAAGAATTTTTCGGAGAATCGGAAGGTATTAAATCAGAGAAGCAATCCTTAGTGGTTGCTGCAAAATCAACATTGGATGCAATCAGACAAGCTATTGATTATGACTGCTTCATAGTTGAAGATATCCAAAATGCCAAAATATCCGGAGAAGATGTAATACTCGTTGCAATTACTCAAATTAACAGCGGCAGGGAAAATATTTTAATCGGATCATCAATTGTAAGGAGCAATAAATTCGATGCCGCAATAAAAGCAACATTAAACGCAATAAACAGAAGCATCTGTTTATTGATAAAAGAGTGATAGGGCTGACTTAAAAAAAATTTATAAAATAAGTGTAGCGAAACCTTCCTGTTCTATTAGCGAACCGAGCAGAGAAATCTGAGGAGGGGTTCAAATGAAAAAATTAATGCCTATAATAGCTTCTTTAGTAGCATTAGTATTAGCAGCAGGCGCAAATTACAGCTGGTTTTAATTACTAAATGAAGTCAGCCCTTCATATATAAAGGAATATAATATGATAAAAAGAAAAGACATTATAAACAAAGTTCAACTATATACATATATATCCGCTATTGCAATCGCTGCTATTTTTCTTATGATTTATTTAATTAATGAATATACCATAAGCGATTACACTTTGCTCATTGTATTTTCAGTGCTATCAGCTATTGCAGAAACTTTTTTAATTCTTCTGCCAAAGGTAGGAGCTGTATCCGTAAGCTTTGCTTTAACCTTTTCCGCCATTTTGCTGACTGACCCCTTAACAGCGGCTATTATTACAGCTTCCGGAATAATATTTAGAGTTCCATATTCGGAAAGCAGAGGCAGAGTTCATATATTTAATAATCCCTTTTATAAAACAGTTTTCAATATAAGCCAATACATAATTAATGCAGGCGTTGCAGGATTGATATATGTATATGTTAATAACTTATTTGATTTTGGATTTAAAGTTTTTAATCCTATTGCCGGTTCCATTTGCCTGATTGTTTACTTGTTTTTAAATTCATTTTTCATGGCAGCTTTAATGTCAATCCTTTTAAAAGAAAAACTATATTTTATATGGAAAAACTACTTATTAGGCTTTATTAACATTGCCTTGGTGAGCTTATTGGGAATCGTACTTGCTTTTTCCTACGACAGTTACGGCTCCGGCGGAATTCTGCTGTTCTTCATACCTCTTATGTTTGCAAGATATACATTTAAGCTTTACTTAGACATGAGAAAGAATTATTTTGATACGCTGAATGTTCTTGTGCGTGCCATCGAAGCAAGCGACCCATATACAAGCGGTCACTCCATGAGGGTAAGTGCCTATGCCGAAGCAATAGCAAAACAAGTAGGCCTTCCGCAGAATAAAATTGATTTGATAAAAAGTGCGGCACTTTTGCACGATATAGGTAAAATAGGCATTGATAAAAATATTCTGAATAAAGTAGGAAGATTGGAAAAGGAAGAATTTGAAGCAATTAAGTCCCATCCTGAAATAGGAGCAACAATAATAGCAGATTTAAGCTATTTATCAAATATATCAGATATAATAAGGCATCATCATGAAAGAAATGACGGCAAGGGCTACCCCGACGGATTAAGTTATGACAAAATACCCTTAGAAACATCAATACTTACTATTGCGGATTCCTTTGATGCCATGACAACAAACAGACCTTACAGAAGCTCATTGAGTCTCGAAGCTGCACTGCAGGAAATTAAAGACAACGGAGGAACACAATTCAATCCGGACGTTGTGGATGATGCAATAATTGCCTTAAAAAAAGCATTTTTTAAATTGCCGGAACAGAATGCAGTGTAAAAGTAAAACCCATTTTCATTTCAACTTTTGACTATGCGAAGGGAAAGGAATATAAGTTAATATGTTTTATGAAATGATAATTTTTTCCTTACTATCAATAATAACAGCAATAATAGTTTTATTAATTCAAAAGAGAACATTTGATTTTAACAGAAGCAAAATTAATGTAAGAGGCTATAAAGTAATTATATTGGCAGCAGTAATTAAAATTGCTGCTGAGTTTTTATTTAAGAAATATACGAGCATCGGCTTATTAAGAATTTTGTCCCTGAACTGGATTATTTATATTGCACTTCTTTATGTTTCATTTTTTAATATTAAAAAATCATATATGATGTTGTTTTTTTTAGGAACATTATTCAATTTTGTGGCAATAGCGGCAAATGATTTTAAAATGCCCGTATATGTATCGGAATTGCTGTCAGATTTTGAAGCAAAAAAAACGTTTCTCCTTTCAGGAAAGGATTTGGTTCATTCCCTGCTAACGGAAGAAACCAAATTAAAATTTCTTTGCGATATAATAACATTGCATCCACCCTATCCTTTTCCAAAGACCATAAGCGTAGGCGATGTGTTTTTGCTGTCCGGAATTTTTGCATTCTGGCAGGATTTATTTTTTGAAAACCAAATATCAAAACATTAGTCTGCACGCAATTAATGCAGCAATTATTGTTGCTAAATGTGAAATAAGACCAACCTTAATTGTATATCTATAATTGGAAATGCCAACAGAACCAAAATATACCGCTGCCGTATAAAATATTGTTTCTGATGAGCCCATTATCACCGAGGCACTTCGTCCTATATAAGAATCCGCTCCGTAATTATCTAATATTGTCTGAAATATCCCTAAAGATCCCCCTCCCGACAAAGGCTTCACCAAGGATAATGATAATAATTCCGTCGGAAATCCAAGCATTGAAGTAATTGGTCCAAGAAAATTAGCAATAAACTCTTCAGCGCCGGACTGTATAAATAAATTAATTGCAAATATTATTGCTAAAATATACGGAAATATTTTCAGTGCCGATTTTGCCCCGTCCACTGCACCCTCAACAAAGGCAGAATATATATCAACGCCTTTTACTATTCCATAAAATAATATTGCGGCTATTAATAACGGCAAGGCTAAATTTGAAAAATTCATAGTTCTTTCCTTTCAAAATATTTGCCGGATATAACTGCAACCATTGTAGAAAATGCAGTTACAATCAGTGTGGGAACCATTATTTCCGATGGAGAAACCGATCCGGAGTCAGCTCTTAATTTAATAATATTTAAGGGTATCAGCTGAATTGAAGAAACGTTGATTATTAAAAACATGCACATTGCTTTGCTGGCTGTATTTTTTCTTAAATTGCTTTTCTGCATTTCCTGCATTGCCTTAATGCCGAAGGCGGTGGCAGAGTTTCCTATTCCAAACAAGTTGGCAGCTAATGTCATTAAAATTGCGTTTACGGCATTAACATCATTTTGAACATCCTTGAACAAATATCTTATCACGGGTTTTAAAACGGAAGATAATTTGTTCAATATATTTGTTTTTTCAACTATTCGCATTAATCCTGTCCAAAATGCCATAATAGGTATTAAATTTAAAATTAACTCTACTGATTTTTCTATATCAAAAAAAAGAACATTTGTTACTGTTTCAGGCTTTTGGTTTATAAAGGAAAATAACAGTCCCAAAAAAATTAATCCAAACCACAATTTCTTCATATATTCCTCCACGAGTCTCGCTATTATGGTATCTCAGGGAATTCACCAATTTATTTGCTCCTTTAGTCGCATAAATTGGGAATTCTGTGCGTTTGACTTACCATCAATTTCTTTCTCCCTACCGGTCGAAGAAATCGGGTCAAGTCATATCGCAGGGGGGATTCACCGAAGAAATTGGGTCAAGTCATAAAAAAACAGACATATTAATTAATATGTCTGTTTTTATTAATCATTCATATATATTTATATTGTAAGGTTTCTTCCGTTTTAATCCTTTCAACCTGAATTTCTAATACTCTTTTTGCTTCTGCTTTTGTGACTATAATATCTAAATCTTTGTAAGCAATCCTTCCTCCCTCTTCGGGTATGCCTTCAAACAGCATTGTTATAAAACCGTTTACTGTAGTAATATCAAGTTCTTCATCAACTTCTATTCCAAACAGCTCAAACATATCGTCTATATCTGCATTGCAGGAAATCAGGTATTTGTCATCTCCTATTTTCTTGAACCATTCAATTACTTCATCATGCTCATCCCAGATTTCACCTACCAGCTCTTCGATAATATCCTCCATTGTAACAATACCTTCAGTACCGCCGTATTCGTCTATTACAACAGCCATATGAGCCTTTGACAGCTGTAATTCTTTTAAAAGCTCGGATATCTTTTTATTCGGAGTAATGAAAATCGTTTTAGAAATAAGTCTTTTTATATCCTTTTCTTTTCTGTTTAAAGCCTGATAAAAGTCTTTCTCATGAAGTACCCCGATTATATTATCCATATCTCCCAGGAAAACAGGAAGTCTTGAATAACCGCTTAATATGAATTTTTCCTTTACTGATTCTAAACTTTCATTTTCTTCAATACCTACAATATCAATTCTTGGTGTATAAATATCCTCTGCCACCGTTTCATTGAATTCAATAGCGGAGCGAATTAAATCGCTTTCATTCTTATTAATTACTCCTTCGTTTTCTACCTCATCTATCATTGTTCTTAATTCATCTTCGGTAATGGAAGGAAGTTCTTCGGCTTTAATCAATTTATAAAACATTTTCTTTAACATAGAAAGAAAAAAATTGATTGGAGTACATATATAAATAAATAATCTTATTGGAGGGGCTAAAGCCATTGCAGCTTTCTCCGGAGCTATATTTGCCAAGCCTTTAGGAATCAATTCACCTGAAAACAATATTATTAAAATTGCAATAACAGTTGAAAGTAAAATCCTGTTGTTTATAAATATTTTGGAAAAAATAGAAATAACCAAAGATGCAGCTGTAATATTAGCAATAATTTTAAAAATAAGCACAGTTGACATTAGGTTGTCATAATTATCTTCCAGTTTCAAGATTAGGGCTGCCTTTCTATTATTTGCCGCCAAGTTTCTCATTCTTGACTTGCTGTAGTTAAGAAACGCAGTTTCCGTAGCTGAAAAATATGCAGATATTAATAAAGCAATTATTAATACTGCGACCTGACTTATACCGTCATCATCCATTTTTGTTTGCACACTCCCATTAATTTATTATATATAGTATAATATATGCCGACAAAAGTGTCAATTCATTAAATCAACCTGTATGAATATTTATTGTAATCTGTCATAGCTTCTCATATGCATATTTATACTAAAATTCCTGCTTAATTTCATTTAAAAATTCCTGAAATCTTTTTCTTGCCTCACATATTGCTTTCGGTTCTTGTTTATAAAGCACCGATTCAAATTTTCTCAGTTCATTTTCTATAAGTATTCGGTTTCTTCCGATGCTTTCTTCGTAATACCTCTCTCCTTTTAATAAAAGCAGCTTGTTTTCCTCTCTTTCCCGGGGATGAATTTTCATATATGAAAGCTCCTGAAGCCTATCATTAATCTCTTCCTCCGTCATGTCCGTTTCGTTGTTTACAATTATCTGTTTTATTGTTGTTCCTGTGGAAACTGCCTTCACCTGCACCTCAAGAAGTGAATTCACATCATAGGTATATGTAACATCAACAGCCTCCTCTCCTGCTCTCGCCTTAGGCACGTCAATGTTCAGCTCACCTAAAGACAGATTGTTTTTAGCGAATCTGCTTTCTCCCTGCAAAATATTGATTCTTATTTTTGTCTGATTATCCCTTGCAGTATACAGGCGTTCTGTCCTGCTTGCGGGAATTACCGTATTTCTTTCAATAATCGGATAAAACAATCCGTCTATGCAGCGGTTGTCTCCATAATCCTGCACTACCTCCGTCCCCAAGGTGAATGGACACACATCTGTTAAAATTACCTCGCGAACAGCAGCATTTCTCTCCTTCATGGCACCTTGGACAGCCGCACCCAGAACCACCGCTTCATCCGAATTTATGCTTGAGTAAGGAATAATCTTAAATAATTTACCGACAAAATTTCGGATGACGGGAAGTTTAGTAGCGCCGCCAACCATTACAATCTTATCTATTTCCGATATTCGTATATTTGCATCTGCAAGGCTTCTTTTTATGGGCTCCTTAATTTTTTCCAGCAATCCAAAGCACGATTCCTCATATTCCTCTAAGCCGATAATTTCTTCATATGTCCTTTCATTTACAACACATCGGAATATCGATTTATTTTTTTCCGAAAACTCGTGCTTGCAAAGCTCCGCTTGCTTATGAATATGTCCCCTTTCCTTATTTGTCAGCTTGTCCGGGTCCAATTCCTTTGTTCTTGAAAAGAAGATATTCTCTATCACATCGGTAAAGTCCTCTCCCCCCAAAAAATTATCTCCGGCAACAGCACGCACTTCAATAATATTTCCGAATAACTCCAAGATGGAAACGTCAAAGGTTCCTCCGCCTAAGTCAAATACCAAAAATTTTGAATTTTGATTATTTTTATATAATCCATAGGCAATTGCAGCCGCAGTAGGTTCGCTAATTATTCTCTCAACCTTAAGACCTGCAAGCTCGCCTGCTCTTTTTGTGGCACGCCTTCTCTTGTCGTTGAAATAAGCAGGCACGCTGATGATTGCTTCTGTTACAGGCTCCTTTAAAAAGCTTTCCGCATCCTCTTTTAAGGAGCGCAATATGAAGGAGGACAATTCTTCAGCCGTAAATTTTTTATCAAGAAGATCATACTCTCTGCTGCTTCCCATACTCCTTTTAAATACCGCCGCCGCACTTTTCTCATTCAAAAGCATATGCTCTCTTGCTGTTTCTCCCACATATATATGACCTGACTCATCTGTGCTTACTATTGATGGAGTCAGTTTCTTTCCTAAACGATTGGGGATTATTCTCGGTCCTTCCTCTGTGAAGTAAGCAGCAAGACTGTTTGAAGTTCCGAGATCAATTCCTATAATCATAAATACCTCCTAATTTTATATTATCTATTCACTATTTTTTTCCTTGTCTTTTCTTAACATTTTTAAGCCGCCTTCTGTACAGTGCACTGCTGTTATACCGCAAAGCATCCGTATAGTATTTCTCCGCCATGTCAAATTGCTTTCTATCCTCATACATCCTGCCGAAACCGTACAATGCCTCATAGCATTTGAATGACCTGCAGTTTTGGCAAGGAAGGTGCTCCAAAGCCTTTGTAAAATAAGCTTCAGCCTTATCATGCTCTCCAAGCATCAAATATAACATTCCTAATCTATAGTGATGAAGTGCACCGTTTGGCTTATAAGCTGTAAAGTTGTTTTCATCTCCGTAAGCATTCTTAATTGCTGTCATTGCCTTTTCAGCCCACTCTTCTGCCTTTTTCTTTTTGTTTTTGTCAAAATATACGGAGGTAAGCCCTATAAAGGGTACATAATAATCCGGCTCTTCCTTGGATTCCTTATTTATTGACATAGAATAAAAGTCTTTCGCTTCCTGAAGCTTTCCTATATTGAAATAAAAATCCGCCAAATCTCTCCAATTTTTATTTTCATATGATAAAATAACTTTCCATGCATAAATCTTTGCTTTTGTTAAATTTCCTGAAGCTTCGTAAATATGCATTATGCTGCGGTTTGCCTCAGACCTTTTCAGTCCCCATTTTTTCTTCATATTAAGGTGTATTTCCACGGCTTCATCATACCTGCCCATCTTTACCAAAACAGATGCCATATTCTCATGTATGTTCTGATTGCTCGGCCAATACTTTAATACTTCTCTGAAGCAATTCAATGCGTCCTCATATCTTTCTAAAATTTCGTAGCATGTCCCTAAATTGCTGTGAGGCTGAGCGGCCTGTCCAGGCTCCATTAATTCTATCGCAATTTTATACTCGCGGATTGCATCCTCATATCTTTTCATAAGCTTGTACACATATCCCGCATTGTTATGAGGCCACATATCATCAGGGTTGAGCTCCGATGCTTTCTCATAGCAATTCAGAGACTTTTCAAATTCATAGCCCTTTTCGTACATAATCCCGACATGTACATAGCAGTAGCTGTCCGACTTCAGCTCAAGCAGCCTCTCGCCGTATCTGATTGCCGTTTCATAATATTCTATGCTGCCTTTACACTTGTACAAATTTATGTAACTATCTCCTACTTTTTCTAAAGCTTCAACATTATCGGGATTTATGTCTAAAGTTTTTTTGTACAGCTCTAATGCATCCTCATCCCTGCCTTTTTTATAATAGCAACTTGCAAGACAAACATGTATATATTCGGATTCGGGGAACACCTTTACCTGTTTTTTCAAAATCTCTATAGCATGCTCATACAATTCCAAATCCATGTACAGATATGCTTTGGTTGTGTAATAGTCATCTTTGGGATTTATATCAATTGCTTCCTTTATGGTATCAAGCGCCTTCTCAAACTGCCCCATGTCGGCATACACCTTGGCTGTCTCATTCAATATATCTCCCAAATCATTAAATTCATCTTCATTTTTCCCATTCTTTTCTTTATCTTCATCTATCGCCTTTGATTTCTCAGACATATTTTTATACAAGTCCGAAAAAACCTTTAATGCAGCTTTACTTTCCTCAGCGTTTTGTGCCGCAAGGCGAAGATTTTTGCCGTAAAGGAATTCAAGTTCATTGCTGCTTACTCCCGCCTCCTTTGCTCTTTTAACTACGCCTATGGAATCCTCATATTGTTCATATAAATAAAAAACCTTTGCTGCAATCAGGTATGGCTTTGCAAAGCCCGCATAAGCTTCAACTGCCTTATAGTAGTCATCGATTACTCCCTTGCCGTTTTTCATGTTGAAAAAAGCTTCCTGGCGGTGGATATACGCCGGATAGTATCTCTCGCTTTGCCTTACAATATCATCACAAACATCTATGCAATCCTCGTTTCTTCCCAATTTAAGAAATGCATAGGCAAGGCGTTCCATAGTGCTCAGTTTTTCTCCCGTGTTTTCCTCAATAGAAATGGAATTCTTAAGATAGGCTATGGACTGCTCATAGTTTTCCTCACCTATATAGCTTATTCCAATCAGCTGATTGCACCTGCAGAAATCCTTTTTCCAGCTCTCTCCCTCTTTAGAGGCTTGTATAAGATCAAGCCATTTAAAAAGATGTTCCAAAGCTTTTGGGAGTTCACCCTTTTTCAAATATACATAACCGCATATTTTCAAATACCACGACTTTTCTTTTTCTCCGCCGGGTATTTCGTTTAACAATAAAATGCATTCATCAATGCGAGCGTTTAGATAGTAGCACCATGCAAGCTCCTCTTTAATTTCTAAATTATCGGGGTCTTTCCGGCATTCTTCTTCATACTCCGCAATCAGATACTCATTTGCCTTAACAAGCAAGACATATATGGCTTCATCGTTGACATATTTTCTTAGCAAGTCAAGAGCATGCTCATTTGCCCTTTTGTATTGTCCTTTGTGGATATAGTATTCTAACATTCCTATTCCTGCACCGTAATGCATTGGAAACTTCTCACATAATTTTTCCCATATATGGGCTGCATCTTCATATCGCTCAAGTGCCTGATATCCTTTTGCGGCATAGTAAGCTATGTAGTCATCGTTTAAATAAGCGGAAAGCTTCTTAATAAGCTTTTCAATTTCTTCTTTATTATCGATTCCGATATAATACCTCAGTCTTTCAGCATCAAAATACGGATGATAAATGCCTGTTTCATATATTCTATGAAGCTCCTGCCACAAGTCTTCTGTTTTGTTCTCATCAATCATACGCTTTATGTTATAATAAGAGCGGATATAGTCATCAATATCCCCCCCATTGCTTACTGTAAATAAATCAAAGTCCATGAGTGAATAATTCTCTATCTGTCTGATTACGTATTCGATAAAATCCTTTGGGAATGTTTGAAGCAGTACCTCCTTGTCCCTTACAAAATAAAACTTGCTATCAAGTAAAACCCATACGGCTTGAGGCAAATAATAATTGTTCATCAGGTATGAAAGAAGTGCTTCCCTTGCCTCAATATATGTATCAACACCCTTGCAAACAGGACTTTCCAAAATCTCTTCCCAAAGCTTGGTATTTCGCCTTTTGTATACATCCCGATATATAACATCTGCCTGATCTATCCATAAATCAATATCATTTTTACTTATTTGTTCTTCGTCTGCTTCAGAGCATAATTTCACAGCTTCTTCATATGCATTTCTCAAATTCATAAATCCCTGTGCGTCATCCTCGGGATTTGTATTAATGAGCTGTTTCCGGTATGCTTCTTTAATTAGCTCCTGATTTTTTGTTTCATCAATTTTCAATATCCGCCAAATATCGTCTTTTCTCATAAGTACCCGCCTATATAAAATTATACATTGCCATTGTACTACTTTCTTCATATTATTTCCATTATTTATTTAGAAAAATATAAACTACTAATTGACGTGATTTATGTGATGAAGTAAATATAGCAAATTTACTGTAACCTACATTTAAGGAAAATTTAGTTATTAGCGGAAAGCATAAAAAAGTATAATATTGAAACAATAATACTACCTTCACAAATGCTGTAATTTAGTTAATAAGTCAATTATTAATCATTAAATATTAAGTCATATTTAAGAAAACCTTAATTGATTTATATTTTAGAAATGTTATATTCACAGTAGCAACAAAATGGAGGTAATGAATTGTTATCGTTTATAAGTATGTTCAATTTAATTATATTTATTTTATTTACAGGTTTTTATTTTTACCAAATTGTTTATGTGTTTGTATCACTATTTAAAAAAGAAATAGAATTATATGCCTCAACAAATCACAAATATGCGGTTGTGATAGCAGCCAGGAATGAAAGTGCGGTTATTGGGCAGCTGATAAAAAGCATTAAAAAGCAAAATTATCCTCAAGAGTTAGTGGATATATATGTTGTGGCTGATAATTGCACGGACAATACGGCAGAAGTTTCAAAAAATGCAGGAGCAAGAGTATTTGAAAGGTTCAACAGACAGCGTGTTGGGAAGGGCTATGCGCTTGATTATGCATTTAAGAACTTAATAAACAGCAATGTTTGCTATGATGGGTATTTTGTATTTGATGCGGATAATTTGCTGGACGAAAATTATATCTGCGAAATGAACAAGGTTTTTGACAACGGATATAAAATTGTAACCAGCTACAGGAATTCCAAAAACTATGATACAAATTGGCTTTCAGCCGGTTATTCTCTTTGGTTTTTAAGGGAAGCCAAATATTTAAATAATGCGAGGATGATTTTAAATACCGGGTGCGCAATTTCAGGCACAGGATTTATGGTAAGTGATGAAATAATCAGAAAAAACAATGGGTGGAAACATCATTTGCTGACAGAGGATATCGAATTTTCAATTGACAATGCACTGCAAGGCGAAAAAATCGGTTATTGCGGAAATGCCGTACTATATGATGAACAGCCTTACCTGTTTGAGCAATCATGGAACCAAAGACTCAGATGGGCTAAAGGGTTTTATCAGGTATTTGCCAAGTACGGAAAAAGCTTGTTTGTAAGCGTATTTACAAAAAGAAGCTTTTGCTGCTATGATATGCTTATGACAATAATGCCTGCATTGTTCCTGTCATTGACAAGTGTAGCTGTAAACTTGGCTTTCTTTTACTTAGGTTTGATTAACATAGAGATTTACCCAGATCTTATGAGAGAAACTTCAAGCGCAGTGCTTATGTCAGTATTAAATTCCTACTTGGTATTGTTTGTACTTGGACTTCTCACAACTGTGACAGAATGGAAAAATATAAACACTACTTCTGTGGAAAAAATAAAATATATGTTCACATTTCCAATATTCATTTTTACTTATGTGCCTATTTCAATAGTAGCATTATTCAGGAAAATTGAATGGAAACCCATTACGCACAACATAGCAAAAACAATTGAAGAGCTTCAACAATAACCCGAATTATGGGGACGGACCTTGGAGTGGTATGTTTTACCACTCCAAGGTCCGTCCCCATAATTCCATCTATTTGAATGTCCAAAACTTGCTTATGATATAATTAGCCATTATAACTAATATATTTGTCCACAATTTTGACATATATTCAGTGACAGAAAATACTTCAATCAATATAATCATTGTTCCTATATCCAAAACATAGGTAACCAATCTTCCAAACGAGAATTTTATGAATTCGCCATAATAGGATTTATCGCTTAAAAAAACATATTTTTTATTGGCTATGAATGCGAAAATAACAGAAACAATAAATGCTGCGGTATTCGACACTTTGTAGTCAAGACCTATAAAAATCATTGCATAAAAAACAATGAAATTTACGATTGTAGTCAGTGCTCCCACCACCAAGTAAGCTGTCAATTCCTTCGAAACTTTATTTTTCATTACAATTTTCCGCCATCCTCAATTTTTTCGTTATTGTGCTCATCTATTATATAAAGAGGACGATACTTGGTTTCATTGAAAATTCTTCCTATATATTCTCCTATAATTCCCAAGCTTATAAGTTGTACTCCTCCTAAAAATAAAATAGTTACCATCATTGACGGATATCCTTTGACAGGATCCTTCCAAATCATACTTTTTATAAGAATAACAAACATGTATACGATACTGAAAATCGATACAAGAATACCTAAAATGGTGGATATTCTTAACGGAAATGTAGTAAATGAAGTAACGCCCTCCAATGCCAAATTAAAAAGCTTTAAATAATTCCACTTTGTTTTGCCTGCTGCCCTTGGTTTTCTGTCATATAATATTTCCTTTTTATTAAAGCCTATCCAACTGAACATTCCCTTGGTATACCTTTGCTTTTCCCTAAACTTTTTAAGAGATTCAATCGCTCTTCTGTCCAAAAGCCTGAAGTCCCCGGTATCCTCCTGAATTGGGATTTTGGTCATTGTCTGTAAAAGTCTGTAAAATGAAGAGGAAGTAAATTTTTTAAACCATGTTTCACCTTCCCTTGTTCGCCGCTTTGCATATACATCATCATAACCTTCTTCCCAATACAAAATCATTTCTTTAATAAGCCGGGGAGGATCCTGCAAATCTGCATCCATTATAACAACTGCATCACCGCTTACATAATCAAATCCTGCCGCCATGGCTGTTTCTTTGCCGAAATTTCTTGAAAAACTTATGTAATTTATCCTTGGATCTCTTTTTTGGAGATTCCTGAGAATATTTAAAGTGTTATCATTGCTTCCGTCATTAACAAAAAGTATTTCAAATTCATATCCCGGAATATCATCTATTGCCTTATTTAATTCATTGTACAGCAAGCCAAGTGTTTCCTCTTCGTTGTATGCCGGTATCAATAAGCTGACCTTTTTCATATTTCCTCCTAATTCTGTATAATAATCGGATTAAAATTAGTTCCGTCACCGCTTTTTATACTAAAGTTTTTGTTAATGTATATTGCAGGAATTATTGCCGCCTTAACATTTGCATCCTTGTGATAAACGAAGCCGTCCTTTTCTACAATTCTCACCATGCTAATACTGCTGTAATAAGGTGTTCTTAGCCAATATCTTTCATCTTTTTTAAAATCTAAATTGTTTTCATATACGTATTTTTGAAGCTGGTATACATCAAGAAGAAAAATACTTTCACTTGAATAATCGTAATATGCATCGGTGTCATAATTTTGACTTACATATGAAGTAATTGGATTCCAATAAAAAGGCTTATTCCCTCCTGCTCTTTTTTCAATATTATCATAGCTTAAAACATTTTTATTAACAGCATTATTTATAAGGGAAGCTTCTTTTTCGTTAAAACTATTCTTAAATTCAGTATTCAGCCATTTCCTTACATCAGACTCCATCCAGCTGTTAGAGCCGTGGATATTTTCTTTATTTGCTTCATCCTCATTGTCATATTCCATGTATTCGACTATATTATCGCACCATAACAATAGACCCTTATCATCATTATTTAAAATTATCCATTTAAGAGGTCTATTGTCGCAGCTGCCGAAATAGATATACTTTCCTGTTTTTAACAGCCCGTCTTCGTTTATTTTGTTGTTGGAAGGAATTATTAATGTTGTGGAAATTAATACAACTACGGCTGCAAAAGAAAGCATTAAAACAGTTTTTACGCTATAATTGTTAATAAGCCAATACAGTCCCACAAGAATCATTATATCAAAGCACAGATTAAATAAAAGCATATGCTTTTGCAAATCAGCTTCGCCGTTTCCGATTATTGGAAGAACAAATTGACTCATGGCAGTTAAAAACAGCAGCATGCCCGCTAAAGCAATAACCGCTTTATTATTATTCTTATATTTTATATTTTTAATAATTTCAGAAATATTTATTACGAAAAATAAAACCGATAAAGTAACTATTATATAAAAGGCATAACTTAGGGCATTCTTCCTTAAATTGCTCCACAAGGAAAACCTCTCTGTAAATGACAGTCTTTCCTCCGCATACTCTTTTGAATAATTCCCTAAATAAGAGGGTCTTATTATTACCGAGCTGTCGGCAGAAAGCTTAAGCTTTTCTATAAATCTTGAAGGATTTAAAAAATAAAATTTCAGTATGTCTGTAAATGACGCATTATCATATACTTCTTTTTGAAATTCTTCGCTGTAAATGTCAAACTCCCCATGGTCTAAAAAGCCGTGTGTATTTGTAAGCGGCAGATATTTTAAAGGTATTGAAAGTTTTTCCAAATCCTTTTCCGGTTCCTTGGAATCCTTTGTAATGCCATAAAAAATACTTTGATAATTGTTAACCTGACCCATCCACCTGGGTGCATTTATATAATATAAAACGGAAAAACAAATAATTGCCGCTGCACCGATTACAATTACTTCCCTGTTAAGACGGTCTTTTTTTACTAAAAAAAGTGTCAGTGAAAATAAACCTATTAAAATTCCTATCGGGGCATTTGCAACCTTTGCACCGGTTAATACAATTCCAAAAATAAAAAATAAAACTCCATAATAAATGCTTTTTGCTTTGCCGTCGGCATTTATAAATGATATCAGTGAGCCTAATACCATCATTAAAGAAGCAATAATGGTCGCTTCGCCGAAAAAAGAATTAAAATATAATAAATATCCCATATCAAAGAATATTATTATTGACAGTATCAAAAATATGATATGTATAAATTTGTTTTTAAATTTGAGATTTGCAAGAAACATATAAAGACCATAGGAATAAATAAATGCATAAACAATACCTAAAATTTTTATGTTGAATATTTCCGGCGACTTACCTATCAGTATTTTCAATAAATAATTGATAATCATTGAAATTTTAATAAAGATAAATTGAGTTGAAAAATACTCGTTGGCATTTTCAACCTTTGGGTTGATTATATTTAACAAGGAACCTGTAATATCTTCACTTGACACATTATTGACGGTGTAAAAATTATATGCGTAAAAATATCTGTTGTTTATTTCAGGCTGAAATCCCAAGGGCTGTATAACCCTGTAGTAATCACTGTTGTCTGCAATACCTACAAAAGGCTCCTTTAATAATAAAATTAAAGCGAAAGCAAATATTAATATAAAAATCCCACGCCTTATTGTTTTATTTTCCATCTTGTCTCCTATAAATGCTGTAATATTAACATTATTGCACAAAAAAACGCTTCTGTAAATGTTTATTAAGCATTTAAGCTTAGCAAAAAAAAAGGGGTGTCCCCCCGATTAGGGAGATTCCCCTTACCCGCAGAGACTTGCCCTGCTTTAGTAGTGTGTCTCCCCCTATTTGGGGACATTCCTTAAAAAGCTATCCCACAGAGAATCACCCAATTTTGAAGGTGTGTCCCCTTTCATCTATATTCCCTTTCTACGTATGCACTGCTTGTGGTTGCCCTTAGCAAACTTGAGTAGCTGAGTTTAAAACTAACTGTATCTCCTACCTTATATTCCTTATCTGACTTTGACATATCAAGTATCAAGTGGTCTGAGCTGGCTCCAAGTATATCGATCTTTGAGTCTATAGGATGCAGGTTGTCAGGATCTATGTCCTGTCTGCCTACTGCTATTATGGCTCTTTTTATTATTCCTCTGTCTTCATAAACGGGTTTGTTGCCAAATGCATCAACACCTGTTTCGCCTATAGGAACAGATTGTTTTTCCTTTAATTCAATGATTTCTGCCATCAGTGTAAATGCATCGTCATAAAAGCCTTTTAATCTTTGACTGTATGCAGTTTCATCACCTAAAAGGAATGCTTCGCCGACTCTTAAATTATTTATTCCTTCGGGAAGTTCATTTTTCTCTAATAAATAAACCGAACTTGAGTTTCCTCCGGAAATCATATTAAGCTTAATATTGTATTTATTTTCGATTTTTGAAGCAATTTCAACAAGCACCGAGAGATTATCTTTTTTGGGAATAACCGCTCCGTAACATGTAAGGTTTACTCCAAGCCCGAAAAGTTCAATATTTTTCAGCTTTAAAATTTCTTCAACCGTCTTATTAATTTCTTCTTCGTTTTTAAAGAATATTCCTTCTCTTAAGTCTCCTAAGTCTATCATCAGAAGAATTTTATGCACCTTGCCTTGTTTAGCTGCCGCTTCATTTAGGCTTCTGATTGTTGTTATTTCCGAGTTAAGTGAAATATCGGAATATCTTACAACTTCCGCGGCTTCCGAATTCATGGGAAGTCTCAACAAAACTCTTCCTTTTTTTGTCCCTTCGTATTTCTTAAGATTTTGAATTCGTGAATCTGCCAAATAATCGATATTTGACTCTTCTAAAATTTTATAGATTTCCATATCGGCACAGTAACCTTTTGTAACAATCATGATAGAACATCGGTTGCCCTTTACCATTTCGGTAATTTTCTTGAGATTATTTCTGATTTTATTTAAATCTATTACTAATTTAGGATACATATAATCACCTATATTCTTAAACTTTTTTTCATCAATCTCAATGCATCATCGTGATAGCTTTTCGATAAAACGCCAAGGGAAGATAATATATAATCTTCGTCTGTCAGAACCGTTGCTGCTTTTGTAGGATATAATTCATGCTCTTTCACCTGCGTTTTTACCGATTCTAAAATTTGTTTTCTGTTGGGTAATCTTGTCAAAGCACCGCCGGTTCCGATGATGTACTGAACTGCGGTTAAATCCTTTCCTTCGGCAACAGTTTTTTTGCCTGATGCAGTATAGAAATATCTTAATTGTCCCGCATGTCTTTCCAATGATGTAAGCACTGCTTCCTTGGTCAGTCTTTCAACAAATTGCTGTTCCCTTTCAGTGACCGGTATGGGCTTATAGTTTTCCAAAAGCTCTTCAACATCGGGAAATTCTTTTTTTAAATTATCCATACCTATTTTTTCAACAACATGGTTAACATTAACATATACTCCTAAGTCACCTTCAACTGTTCGTTTAGCTGGGGGCTCCGGACTGATTAATATTGAACTGATTTCGGCGGAGCCTTCGGTTACGGAATGAAGGTCTGTTGTTGCTCCGCCAACATCAAATATAATTAAGTCGCCTATTTCTTCCTTTAATACCTTAGCCGCTTCCATAACTGCTCCCGGAGTAGGAATTATAGGTCCCTTTACCAAATCTCTTACCTTTGCCATTCCGGGCGCATGTATAATATGTTCCTCAAATGCATCCTGAATTACTTTTCTTGTAGGTTCAACAATCAGGGTATCTATTTTAGGGTATACATTTTCTACAATATAAAGCTGATTTTCAGCCTCTTCGCACATTAGGCGAACTTCTTCCTGGTTTTCAATGTTTCCCGCATAAATTACAGGAATTTTCAAACCCATTGACAAAATCATTTCCATATTGTAAAGAGATGTATCTCTTTCCCCGTAATCCACCCCTCCTGCAACAAGGATAATATTAGGATTTATTTCCCGGATTTTTTTTAGATCGGTTCTTCGGAGTCTTCCCGAAGTAATCATTTTTATGATTCCTCCGGCTCCTAATGCAGCTTCCTTTGCCGCTCGTACCGTCATATCATAAACAAGACCGTGAACAGTCATTTTCAAGCCGCCTGCAGCACTACTTGTAGCTAACATATCATCCCATGTCAAATCATCCGCTTGCAGGTTTTTCTTTAAGACCTCAATGGCACCCTTAAGCCCGATTGTTACGTCACCTTCTAAGACGGTTGTATGTGCCTGACCCTGCCCTATAAAGGCAGGGTTGTCAGTACCAATTCCATTGAATGCATTAACTACTGTAGTGGTGCTTCCTATTTCAGCTACCAGTACATTTACTTTCATTATGCGTTCTTTTCCCTTCTTTTCTTTACTAAGAAACTTGCAACATCAATGCCGTGGCTTCCTCTTCCGAAGCCTGCATCCAATCCTGCTTCAACGGCTATTTCATTTGTAACCTGCGTTCCGCCGCAAATAATCATTACTCTGTCTCTAATTCCTTTTTCGATACATAGGTCGTGAACTTTCTTCATATTCTTAATATGAACATCATCGTGTGTTATTATTGTACTTAAAAGTATAGCATCCGCATTAGTTTCTATCGCGGCATCCACAAGCTTTTCAACAGGGCATGAAGTTCCAAGATATTCATATTTAATTCCAAATCCTTCAATGCCTCCGTGTTTTATATCCAATGTTTCTTTCAAGCCTACAGAGTGTTCATCTTCACCAACGGTTGCCGCAACAACAAACATTGGCTTGTTTTGAATATCTTCTCTTATTTCCGCTTCTGACAATACTTCCGGTTTTTCCGGAATAATTAGCTTATCTATGTCAATATCAAAGTTAACCTTTCCTTTTACTTCACAGTAAGTTCCTTCGGATGGATGCATAATTTGCTTATGAACAACAGTCACATCTTCAAGACCCATTTTTTCTCCGCATTTAATTGCAGCAAATTCTGCTGTTCTTTCATCTAATGGCAGGAAAATTGACATCAATACCGTACCGTCGGCTCTCCATTCAACCTCAGGTCTAACAAGGTTTGTTTCATAATATTTTTCAACTTCCTTAAGCCTTACATTAACATTGTCATGCTCATCCAATTCGTCTATATATTGAATCTTCGAGCGATCTTCGAATGTATCTCCGCCTATGGCATCGCTGGCTTTAGTGAATTCTTTCGGAACATTGTTATATCCGAAGTGAACAGATACCGGCGCAAAATAATCTTCATCTCTTTCATAAACAAAACCATAACCGATTCCGCCTTCAATTTGTCGGGCAATACCGTCTCCGTTTCTTTCCGGATATTTACCGCTGTCAACAAAGAAGCCCTGTTCAACAGCTTTAAAATATCCGCCCACTTCAAGCATTTCTTCCATGAATAATATTGCTCTTTCCTTTAATTCACGAACATCTTTTCCCAAAGGTCCTTCCCTGTCAAGCTTAACCATTTCTCTAAAGCCATCCATGCCTGTCAGAGCCTGCTTCGCGGTCATTGTTCCAGCAATATTGTTATAGTGCCACGGTACGTTTCTTCCCTCGTCAGGAGTGATGGTTGATTGAATATCCGCACTTGTAAGTCTTGAGATAACCATATTTAACGTATGAGTTACAGCTGCTTCACGAGTATCTGATTCCATATATTTTGTATTTTGCTGCGCTCTCATTTTGTAATCTTTGAATAAATCGCGAAGAGCTACCGCATAAGGCAAGTCAAGTCTCATACATGGTGCGGGAGGTGCAGTTGGAGGTACTGTCGACAATGCAATATTTTCAGGTTTGATGCCTACTTTTCTTGAGAATATTGAGTTAATTGCATGCTGTACCATTAATTCGGGCATAACCTTCCATGCCTTCATTGCCGTAGCATTTGCATTGTGAGCTCCGTCTATTTGAAGCATATCTGCCCAAGCCATTATTTTCTTAGCTTCGCATGCGTCTACAAAGCTTCTTACCATGTTAACGTTTCTGTATAATACATTATACTGAGGATCCTGGTGGGCTCCGTTAACTCCCTCTTCAGCAAACATAACAGCTATGTCAGGACCTGCAACACCTGATATATATGAGTGGAAGTTGATTGGACGGCCAACTTCATCTTCTATTAAATCGCATGCTTTTCTTGAAGCTCTCACTTGTTTTCTGGTAACCATAATTCCGCCTATGCCCTGGTTAGTACCCTCAAGCAAAGAGTCAATATGCGACTGTCCGGCAGTTCTTATAACCATAAGATGGTCAGCACCATGCCATGCTGCCATACGCATTCTTCTTATATCATCTTCAAATCTTCCCGAAGCAATTTCTGTTGTTATTACACAATCCGGCTGCGGGTCAATATATCCGAATCCTCGGCTTCCCGGAAGCGGAACAGAATTAGTTAAGCTTTCCGATGTTTCGTGATACTCGAAATCACCTATTATTCTTTTTTCGTTTTTTCCTTCTCTCCAATGCCATCCACGGCGTCTTGGTTCATATTTATCTAAGTCTTTTAATAGTTCTTTTATATCCAACTTTTTGTTAGGTTCAAGTTTCATTCTTTTCCCTCCTAAAATAATGTGTCAACATCATCCCAGTGTTTGCCGTCTGCAAGCAGTAATCCTGCTTCACGCACTGAGCATCCTAATTTCTTGGATAATCTCCATACAACATTGCCGGCGCCTTTTCCCATTAAACCTTTATTCATTACACCTTCAACTATGGGTTTAACTTCAAGGCTTGAAAATCCCATTCGAAGCAGTACGCTTCTTTCTACAGATGGTGTCGTATTTTTTCTGCCTAAATCCAACAGAGGGTCAACAATTTGTTCTGCTAAGCTCCAAAACCTTCCATATAATTCTTCATCTGAAAGATTTGCTAAATGAACTCTTCTTTGTTCGTAATCATCAGCTCTTTTCATAAAATCCTCCTATTATCTGTTAATTTCAAATAGGCGTATCAATGTACGCCTATTTGTTTTTTATTTTTTACACAGATGCAATTGTTTCCTTTACGAATTCCACATCTGAATTTGTTTCCAATGCAAGGAATTCTATATCGGCTTCCGTGGGTGTTACGTTGTAATTTGTCAATGCATTATTAATCAATGATCTTCTCATATGAATTACATCCGCATCATTTGCTTTAATCAATGAAGGATGTGACGGGAAAATAATATTCTTGCCCGGAACTTCATCCTTTGGATCTCCGAATTTAATTTCAATGCCGTTATCTCTCGCAAATGAAAGCTGCGGTTGTATATGCTTGCCTGCTCCCGTATATTCGGTTTCCTGAACAACTATCATTTTGTCTTGATCTAATTCCTGAGCCAATGCAAAGGCAGCCGTAAGAGCCGTATTCCCTGCAGGACCCTTTTCCAATCCTTCTAAGCTTGCCAAGGCTTCTGTAATATAGAAAACTTCTCCCTGATGAACGGTTAAATATCTGTCTATATATCTAAGTGGTCTTGCTGCCGAGCGAGGTACATCTGATCTGTCAGGCCATGTTGTATAAGGCATTCCAAATCCGGTGTGACCTGTTGTAAATGATTTTCTGTTAAACTGTGTGTCTGATGCCATATGAAGTCCTGATAAATCAACACTTGCTGCAACAACCATTGATTGTGCCCCTGCTTTTCTTAAGCCCCTTGCAGTTCCTGTAAGATTTCCTCCTCCTGCGTTTGTTGCTATTACAACATCAGGATCTTTACCGTATTTTTCTCTAAATTGCATTGCAATTTCATAGCCTAATGTTTCTACGCCGGCAATTGCAAATGGTGTGTATAATGAAGCATTGAAGTAACCTGTTTCTTCCAATATGCGTAAGAATGAATAGAACAATTCAGGACCAACCGACAATTGAACAACTTCAGCACCCAATGCTTCACATTTTCTTGCTTTTTCAATAATTTCAGGCTGACCAACTCCTCTTGAGTCATAGCATTCCTGAACAACTATGCATTTAAGTCCATACATAGCTGCTTGAGAAGCAACAGCTGCCCCATAGTTGCCGCTTGTTGCTGAAACAACTCCTTTATAACCAAGTTTTTTAGCTTGATATACTGCAGTTGATGCTCTTCTTGCTTTAAAGCTTCCAGATGCATTGCTTGCTTCATCTTTAATGAATATTCTTGCTCCCTTTCCTTCCGGTGCAAGTTTTCTTGCCAAGGCAGTTAAATTTCTAAGCTCGATTATGGGTGTGTTTCCAACACCGTGTTCTGATTGAATCTTCTGGATTTCTTCAATCCCAAATCCGGCTTCTTTCATCATTCTTTCATAATCAAATGCTATTGAGCCGCTTTCAAATATAGAAAAGTCAATTCCTACTGATTCTTTCATTATTTCAGGTCTTCTTGCCATAACGCCTGCGTAGCTCATATCTTTACTCATTATCAGCACCTCCAAATACAATTTCTTTTACTTGTTCGCTGATTGTCAGTAATTCTGGAACGAACTTGCCGAAATCATGCTTGTAATATGGATTTGCTTCTAACAAAGTACCTTTTTCTATTCTTTTAGTTCTTGTTAAAACCAAAACCTCATCTCCAATATTTGCATCTTCCTGCAAATATCCTTTTACCCATAATTCCAAGGGTACCTTTTTTGTATCGTCAGGAACCTGTGGAGCTCTTTCAGATGGCTCTAAAACATTTCTATGTATTAAAACCCATTCACCTTTTTTTATCATTACTACACTTCCTTTTTTATTATTTTACTACTTTATTTAACTATTTTGCATTCGGGGTCGATTAAATCTCTCATGTCTCCCATTATTGCTCTTGGTACAGGGATGGTAAGCATTGTATGTAATCCCGGTTTAGCATTGATAATCTGTGGAATAGTGTTAACACACATAGCTATTGTTCCGATTCCTCCGGGAACCTCTGGAGAGTTAACCATATTTACGTTTGGAGTTCCTTTAATTATTACATAATCGCCTGTTTGAACGCCAACCTGTTCAGGTTCAATTTGCTGCGGGTGATCCATTTCAATTTTCAATTCTCCGTCTATATATCCAAAGCCCTTCATTGCAACACCTGCTACATCGCCTGCTTTAGCAAAACCATATGTAGATTTTCTGTCTACGTCAGTAACGATTGGATCCATAGATGTAGTTACTTTATCAACCTTCCAGCCTATAGCTTCTGCTATCATGCCTATTGATTCTTCAAATCCAACATGACCTGCCAATGTACCTGTTTCTACACCTTTTTTAAATTCATCAACTGTTATGCCTATACCTTGTTCATGCATTACGGTCGGCCCGAACGGTGATAAGCTGTTTACTCTTCTTGATACAATATGTTCAACTGATTCACAGCATCCTGTCATAACTACAACCAATAAGTCCATTATTAAACCGGGGTTGATACCTGTTCCTATTATTGAAACACCGTTGTCTTTTGCTATTTTATCCAATTGTTTAGCCTCTTCAGGTGATTGTGCCATTGGAAAAGCCATTTCTTCCGCACTTGATACCACATTTACTTTTCTTTCCAAGCAGAATTTTAATCTGTCAAATGCTACCTTAGTATATGAGTCTGTACAACACAAAACAACGTCGGCAGCCTTTTCTTTAATAACATCTTCAGGTGAGCCGACAAGTACTTCAGGTCTGTCTCCCCTTTCTACTCCGATTAATTCATACATGCTTTTTCCTATTTTAGCGCCTCTGCCAACAGCACCAACTATGTCAACACCTTTTTTGTTCAGCAGCATTCTTGCCATACCGCCTCCCATGGCTCCAAGTCCCCAAATAATTACCTTTACATTTTGCATTTGTAAAACCTCCTATTATTTTTCTACTCATTTATTATATTTAGCAATTATTATGCCAATTTACTTTCAAATAAGAATATAAAATTTTTCAAGCTGTTTAAAACCTGTAAATTTCAGCTTTCAAGTTATTTTATCTAAAAGAAAACAATTTATTCAATATGTAATTTCAATTTATTTGTACTAACGTTTTCATAAATGTTACAAAAAAAAGCAATTTTTTTTGCAGCATGGTGCAATTTTTTTTGCTCTTTTTTGTGTAATTATATATTAATGCCATACTTTTTAACTTTATGCTGCAAGGTTTGACGTTTAATTTTCAATATATTTGATGCTCTTGTAATATTATTGTTGCTTTTTTTAAGAGCCTTCTCTATTATCCTTTTTTCTAAATTACCTAAATATTCATCTATACCGGAATCCTCAATTTTTTCATATTCATCGATTTGATAATCTATTGAATATTGAATGGAAAAATGGCTGCTGTCCAATATATGTTCATTTTCATCGCACATGCTTATCGCCGACATGATTATATTTTCAAGCTCTCTAACATTGCCCGGATATTCATATTTTAGGAGGTAATCATACACTTCATCTGAAAAATCAGTAACATGCCTGTTAAACCTCTCATTGTATTTTTCAACAAACATTTTAGCAAGCATAATAATATCATCTTTTCTGCTTCTTAATGGAGGCACATTTATTTGAATTACATTAAGCCTGTAAAACAAGTCCTTCCTTAGCTTACCTTCCTGTAATATTTTTTCGGGGGGTTCATTGCAGGTAGTTATAATCCTTACGTCAATAGGAATATCGTTTGCACCTCCGACCCTCCTTATATAATTTTCCTGAAGCACTCGAAGAAGCTTAGGCTGTAATTCGTAAGGCATGGAATTTATTTCATCCAAAAGAAGAGTTCCTCCGTTTGCCTGTTCAAATAGACCGGCTCGGTCAACAGCGCCGGTAAACCCCCCTCTGGAAGTACCGAACAGCAATCCTTCCAAAAGTGATTCAGGAAGAGCGGCACAGTTTTGCGCAATAAAAGGTTTGTCCTTTCTTATGCTTGCATAATGTATGCTTTGAGCAATTAATTCCTTGCCCGTGCCTGTTTCGCCGTAAATAAAAACTGAAGCGGAATTTTTTGAAGATTTTTTTGCCCTATCAATAACTTCCGCAAAATTATCACTTTTTCCAATAATATTGTCAAAATTATATTTTCTGATTTTCTTTTGCTTAGCCCTTTCGGGTTTTCCTATTTCATCATGCAGCTTTAAGATTGTATTTGACATTTCCTTTATTTTGGTAATGTTTTTTGCAACCTCTACAACAGCAATAACCTGGTCATCGATTATGACAGGGACTGTTGTGTTGATTGTAGAAATTTCTTTACCGTCTTTATTTAAATAGGTCTGTTTTAAATTCTTTGTAACAACTTTTGAATTTAATGCTTTTAGAAGAGTGCTGTTTTCGTTATTTAATCCTTTAAAAACTTCTGTAAACGGTTTCTGGATAACATCACGTGAATCCATTTTCTCTAAATTGGACATTGATTCATTATATATAATGGTATTACCGTTTCTATCAAGTACATGAACTCCTTCATCTACCTGCTGCAAAATTTTTTGCATCAAGAACAAATACTCCTTTGCTTTCATCGCACCCTCCTTTAGGATTATTTATTTAATTATATCATATTAATACATTTTTTACAATGATATCTTCAAACCTTCCTTTATCCAATATCCGTCCAATTACTCCACAGATATATATCTTTTTAAACTTTTTTTGAGTTATTCCTAAAAAATTTATGTCTTCCATAGCTATTTTCTATTTCATTTAACTTTCCTATAGTATTCAATACTGTTTTACCTGCTTCTGTTTCTCTATAAATACAGTTTACCTGTGTTTGCCTATGTAATTTTTCATTATTTACTTTTTCGTTAATATATTGTATATTGATAAAGTTAAAGCATATACAATAGGAGGTACAAATGAAAAAAATAGAAAGTTTTCAAGTAAATCATTTAAAATTAAAAAGAGGTATTTATGTTTCAAGAAAAGACAAGGTTGGAGAAAATATCGTTACAACCTTTGATATAAGAATGAAAGAGCCTAACAAGGAGCCCGTTATAAATATTGCGGAACTTCATACCATAGAACATTTGGGAGCTACATTTTTGAGAAACCACGAAATATATGACAAAGAAACAATATATTTCGGACCCATGGGATGCAGGACGGGATTCTATGTAATTTTTAAAAATGATTTAAAATCATCTGATGTATATGGGATTATTAAGGAAATGTTTTTCTTTATTATGAATTATGACGGAGAGGTTCCTGGTGCAGATGCCATATCCTGCGGAAATTATCAGGATATGAATTTAAGTATGGCTAAATACGAAGCTTCTAAGTTTTATAATGAAGTGCTTTTAAATATCAAAGATGAAAATTTATACTACCCGAAATAAAGAAGCCCTAACCCCATTTATTAGAGGTATGGGGACACACCTTCAGTATAGGGATAGTCTTTGAGGGCAAAAGGAATGTCCCCGAATAAAGTTTTTCTGAAAAATGGTTGGTAGGTCTTTCGCAACGAATTCCCAATGTATGCGACGGAAGGAGCAAATACATTGGTGAATGAGACTGCAAGAAGCCCTAACCCCATTTATTAGAGGTATGGGGACACACCTTCAGTATAGGGATAGTCTTTGAGGGCAAAAGGAATGTCCCCGAATAAAGTTTTTCTGAAAAATGGTTGGTAGGTCTTTCGCAACGAATTCCCAATGTATGCGACGGAAGGAGCAAATACATTGGTGAATGAGACTGCAAGAAGCCCTAACCCCATTTATTAGAGGTATGGGGACATACCTTCAGTATAGGGTTAGTCTTTGAGGGCAAAAGGAATGTCCCCGCAATCTGCGGTATCTCTTTTAGGTTGTTTTAAGCTTATTTGCATATTTTCTTCTTTCAATTTCAGTTAAATATTTTTTTCTTAACCTTATAGAATCCGGTGTTATCTCCACTAACTCATCATCATTGATGAATTCCAATGCAACTTCCAATGTCATTATTCTTGGAGGTGACAGCTTTATAGCATCATCTGCCGACGAAGAACGGGTATTAGATTGCTTCTTTGATTTGCACGGATTAACGGTGATATCTTCTCCCCGAGAATTCATACCAATAATCATACCTTCATAAACTTTTTCACCGGGATTTATAAATAAAATTCCTCTGCTTTCCAAGTTGTTCAATGAGTATGCTATGGCTTCACCCTGGTCGTTGGATATAAGCACTCCGTTAACTCTTTGAGGTATTTCACCTTTAAACTTTTCATAATGGTCAAATATTCTTACCATAGTCCCCTCGCCTCTGGAATCATTTATCAATTCGGTACGATATCCCAAAAGTCCTCTGGTAGGAACCATATATTCGATTTTTACGTAATTTCCGTCAGGCACCATTGAAGACATAACGCCTTTTCTTAAATTAAGCTTTGAAATTACAGAGCCGGAATAAATTTCAGGAACATTTACAACTACTCTTTCAACCGGCTCCATTATAATACCATCAATTTTTTTAAGAATAACCTCCGGTCTTGATACGGATACCTCATAGCCTTCCCTCCTCATATTTTCAAGAAGTATGGATAAATGAAGCTCTCCTCTTCCGGATACCTTGTAACCGTCCAAGGCACCTTCCAAAGCTTCAACCTTAAGCCCCACATTAACTTCTAACTCTTTTTCAAGCCTTGCCTTTAAATGCCTTGTTGTTATATATTTTCCGGATAATCCCGCAAAAGGCGATGTGTTGATTAAAAAGTTCATGGACATTGTAGGTTCTTCGATTTTTATGGTTTCCATTGGAATAACTTTATTTTCGTTGCAAACAGTGTCCCCTATAGATATATTTGAAATGCCCGATACAACTACTATATCACCGCTGAAGGCTTCATTTACCTGAGTACGTTTTAAACCTTCATATACAAAAATATTGGATATTTTTTGTTTTTCAACACTGCCGTCATGTTTTGCAACAGAAACTGTCTGCCCTTCTCTGATTGTTCCTGCAGTCACCCTTCCAATGCCTAATCTTCCTATATAATCATCATAAGCAAGTGACGATACCTGAATCTGCAAATCTTCGTCGTCTCTGTCAGGGTATGGCTGAACACGATTCGTAATAGTGTCGAATAATGGCAGAATATTATCGCTTTCCTTATTTAACTCATATTGAACAATTCCTTGCTTTGCAATACCATATAATATTGGAAAGTCAAGCTGTTCATCATTTGCATTTAATTCAACGAACAAGTCAAATACCATGTCGACAACTTCTTCCGCCCTGTGATTTTTCTTGTCGATTTTATTTATTAACAAGATAGGTCTTAAGCCTATTTCAAGGGATTTTTGAAGCACAAAGCGTGTTTGAGGCATTGGCCCTTCAATGGAATCTACCAACAAAATAACTGTGTCCACAGTCTTCATAATTCTTTCAACTTCTGATGAAAAGTCAGCGTGCCCCGGTGTATCAACAATATTAATTTTTATATCATTATGCATTACCGAACAGTTTTTGGAATATATTGTTATTCCTCTTTCACGCTCTAAATCGTTTGAGTCCATTACCTGTTCGGTTACTTCCTGATTTTCTCTGAAAACTCCGCTCTGCTGCAAAAAGGCATCGACTAATGTGGATTTTCCTGCATCAACATGAGCTATTACTGCTATATTTATAATTTTTTTCTTCATAATTACCTTCCAATTTTTTCAAGTATGGGGACATTCAAGTACGGGGACGTTTCTTAAATGCTCACCGGCAAAGACTTGCCATGCGTTAGAGGTGTATCCCCCCTCCATTAAATTTCCACAGCTTAGTGTATTCTTTTTGCCGATATTTTGCAAGTTTTTTTTGCAATTTCTTAAGAATTGAATATAAAACGGGAACGCACCGCACGTCCCCACATAAAAAATATATCATAATTGTTAGAGGTGCTCGCTTTAGAGGTGTGTCCCCCCAAGTACGGGGACATTCCTCTTACCCGCAGAGACCATCCCTATAATAGAGGTGTGTCCCCCCTCCTTTGATACACCACTTTTCCATCAATAATTGTCATAACTGTTTCATAATTGATATCCAACAGGGGATTTCCTTTGAAAATTGCTATGTCTGCGTCCTTGCCAACCTTTAAGCTTCCGACCCTGTCATCTATTCCTGTTATTTCAGCAGGATTGATAGTAATTGTTTTCCAAGCTTCTTTCTCGGACAGACCTGCTTTAACTGCCATTCCGGCGCACATAGTGATATGCTGAATAGGTATAACATTGGAATCTGTGATTATGGCCGTCTTTATTCCTGCCTCAATTAATGCTTTGGGTGTTTCAAAGCTTTTGTTTCTAAGCTCCACCTTTGTTCTTGAGCCAAATGTAGGACCGATCAAGCATGGTTTCCCCGCAGCCTTAAGCTCATCAACTATGAGATGTCCTTCAGTGCAGTGGTCTAAAGTTATATCCAAATCAAATTCTTTGGCAATTCTAAGTGCGGTAAAAATATCATCCGCTCTATGGGCATGTGCTTTTAAGGGTATTTCTTTTTTTAGTACGGGCAGCATTGAATGAAGCTTCATGTCAAAATCAGGCTTTTCATCGGGGTCTTCCTTTGATGCTTCCAAATCTTCCATATATTTTTTCGCTTCAAAAAGTGTTTCTCTTAACAATGCTGCAATCGCCATTCTTGTAACGGGAGATTTATGCTGCTCGTCATAAACTCTTTTTGGATTTTCGCCAAAGGCAATTTTCATTGCAACAGGCTCCTTGATAATCATATCATCAATTCTTTTGCCGTATGTTTTAATTGCTGCAAATGTTCCGCCTATTACATTGGCACTTCCGGGTCCTGTAACAGCTGTGGTTACGCCGCCCTCAACCGCATCCTGAAAGCCCTGGTCCATCGGATTAATTCCGTCAATTGCTCTTAGGTGAGGTGTAATAGGTTCTACCGCTTCATTGCCGTCTTCTCCCTCAAAGCCTATTCCTTCTTCCCACATTCCGATGTGGCAGTGAGCATCAATTAATCCCGGTGTTACCAATAAACCTTCCGCATCAATAATTTCAGCATCAGCAGGTATAACCAAATTACTACCTATTTCTTTAATTTTTCCATTCTCAATAATTATTTGACCCTTTGGAATATCTTCTCCATCCATGGTCTTAATATAACCATTATTTATAACTAACATGCTTCCTCCAAATTATAAAATACTTATTATTAAATTTATATTGTTGTTATATTCTATCTTGGAATAAATCCAACCTTCTTTTGAACCTTTCTTAAGGTTTTGCGGGCAACAGCTTCTGCTTTCTGTGCTCCGGCACTATATATTTTTTCCAAATAGTCCTTGTTTTTTAATAAATAATCAATTTTTTCCTGAATAGGCCTCAATTCTTCAACAACTATCTCTGCAGCATCTTCCTTTAATTTAGCATACCCCATGCCCTCATAATCAAGAACTATTTCATCCGGTTTTTTGCCTGTTATTTTTGAGTAAATATTAATTAAGTTTTTTACTCCCGGCTGTTCATCTGTATAATTCACAATTCCTATGGAATCTGTCACTGAACGCTTGAATTTTCGTCTTATATCATCCGGTTTATCCATTAATAGTACATACGCATTTTCATTGGAGTCTGATTTTGACATTTTGCTTGCAGGGTCCTGCAAACTCATTATTTTATTTACATCCTTTGAAATAAATGGTTCGGGAATAGTAAATGTTTCACTGAAACGATTATTAAACCTTTGCGCAATATCTCTTGTAATCTCTAAGTGCTGTCTTTGATCCTCGCCAACAGGAACTAAATCAGCCTGATATAAAAGTATGTCTGCAGCCATTAAAACGGGGTAAGTAAATAGTCCGGCAGTTATTGCATTGGAATCTTGTTTCTTGGATTTATCTTTAAATTGGGTCATTCTGCCAAGCTCTCCATAGTATGAAAAGCAGTTCAATATCCAAGAAAGCTCCGCGTGCCCCGACACATGAGACTGAATAAATAAAGTTACCTGCTGCGGATCTAATCCTGCAGCTATATAATTGGCAAGAACTTCATATGTATTTTTCCTTAAATCCTTAGGCTCCTTAGGAACTGTTATTGCATGCATGTCAACAACACAGTAATAACAATCATATTCATCTTGAAGAGTTACCCAATTCTTCAAGGCTCCCAAATAGTTTCCCAAAGTCAATGAGCCGGAAGGCTGCATCCCGCTGAATATCACCTTTTTATTTTCCATTTTATCCTCCTATGAATATGAGTTCTTAGATTTGCAGGAGCGAAATCGAATTAGCAAATCTGTGAACGAAACTGCGCTAAAAAAACGAGTTTCTTAATAAGTGTTGAAACTCGTAGAATCTTTTTTTGATTATACTACTATTGAAATAATTTGTCAAAAGTATTTGGGTTATTTCAGCGATGAGGAATAAACTTTTTTAAATATCATTATAAATTGCTGTTTTTTGATT